>WNFI01376914.1_pt1 | contig 15647 bp, 18 predicted proteins | sample 5400471 | NCBI WGS metagenome assembly WNFI01 (sample SAMN13153348, study PRJNA577476) | soil metagenome | isolation source: 100 cm saprolite on Douglas fir-dominated hillslope | place: USA:California | collected 2013-09-17 | reverse complement strand
CGAGCCGCTGCCCACCGCGGACCGGGACGTCGTCGTCGCCGCCGCCAACGACACGCAGTTCCGCAAGCTCGTCGAGGTGCTCGGCGTACCGGCCCTCGCGGGCGACCCGCGGTTCGCCACCAACCAGGCCCGCACGGTCCACCGCGACGAGCTGCGGCCGCTGCTGACCGAGCGGCTCAAGGCCAGGCCGGCGGCGGAATGGTTTGCCGAGCTCAACGCCGCCGGCGTGCCGTGCGGCCCCATCAACACGGTCGACGCCGGCGTCGACTTCGCCCGCGAGATCGGGCTGGAGCCCGTCGTCACGGCCGGGGACGGCGACAGCGGCATCCCGGCCATCCGGAATCCCGTCGACTACTCCGCCACGCCGCCGGCCTACCTGCTGCCTCCGCCCGCCGTGGACGAGCACGGCGACCAGATCCGCGCCTGGCTCGCCGAACCCCGTCACAAGGAAACCAGCCACGGAGCACCCCGCCGCGACGAAGCACGCACCGGCGAAACCGGCCGCGAGGCAACGGCCCCGTCAGCCGCGACCCACAAGCCAGGGACGAACTCATGACACAGCCAGCCCCCGTGCCTCGCTTCCCGACCTCGCTCGGCACCTCGGACGCGGACACGATCACCCTGCTTGGCCAGGACCTCGCGGCCGACCTGATGGGCCGGGTCTCGTTCGGAGAGCTGGCGATGTGGCTGGTCACGCAGCGGCGGCCGACGCCGTCGCAGGTGCGGGTGTTCGAGGCGGTACTGGTGGCGCTGGCCGACCACGGGTTCACTCCGACCGCGATCGCGGCCCGGCTGACCTACCTCAGCGCCCCGGACTCGGTACAGGGGGCGCTGGCGGCCGGGCTGCTAGGCGGCGGATCCCGGTTCCTCGGGGTCACCGAGGACGCGGGCCGGTTCCTGGCCGAGGCGCTGGCCGAGGCGGGCGAGCCGCTGCCCGGCAATGATGCGGGCTGGGACGCGATCGCTCTCGCCGCAGTACGGCGGGCTCGCGAGCATGGGCGTTATGTCCCAGGGCTGGGCCATCCGGTGCACAAGGTGACCGACCCGCGGACCCCCGTTCTGGTCCGTATCTCTGATGAGGAGGGGGTGCACGGGCCTCACCTTCGGCTGTTCGAGGCCATCGGCCGAGTCCATCCTCAGGTCCTCGGCCGGACCCTGCCGCTGAACGGGGCGGGCACCTCCGGCGCGGTGCTGGCCGACCTGGGCCTGCCGACCGGGATGCTGCGCGGGTTCGCTCTGCTGGCCCGGACCGCCGGGCTGCTGGGCCAGATCGCCGAGGAGCAGCGCCGTCCGCTCGGCATGGACATGTACGAGGTCATCGACCGTAACGCCAGCTACGACGCCCCTCCCGATTAGGAGCCGCCATGGCCACCGTCGCCGCGGTCATCGCATCCACGCACCATCCGTTCTATTACCGGGCGAGCACCGGCACGGGGAATGACCGGCCGCCGTTCGCGGACGAGTGGGTGGCCAAAATTGAGGCCTTCCGGCAGACCCTCACCCGCGCCCGTCCGGACGTGCTGGTCATGGTCGGCAGCGACCACTTCCATCAGATCTGGCTGGACAACATGCCGCAGTTCCTGATCGGGAAGGCGCCCGGCTACGACGCGAACTTCCATAACGAGGAGCGGGAGTTCGGGCTGCCGCGGATGTTCCTGCGGGGCGACGAGGAGCTGTCCGGCTACCTGCTCCGCCAGGGCCTCGACGCCGGGTTCGACCTCGGGTTCAGCAACGAGCTGCGGGTGGACCACAGCATCACCTGCCCGATCATCACCCTGCGCCCCGAGGCCGACCTGCCGATCGTCCCGGTGTACACCAACATCTTCGCGCCGCGGATGCCGCAGCCGAGACGGTTCGTCGAGCTGGGCCAGACCATCCGGCGCCTGGTCGAGTCGTGGCCCAGCGACAAGCGGGTCGCGATCATCGGCACCGGCCACCTGTCGCTGGAGCTTGGCGGCCCGCGGCAGTTCGGCCCGCACGGCCCCGATCCCGAGTTCGACCGCAAGGCCGTGGCCTGGATCGCCTCCGGCGACCTGGGCTCCGCCCTGGCCGAGGTCAGCCTGGACAGCCTGTGGCAGCCCGGCAACGCCACGCACGGCTTCATGGATTTCATGCTGATGATGGGCGTGGCCGGACAGAACGTGAAGGCCGACTACACCGACTCGCTGGACCTGTTCCACACCATGGAGGCCTACTTCACCTGGTACCCGCAGGGTGGGGTGGGTCGGGAGGAATCAGCATGAGCAAGTACCTGCTCAACAAGTTCCTCTACACCGTCGACCGGGATCCCGAGCTCACCGAGCGCTACCGCGCCGACCCGCGCGACACCGTCGGGTGGTGGGAGGCCGAGCGCGCGAACGTGATCCTCGGCTGTCACGAGCACGAGCGCAGCACCTGGCTGACCCTGACGGATCCGGAACGCGAGGCGCTGGCGGCTCACGACTACCCGCGGCTGTTCGAGCTGGGAGCCCACCCGTTCCTCACGCTCACGCTGTTCATCGCCCTGTTCGAGCGCGACTACGACGAGCCGCTCGGGTTCCAGCGCGAGTACGCGGCCCGCCTCAGCCACTGGACACTCCCCTATCCCGACATCGCGACCTGACCGCGCGGCGACGAACCGGGTGGTGCCCCCGGTCCGGCTCTTACCGGCATAAGGAGCCCATCACCCGGTTCTGCCAGGGCTCAACACCCCCGGCTGGCTCTTACCCCGCCTGCCGGGGCGGGCTGCGAAAGTACGCGGCCGGGGTCACGCCGGTCTCGCGGCGGAATGCCGCGACGAACGAGCTGGCCGACTCGTAGCCCACGTGCCGGGCCACCTTTCCCACCGGCTCGCCCGCGGCGAGCGCTGGCGGGGCGGCCTGCAAACGCAACAGCGCCCGCCAGCGGCCGAATGCCAGCCCGGTGCCGGCCACGAAGCCGCGGGCCAGGGTCCGCTCGCTGGCGCCGACCTGGCGTCCCCACTCGGCCAGCGTCCGCCGGTCGGCCGGGTCGCCGCTCAGCGCCTGGGCAACCTGCCTGGCCCGTTCCTCCGCAGGCAGGCGCACCTCCACGGTCGTCATCGTCACCGGCTGCAGCACGTCGACCAGCACGGCCTCTGCGTGCGCCCGCCGCCCCGGGTCGAGGCCGGGATCCTCCAGGTAGCCGATCAGCTCGGCCAGCAGAGGGCTGGCCGCGACCGGCATGGCGTCCGGCCAGCTGATCGGGCAGAGGTCGGGCCGGACGTACAGCGCCCGCATGGTGGCGGTACCGGCCGACAGCGTCTCGTGCCGCAGCCCGGCCGGGATCCACAGCGCCCGGGTGGGCGGGAGCACCCAGGCGGTCGCGGCGGTGCGGACGGTCAGCACGCCGCTGGCGGCCCAGGCCAGCTGATGATCGGGATGGGTGTGCCAGTCGAAGACCAGGCCCGCGGGCATGGGAAAGGTCACGACGGTGACGGCTGCCGCAGCGTCCGGCTCGCTCCCGCCGCATTGTCCGTCTTGCGACACAGGTTGGCAGCCTACGCCCTTGGGCTCGGCCGGACCGGTGCGTAGCGTCGGGATCATGAACGAGAACCACGCACGGGTATGCCCGAGCGCCGAGTGGGCGGCATACATCCAGGACGAGGTCCTGCCGTCGCTGACCGAGCACGCCGACCTGGGCGATGACATGCTCGAGATCGGGCCGGGGCCGGGCGCGGCCACCGAGTGGCTGCGGCACCGGGTGCGGCGGCTGACCGCGCTGGAGATCGACGACGAGGCCGCCGCGAAGCTGGCCGGCCGGCACGCGGGCGGCAACGTCGAGATCGTCGTCGGCAACGCCGCCGAGCTGAGCTACCCGGACCGGTCCTTCGACTCGGTGGGCTGCTTCACGATGCTGCACCACGTCCCCACGCTGGCAGCGCAGAACGCAATCCTGGCCGAGGCGCTCCGGGTGCTCCGGCCGGGCGGCGTGCTCATCGGCTCCGACAGCCTGGCCAGCGATGAGCTGCACCACTTCCATTCCGGTGACACGTACAACCCGATCGAGCCCGCCTGGTTGCTCGGCCGCTTGCAGACCCTGGGCTTCGACAAGATCACCGTCATGATGGACGGGATCCTGAAGTTCGTGGCCCGCAAGCCGGCCGGGTCGAGCGATTGCGGCGCGGAGGCAGCGGCATGACCGAGGCGCAGGAGCTGAGGAGCGCCATCATCGGCCTGGTCGGCTTCGCCGCGGCCGAGGAGCAGATGCTGCTGGCAGCCGCTCCCGCCGACGAGGCGGGCGACCCGCGGTGCTGGGCGGCGCTGCCGGTCATCGCGCACAACACCGAGTCCAAGCGCCAGCAGGTGCTGCGGCTGCAGGCGGTCAGGCTCGGGCAGGTCCCGCCGGAGTTCGCCGAGATCGACCACGCCTCAGCGGAGACGTACCGCGGCTATGCCGCGATACCAGCGCACGAGGTCGCCGAGGACAGCAGCCGGGTGACCGGCGAACTGGTCGACGGACTGAACTCGGTCGGCGACGGCGACCTTCGCGACCCGTCGCGGCATCCGTGGCTGCGGGGCCGCGAGCTCTGGCTGCAGATCATCGTCCGCGGCTTCTGGCATCCGACCGGCCACCTGGGCGAGTACTACCTCGCGCACGCGCAGCCGGCCCGGGCGCTCGCCCTGGCGATGCACGCCGTGGCCACGGCGAGCTACCTTGGCGCGCCCGACCCGGCCCGTGGCATGGCGAGCTACAACCTGGCCTGCGTGCAGGCCCGGGCGAACCTGCCGGACCAGGCGGTCGCAGCCCTGGGCGAGGCGATCAGGCTCAATCCCGATGTGCGGGCCAACGCCCGCCGTGACCGGGACCTCGCCGCCCTCCGCGGCAGCGGGCGGCTCGAGGCCATGCTCACCGCGTGACCGCGGCGGCGCGATAATCGCCTCATGACCGGGTCCCCCCTCGAGGCCACCGTGACGGCGGCGCTGCCTGGCTCGCCCGAGGGACGCGCCGTGCTCACGGCCTACTTCCGCGACCTCGTCAGCCGCGATCACGGACGGCAGGCGACCCCCGACGAGGTCGACTCCGCGATGCGCGAGGACCCCAGCGATGACTTGTGTCCTCCGAACGGGCTGTTCCTGGTCGCGCGCCAGGGCGCAGCGGTCATCGGTTGCGTTGGCCTGCTCCTGCTGCCCGCGAGCCTCGGCGAGGTCAGGCGGGTCTTCGTGGACCCGGCCGCCCGTGGCCGCGGCTTGGGAACCCAGCTTCTGCGCGCGGCAGAGGACGAGGCGCGCAGCCGCGCGCTAACCAGGCTGCGGCTGGATACACGCAGTGATCTCATGGAGGCCCGACGGCTGTACGCCAGGCAGGGCTATCACGAAGTGGCCCCGTTCAACAATGGCTGGGCTGACCTCTGGCTTGAGAAATCCCTCACCTGACCCGGGCGGGCTTCCCGGAATCCGCCCGCTGTCCGACCGCCCAGTTCGCCCGCGCGCCGGTGTCTTCACCGTCACAGGCACTACGGCCGGCGCCGAGCCGGCCGGACAGGAGGAGCCGACCGATGCCGACCTACCTGATCACCAACCGCCTCCCCGAGGACTTCACGGGCTCCGCCGAGGCGTTCGCCGCGTGGAGCGCCTGGTTTGCTGAGCTGGGTCCCAACCTCGAGGACCGCGGCAACCCGGCTTTCGCAAGGAGCACCGTAGGGAACTGCGGGACCGGTACCGTTCTGGGCGGTTACACGCTGATCAGCGCGGACAGCCTCGCGGCGGCGGTCGCGCTGGCCGGGAGACATCCGCTCATAGCGCGCGGCGGCGGCGTCGAGGTCGGCGAGCTGACCCTGCTGAACAAGGGCCGTCACCTGATGCCGGAGAGGGACCGCTCATGACCGGGCAGCAGATCCCCGAGGTGTCCGTGCACGTCGCGGCCACGCCCGAGACCGTCTTCCCGTACTTCACCGATCCGGCTCGTTACGTCGAGTGGATGGGCAGCCAGGCGGTGCTGGAGCCGGTACCGGGCGGCGTGTACCGCATACGGATGAACGACGGTTTCGCGGCCGCCGGCACGTTTCTCGAGGTCGAGCCGCCAGAACGGATCGTCTTCACCTGGGGGTGGGCCGACGGCGAGGCAGCGGAGCATGTGCTGCACGAGCGGTCCGACCCGGACGGCGGGACCTTGCCGGCCGGAAGCACGCGCGTCGTGGTGACGCTCGAGGAGGAAGACGGCGGCACCCGGGTCACGGTGCGCCACCAGGACCTCCCGACGGACGAGCTCCGCGACGCGCACCGGGTTGCCTGGCAGACCTACCTGTCCCGGCTCCCGGTCCGGATCGCAGGCGGCGACCCCGGCCCGGACCCGCACGCCTAACAAGAGGCCCCGCCCGCCTCCCCATCCCCCCTTCATTGCTGCGCTCAGAAGCCGGGGAAGACCTGCCGCAGCTCGTCGAGGTCGACCCGGCGGGTTTCCACGGGTGGCGTGTGCGCGGGGTCAAGGCGCCCGTAGACGAGGCGGATGAACGCCTCGGCCGGCAGCCCCAGCTCGGGCAGGCCCTCGCTGTACTCCGAGGGCACGAGCGTGACCTTCTCGCCGGTCTCCAGGGCGAAGTGGCGTACGGGGCTGCTCGTGGACACGTGCAGCCGCCGCTGGACCTCGCCGGGCTTGCCCGCCCTGGCCACCAGCTGGCCGAGCGTGTCGACGAGCAGGCCGACGGCATCGGGGGCCACCGTGGCCGCCGGGTCCAGGGCAACCGCGATGTCCCAGGTGTGAATGGCGTGCTCGCCCAGGCGCATCCGGGCCACCCCGGCGACATCGAGGTCCATCCCGAACGCGTTCAGCCGGAACCGCTTCCGCTGATCGTCGTCCATCGACTCGAACCGCGCGGTCACCGTCTCGTCGGCGCGCAGGGCGTCGGCCGCCTGGTCCTCGGGGCTCTTGGCGTTCCAGGTCGCCCAGATCGGCCCGAACGCCTCCGGCCCGGGCGGGTCCTGCCCGCTGAGGCCGGCGTCGAGGAACAGGCCGAAGATCTCGGCCTGGGAGCCAATGTGGGACAGCACCTGGGCGATCGACCATTCCGACGCGTAGGACGGTCGTTGCAGCTGGTCGCCGTCGAGCGGTCCGGCCGTCGTCTGGAGTCTGTCGTGCGAGTGCCGCAGGGCGTCGATCCATGGGGCGGGGCTGGTCTCCATGGTGGCTCACCCTAGCAGGCTCCGGAGGATATCCTCCACATCGCCGGCGGGCCTGGTGACGCGGACGCACTCGCCCGGCGGGCCCGCGGGCGAGCGGGAGGCACAGTGAGGCTACGATGCTCGTGGTCTTCACCGAGACGTCATCTGCGCGCAACGGATTCTCCAGCCTGGGGTCCGGTCCCGGCGGCAACGATGTGGTGCCAGCCGGATCGGCGATGTGGCAGCGAGGTGACGGCGGCCAGCGGCCACCCGAGGGGAGCAGCAGGAAAGCACGGCGATGCCACGGTCGAAGAGCAGGAAGACCAATCGGCGCAGCGCGACAGCGGCCAAGACGGCCTCGTCGCGCGCGCGGCCCGACGGCCAGCAAGCCGTGCGGGCGGACCCGCAGATCGCTGCCGCCATATCACGTGCTGACGGCGAGCCTGGCGCCGCCGGGCAGGCTCCGGCCAAGACCGGCCCCGCCAAGACCGGCCCCGCCAAGCCCGGCCCCGCCAAGCCCGGGCCCGCCGACCGAGCCACGGCCAGCCAGGCGCCCGCCAAGGCGAGCCCAGCCAAGCCCGGGCGCGCTCGCGCGGCTGCGGCCGGGCAGGCGCCCGCCGGGCCTGCGGCGGTCAGCGGCGCGCATCCGGGCCTGACCCCGGCCAGGAAGCTGCCGCCCGGCCTGGCACCCGGCCCGCAGCGGGCCAAGGCGGCCGCCGCGAAGACGGCACCCGCGAAGGCCGAAGCGACGGCGTCCGGCGAAACGCCGGAGGAGCTGCCCGCCTGGGTCGCGAAGGCCACCGAGAAGGTGCTGACCGTGACCTACTGGCTCGATCCCGGTGAGCAGGGCGACTCGTTCAGTGCCACGATCTACTTCTCCGGCCGGCGGGCCGGGGTGACCGGGAAACCCCGGCCGGGCGACACGTTCTCGCAGGAGGAGACCGTCGATCCGATCGTGCCGGGAAGCGGGCCGGTGGCGATCACCGCCGAGGTCCGCGGGGTCAACCCCGGCGAGTGGACGGTCACGGCGCGGCCGGTCGCGCGGCCCGGCGGCAGTCCGGTCCGGCCCTACCCGCCGCCCGGCGCGAACGCGAGCGGCGCCCGCCGGGTGCTGTGGCCGCGCCGGGTCGTGGTCCCGGCTGGCCCCATAGCGACGGTCCGGACGGCCATGCTGCCGTTCACGAAGGTGCCGGGGATCGTCCGCTTCGCCTACGCGAGCCTGATCTCCCTCGGCGTCCTGACCGCGCTGGGGCTCGAGGCGCTGCTCCTGATCGCGCACCACTACTCCGCGTTCGGGCCCGTCGGGTTCTCGGTCGCCGCGGTCGCGGCGGGCGCCGTCGGCGCGAAGGCCTGGTACATCGCGGTGCACCGCGGCCGGAAGTTCGACGGCTGGTGCATCCAGGGACTCGTGGCCGGGGTCGCCGCCGTTATCGTCGCGGCCGCCCTCGCAGGCACGGGCGTCCCGGCCAGGTCCTACCTGAGCGCGGCCGGGCCCGCCCTGCTGATCGGGATGGGTATCGGCCGGCTGGGGTGTTTCTGGGCTGGCTGCTGCACCGGTCGGCCCACCGCGTCGCGCTGGGGGATCTGGTCGTCGGACCGCCGGGTCGGGTGCCGACGGGAGCCCGCCCAGCTGCTGGAGGCGCTGACGGCGCTGGTCGCCGGGCTGGTGGTGCTGGCCGTCGTGCTGGTCGCGGGCCCGCAGCGCTCGGCGCCTGCCGCCGCCGCCGGACTGGCGGCCTACACCCTGGGCAGGCAGTTCATCATCGGCCTGCGGGCCGAGCCACGGCAGTGGCGGTACGGGCGCCGGGTGGCCGCGGCGGTCGCGGCCGTGGTGCTGATCGCGAGCGTAGCCCTGCTCGCGCGAGGCTAAGGGCTCCCGGCATAACCGTGCCGAAGGCAGAATGACTGAGTTCACCTCACCTACCGCGACGCCAACGCCCGGAATATGAGACATGCTCGATCTGCCAGGCAGCTACATGATCGGCGCGCTAGGCCCCGTTGCCGCGGGTCGAGATCACGGCGAGCTGCTCGCGCACCCAGCGGTGCACGTCATGGGTACGGACGCGCCGGGCCATGGCGGCGATCGCGGCGCGGCCGGCGCTGGCCGGAAGGCCGACGGCGTGCTCGATGCGCTGGGACAGGCCCTCGACGTCAAAGGGGTTGCACATGACGGCCTCGCGAAGCTCGACGGCGGCGCCGGTGAACTCGCTCAGGACGAGTTTCCCGCTGCCGTGGCGGGCCTGCTGGACGGTGACGTACTCCTTGGCGACGAGGTTCATGCCGTCGATGAGCGGCGTGACCACCATGACGTCGGCGATCGCGTAGTACGCGGCGAGCTGCTGCTGGGCAAGCCCGCGATACAGGTAATGGACCGGCACGTCCTGCCCGGGCTCGGTGAACCGGCCGTTGATCCTGCCGACGTGCCGCTCCACATCGGCGCGCAGGTTACGGTACTCCCGGACGTTGTCGCGGCTGGGCATGGCGACCTGCAAGAACGCCGTGCTGTTCCGCATGGGGCCGCCGCGCTCGAGGAGCATCTCGAAGGCGAGCAGCCGCTCGACGATGCCCTTGGTGTAATCGAGCCGGTCAACGCCGAGCAGCAGGGTCCGGCCCTTGAACTGCCGGACCAACTCGTCCATGTCGCGCTCGGTATCGCGCTCGGTGGCCCGCCGGCTGAACTCGGCCGCGTCTATCGAGATCGGTGCCGCGGTCGTCGACACCGTCCGCGCGTCGGGCAGGGCGACCGCCGTCCGCCGGACCGTGACCCCGGTATCGCCCAGCAGCCGCTCGCAGGCGCGCAGGAAATTCCTCCGGTAGAGCTCGGTGTGGAACGACACGACGTCGGCGCCGAGCAGGCCGAGCAGGATTTCCCGGCGCCACGGGAGGCGCGCGTAGATGTCCGGCGACGGCCACGGCACGTGCAGGAAGAACCCCACCGGCTGACCGGGCCGCCGCTGCCGGATCAGCTGCGGGACGAGCATGAGGTGGTAATCGTGTACCCACGCCAGCGCGCCGGGGTTCTTGCCGAGCTCGGCCAGAGCCGCGTCGGCGAAGGCGGCGTTCACCTGCCGGTAAGCGTCCCACCAGGAACGCTCGAAACGTGGCTTCTCGATGGCCGATCATGACCGGCCGCAGCGCGGTCACCAGCCCGCCGGGCGACAGCTGCCACCCGCCGTCGACGCTCTGGACCGGCAGCCGATTGGCCACGGCCACGACCGGCGGCTGACCCTGACCCGAAGGCGCCGGCCCGCCGTCCGCGCCGGAAACGGTCATTGCGGCTCCGGAATCGGTCCGGCCCGTTGTTCGAGCACGAGGCATACCATGATCCACACCAGGTTCCCTGCCCGCCTCCGGGCCGGGAACACATGGATCGCGCAAGTTTCACTACCTGGTCAAGGCTGGCCAGGCTCAGCCGCGGCGGTCAAGAATTGTCTGCCAGTTACAGTGGCTGGATGCTGCCGGCGCCGCGGGGAACCCAGCAGGTCCAGCCGAGCGTGATCCTGGCGGTGGTGTCGCTCGCGGCCCTGGCGTACGCGGTGCTGAGCTCGGCGGTGATCCCGGCGCTGCCGACGTTCCAGCGCGGCCTGCACGCCAGCGAGACGGGTGTCACCTGGCTGCTGACGGGGTTCCTGCTGTCGGCCTCGGTCGGCACGGCGATCATCGGCAAGCTGGGCGACATGTACGGCAAGCAGCGGCTGCTGGTGTGGACCCTGGTGACGCTCTCCGCCGGAACCCTGCTCGCAGGCCTGTCCGGCTCGCTGGCCGTGCTGATAGCGGCTCGCATCGTCCAGGGCGTGGCGGGCGGCATCTTCCCGCTGTCGTTCGGAATCGTCAGGGACGAGTTTCCCGCTGATCGGGTCGCAGGGGGCATCGGGCTGATGTCGGCCATCCTCGGGGTCGGCATGTCCTGCCTGCTGATCGCGATCGCCCAGACCCCGGTCTGGGGCTGGACCGGCCCGCTCACGCTGGCGCTGGTGGCTTCCGGCCTGGCGGTCAGCGGCTTGTGGATCCTGGTGGAGCTGCGCAGCCGCAATCCTCTGGTGGACATGACCATGATGCGGGTCCGCGGGGTGTGGACGGCCAACCTGGCCGCCTTTCTCCTCGGCGGCGGGCTGTACGCATGCTTCCTGCTGCTTCCGCAGTTCGCCCAGCTCCCGAGGAGCACCGGCTTTGGCTACGGCGCATCGGTCGTGGCCGCGGGCCTGTACCTGCTGCCGTGCGCGCTGTGCATGGGCGTGCTGGGCTCGGTGGCGGGCCGGGTCCAGCGGCGCTTCAGCGCTCGCAGCGCGGTGATCGCCGGCGCGGCCGTGAGCGCCGCCGCCTGCGGCTGGCTGACCATCACCAGCCGCCATCCCTACGACATGCTGCTCAGCTCGACGCTGCTGGGCATCGGGATCGGACTGGCGTTCGCGGCGCTCGGAAACCTGATCATCCAGGCCGTCCCGGCCGGCCAGACCGGGGTCGCCACCGGGATGAACACGGTCCTCCGCACGCTCGGCGGAGCGCTGGGCGGCCAGATCGCGGCGACGTTTGTCGCCGCGCACATGGTGCATGGCCTGCCGACGGCGACGGGGTTCACCAGGACGTTCGCGATGTCGGCGCTGTTCCTGGTCGGCTGCGTGGTCGCCGGGCTGCTGGTCCCCGTCCGGGCCCTGGCCGTCACCTCGCTGCAGCCCGCGGCCACCTCGGAGCTCGGCTGACTCGCCCAGGCCGCACCTGAACCCGCCGACCAGCTTCCGTCCGCAGCCCGGCCGGCGTGAACCCGCGTCGGGTCGGCCGCTCGCCCCGGCCCGGCGGGCTGGCGTGAACCCGCATCGGGCCTGCGGGTGATAAGGGGTAACGCGGTCATGCGCCTCGCATGACGCGCCAGACGAACGGAGCCACGGTGACTGGGCTTGCCCTAGGCCAAGAGGGGACGACCCCCCTTCAAAGTCGGCTTGCGGAGCAAGCTCCGCGAACACCAGCGACGCGACTGCACGCGGATGACGCCGCGCTGATCGAGCGGTCCTGGCATGAGCCCGAGGCGTTCGCCGGGCTTTATGACCGGCACGCCGCCCGCATCCACCGCTATGTCACCCGACGGCTGGGCAGCCAGGTCGCCGACGACGTGGTCGGCGAGACATTCCTCTGCGCGTTCCGGCGACGCCGACGCTATGACCTCAGCCGGCCCGATGCCGGGCCGTGGCTGTACGACATCGCGGCCAACCTGATCGGCAAGCACCGCCGGGCCGAGGTGCGGCTGCTGCGGGCGCTTGCGCGGACCGGGGCCGACCTGGTCGCGGAGAGCTACGCCGACCGGGTCGATGCGCGGGTGTCCGCCGCCGCGGCGCGGCGGGACCTGGCCGACGCGCTGGCCTGCCTGGCGGCGGGTGACCGGGAGGTGCTGCTGCTCATCGCCTGGGCCGAACTGGCCTACGACGAGGTCGCCGTGGCGCTGGGCATCCCGGTCGGGACCGTGCGCTCGCGATTGCACCGGGCTCGACGAAAGGTCCGCGAGGCGCTCGGCGGCGAAGACCCAGCTACGATCAGCGAGGAGTCCTCAGCATGAATGATCTTGACATGGTGCGCGCGCTGCGCGCCGATGCTCCCCGGCCGTCCAGTGACCGGCTCGCCGAAGGCCGGGCCCGGCTACGCACGGCGATGGTCCCGGACCATCGCAGGCGCCGCCGCCCAGCGATGGTCGTCACCGCCAGTGTCGCTGTCGCGGCGACGGTCGCCGCCGGAATCATCCTGCGGCCCACGGGCGGAACCGTTATCCCTCCCGCGCATACGGCTACCTCCGGCACGCATTCCGTGCAACTGCTCAGCGCGACGGTGGTGCTGCGCCACGCCGCTGCGGCAGCAGAACGGCGGCCTGCCGTCCTGCCGGGCCCGCACCAGTGGGTGTACACCAAGGGGGTCAAGGCAGGACCCGATCGCCGCTGGATTACGGAGGGCTGGACCAGGTTCGACGGCGAGCAAAGCGCCGACATCGAGCATGGCAGGCTCGTCATTCTTCCTTATGGCTCAGCCCAGGACGGGGTCCCCGAGGCCACGATGCAGGGCGCCGCGGAGTATCTCCGCTCGCTGCCCGCCAACCCGAAGGCCCTGCTCGCGGTCATCTACCGGAGGGCGGAGGCTGAGCCCCGGGACCAGTGGGCGGTTCCCGGGGATCTCAACACCGAGGCGTTCTCCATCCTCATGATCCTGTTGAACAACGCGCCGGCCGGCGTGCCGCCCGCCGTCCAGGCCAGCGTGTTCCGCGCGGTGGCCCTTATCCCTGGCGTGCACGTCAGCAAGGCCCCGGACGCGCTCGGGCGGCCCGCCCTGGCGCTCTCCGGCGCGGGTCTGAACGGGAGCTTCCTCCTCGACCCGAGGACCTACGCCCTGATCGGGCTCCGCGACGGGAAAGCCGTCGGCACGCGGATCACCGTCGCTGTCGTCGACAGGCCCGGCCAGCGGTAGCCCGGTCCGGTGGCGCGGCCGCCCGGTGCTGCCGGCCGGCCGCGCCGTCATGGATTGTCGCCTCGCTATGGACAGGCGTCCGGCTGACCCTGCGGGAGCCGCTTAAGCACGGAAGAATGGGGAGCATCCGTCCGCGTTCGGAACCAGGGAAAGAGCCTCCAGTGACCGACAGCTCGAGCGCCCCAGCCGCGCAGCCCGCGCCCAAGATAGACACCAACGTCCCGCACTCGGCGCGGATCTGGAACTACTGGCTGGGAGGCAAGGACAACTACGCGGTCGATCGCGAGGCCGGCGACCAGTTCCTGAACACCTTCCCGGACATAGCCGTCGTCGCCCGCGCTACCCGGGCCTTCCAGGGCCGCGCGGTCCGGTACCTGGCTAGTGAGGCGCAGATCCGGCAGTTCCTCGATATCGGTACGGGCATGCCGACCGCCGACAGCACGCATGAGGTCGCCCAGCGGGTGGCGCCGGAGTCTCGGATCGTCTACGTCGACAACGACCCCGTCGTTCTGCTGCATGCCCAAACGCTGCTCGTCGGCACCCCGCAGGGTGCCACCGACTACATCGACGCCGACCTGCGGGAACCGGAAATGATCGTGGGGCAAGCCACCCGGACGCTGGATTTCGCCCAGCCGATCGCGGTCATGCTGCTAGGCGTCCTTGGTCACATAACCGATGACGGCGAGGCGGAGTCGATCGTGCGCGGGCTGCTCGACCCCATGCCCTCTGGCAGCTACCTGGTGCTCAGCGACGGTACTAACGTCATCCACGGGCAGCAGGGCGAAGCGGCCCAGCAGGACTACAACGAGAGCGGCGCTGAGCCGTACGCCCTGCGCAGCCCCGAGCAACTTGGCCGCTTTTTCGAAGGCCTGGAACTCGTGAAGCCCGGCCTGGTCTCGTGTCCCCGGTGGCGCCCCGAGGCCAGCTCCCCCGGCCTTCCCGCTGAGGTGGACGCGTTCTGCGCGGTGGGACGCAAACCCTAGCGGGATGCAGGTCCCGTTCATCTACACCAACGACAACGTGCTGCGCATGCTCGACGTTCTCGTGGCGGGCAGTGGCGAGGCCTGCCGGGGTGAGTTCTTCGCTGACCGCTCCAAGGACGGGCTGGGGCCTTGCTTCGGCGAGGACTTCCTGTGCGCACTGCTGGCCACGAAGGAACGCTCTGAGGAGGAGGCGTGACCGTCATTGTCGAGGCGCGGGAGGACTTCACGCTCGAGGCGTACCGGCGGGTGAGCGTGGACGGCGAGGACGTCGTCATCGGTCCCGCCGCGCTCCGGGTTATAGGTGAGGCCCGCGCAGGGTTCGAGGACCTCTTGCGCTCGAACCGCGGCGGGTTCATCTACGGGGTGACAACGCGGCCGGGCGTCGAGGTCGGGACCACGATCCCGCCCGAGGAACAGCGCGACTACGCGCTCCGCTTCCGGGGGGTGGGCCGGGGCTTCGGCCGGGATTACCTGGATGAGCGCGTGGTCAGGGGCATCGTGTTCGCCCGGCTGGCCGACTTCGTCGGCGGCCACGCCAAGGTGCGCCCCGAGGTCGCACAGCGCGTGGCCGCCCTCCTGAACGGGCCCCTGCCGCGCGTGCCCCTCGACGGGCAGGGAGGCGCCGGGGAGATCCTTCCCCTCATGCACGTGATGGCGGCCGTCGACGGGGACCTGGTGGAGGGCGTGGGCATGGCCCTGCTTAACGGCTCGCCGTTGTTCAGTCGCCATTACCCATCACCGCCGACCATGACAGAACGTCGGACAGCGGCGCTGAGCGCCCTGCCTGGCGGGATCGGCTATGAGACCCTCTCCATGCCATCTAGGCGCAGCAGTGTCGATCGCGGTCGTAATCTCCCGGGTATTTAACAGGATCGACCCGTCGGTCTTAATCCTTCCTGTCACCGATGATTCGAACGGCAGGAGGTATCTGAGCTTGCCCCGGCCGCCCGGCGAGGTGTCCGGCGCTGGGCCACGAACCGGCTACCCATCTGACGCTGTGGCTTCGACTGCCTCAGCGCGTGCTGAGTTCGCTTCACTAGTCCGGCCGAGCGCCCGGAGAGCCTCCGCGAAGTTGTTCAGCGAGGTGGCCAGGCGCGGCCGGAACGCGTCGGGGCGGGCGGCC
>WNFI01628276.1_pt1 | contig 15649 bp, 18 predicted proteins | sample 5400471 | NCBI WGS metagenome assembly WNFI01 (sample SAMN13153348, study PRJNA577476) | soil metagenome | isolation source: 100 cm saprolite on Douglas fir-dominated hillslope | place: USA:California | collected 2013-09-17 | reverse complement strand
GCACGTAAGGATGCACCAGAGCCTTGTCGCCGGGATGGCCGATGCCGAGCCGCACCCGCCGGTTGTCGCGCCCCAGATGCTGGTCGATCGAGCGCAGCCCGTTGTGGCCGGCATTGCCGCCGCCGAGCTTGACCTTGACCTTGCCGGGCGCCAGCTCGAGCTCGTCGTGGAAGACGACTACCTGGCTCGGCTCGAGCTTGTAGAAATGCGCCGCTTCGCCGATGGCCTCCCCCGAAAGGTTCATATAGGTCATCGGCTTCAAGGCCAGGATCTTGACGCCGGCAACGCTGCCTTCGGCCAGAGCCCCGCGAAAGCGCGACCGCCACGGCCCGAAGCCGTGGCGGCGCACGATCGCGTCCAACGCCATGAAGCCGACATTGTGGCGGTTGCCGGCATCGCCTGGGCGCGGATTGCCGAGGCCGGCGAACAACAACACGTCGACCGGCGCCTCGTCCTTCTACTTCTTGCGCTCGGCCGGCTTCTTCTCGCCCGGCTGGCCAGCCGGTGCGGCGGCCGCACCCTCGGCCGGAGCCGCTCCCTCCGCACCCTCCGCAGGCACGGCACCTTCGCCGCCTTCCGCACCTTCCGCGGTCGCGGCGGCGGCGGGCGTCTCTTCGACCTGCACCGTCGGCGCGGCGATGGAGGCGATGGTGAAGTCGCGTCCGGTGATGGTCGGCACCACACGGTCCGGCAGCTTGACGGCGCTGATGTGGACCGAGTCGCGACGGTGACCCGGGTCTTGGCGCTCACCCGGAGGAAATCGGCATGGACCGGCCGGTCGGTCACCGGATCCAGCTGCACCTCGCGCGGCAGCACCCGGAAGGTGTCGGTGCCGAGCTTCAAATCGTAGAGCCGATTGAAGAAGCCGGCGCGATGCAGCTCGCGCATGAGCATGCGGTCCTCGAGGCTGACCAGAACGGGGTCTTTGTGATCGCCATAGACGACGCCGGGAACCCGGCCGGTCCGACGGATCGCCCGGGCGGGCCCCTTTCCGCCCCGGTCGCGCCGTTCGGCGGCGATGTTTGCAATCTCAACCATGAAACTCTCTCCTTTCTTCCAACGACATGGCTGGTCACCCAGCCGCTAGTCCGGTCCGGCCTCCAGGGGTGCCGGCACCGGGTGCTCGAACCGTCCTCCTAGTCGAACAGGCTCGAGACGGAACGCTCCTCGCTGATCCGCCGCATGGCCTCGGCCATCAACGGCGCGATCGAGATCTGGCGGATATTGTGGGCGATCCTGACCGCCTCGGTTGCTTGGGTGCTGTCGGTCAGCACCATGGCGTCCAAGGGCGAGGCGGTGATGCGGGCGACCGCGCCGCCGGAGAGCACGCCATGGGTGATATAAGCGCTGACCGCGGTGGCGCCATGATCGATCAGCGCCTCGGCGGCGTTGCACAGCGTGCCGCCGGAGTCGACGATGTCGTCGATCAGAATGCAGCGGCGGCCCTTGACGTCGCCGATCACGTTCATGACCTCCGAGACCCCGGCGCGCTCGCGGCGCTTGTCGATGATGGCAAGGTCGGCCTCGAGCCGCTTGGCGATCGCCCGGGCTCGCAGCACGCCGCCCACATCCGGGGAGACGACGCAGAGCTCGTCGCCGTCATATTGCTCCTGGATGTCCTTCACGAACACCGGGGCCGAGTAGAGATTGTCGGTCGGAATGTCGAAGAAGCCTTGGATCTGCGCGGCGTGCAGATCCATGGTCAAGACCCGGTCGGCGCCGGCGGTGGTGATGAGATTGGCCACCAGCTTGGCCGAAATCGGCGTGCGCGAACCGGATTTGCGGTCCTGCCGGGCATAGCCGTAATAGGGGATGACCGCGGTCACCCGCCGGGCCGAGGCGCGGCGGAGCGCGTCGAGCGCGACCAGCAGCTCCATCAGGTTGTCGTTGGCCGGATAGGAGGTCGATTGCACGACGAAGACGTCCTCGCCGCGGACGTTCTCGTGGATCTCGACGAAGATCTCAAGGTCGGAAAAGCGCCTCACGCTGGCCTTGGTCAAGGGCAGGTTGAGATACGCACCGATCGCCTCGGCCAGAGGCCGATTGCTGTTGCAGGTCAAGACTTTCATATGCAGGGCTCTCCACGACCCGCGGGCGCGGACGCGATCGGGCGCGGGACTATTATCAGCCCGTCGCCGCCCTGTAAACCCGCTTCAGCAGCGCCGGCGGGCGGCGGGGCGTTTGGGCCTCAGCCGGCGGAATCCAGCACCTGGCGGACCTTCTGGGCCACTTCGGCGTCGGTAAACGGCTTCAGGATCAGCTCGATTCCCGGATCGAGCCGGCCATGATGGATGATGGCGTTGCGGGCATAGCCGGTGGTGTAGAGCACCTTGAGCCCGGGCCGGCGCCGGCGGGCCTCCTCGGCGAGCTCGCGGCCGTTCATGCCCCGGGGCAGCCCGACATCGGTGAACAGCAGCGATGTCGTCGCATCGGCGTCGATGATGCGGAGCGCCTCATGGCCGTCGCCCGCCGATAGCACCCGATAGCCGAGCTCGCCCAGGATCTCGGCGGCGAAGTCGCGCACGTCGCCGTCGTCCTCGACGATCAGGATCGTCTCCTTGTAGGAGCCGGTCGGCAATGGCCGGGTTTCGACCCGGGCCTCGACATCGGCAATCTGGGCGAAGCGCGGCAGGTAGAGCTTCACCGTCGTGCCGCTGCCGGGCTCGCTGTAGATCTTCACATGGCCGCCCGATTGCTTGATGAAGCCATAGACCTGGGAGAGGCCGAGGCCGGTCCCCTGGCCGATCTCCTTGGTGGTGAAGAACGGCTCGAACGCCCGCGCCATCACCTCCTTGGCCATGCCGGTGCCGGTGTCGCTGACGGCGATCAGCACGTATTGCCCCGGCATCACCTCCTCATGGTGGGAGGCATAGGCCTCGTCCAGCAGCGCATTGCCGGTCTCTATCGTGAGCTTGCCGCCCTCGGCCATGGCGTCTCGCGCGTTGATGGCGAGATTGACGATCGCGTTCTCGAGCTGATTGGCATCGGCCGAGGTCCACCACAGGCCGCCAGCGAGAACGGTCTCGATCTCGACCATCTCGCCGAGCGAGCGGCGCAGCATCTCGGTCATGCCGATGACCAGCTTGTTCGGCTCGATCGGCTTCGGATCGAGCGGCTGCCTGCGGGCGAAAGAGAGCAGCCGCTGGGTCAGGCTCGCCGCCCGCTCGGCGCTGCGCTTCATGGTGTCGAGGAAGCGGTTTACGTCCGGGTCGGTCGATTGCAGCCGCCGCTGCAGCATGCGGACGCCGCCGGTGATCACCGTCAGCAGATTGTTGAAATCGTGGGCGATGCCGCCGGTGAGCTGGCCCAGCGCTTCCATCTTCTGCGCCTGCGCCAGCGCCACCCGCGCCTCGTCGAGCGCTTGCGTCTGCTTCAGGCGCTCGGACGCATCGCGGGTGATCTTGGCGAAGCCTACCAGCCCGCCCGCCGGGTCGTAGAGCGCGTCAATGACGACATTGGCCCAGAATCGGCTGCCATCCTTGCGCCCCCGCCAGGCCTCGGCCTCGTACTTGCCGTCGCGCGCCGCCCGTTCGAGCGCGTGCCTTGGCACCTCGGCCTTCCGGTCCTCTTCGGTGAAGAAGCGGCTGAAATCCTGGCCCAGGATCTCGTCGGCCCCGTAGCCCTTGATGCGTTCGGCGCCGGCGTTCCAGCTGCTCACCCGACCCTCGGGATCGAGCATGTAGATGGCGTAGTCGGTCACGGCGTGCACCAGAAAAAGGAAATGCTCCTCGCTCTGTTCGTGCCGGCCAGCGAATTGGGCGATGCGCTGCGAGCCGAGGACGACGGTGCCGGCGCCGAGCCCCATGACCACCAGAGCCAGGATGCCGAGGGCAGTGTCGAGGGCGGCGATTTGCCGCCTGGACTCCGCCAGGCCGGCCAGCCGCTGCTTGAGGAGCTCGTTCTCGGTGCCGATGACTTCGTCGATCCGGTTGCGGAAGACGCTCATAGTGTTGCGAGCGAGATTGCTGAGCATGATCTGTGCGGCCGCGTCGGGACCTTGCGTCAGGTTTGCCTCGACTGCGGTGCCGAGCTCGGCCAGCTTGGTGTCGATCGCCGCCTGCAAGCCCGGCATCCGCTGCAGCTGCTCGGGATTGTCGGCGCTTAGCTGCTTGAGCTTGGCGAGCAGGACCGGCGCCTGCGAGACCGCCGAGCGATAGAGCTCGAGATAGCTGTTGTCGCCGCTCGCGCGCGCATTGCGCTGGCCCTGATCGGCGTCCTGGACCGCGCGATCGAGCGCCTGCGCCGCGCCGATCACCTCGAAGGTGTGGATCACCAGGTCCTGGCTATGCCGAAGATCGGGGGTACCGGCGGTAATCTGGTAGATCTCGGCGCCGACCAAGGCCAGGCTCGGCAGCACCAGCAGCGCCAAGCCCAGCCATAGGGCATTGGACGTGCTGCGGACCTTACCTGGCGTCACCAACCCCATGCGTCTGCTGCCTGGCTGAGTCTCCCGCGCCGGCCTGCCTTATAGCATGCGCCGGATGCGTCCAAAGTCGCATTGTTTCCAATGAGTCACTGATTGCAGGACCTGCAACGGCAGGCGGCACAGTGCCGGCGCGCTCGCTAATCCGATCTGTTGGCCGAGATCGCCCCCATGAGATCGATGAGCCCGCCGGCGGCCGCGTCGGCGACTGCGGTTGCGACCTCGCCCCACGGCCCGTCGAGGAGGCCGACCCGGAGCGTGTTCTCCTGGTCGATGACGCCGAGAGACTTGCCTTCGTGGTTGATGACGCTCCAGCTCACCGCCACGCGCTCCTGGCCGCCGGCGGCAGGCGTGATCCTGACCGAGCCCAGCACGACCAAGGTGCCTTCGTCCGCCGCCTTCGATCAGGCGCGCGAGCGACGGGCCAACGGCCATCGCCATGCCGAGAAAGGCGCCGGGCTCGGATTTCTGCCAGCCCGCGCGCGGAACCAGCCAGCGGCCGCTATCCGATCCCAGCCCCTTGCCGGAGGCGTCGCGAAGCAGCCAATCGATCTCGATCTCGTCGCGCCCGTTGTCGAACACGCGCTGCTTGGCCACACCGGCGAGGCTCGCGGCCTCGCGCGTGGTGCGGATGGTGCTGGCCGGCACGTCGCGGCGCTGCAGCTCCTCGGCGACCGCGCGGGCGAGCTCGCCCGGATCGGGCGCACCCTCGACCGGCAGCACCACGACGCCGCCGCGGTTGGAGAGCTGCAGGAGCGGGTTGGCCGCCTTGTTGTCGTCTAGAAACGGCTGCGGCAGGGGCTGACAGCCGGAAAGCGCCAGTGCGAGCAATGCCGAGAGATGGGTTGCCAGACCGAACGCGCGGCTTTGCGCGCGCCATCTCGACGCTTTCAGACTAGAGGACACAGCTCACCAACAGACCGAGAAGGCAGGCCAAGAGGAACAGGATCAAATAGGGCATGGCGCGGCTTCGTCAAATCGACACGTAGTCGATGCCGGCGCGCGACAGAGGCTCGGCGCCGCCCTCGGTCACCAGGGAGGTGCGGCCGAGGGTCATCGCCACGCCGGACTCGCTGTCCATGATGATCATGTGGATGAAGAACACCATGCCGGGCGCGGCGATCACCGGATTGCCGCGGTACAGCATGGGCCAATCCATCCAGTTGGGCGCGAACAAGGCGCCCAGGCTGTAGCCGCAGGCGTTCAGCCGATGCGCCTTGTAGCCGGCGCGGTCGAGCACGCCCACATGCGCCTCGAACACCGCGCCCACCGGCGTTCCCGGCTTCAGCGCCGCTTCGCAGGCGAGCAGCGCGTCCTTGCAGGCCGCATGCATGTCCTGCTGGCGCGGCAGCTTTGGGCCAATCCGGATCGTGCGCATGAGACAGGAATGGTAATGCCGATAGGCGCCGGCGAATTCCAGGGTGAGCTGATCCTCGGCGGCGAGCTGGCGCCGTCCGCTGAAGTAGCGGCAGAGCAAGGCGTCGCGGCCGGAGCCGATGATGAACTCATTGGCCGGATAGTCGCCGCCGCCGCGGAACACCGCCCCCTGCATCGCCGCCAGGATCTCCGCCTCGTCGACGCCCGGCCGGGTGAGCCCAAGCGCCTCGTCCCAGGCGCGATCGGCGAGCCGCGCCGCGTCGCGCACATAGGCGATCTCGGCGGGACTCTTGACGAGCCTGAGCCGGCTCACGAGGTCGCTCGCATCCTCGAGCGTGGCGAAGCCCTCAAGCGCCTGGGCGAGACGGCGGCCGTTGCGCGCGGTCAGGCCATAGGCTTCCCATTCGACGCCGAGGCGCTTGCCGCGGCATCGCTGCTCTTCCAGGATCCGGCGCAGATCCTCCGCCGGCTTCGCCTCCTCGCCGTCGACCCAGATGCGGATGTCGGCGATGGTGGAGGTGTGCTGCGCCTGGCGCAGGTCGGGAGCGCGGGTCAGCAGGATGAGGGTGCCATCGGCGCCGAGATAGAGGCACTGGAAGAAGACGAAGCCGAAGGTGTCATAGCCGGTGAGGTAGTACATGCTCTCTTGGCGGAACATGAGCAGCCCGTCGAGGCCGCCCTCGGCCATGAGCCGGATGGCGCGCCGTTGCCGATCGGCGAATTCCTCGCGGGCGAAGTGCAGCGCCATGGTCAGTCCTTCAAGGCGATGACGGAGAGCAGCCGGCCGTAGTCGCCTTCGCCCTGATGGCAAGCGCGACGATAGCTGAAGAAGCGATCGGCCTCGCGGCAGGTGTCGTAATCGAGCCGGCGGAGCTGAGCGATGCCGGCTGCGGCAAGCCGGGCCTCGACATAGCCGGCGAGGTCGAACATGAAATGGCTTTGGCGCGCCGCCGGCTGGAAGAATCGGCTGTTGGCCGGATCCTCGCCGAGGAACGGCTCCGGAAACTCCGGCCCGACCTCGTAGCTTTGCTTGCCGATGCAAGGCCCGATCGCGGCGGCGATGCGCGATTTGTCGGCGCCGCGCTCGATCATGGCGGCGATCGTGGCTTCGAGCACGCCGCCATGGGCGCCGCGCCATCCTGCATGGGCGCCGCCGACGATGCGAGCCTCAGAGTCGGCGAACAACACCGGCGCGCAGTCGGCGGTCAGGATGCCGAGCGCGATGCCCGGCACCGTCGTCACCATGGCATCGGCGCGCGGCGCCTCCGTGCGCCTCAACACCTTGTCGACGTGGATCACCACCGGGCTATGCACCTGATAGAGCGTCACCAGCCGGTCCTCGGGCAGGCCGAGGGCGGCCAGCACGCGCGTCCGGTTGGTTTCGACATCGGCCTTGTCGTCGCGCGAGCCGCGACCGCAATTGAGCGAGGCGTAGATGCCGCGGCTGACGCCGCCTTCGCGGGTGAAGAAGCCATGGGCGACACGGGGCAAGGCGAGCGTCTCGGCGGTGAGCATTGCGGTCATTCGAATCCCGGAGGTGTTGCCTGGCCCGGCGGCGCGAGGGCGAGCGCCTTGAACAAGGTGCCCATTTCGCCGGCATCGATCAAGCGATGGAGGTCAGTCATGACCGCCGGCCGCTTTTGCGCCAACCGGCGCGCCCGCTCGGCAATTCCCAGACGCTGGAGCCAGGCGCCTTGCTCGACCGGACCGTGCACGTCGGCGCCGGCCTGACGCGCCGCTTCGGCAAAGGCGGCAAAATCCACATGCGCGGTCAAATCGGCGGTGCCCGGCGCCTGCAGCGGCGGATGCGGCCGATGGCCCTTGAGCGCCTGCAGCGTGTCGCCGACGGCAGACACCTCATAGCCATAGTCGATGATGAGCGCCGCACCGCCGGATTGGCGGATGCGCCGGCCCAGCGCATCGGCAAGCGCCAAGCGCGCCGGCGAAAGCTCGGCGATGGCGCCTGGCGTCGTCGCTGCCAGGGTGCCGGGCACCAAGGCCGCGAGCGCGCTTTCGGCGAGCAGAAAGCGAAAGCCGCCTTCGCCGTCGCAGTCGACCAGGCGCTCGCGCCAGCCCGATGCCGTCAGCTCGAGCTGACGGATCGGCAGCGCGTCGACGAATTCATTGGCGAGCACGATGATCGGCCCATCCGGCAGGCTCGCCAGCGAGCGATGCCAGCCCGCCTCGGTGCCGCTCAGGCTCTGGCGCTGGCGCGCCTCCAGGGTCGGGCTCGCCTCTACCAGGTGCAGGCGAAGGGCGCGCCGGAAGGCGGGCGTGGTCGCCGCCGCACGCAGCGCATCGGCCATCATGGTGCCGCGGCCGGGCCCGAGCTCGACCAGCAGCACCGGATCGGGCGCCCGCATCTGTTGCCAGACCGCGGCTGCCCACAGGCCGACGAGCTCGCCGAACATCTGGCTGATCTCCGGCGCGGTGGTGAAGTCGCCGGCGGCGCCGAGCGGATCGCGGGTGGCGTAGTAGCCGGAATCGGGATCGGCGAGTGCGGCCTGCATGTACTCGCCGAGATCGATCGGACCGAGCGTCTCGATCCGGCGCCTCAACCGCTCGGCCAAGCTCATGCTCAGCCGTTCATGCCCGACCATTCACGCCTGGCCATTCAGGCTCGGGCGGTCGGTCGCGACAGCGCCCAACCGATGAGAGCGATTCCGCCGACGAGCATGGGCAAGGACAGAAGCTGGCCCATGGTCGCGCCGAAGACGAGGAAGCCCAGATAGGCATCGGGCTCGCGGAAGAACTCCACGGTCGTGCGCGCGAGCGCATAGCCGACAAGGAAGACGCCGCTCACCAGGCCTGGGCGCGTCCTCAGGCGCGGATTGCGAACCAGCACGAACAGGATAAAGAACAGCAGGAGCCCTTCCAGTGCTGCTTCGTAGAGCTGGCTCGGATGGCGTGGCTCGGGCGTGGGGGCGTTCGGAAACACCATGGCCCAGGGCACGTGGCTCGGTCGGCCCCACAGCTCGCCGTTGATGAAATTGGCGATGCGGCCGAAGAAGAGGCCGATCGGCGTCGCCGCGCAAACGATGTCGCCCAACGCGCGCACATCGATGCCCTTGCGCATCGAAAACAGCACGAGTGCGGCGACCACGCCGAGCGCGCCGCCATGGAAGGACATGCCGCCATGCCAGACTTCGAGGATCCCAAGGGGGTTCGCCAGGTACTCGCTCGGCTTGTAGAAGAATACGTATCCGAGCCGCCCGCCGAGGACGACGCCGAGCGTGGCCCAGGTCAGGAACTCGTCGACCGCTTCGGGGCTCACCAGCGACGGGCGCTGGCGGGCGATCCACATGGCGTAGCGCCACCCGAGGATGAGCCCGGCGATGTAGGAGAGCGCATACCAGCGGATCGCGATCGGACCGATCGCGATCGCGACCGGGTCGATCATCGGGAAGGGAATGACGGGCAACATGTTCGCCTACCGGTACGGATCGTCGCGGCCGAGGTAGTCATGCACGTATCTGAGCACACCGTCCTCGAGTGGCGTGAAGGGGCGTTGATAGCCGGCCTGGCGCAGCCGCTCCATCCGCGCCTCGGTGAAGTATTGATAGCGCGGGCGCAGCGCCTCCGGCGTATCGACATAGTCGATGTCGGCGGCGCGGTTGGTGGCGGCGGCGACGGCGCGGGCGAGATCGGCGAAGCTGCGGGCCTTGCCGGTGCCGAGATTGTAAAGACCGCTCGCCTCCGCCTGCTGGGCGAGCCAAAGCATCACTTCGACGCAGTCCTCGACCCAGATGAAGTCGCGGAGCTGGCCGCCATCTTCATAGTCGGGATGGTGCGAGCGATACAGCAGCGGCGTCTCGCCCAGGCGGAGCCGCGTATGGATCTGCCAGGCGACGCTGGTCTGCCCGCCCTTGTGGTACTCGTTGGGGCCGTAGACGTTGAAGAATTTCAGCCCGGCCCAGGCGGGCGGGCGGGTCGACGGGTCGGCGGCAAGCCGGGCGACGCGGCGGTCGAAGAGGTGTTTCGACCAGCCATAGGGGTTGAGTGGCCTCAGCTTGGCCAGCGCCTCCGGCCGCCCGTCATCCTCGAAGCCGGCGCTGCCATCGCCATAGGTGGCGGCGGAGGAGGCGTAGATGAGCCGTGTGCGGTGCCTGGCGCACCATTCCCAGAGCCAGAGCGAGAGCGCGAAGTTGCTGGCGATGACGAGGTCGGCGTTGCCCTCTGTGGTGGACGAGATGGCGCCGAGATGGAAGATGGTGGCGATCTGGCCGCGCCTCGCCTCCAGCCAGTCGCGCACGCGCTCGGGCGGCACCACATCGGCCAATTCGCGCTTGGCGATGTTGCGCCATTTGTCGCCCTGGCCCAACCGGTCGACCACGACGATCTCGCGCTCGCCCTTGGCTTCGAGCCCGGCCACCAGGTTGGAGCCGATGAACCCGGCGCCGCCGGTCACGACTATCATCTTGGGGGGATCCCTCAGAGACGCGCCCCCGCCTTATAGGGGAGCCCCTTCGAGGGGGCAAGGCGACGGCGCGACCGAATAGGCATTGATGTCGGTGCCGGCTCCACGCTCTCATGGCGCCGCGCCGGTCGATTTCGTCGGCTGCATGCTCGGCAAGAGGTCGGCTCATGACGATCACCATCGATCGCATCGATCATGTCGTGGTGAACTGTCGGGACGTGACGGCGAGCGCGCGCTGGTATGAGCGTGTGCTCGGCATGCGGGCCGAGGCCTTCGGGCCCGACCGCCGCATCGCCCTCAAATTCGGCTCGCAGAAGCTCAATCTTCGGCCGACCGGCGCGCCCGATTGGGCGACTGGCACGGTCGACGCGCCGGGTTCGCTCGACCTTTGCTTCATCACCACGATGGCGCCCGAGGCGGTGGCAGCACATCTCGCCCGCGAGGGCGTTGCCGTCACCGAGGGACCGGTGCCGAAGACCGGCGCGCTCGGCCCGATGATATCGGTCTATTGCCGCGACCCCGATGGCAATCTGCTCGAGATCGCCTGCTATCGGCAGCGCTAAGGGCCGCTCAAGCGACCAGGTTCAAGGACAGGCCACAGGTCGGGCAGGGGGAGGACAGCAGGCCGTGCGAGTGCACCGCGGCGGCGGGGGCACCGGATGGCGAGGTGCCGGCGGACGCGCCAGCAGGCGTCGGAGCGATGCTCGGCGCGGCAGCCGGTTGCGGCGGTGCGTAGGCCAGCGGGGTGCTGGCGATCGAGATGCCCATCGCTCGATGGAACCCCTGGTAGCGAATTCTTCGCAGCACAAATACTAGCGCGGAGCGCTTGCGCCCCGCAAGACGGTCGGGTTGCGCCCGCGGTGCGGCGCCTGCGATAGTTCCGCTCCGGGACGTGGAGGATGAGGCAATGCAGACCGAGAACCGTCTGTTCGATGACCTGGCGCGGCTCGCCGGCAGCGCCATGGGAACGGCCGCTGGAATCCGTGCCGAGATCGAAGCGCGCATCAAGGCGCAGCTCGAACGGATCTTGGCCGAGACCGATCGGGTGCCGCGCGACGAGTTCGACGCGGTGAAGCAGATGGCGGCGACGGCGCGGGCCGAGCAAGAAGCTCTGGCGGTGCGGGTGGCGCAGCTCGAGGCCGAGCTTGCGCGGATGACCGCGGCAACGGGCAAGAAAGCCTAAGAGCTGAGCCGGTTTGAGGCAGCGCTTGCAGGCGCTGCGGCCGGCGATCATCAGGCCTTGAGCGACAAATGTCGCAAATGCGACATGACGCTGTCGACGCAATTCTTCCTAAAACAAGCACTTGCGCCGTGGCGTTCACTTTGGCACTCTAGACCTAGTGGTGTTTGACGCCTTGCACCACTAATGGTCGGCAAAAAAGGGCGTCACCATCGCACCGCTGCGGGTGCGCCTGGGCAAGGAGCTGACAGGCATGACGTTACAGAGCGTCGAGACTGCTCGCTCACGTCACAACCCCATCGATATCCTGGAAGAAATCGTCGCTTCGAATGAATGGCTGCACGACCGCGCCTCGGAAGAAGAACTAGCCGCCGAGGTCGAGGGGCGCTGGTGCGACTACCGGATGTTCTTCGTCTGGCGCGAGGAAACCGGCGCCTTGCACTTCTCGTGCTGCTTCGATGCGCGCGTGCCGGACAACAAGCGGCACGACATCCACGATCTTCTGGCGATGATCAACGAGAAGCTGTGGCTTGGCCATTTCGAGGTCTCCTCGGAGGACTCGGTGCCGATGTTCCGCCACACTACGCTCTTGCGCGGCGCACCCGGAGCCTCGGTCGAGCAGCTCGAGGATCTCGTCGACATCGCCTTGACCGAATGCGAGCGCTTCTTCCCGGCCTTCCAGTTCGTGATCTGGGGCGGCAAGAGCGCAGCCGAGGCGATCGGCGCCGCCATGTTCGAGACCGTGGGCGAGGCGTAGGCGGCGCGCGAGCGCCGTTCATGTAGACTCGCCTTCTCCATGGCGAAACCGGTACTGCTTCTTGGCTGCGGGAAGATGGGCGGCGCGCTGCTGGCCGGCTGGCTGCAACGCAACGACCTTCCAGGCGGCGTGCATGTGATCGAGCCGAACGCGGCGGCAGTCGCCGCATTCGCGCCGAAGCAAGGTGTCCTCATCCATTCCGCCGCCGAGGCGCTGCCTGGCGATCTCGATCCGGAGATCCTGGTCCTGGCGGTGAAGCCGCAAAGCATGGATGCGGCCTTGCCGCCGCTCAGGCGTTTTACCGGCGCAACCGTGCTGTCGATCGCTGCCGGCAAGACGCTCGCTTATTTCGACAGGCATTTCGGGCCGACGGTGGGGATCGTGCGCTCGATGCCGAACACGCCTGCCGCCGTTGGACGCGGCATCACCGTCGCGGTCGCCAATGCCCGCGTCGGCGAGGAAAGACGCCGGCGCTGCCACGGTCTCTTGGCCGCGGTGGGCGCGGTCGAATGGGTCGAGGACGAGGCGCTCCTGGATGCGGTGACCGCCGTCTCCGGCGGCGGGCCCGCCTATGTCTTTCTCCTGATCGAATGCCTGGCGGAAGCCGGCAAGGAGGCGGGGCTGCCGCCCGACCTGGCAACGCGGCTGGCGCGGGCGACGGTGAGCGGCGCCGGAGAGCTCGCTCGGCTGTCGGAGGAGCCGGCGGCCAAGCTCCGCCAGAACGTCACCTCCCCCGGCGGCACCACCTTGGAGGCGCTCAAGGTGCTGATGGCCGCCGACGGCATGCAGCCGCTGTTCACCCGCGCCATTGCCGCCGCGACCCGCCGCTCGCGCCAGCTCGCCGGCTGAATCGCGCATTTGCTGCCGCCATTGCCGCGGTGCCACTGGCGGTGGTCGAGGCGCCGCCTATATGGTGAGAGCCATGGCACGCCGAACCGCCAAGACCCGAGCAAAGCCGCCGCGAAGCGCGCAATCGGACGAGGGCGGCATCGAACATCGCATCGTCGATGCGATGTTGGCGCTCGCTGCCGAGCGGCGCTGGCGCGAGGTGGCGCTGGCGGACATCGCCGCCAGGGCCGGCGTATCCCTGGTCAATGTCTATCGCCATTGCCCGTCCAAGGCGGCGGCGCTCCGAGCCTTCCTTAGGCGCATCGATGCGGCGGTGCTGTCGGGAGCCCAAGGCGAGGATGCCGAAGCCGGCGCCCGCGACCGGCTCTTCGACGTGATCATGCGCCGGCTCGATGCGCTGGCTCCGTACAAGAAGGCGGTCGCCTCGATCCTGGCGGACATTCCGGCCGATCCCCTGGCGGCGCTCGCCGAAGCGAGGCCGTTTCTGCGCTCGATGGCCGGGCTGGCGCTCGTCTACCTGGCCACCTTGCGGGTCTGGCTCGGCGATGACGGCCCCGATCTCGCGCGCACCATGGCGGCTCTCGACCGCGGCCTTCGCCGGGCCGAGGCGGTGATCAAGCTGGTGCCCGCCGGCTGGCGTTGAGGCAGCCGCCTCCTTGGCGGTTGCGACATCCCGATCGTCCTGCCCGGCGGGGTTTGAGCTGCGGGCGGAAGTAGTATGCTGCAGCGCAATATTCACCCTTGACGAAGCTTTGGTTGCTGCTTAAATAGGCATTGCTGCATCGCAGCAAAGCCGAATAACCGCTCAGGAGGATCCCCCGTGGCCAACAAGCCGAACCCGTTCTTCGCCACCGACAAGACCAACCCGTTTTTCAACGTCGACATGCAGAAGATGTTTGCCGACTTCAAGTTTCCCGGCATCGACTATGAGTCTTTGATGGCGAGCCAGCGGCGCAATATCGAGGCGCTGACCCACGCCAACCAGCTTGCCGTCGAGGGCATGCAGGCGGTGGCCAAGCGCCAGGCCGAGATCCTGCGCCAGACCATGGAAGAGACCACCCGTGCCATGCAGAGCCTGCTCGGCACCGCCTCGCCGGAAGAGCGGATGTCCAAGCAGACCGACATCATCAAGACCGCCTTCGAGCGTGCCATCGCCAATATGCGCGAGCTCGCCGAACTGGTGACCAAGTCGAATGCGGAAGCATTCCAGATCGTCAACCGGCGCGTGACCGACAGCCTCGACGAGTTGAAGCAGGCGATCGGCAAGTCGGCGAAGCACTAAGCCTCGACCGCAGCTCTTAATTTGCGGGTCCTGACCGCCGCTTCAGCTTGTCCCGGGGTGGGATTTAGGAGGGGGTGATCCTCACCCCCTCCTGGACTCTCCCGGGGGCGGTCTGTTTTTCTGCGGCGCCTTCCTTCCCACGGGTGCCGTCATGACCATCCGCTACGACGATTTCAACCGGGTCGACATCCGCATCGGTACCATCATTGGGGTCGAGCCGTTTCCGGAAGCGCGAAAGCCCGCCTTCAAGCTTACGGTGGATTTCGGTCCCGCCATCGGCGTCAAGCGGAGCTCGGCGCAGATCACCAAATACTACCGCCCGGAGGCGCTGCTCGGCCGGCAGGTGGCCGCGGTGGTCAATTTCCCGCCGAAGCAGATCGGCCCGTTCATGAGCGAGGTCCTGGTGCTGGGCTTCCCCGACAGCGCCGGCGAAGTGGTGCTGGTCGGCGTCGACCACGCCGTTCCCAACGGCGGCAAGCTGTTCTAAGCGGAAGGTGGGCTGCGATCGGCGGTGAGGCAGCCGAGTCCGATCAGCGTCGCCTCCACCGCCTGGTCCAATGGCGTGTGCGGCTCCTCGCCTAAGAAGCCGACGAGCTTCGCATTGCCGAGCCTGAGCGGAGCGCGCCAGAGATAGCGCATCTCCAGCATCTCGCGGAACAAGGTGACGAAGGGCGAGGCGGCGTAGACGAGCGGCCAGGGAAAGCGCCTGATCGGGAGGCGCGGATCGCCGACCGCGCGGCGAACGGCCATGGCCATGTCCACGCCGGGCTCGACCCAATGGCCGCCGAAATGGAAGACCTCGAAGCTGCCGAGCTCGGCCTCGCGGTCGACGAGCCGCCCCATGGTCTCGGCCAGATCGGGCAGATATGCCCAGGCATGGCCGATTTCGAACCGACCGGGATAGGTGATGGAGCGGACCGGCTTGCCCGGCTTCACCAGAGCTTGAGCAAACCAATGACTGCCGGGGCGCGGACCGAAGAAATCGCCGGCGCGGACGATGAGGGTGCGCACGCCATCCTTGACCGCGGCTTCGAGCCGTTGCTCCATCTCGACGCGGATGGCGCCCTTGCGCGTCTTCGGGTGCTGCGGCGAGGCCTCGGTCACGATCGGGAAAGCACCGGGTCCGAAATTGTAGACGGTGCCCGGGAACAAGATGCGGGCGGCGGTGGCGCGGGCGGCGGCGATGGTGCTGTCCAGCATGGGGAGCGCCAGCCCGCGCCAATTCCTGTAGCCGGGCGGGTTGGCGCCGTGGACGATCAATGCGGCACCGTCTGCCTGCGAAAGCACGTCCTCGGGGTTCAAGGCATCGCCGCCGACCCATTCGACCGGACCCAGCGAAGCGAGCCGCCGCGCCGTTTCTTCCG
>WNFI01290762.1_pt1 | contig 15649 bp, 17 predicted proteins | sample 5400471 | NCBI WGS metagenome assembly WNFI01 (sample SAMN13153348, study PRJNA577476) | soil metagenome | isolation source: 100 cm saprolite on Douglas fir-dominated hillslope | place: USA:California | collected 2013-09-17 | reverse complement strand
CAACGCCGACTCGGTGGTTCCGACCGTGGGCGCATCGGGCGCCATCGCGGGCGTGCTGGGCGCCTACTTCGTCCTCTTCCCTCGGTCGCGGATCATCGTCCTGGTGCCGATCTTCTTCTTCCCCTTCTTCTTCGAGCTTCCCGCCGTGATCTACTTGTTGTTCTGGTTCCTCAGCCAGATCTTGGGCGGAGCCATCGCCGGTCTGTCGGCCTCCCAGGTGGGGGGAATCGCCTTCTGGGCGCACGTCGGCGGCTTCGCGGCAGGGGTCGTGCTTCACAGGCTGTTCATCTTGCCGGAGCAAGAGCGCCCCCGGCGCTTCGAGCGAGACGAGTACGGCCTCGAGGGGGCCTGGGCGAGCCGGTCCTGACGGGCAGGTCCGCGGAAAGGGAGCAGCATGGACGTCGGGCAGCTCGTTTGGCTGTTCTTCATTCTCTCGGCGCTGCAGCCGGTGGTGAAGCAGAGGATGCTCGAAACTGCGCGCCAGCGGCTGTTGGCCCGACTCGAGCGGAAGAGGAAGACGCGAGTCATCCTCCTCGTCCACAGGCAGGAGACGATGAGCCTGCTCGGCTTCCCGGTCATGCGCTACATCGACATCGACGACTCCGAAGACGTGATGCGCGCCGTCGAGCTGACCGATCCCCAGGTGCCGCTCGACCTCGTGCTCCACACTCCGGGCGGGCTGGTCCTGGCCGCGACGCAGATCGCGCGAGCCATCCGCAACCACAAGGGCAGGGAGACCGTCTTCGTGCCGCACTACGCGATGTCGGGCGGAACGCTCATCGGGCTCGCCGCCGACGAGATCGTGATGTCGCCCCACGCCGTCCTGGGTCCCGTCGATCCACAGCTCGGGCAGTACGCGGCCGCCTCGCTCATCAAGGTGGTCTCGAGGAAGCCGATCGCCGACGTGGACGACCAGACCCTCATCCTGGCCGATGTCGCCGAGAAGGCGCTGGTGCAGCTGCGGGAGAGCGCCCGCGAGATGCTCACGCGGAGCCAGTCGCCGGAGAAGGCTGCCGAGCTCGCCGAGTTGCTCGCCACGGGTACATGGACCCACGACTTCCCCATTACCGTGGACGTCGCGCAGCGGCTCGGCTTGAAAGTGCGATCCGACATACCTGAAGAGGTCCTGGAGCTGATGAGCCTGTTCCCGCAGCCCATGCGGCGGCAACCTTCGGTCGAGTACATCCCGACGCGGCGGCACGCGGAGCAACCGGCCTCGCCGGTAAGGCCAGGGTGACCCCTTCCAGCTCAGCTCCTGCCGCGTTGCTCCTCGAGGGCCTTCTGCGCGGCGCGGCGGCTGCTGCAGGAGAACATGCCGGGCGTTCTTGACTCATCCCGGAAACGAGCCCGCGACAGCCTCTTCAGCGCCGCGGTGGCCTTCCTGCTGCGGAAAGTGCCGAGCGCGTCGGCTGCCTCGGACCGCGCTTCGCACCTGGGTGCGCGGGTCATTGCCACGAGCTTCTTGAGCCCGCGCGCATCGCCCTTCCGTGCGGCCGCCGCATAGTCCTGGGCGGCGGCCTTGTACTCGCCCTGGGACTCTTCCGTCTTTCCGGTGGCGTAGCTCATCCTGGCGGCGCGCGCCGGGCGCGGAACCTCGGCCGCCGGCGCAGCCCCCCGATCGCTCGCGACGATCGAAGGCCGGTGATTCGTGGGCGGCCGCTTGCCTCGCAGCGCCAGCCCGCCCGCGAGCACCGCGAGCACGGCGACGCACGCACCGATCTTCAGCTTCGTGCCCTGCGGGAGCGCGCGCATCCTGTCGCGCACCATGTGCTTGAGGTCGTTCGTGGAGCCCTGAGACGGCATGTGCGCCCTCCCTTCGGATCGATCCAGGCGAAAGAGGGAGTTTCCACTGCCGACGAGTGCGCACGCAAGGCGTGCGGGTGGGGCTCAAGGCGCAACCCGCGCCTCGCCGTGCCAACATCCTGCCCGTGGCCTGCCCGCTCAGCGCAGCTGGCTGGTTCGCTTGAGGTCGACCGCGGCTTTCCCGCCCGACGTCAACGGGCCGTGGTGGACGACCACCACCTGCGGGTTCCCGCCGATGCCGGCCTCGTCGCTGACCGGCTTCGCGACGTCCTTGACCAGCGCCTGGAAATTCTTGTCGGCGATCCCTGGGTGAGCGTGCGCATACCAGCTCGCCGCATCGGCCGCCGAATCCGCCATGCAATGATGGTAGACGGTGTCGCCGTACCGCCGTACTCCGAATTCGCGCATCGTTGTCTCCCAGCAGCTCTGCGTGCTCCGGGCTTCTGCGTCTCCCGGCCCTTGCGCAAAGCAACCTAAGCATCGAGCGTGCTTGCGGCTGGTCCGCGGCGATGAATCACGCCGAGGCCCCGCTGCCAGGCGGTGCTGCCGTCGAATGGTGCCGACAGAAAAAGACGGGCGCACGAGAGAGGAATCTCTCGCCGCCCGTCGGTTTGACCGGAGCGGGCAACTAATTCGGCAGGATCACGCTGTCGATGGCATGGATGACGCCGTTCGACGCCTGGATGTCGGTCTTGCTCACGTTGGCGCCGTTCAGGGTCACCAGGTTGTTCTTGAGGCCCAGGGTGAACTCCTTGCCCGAGATGGTCTTCACCTTGTCGCCGTCGCGCATCTTGCCGACAGCCGAGGCGGAGATGTTGCCTGGGAGGACGTGGGAAAGGAGGATGCCCTTGAGCTTCTCCTTGTCCTTGTACAACGACTCAACCGTGCCCTTGGGGAGCTTCTCGAACGCGGCGTCGGTCGGCGCGAACATCGTGTAGGGGCCCGCGCCCTTGAGGGTCGCGGTGAGGCCAGCCTCGTTGAGGGCAGACGAGAGCGTCTTGAAGTTGCCGGCGGCGACTGCAGTTTCGATGATGTCGTTGGCCATGATGGCCTCCATCGGGTCTCCTCCGGAAGGAGGGATCCGTAACAAAGGCGCGAAGCAGGCTAGCCCTCGCGGCGTGGGACTGGTGGGACCCCGCGAGGCGCTCGCCGAAGGCGAGGAATCGTGGCGCGGGTGGTCTCGGTGCAATAGCCGGTCGGCGGCTCTTGCGCTCGGCTTTCGGTGGGAGACTGCTCGTTTACCGCAGCCGGTGAGTGAACTCCGCGCCGATCCGGCGCGCCGCTCGAGCCCACCAGACGAAGCGCGGCTCGGGCTTTCCGAACGGCCAGCGCGACGCCGCGGTCGACCGCTCGCGCAGGCTCGCGCTGGTCTCGCCCCAGAGAGGCTCTACCCCGCTGAGCAGCGCGAGCTTTGCCAGCGAGGTGCGCGGCGCACGTCCAGCAGGGATACGCCAGGCCAAGAGAAAGATGAGGAGCGCGATGCAGGCGAGCGTCGGAAGCCATGCGGTGGTCATGGCCGCGCCCTCAGCCCACGCTCCGGGTCGACGCTGCAGAGACGATAGGCAACCGACTCCGCGTTGCCTTTGGCGCTCGCCACCAGACACTCTTCTCCGCGGACCCGCCACGACAGCGGCCTCGGATGTGCGGGATTGAGCAGCGTGCTTCCCGCGGTCGAGAGATAGTGGCGCGAGCGCGCGTCGGCCGTTGCCACCCCAGCGCTCCGATCGAAGTCGGCTGGAACGTCGAGCGTCAGCGTGTCGCTGGCGCGGTCGGTGATTTTCCCATTGGCGAGATCGAGAACCGCGATCGTCCGGCGGTGCATGGCGCCTCCGCGTTCGGCGCCTTTTCCCGCGAGAGCGCGGGAAGTCGTGAAAGCGTCTCCGATCACTATATCCCGATCACGCCTTGGACGCTCGTTCGTCCTGGCTGGCTCGCCTGCTCTGTAGCGGCAAGGGCCCAGTCAGCCCGGGCGCGCTTGTACGATCGGGAGCGGCCTCGCGGCCTCACCGCGCCTGGCCTCCCGCACCCGTGGGCACCCCGGGTCGGGCTGCCACCAATCGCCCCTCGCCTGCGCGACCACGCGGCAGCCACCCTTGCACAGCTCGAGGTACTCGCAGCTCTTGCAGGGCTCCGGCGCCTTCGCCACGTAGCCGTGGAAGGAACCGAAGCCGGTGCGGAAGGCCGCGCGGGTGGCGGCCTCATCGAAGATGCTCGCCTCCTTTGGCCCCCCGAACGAGCAACCCGTGAGCGCGCCGTCGGGCATCACCGAGGCGAGCAGGTTTCCGCCCTCGCAGCCGACCACGCCGAAGAATCGCGCGGCGAGGAGCGAGGGCTTGTGCCAGAAGACCATCGGCGCGAACGAGCAGTCGAGCTTGATGCGCATGAAATGGCGCAGCGCCATCCGCCGCACCAGAGGATAGATACCGCGCGCCTGCTCCTCGGTCAGGTCCTCCTGCTCGAAGGTGCCGAGGCCGCGGCCCGCAGGCTTGAAGCGGAGCAGCTCCACCTCGCTCAGCCGGAGCTTGCGGGCGAAGCCGACGACCTCGCCGAGGTGGGGATACGAGCTGCGCGAGACGACGCAGTTGATGCCGACTTCCTTCTTCACCGCGCGCAACAGGCGCAGGGCGCGCTCGGCGCGGGCGAAGCCGTCGAAGCCGCGCGCCTCAGCGTAGCGGGCGCCGATGCCGTCGATGCTGACGTTGATCTGGCCGAACACGCGACACTTGGCGGCCAGCGCGGGGGTGAGGTTCAACCCGGCGGTGGTGAGATTGGGCAGGAGCCCGACCTTGCGGGCGTGGGCGGCAACGTCGAAGAGGTAGTCGAGCTCCATCGCCTCGCCGCCGCCGAGCGCGACATGGAACACGCCGTGTGCCGCGAGCCGGTCGAGGGCCGCCTTTGCCTCCTCGAGCGACAGCGCTTGGCCGCGCGGCGTCGCGTCGACGTAGCAGCTCGTGCAGCCCGCGCTGCAACGCTTCGACAGCACGACGTGCACCTCGGTCGGCGCCGAGAGCCGCTTCGGGTCGGCGCCTTGCCAGCGGGGGCTCTGTCCAAGGCCGAGCTTCCGCATCAGCCCGCGCGAGATCGAGATCAGCGCGCGGGGCCTGGAAAGCGAGACGATGCCGCCGAACCACTCGGCGCGGACCTTCATGGCGAGGTGTCGCCAGCCGGGGGCGCGGCGTCGTCGCGGACCCGGGTCGGGGGCGAGTCGCTACCACCCTGGGTGGCGGAGTCGCCGACCTGGGTGGCCCGCGAGCCACCCGCCCGCAAGAACGCACCCAGCACCAGCGCCACGACGCCTGCGAAGGTGGCGCCGAAGAGCAGGAACGTCACATCCACGCCGAGCGAGCTCGAGTTCGGGTTGGCGCCAAAGCGGACGCCGAGCACGCGGGACTCGTCCTCGAGCCTCGTCACGTTGGCCTTATGCCACCCGCACGACGTCGGCGGCAAGGCCGGGCTCACGGCACGGCCGCCCTCGGGAACAGCGCGGTCGCGAGCGGGCTGTCGAGCCGCAAAAGCGGCGCCACGCGCACTCCGGCGTCGGAGACGGCATAGACGAAGGTGCTCCCAGCCTGGTCGGTCGCCATCACGCTGCGGCGCACCCACGGGCGGTACCACCAAGTCCAGTCGCCGCTGCCTTGCTGGATGTAGACGTCGCTCAGTCCCAGCGAGCCCACCGGCGCGATGCCTGTTGCCGGATCCACCGAGAAGACGCGCACGTCGCTGACAAACCCGGTCCACCACGGCGCGGGTGTGGGCTGGATCCAATCGCTGAACGGGATCGCCAGGATCCCCGGTTTGCTCGGGTCCGGGCGGTACCAGTTGAAGGCGTGATGGTCCCAGAGCGCCTCGCTGTAAGCCCAGGCCGAGCCGACCAGCGCTTGCGCCGTGCGGGTCGGGTGCGCGAGGTCGCTCACGTCGAAGAGGGACAACTCCACGGAGCGCTTGCTCCAGACGGGGCGGCCGCCCGTGTCGAGAGGCAGCTCCACGCCGATGGCGAGCAGGTGGTTCGCGTCGATGGGCTGCAGATAGGTCGAGAACCCGGGCAGGGTCAGCTCGGCGACCTTCTTCGGGTGGGCGGGATCCCTCAGGTCGAGGGTGATGAGAGGGTCGACGTTGCGGAACGTTACTGCGTAGCCGCGGTCGCCGGTGAAGCGGGTCGCCATCAGCCGCTCGCCGGCCTGCAGCGAGGCGATCTCGCCGACGAGGTTCAGCGCGTTGCCGCCGCCCGGGGCCGGTTGCGCAAGCACGCTGAGCCTGCTGCTCATCTCCCACTGGAGCGAGCCCGCTGCCGCAGGAGGCGGGGCCTCGACGTAGCCCACGGTGGTGGTGGCGATGCGCAGGTAGCCGTCCTTTTCGTCCATCGCGAACTGGTCGGCGGCGTGCCCCTCCACGCCGCCCGAGCCGAGGTAGCTCGTGGTCGCGGGATCGCTGATGTCGAACTCGTGCACGTAGGTCCAGTCGCGCTGGCCCGCCCTCGGCCACCACCACCAGTGCTGGCTCAGCGTGTACAGGTGGTTCGCGGTCGCGTAGAGCACGCCGGCCTCCCCGACGATGCTGGCGCGCGAGACGCCCGCGTCCAGGTGCGCGAGGTCCACCGTCGCGATGGTGACCAGCCCCAGCCGCTCCGGCGCATTGGAGAGGTAGAAGTCGCTGCAGCGGTAGCCGACGTCGATCAGCGTGCCGCTGGTGAGCTTCCGTTGCCCCTCAGGGAACCAGCTTTGCAGCGGCGTGGAGCGGATGATCGCTTCGTTCGCATCTTCGAGCGCGGCGATGGCCGCCGCCAGCTTGTCCGGGCTCTGGTACAGCGCTGGGTCGTACGAGGGCCACCAGCGGATCCCCTCGGGCCAGCGGACCCCGTCGCTGAGCACCAGTCGCACCGAGCCGCCCACGCGACGCGCTCCTGCCGATCGCCCGGGCAGATACAGCTCGGAGGCGACCTTCGGCGCGGCCAGGTCGCTGACGTCGACGACGGTGATCTTGGTCGTCGCCCAGCCCCAGAAGCACCCGTTGCTGGGGCAGGGCAACGAGGTGGCACCCACGTTGGGGCCCATGCCACCGCCCGGCGGCACCGTCCAGATGCTCGAGAACACGACCACCTGGTTGCCTTCGAGGAACATCGTGCCCGGCCAGCCTTCGATCTGCAGCTTGCCCGCCACGGCGAGGTTCTGCGGCGGCCAGCTCGTCGCGCTGAACAGCGTCCGGCCCGAGAGCACGAAGATGCGCGTGCCGTCGTTCTTGACGAAGTCCGCCTCGTCCACGCCGGCGACCTGGGTGTTGGTGGTGCTGTAGCTCGCGGGCGCGCCGGAGGCCTGCGGAGTCGCCTGCCCGCCGGGCCCACCGAGGAAGCCGCCCATCCCGCCGCGCGTCCAGGCATCCATCTGCGAACGCATCTGCCGGACGGCGGTGTCGCGCACCTCTTGCACCAGCGAGTCGCAGCCCGCCGCTCGCGAGAGGGCGACGCGATTCTGGATGCTGGCGATGCTGGCGGGCGCGGCTGGCTGCCCCTTGCCGCAAGCCGCGAGCAGGGCGAAGGCGACCAGCGGGCTGCAAAGGCGCGGGGATCGGCTCGGCATTGGAAGCTCCTGGCGAATATCCATCGATCAGGAACGCCGCGCACCCGATTCGGGCAAAATGAATCGCCTTTGCTACAAATGCGATGCTCGCGGTCCTCTAGAGCGCAGCCGAGCCTCGTCTGGAGCTTTCCATGCGGTGCACAAGTCTGTCGCTGTTCGCCCTGGCCGCCCTGTCCGGCGCGTGCGATCCGCAGGCGGACGCGAGCTACCTGGGCGAGCCGCTGGTGACGTTGCAGGGCCGCGTGACCAGCGCGGGATCCCTGCCTCCTCTGGAAGCGGCGATGCTCTGGCAGCGCGGCCCGCCGCCTTCGACGGACGACCAGGATCTCGCCACTCGGGCGCCGGTGCAGGCCGGCTTCCCGGCAAGGTTCACGCTGCGCCTCTACCAGCCGCCGCCGGCCGGAGCGCGGCGCGCGCTCGCGCCCGGTCAGGTCACCTACGCGCGCGCCAACGCCGGCGCCGTCCCCTACGGAATCGCCGCCGCCGCGGCTCCCGGGCTGCCCAGCGCGGGCAATCCAGGGTACGGCATCGACGCGTACCACTGGGTGGTCTATCTCGCCGCCGACGTTCCTGCCCGTTCGCTGATGGAGTGGTGGTTGGGCGCGGCGCTGTCTTCGGGCTTCCATCTCCTCCGCGTCGCCGCGGTCAAGCCGCAGTGCATGACCCCCGCGCAGCTCGATGCGTGCGCGGCCGATCTCGTGCAGCGGGGAGTGCCGGACGACGGCACCCAGGGCCCGGGGACGGCGCGCTCGTTCTGCCTCGCGCCGTATCGGCTCTCGCTGGCGGCTCCCGGCGAGGAGCTGGTGCTCGATCTCGGCACCGTCGGGCTGCCGGCGTCGGGCGGGTCGTGTCCGTGACGCTGGACAACGCTGGCATCGAGCGCTTGTACCGCTCCCACGGGCACATCGTGGTCCGGCGCGCGCGCCTTTTGTTGGGGAGCGAGCCCGACGCGCAGGAGGCGCTGCAGGAGGTGTTCGCCTCGCTCTTGCGGGCGCCGCAGAGCCTGCGCGCCGGGGGTTCGGTGGTCGCCTGGCTGTACCGGGCGACCACGCACTTCTGCCTGAACCAGCTCCGCAACCGCCGCACCGGAGCGCGCCTGCTCGAGGGTCGGATCGCGCCGGCGTTGGCGACGGCAGCAGGAGCCGGCGCGGAGGCGCTCGCGGAGCTGCGCCGCCTCCTCGCGCAGATGCCCGCTCAGGTGGCGGCGGCGGCCGTCCACCATCACCTGGACGGGATGACGCACGCCGAGGTCGCCGAGCTGCTCGGCTGCTCGCGGCGGCAGGTGGGTTACTTGTTGGCGCGCGCCCAGCAATCGCTGGCGCGCCTGGAGCAGAGCGCATGAGCACGCGACCCGCAGATGGTCTCTGGCAGGCCTGCCTCTCGGCCCTGCACCTCGATCGCTTCCTGATGGGGGAGCTGAACGACGCGGAGGCGGAGCGCGTCCGCGCGCATCTCGACGAGTGCGCCCACTGCAGCGAAGCGGTGGGCGGGTTGCGGATGGCGCGCGAGGAGCGCCTTCCGCCGTTGCGCCTGGTTCCGCTCGCTCCGCGGCCCCGCCCGCGCCTCTGGCGGCGCGCCGCGGCGGCGGGTCTCGCCATTGCTGCGGCCGCGTCGGTGGTGCTGGTGCTCCGGCCCCCAGGGGAGCGCGTGAAGGGGCCGGGTTTTGCGCTCCGCATGTACGTCGAGCACGAGGGGCAGGTGCGGCGCGCCGGCCCGGGGGAGGCGGTCGCTGCCGGCGACGCGCTGCGGTTCGCGGTGACGGCGCCGGTGAAGTCCTACGTCGCGGTCCTCAGCCTCGATCCTGCAGGCCACGGCTCCGTCTACTTCCCGCTCGGCGCGCGCGCCGAGCCCGTCGAGGCTGGCGCCGAGGTGGCGCTGCCGCTCGGGACGCGGCTGGATGCCACCGTGGGCGAGGAGCGGATCGTAGGGCTCTTCTGCTCTTCTCCGGTCGAGCTCGAGCCCCTGCGCGTCCAGCTCGAGCGCGGCGGCGCCTCCATTCCCGCAGGCTGCCAGGTGACCCGATGGAGCTTCGTCAAGCGCTGATCGCGCTCGCAGTCGCGCTGGCGCCCGCTTCGGTCGTTGCGCAGGTGGAGCGGTTCGCCGTGGTGGTGGGCAACGACCAGGGCCAGCCGCCCGACGTCGACCTCCGCTACGCGGAGGCGGATGCGGCGCGCGTGGCCTCGACCCTTCAGGAGGTGGGCGGGGTCCGGCCCGAGAACCTCGTCCTGCTTCGCGGGCAGGACGCGGGCACCGTGCGGCGCACCCTGATCGCGGTGAACGACCGCGTCCGCGCGGCGGGCCGCCAGGCCGTGCTGATCGTCTACTACTCCGGCCACGCCGATGCCGGCGCGCTGCACCTGGGGACGACGCAGCTGGAGCTGGGTGAGCTGGAGCAGCTCGTGCGCGGCTCGGCCGCGACTTTTCGCCTGCTGATCCTCGATGCGTGCCGCTCGGGCGCGCTCACCCGCGTCAAGGGAGGGACGCCGATTCCGCCGTTCGACATTCGCCTCGGCGAGCGCATCGCGGGCGAAGGCGCGGTATTCCTCACCTCCAGCTCCGCGTCCGAGGACAGCCAGGAATCCGACGAGATCAAGGGGAGCTTCTTCACGCACGCGCTGGTCTCGGGCCTGCTCGGCGCCGCCGACGCGAATGCCGATGGGCAGGTGACGTTGGACGAGGCGTATCGCTATGCCTACGAAGCCACGCTGCGGGCCTCCAGCCGCACGCTCGCAGGTCTGCAGCATCCGACGTTCGATTACGAAGTGCGCGGGATGGGCGACGTGGTGCTGGCGACGCTGCAGGCGAACGCGCCCACCCGCGCCTGGGTCGAGCTTCCCGAGGGCCGGACCTGGTTGCTGTTCCAGGGCTCGGGGGAGGGGCCGGTGGTCGGTGAGGTCGGGACACGGGATCGGTCGCGCCGCCTGAGTCTGCGCGCCGGCCGGTACTTCGCGCGCGGCCGCGCCCCGGACGCGCTGCTCGAGGGGACGTTCGATGCCGCTGCGGGCGTTGCCCTGACCCTGGACGAGTCGAGCTTGGAGCGGATCGCCTACGCGCGACTGGTGCGCAAAGGAGGCGGAGCCGCCGGCGCCGCGGCTTCGGTGGAGGTGGAAGGCCGCGTGCGCGGCTCGCTGGCGGGCGCGGGCGCCTGCCCCGGCGCCGCGATCGGAATGGCCGTCGCGCTGCCTTCGCTCACGCTGACGCCCCGGCTGGGCTGGTGTCGCAGCGGTTTTGCAAACCCGGGGATCCGGGCGACCGTCGATCAGTACGATCTCGAGCTGTCTCTGGCGCATGTCCGGGATCTGCGGGTGGTCTCGATTGCGCTGGGCCTCACCGTCGGCGGCTCGCTGCTCGTCCAGCGCTTCCAGACCCAGGGGATCGCCCCGCGGCGGACGACGGCGGCGCTGCAGCTCTCCCCGACGGTGGGGATCGCGCGCGACGTCGGTCAGCGTGGCTATCTGTTCCTGCTCGGCTCCGCATCGACTTACTTGTTGTCCAGCGAGAGCTCCGCGCCGTCGCGGGCGTCGTTCCGGCCGTCGTTTGCGCTGCGGTTCGCTCTGGGGGCAGGGTTCCGACTCTGATCGGGCCGAGATCCGCGACGCCTGGGTTGACAGGCTGCCGATCGGCATCCATCCTTCGTCGCCATGCTACCGCTGCTCCTCAGCGACTTTTGTTGGCGCGCCAGAGCGGTGGATGTGCGGCTGCCCGGGGCCTGACGGCGGCGGATGGCCAAGTGGACCAGCCCACCACCGCGACGTGTGTGGGCTTTCGAGCTTTTGCGGGCCTCCCCGCTCGACTTCCCTCCGCTGCCTCGCGTGGTGTCATCCGAGGAGTCGGGCAATGCGAACGAGGCGGTGGTTTTCGAGACGGGCGCGAGCGATCGCGGCGGCGGGTCTCGCCGCTCTGGCGCAGCTTTCGCTCGGGGCGGGCTAGGCCAGAAGGTGTCGATCAAGCAGTCGCACGGCGGCTCGGGCAAGCAGGCCCGCTCCGTGCTCGATGGGCTCGAGGCGGACGTCGTCACCCTGGCGCTCGCTTACGACGTCGACGTGCTCGCGCTGCGCGGGAAGCTGCTTCCCGAGGGCTGGCAGGCCCGCCTGCCGTACAACAGCGCGCCGTACACCTCGACCGTCGTCTTCCTGGTCCGCAAGGGCAACCCCAAGGGCATCCACGAGTGGGACGACCTGGTCCGGCGCGGGGTTTCGGTCATCACCGCCAATCCCAAGACCTCGGGCGGCGCGCGCTGGAACTACCTCGCGGCATGGGGATACGCCCTGCACAAATCGGGCGGGAACGAAACGAAGGCACGGCAGTTTGTCGCCGCTCTCTACCGCAACGTCCCGGTGCTGGATGCGGGGGCCCGCGGCTCTACCACCACCTTCGCAGAGCGCCGCATCGGCGACGTCCTCATCGCCTGGGAAAGCGAGGCGCTGCTGCTCCTCAACAAGGTGGGCAAGAACAAGGCGGGCAGGAACAAGTTCAATCTGGTGATCCCCTCGGTCAGCATCGTCGCCGAGCCGCCGGTGGCCCTGGTCGACCGCTATGCCGACAAGCACGGCACGCGCGCGGTCGCGCAGGCGTACCTCGAGTACCTCTACTCGGCCGAGGGACAGGAGATCGTCGCCCGGCACTACTACCGCCCCCGCACGCCAGAGGCCGCAACCAAGGCCGGTCGCCAATTCCCCAGTCTTCGGCTCTTCACCATCGACGAGGTCTTCGGCGGCTGGGCGGCCGCGCAGAAGAAGCACTTCGACGACGGTGGCACCTTCGACCAGCTCTACCCGGCGAGGCGGTGAGCGATGGGCCGTCCGATGCCGATTGGGCGGAGCAGGGTGCTGCCTGGCCTGGGCCTTTCCTTGGGAATCACCTGGTTCTATCTGGGCCTGATCGTCCTCATCCCGCTCGGCGCCCTCTTCCTGCAGGCCGCGAGCCTGCGCGCCGCCGACCTCTGGCGCGCCGTCTCAGCGCCGCGAGCGCTCGCGGCCTATCGCCTCAGCTTCGGCGCCTCGATCGGCGCCGGCCTCGTCAACGCCGTCTTCGGCTTCCTGGTGGCCTGGGTGCTCGCGCGCTACCGCTTCCCCGGCCGCAAGATCGCCGACGCGCTGGTCGACCTGCCGTTTGCGCTGCCGACCGCCGTCGCCGGGCTCGCGTTGACCGCTCTCTACTCGCGCGACGGCTGGTTCGGGCGGTTCTTGGAGCCGCTCGGGCTTCGTGTCGCGTTCACCCCGCTCGGCGTCGGCGTGGCGCTGACGTTCATCGGGCTGCCCTTCGTGGTGCGCACCGTCCAGCCGGTACTGGAGGGACTCGATCCGCACCTCGAGGAGGCCGCCGCGGTGCTAGGGGCGAGCCGCCTGCAAACCTTCGCGAAGGTCATCTTTCCCGCCATCCTGCCCGCGCTCCTCACCGGCTTCGCCCTGGCGGTGGCGCGCGGGCTGGGCGAATACGGCTCGATCGTCTTCATCTCGGGCAACCTGCCGCTGCGGACCGAGATCGCGCCGCTGCTCATCGTCACCCAGCTCGAGCAGTACGACTACGCGGGCGCCACCGCGCTGGCGCTGGTGATGCTGGTCGCATCCTTCGCGCTCCTCCTCTCCATGAACCTGCTCCAGCGCCGCAGCGCCCGGCGCCAGCGAGCTTCGCTCCGGTAGGTTGCCCATGTCCGTTCAACTCGCCATTTCGCGCAAGCGCGCTGCCACCAGCGAGCCCGAGCTGGTTCGCCGGCTGCTGATCGGCGCCGCCTTCGCCTTCCTGGCGGCATTTGTCTTCGTGCCGCTGGCGGTGGTCTTCGTCAATGCGTTCCGGGAGGGGGCCGGCACGTACCTCGCCGCCATCCGGGAGCCAGACGCGCTGTCGGCCATCCAGCTCACCCTGCTCACCGCGGCGATCGTCGTGCCGCTCAACCTCGTCTTCGGGCTCGCCGCGGCCTGGGCGATCGCGAAGTTCCGCCTGCGCGCGAAGAACCTGCTCGTGTCCCTCATCGACCTTCCCTTCAGCGTCTCGCCGGTGATCGCCGGGCTCCTCTTCGTGCTGCTGTTCGGCAGACAGGGCTTCCTAGGCCCTTGGCTTTGGGCGCATGACATCCGAGTGATCTTCGCTCCTCCCGGCATCGTGCTCGCCACCCTCTTCGTCACACTGCCGCTGGTCGCGCGCGAGGTGCTGGAGGTGATGGAGGCGCAGGGCAGCGCCGAGGAGGAGGCGGCGCTCTCCTTGGGAGCGAGCGGCTGGCAGACCTACTTCCGGGTCACCCTGCCCAAGATCAAGTGGGGCGTTCTCTACGGCGTCGTCCTCTGCAACGCCCGCTCGATGGGCGAGTTCGGCGCCGTCTCGGTCGTCTCCGGGCACATCCGCGGGGTCACCACCACGCTGCCGCTGCACGCCGAGATCCTCTACAACCAGTACGAGCTTGCCGGCGCCTTCGCGGTCGCCTCCCTGCTGACCCTGCTCGCGCTGGCCACTTTGCTCACCAAGAAGTACGTTGAGACGAGGTCGAACGGCCCATGAGCGTTCGCTTCCACAACGTCACCAAGCGCTTCACCCTTGCCGGCACGCCAGCGGTGTCGGACGTCTCCTTCGAGGCCCCGAGGGGCGCCGTGACCGCGATCCTGGGCCCGTCCGGCGCCGGAAAGTCCACGGTGCTCCGCCTCGCCGCCGGCCTCGAGTTCTCAGACTCCGGCTCCATCTCCATCGAGGGGGCCGACTGCTCCGAGGTGCCCATCCAGAAGCGGGGCATCGGCCTCGTCTTCCAGAACTACGCCCTGTTCCGGCATATGACGGTGCGGGAGAACATCGCCTTCGGGCTCAAGGTGCGGCGGACGCCCCGACGCGACGTCGCCGATCGCGTCACCGAGCTGCTCGGCGTCGTCCAGCTCGAGGGGCTCGGGGATCGCTACCCGGCTCAGCTCTCGGGCGGGCAGCAGCAGCGGGTCGCCTTCGCGCGGGCGTTGGCGGTGCAGCCCAAGGTCCTCCTGCTCGACGAGCCCTTCGGCGCGCTCGACGTGCGCGTGCGCCGCGAGCTACGCGAGTGGCTCGACCAGTTCCACGCCGAGACCGGGGTGACGACGCTGCTCGTGACGCACGACCAGAGCGACGCGCTCGAGCTGGCTGAGCACGTGGTGGTGATGTTCGACGGCCGGGTAGCCCAGGCGGGCCCACCCCACGAGATCTACGACCACCCGGAGACCCCTCTGGTCGCCTCGTTCGTCGGCGGCGCGAACCTATTGACCGCGCGCGTGCGCTCGGGCTCGGTCAGGCTGGACTCCATCAGCGTGCCAGCGCCTGCCGCCGAAGAGGGAGAGCTCGTGCAGGTGTTCGTCCGGCCGCACGACGTCGAGCTGCGAAGGGCGTCGCCGGAGTCCCCCGACGTGTCGCTCGCGCTCGTCGAGCGGCTCAAGCGCATCGGCGGCTACGTGCGCGTCTCGCTGCTGCTGCGGGGAGGCGAGAACCTGACCGTGGAGTCGTCGATGCGCGACTTCGAGCTGCTCGCGGTCGGCCCCGGCGACCGGGTCCTCGTCGATCTGAAGGCGGCCAAGCTGTTCGCGCTGGAACGGCCGCACTGAGGCGGAGCGACCATGGGCATCGCCTTCATCACGCATCCCGAGTGCGCGCTGCACGACATGGGCGAGGGACACCCGGAGCGGCCGGCGCGGCTGCGGGCCATCGAGGACGAGCTGATCCGCTCCCGGCTGGGCCAGTTCCTCCTGCGCACCGAGGCGCCGGAGGCGACGCGCGAGCAGATCCTGCGCGTGCACGCACCGGAGCATCTGCGCGCGCTCGAGGAGCTTGCGCCGGAAAGCGGGCTGGTGCGGCTCGATCCCGATACCGCGATGAACCCGCACACGCTGCCGGCCGCCCTGCGCGCGGCCGGCGCCGGCGTGCTGGCGACCGATCTGGTGATCTCGGGCCAGGCGGAGGCGGCCTTCTGCAGCGTCCGCCCGCCGGGCCACCATGCCGAACGCGCGCGGGCGATGGGCTTCTGCTTCTTCAACAACGTCGCGGTGGCGGCGGCCCACGCGCTCGAGCACCACCGGCTCGAGCGCGTGGCCATCGTCGACTTCGACGTGCACCACGGCAACGGCACCGAGGACATCTTCCGCGGCGAGCCGCGCGTGCTGATGGTCTCCACGTTCCAGCACCCGTTCTATCCAGGCAGCGGCGTCGAGGGCCGCTCCGAGCGGATGGTCAACGTGCCACTCGCGGAGGGAAGCGGGGGCGAGGAGCTGCGCCAGGCGGTGGAGCGGGAGTGGCTGCCCGCGCTGGAGCGGTTCGCGCCGGAGATGATC
>WNFI01082113.1_pt1 | contig 15649 bp, 15 predicted proteins | sample 5400471 | NCBI WGS metagenome assembly WNFI01 (sample SAMN13153348, study PRJNA577476) | soil metagenome | isolation source: 100 cm saprolite on Douglas fir-dominated hillslope | place: USA:California | collected 2013-09-17 | reverse complement strand
CCTGCGATGGCCAGTGGCTTGACTGATCATGTCTGGAGGATCAGTGAAGTATTAGCCTACAAAGTGGCTCCCTTGCCCTGGGTAGAGCCGAAACGACGCGGGAGGCCATCAAAGCTGGCGGAGCCACGCTCCCCATCGATCAAACGGCAGAGTCTTCCATCGCACCCTCGGCCTTTGCTTCGTCTGCGCAAGGGGATCTTATGCTCAACCACCATTTAGTGTGGCTCAACCACCACATCTCGGTAGGGCGATAACCACAGAAATACTCTCGTCGTTCACAAGCCGATGGACCACAATCGTCTTTTTTACCATACATTGTCCATCAGGCTTGTGAATCATAAGCTATCAAAATTGGTCAACATCAATGGCAAACCACAGGGAGAGACAGCTTCTTCAACAAAGAGTTACTTTCTTTCCAGGTTCAATTGCCATGAAACCCCGTATTTGTCTGCAATCCAACCAAACTTTTCGCTGAACGGATAGCTATCGAGAGGCATGAAAAACGTGCCGCCTTCAGAAAGCTTTTGAAACAACCCATCGATTTCTGGTGCTGTTTCGCATTGTACAAATATCGACAGAGCCGGGGTGAAGGTAAAAGCATGTTGTCTGCCGCTATCCTGGGCCTGGAATTCCTGTCCACCCAGAGAGAACCGGGCAAGCTTGACGGTTCCTGCTGTCTCTTCTTTATCTTCGCCCTCGCTCCACCGTTCGATATGCAAGAGGCGTGAATTCTTGAACAAGGACATGTAGAATGTAATAGCTTCTTCAGCTTTGCCGCACTGTTCTCCGACGAATAAGAAGTGTGAAATGAACTTTTGCTTTGAAGTGTCCATTGAAACCTCGCTCCTTCTACGCGCATGAGAGAGACGATCAACGAGATGCGATATGGAGATCATCATAGCATAATGAATGCGAAAAAACTTCTTCCATCTTGCTCTTCTCCACCTACAGTCAGCACCCATTCCCAGAAAAGGTGTCGGCTCTCTATCAACCTCGGCGATGACACCAACTTTTTTGCCCAATTCGACTGACCACCCCTTTCAAGCATCATACGGCGAGGTGTCCCATGTGGCTCATTCCCAACCCTCTGCGTCATAGCACAGGGTTGGGAAGGAAGAGATGCGCCCACCTCTTCCCTGTCAAGGGACCAGCGCCACCTGTAAGCTCCAACAGATCCAGCGTCAGCGCCATCCCTACCAATCGTTTTCCTGTTCTCCACAGCCCATCCACAAGATATCCACCCAGACACCTGTTGATCGCGGCCGGGAGCGGGAGCAAACGTCGTCAATCGCGCTTGTTCCCGCCCCATCAGAAACAGGAGCAACAGCCTAGGAGCAGGAGCCACTGCCACAAAGGAGCTGCTTGTTCCGCCAGATTGAGAAACGGGGGCAACAGCCCAGGAACGGAAGCCAGCGGGCAACGAGGCGTGACACCGACTCATATGATGGGTAACGCATATTGCAAGTATTCATTGCGATAAAAAGTGGCCTTTACACGCTTTTGTGGCGAACTTCGTAGCGGAGGAGGACGTTGTCGGAGTCTTCCCACCTGCGGATGTCGATAAGCCGAAGCGATGCGGGAGTCTTGCCCACGAAGACAGGGACTCCTTCCCCTAAGACGAGGTTGCCAATCATCAGATGGATCTCATCAATCAGATCATGCGCCAGCAGATCGTTCCAGAGGGTCCTGCTCCCTGTAATCAGAATAGCTTTGCCGGGCTGGCGTTTGAGGTCGGCAATCTTCTGATGAGCATCTGCGCGCCTGATGGTCTGGATATCGTGGGTGTTTCCTGTCAGCGTATCTGAGACGACGATGGTGGGGACGGACTGCCCCGCCTGTGAGAGTTCTCGTTGTTCGGGGGTCCACTCATCAGAATCTGGATTCTTGGCGACCTCTGGCCAGAAACTGTTGAAGAGTTGGAAGGAAACACGGCCCACAAGAAACAAGTCGGCTGCACTCAGCAGTTCGGCATTATAGGAGTCGAAGACTTTGCCCATCATTGGGAACATAACCGAGGCATCGTTGCCTGGCCCTGTGTGATACCCATCCAGTGAGATGATGTTGTAGACAATGATTTTCCGCATGACTGTCCTCCTTTTGTTCGTTGGTCAACGGCTGCGTGCAAACGTGCGCAGCCACTCGTCTCTGGCTTCCTCTCTCGTTCGCCGGAGGTGTTTCCCGTCTTCCATCGAGAAACACTGTACCACTCTGACCAGAAAAAACTTCTTCTATCTTGCTCATTTTGAGAAGCAAGAGCCAGAAACGTCCACGGGCAATCTGCGCGGAGGAGTTGCTCTCTGCGCAGCCTGTCATTTTTTTATCGCAAGGAATACTTGCAATATGCGTTACCCATCATATGAGTCGATGTCCGAGGCGTGACGCCCCTCGACACCTTGACAGCGTTCCCCGACGCGAATCTCCCGCCGCAGGTTTGACCCGCAAGGGGTAAGGCGAGATAAACATACCAATACAAACGAAGCACTGAGATGCACTACTCTTGCTGCATCTCGATGCTTTTCTTTTTTCAATCCCGAACGGGCTGCCCAGGCCATTTAGCCCGCTGCGATGCCTAAAAACAGGCGGGTCGGCTTTCGATCAGTGTGCGACGTTCCTCTATTCCAATTTGTTACACCATAGAGTATAATTGCTCTGAGCTGCCTCGCCTCTCCCATTCTATCGGCTTCTTGAGTGGCTATGGCCTGGCCACGCGACCTATTTCTACGCTCCCTTTTGACTCGCTTCAACAAACCATCGGTAGACAGAAATTACCGAGGAAGGAAAGAGAATGGCCGACCCATTGCGAGATCCGCGTGATCCAGCCTGGCAATTAGTAGGGATTATCATGGCTGTCACTACCCTTATTATCTCCATACTCTCTTTTACAGGCATTACAAGACTCGTGGCTGCCCTTATTGTCTCCGTTGGACTCATAGTAGGTATCAGAATCCTTTTCCTCTCAAGGAAAGTATCGACAACCTCTTCTCAGACAGAGAGTCCTGTTCAACAATCGTCTCCACCTCTACAAAGTAAGCCAACTCACATACAGCCGTCACCCGTTACAAATCCTTCATTGCCTCCCGCTCGACAATCACTAATCAGTAAGGTCTTTTCTATGATAGGAATGATTATTGGGGGTATTTTAGCTCTTACTGGTTTCATCCTGGCTATTAGCAGTTTGGCCTCTGTAGGCTTAAACTTGTTCCCAGCGGGAATAGTAGATTTATATCTCGGCCTGATGATCTTTTTTATTGCACGCATTAGAAAAAGTTCCCTCTCACTGTCAAAAGCCATAGGAATGGAAACCGTCATAGGGATAGTTGTTGGAGCCGCAGCTATCCTTTTCGGAATAGGAGCCATAATTATTACTGGCACGACGACCAATGTTTTTATTAGCAATGGGAGCGGCGGCCAGGCCGCAGGTATAGTTGCGATAATTGCAGGTGTTATTATTTTGTTGACGATGCGTATCAGGATCAAAAAAAGTCCTCAGTGATGCCATATCAAATGTTGCGTGACGGTATGCAGCGAGAAGGCGTTAAATCCAGTCCAGACCTGGCTTCCAGTTCACCTACGCCCGCTCGACGTTGCCAGCGTTGCCCGACGCTGCTCGCACTCTCGCAGGTTGACCCGTGAAAACGGGTAAGCAAGATAACGGCCCCAACATTACATAGTTTTTGCATAGCGTGTCTGTCGATCCGCGCTACAGGCGGGCCGCTCATCTAGAAACGGTATGTAATCATCTCAGTGGGTACCGTGTGTCTATGTAAGCCGCCGCGTTGGTGTCGGGACGGCGCGAGCCTAAAATGGGAGGGGTATTCCGGCCCATGCTCCCCTACGGGCGAACGGAGGCGCGGCTCAGGACGGTACACGGCAGGCAACGCAGGGCCGCGCCTCCATTCGGGCAAAGCCTAGCATGGGCCTCCAACCCCCAAGCGCTACGCGTCCCATTTCTTCACGGCCCGCTTGCCCGTGGCGAGATGGTCAGACCCTAGGCTTTTTTGAACGGGTGGCGGGCTAGGCCAGTGCCAGCAGGGCCAGGAGCTTCGCCACCTCATGCAGTGGGCCTTCTCCAAGCGGATCAGTGCCGTACGGCACACTCGCCCCGGCAGCTTGACAGCGTAGCTCGACGCGGATCGCACCCCCAACGGTTGACCCGTAAAACGGGTAAGCAAGATAAGCGCTATCCAACATTACATACGAAATACATACAGAGAACGTCAGGCCGCTCATAGAGCGGCCTGACATTATGTAATGATTATGTACGCGTTTTTGGGGATACATACAGATTATGTATCTATTAATGCCTCAAATACTGCTAATGCATGTTACTAAAACGCTACTCTTCTTTAAATCTATCTTCTTCGGGCCTTGTGGCATTTTCTTCTATGAACTGATCATAATCAGCCCGTTTGATACGATAATCGCGCCCAAATTTGAAGGCCCGCAGTCTCTTATTGCGTATCCAGGCTCTCACTCTGTCAGCAGGTACACCTAGCTCATTGGCGATGTACTCTACAGATATCCACTCTGTACTCATATTCAACCTCAGTCTACAAAAGTCGAAGTAAAACCACTTCCCTAAGATTTTACATGATACCTGCTGCTTAGTCAAACATATAGCACAGATTGCAATGAAGAGAATATACTTAGATGTAACAAATATAACATTGACTTTTATATGAAAAGCCATATATAATCATGGTATGAAATAAATTTACCCGTAACAAAGAAAGGTGGTGATAAGAAAGAAAAGCAATCAAAAGCCTACCGTTTGGGCCGGTAGGCTAGTAGAGAGGCTAGTCAATAAAGACAATCCTAGACTCTCCACACCCCGCAAGCATAGCGGGAGGGGAGCCAAGAGTCAAGCAAAAGGAGCGCTTGAGCTATGGCACAGCAACAGGTTTTCAAACTGGGAAATTCAACAATCGTAGTGAGTAACGACGAATTTGGAGATGGATACACCAACGGCATAATGAGCTACCCCGACCAGGCACGCCCCTTGACTGTTACGGCGATCCGCAACATCATTGGAGAAGCTGTAGCCGATACCTGCCATACCGAAGACTGGAATACAGGCTATATTGCGGGAGCCATCAGGGGTATTCTTGAAGGCGATTGTAAGCAGCAAGAGGAACCCGACGCCCCCCGCGTGCAGTTTGGCTCTCTCACCTTGCATTTAAACCGGTGGCGTTTCCGTGACGGCTACTATAACGGCCAGCAAGACTATGAAGCTGGCCGCGACGAGCGCACGTCACCAGATAGGTTGACCGCCCGTGAACTCCTCAGTTACATCGCCCACCGCAACCCTGAGACGAATACCTATTACTTTGCAGAGGATGAACTTTCCGCCCTGGAAGATGTCTTAGGGCAATTCATCGGCTATCTCTGTGCCGCTCTGTTTCCGAAGCCCGCTCAGGTGCATGATACCGAACCTTTGCACCTTGCTGCACTCCAGGAGGCGTAGCGTTTTGAGGATCGCTTAGCCCCCGGGAGTGTAGCAGAGAGGAGAGAGACGGTCAAGGTGGAGATGCGCAACGATAGTGGAGCATACTACCTTGACCGTCTCTCTCCTCTCTGCTCTCAAATTTTTGTGCTAAGCGCCTTCAAAAAATGGCATGTTCAGCCCTTTTTTGCAACGGCTGCCGGAGCCACGAGCGAGCAAAAATACTACCAAAACAGGTAGCAAAAACTTTCGCTCTTTTCCCTCTGGTTTTTTGTTATTCTCACACCAGCAACGAAGGTGTTTTCACAGAAAGCGAGCAGGAACCAGAGGAGATCGAGCATGGTTAGTCCAGTTGTAACGAATTTTTTGCGGTTCAATTTGAGCAGGAGGCGACGCACCGCACATACATATCTATTACATAAAGCCCCTCTGGTTCCACTCTACAAGTGGCGCGGCTATACATAATGATCATGTAAGCAAAAGCGGCATTGTAGATGTTAAGAAACTTATGAATGTTATAATTAAAAATAATGGATAACGGACACTCATCTATAATGAGGACCAGGGAGGAAAGCAGATGTTACCACCAGGCTACTACGAACAAGCTTGTAAGTTGTTTTGCCGGATACTGAGAAGATTAGAGGAAAGGGACCAAAGAAATGAGCACCAGGAAGTTTCTACCAGCAATACAGAACAAGACGATAACGGTAGTGCCATCGAATCTGGAATTACTGATACAATACGCGTGTCAAGTGTATCCACGCGTCAGCAGTCCTGAACAGAAGAAGAACGTATCGGCAGAAATGCAGCAGGATAAGAGCTTTGCCATACTCTGTGGATGGATAGATGATGGACTCCATATCATCATGGATACCGATGACTTGGGGCTGTCAGGGCAACTCAGAATGGAAGAGCGCCCAGCCTTTGTCAAACTTCTGCGGCGAATCGAAGACGGAACTGTGAAAACCGTGATTGCCGCCCAGGTAGACAGGCTATTCCGTGACCGCTGGGGAGCAGAGTACAGCAAATTCATGGAAATCTGCTATGCCTATGGGGTCAAAGTCGTGACCCGTAATTCCTCGCGTACTGGTATCGATTTTGTCTATGACTTCTCTATTCCCTGGCACATCGATAAGTTCCGTCGCAAGTGCGAAGAGGCGTGGAGCTACCTGGAAAACCACGTCTACGGGCGCATGCTTGCCGCACAGAGAGAACTCGGCGAGACTGGCTATTGGGCGGCTGGCAATATTCCCATAGGATATATCGTTGACCGTCGGGAAAAAGTAGACGGAAAGAAAAACCCAAACCGCCGCAAGTACATTCCGTACGAACCGCATGCGCAAATAGTACGCTGGCTTTTTGAGCGGTACCGCGAACTGGCCGGGCAGATCAATGAGCTCCTACGTGAGATTGAGCGCCTCCCTTACCTCTTTCCGGCGCTTGATGCAAACGTTGATGCAGAACTCATCAAACGATACGCTAATAAAAAGGTGTATGGTGAAGATGGAACAACGGTCATCGGCTACGCCATTGCCTCAGATAGAGGATTGCGCGGGCTTCTTTCCAATCCCGCCTATGTGGGGTACTGGATATACAACAATGTTGTTGTCAGTAGTGATAATCACGATGCAATAGTTGACTACGGTGTGTTCCTCTACGCCTTTAACCGCCTCTCCCCCTATCACCTGGATGGCAGTCCAAATGGGCCGTACCTGGAAAAGCGGAAGCAATATGTGAAGAAACACAGAGCCGATAAGCCCGCGTTGCTTATAAACCACATTGAGGCAAGCGATCCAAAGTATGTCATTCGTCCCTGCGACATCCCCTTGAAAGGCGAAAAGACTAAGGGTACAGCAGCAGTTTTTTACGGCTTTTACCCTCGAAAGTCAGGCGTGCGTCCAGGTAGCAAGTATATGGTACCTGCCATGGATATTGACGGGTTTTTCTTAGAGCAGTTCATTGAACGATTGCAGAACGCAGATGAGTTTGACAACTTTCTCGACCAGGAAAGTGCTGAGCAAAAGGAACAAATCCAATTGCAGAAAGATATCGCACGCGATATTAAAGCTGCTGAAGCGCAGATGGCGAAGATTGAGAAACAGGCTGAGATAGGAGAGTTGACTGACCTCGACTTGCAGAAAAAAGCCAACGCGACCTATAAGCGTCTAAAAGAGGATCTAACCAGGCTACGGGAGCGACAGTGTGAGGTGACAACGAGCAAGACCCAGGCACAGAAACGCCGTTCCTACAAACAAATGATGCGTGAAGCGGGCGAGTGTTGGGACGAAGTGGTGCCCCCTGAAGAAATACCGCTAATGGTTGATACATTTGTCGAGAAAGTGATGATAGAACCGCTTTCGCCACGTTTCTACGCAATTTCTGTACATTGGCTCGATCCTGAATGGGGAATCGATGAAGCAGTTTGTTTTCGGGCTGGCAACCCTTCGTTACGCTGGAAGAAAGAAGAGGATACGTTACTTAGACAGTACTACCTGAAAGCGTCACGAGAGGATTTGCTAAGAGCCATTCCAACCAGAAGCTTCAGAGCTATGATCCACAGAGCGGTTACGCTTGGGCTGACCAGGCAGATCAGCGAACCCGCGTCGGTGCCACCAACTATATGTTGGCAAGAATTCCAGTTCATGCTGGCATATAGGTTGACAGAAGAAGAGGTGAAAGCAAAAAGAGAGGGAAAAGCAACGAAGCAGCGATGGAGTGATGAAGAGGATGAACTGCTCATACAATTCTATCCGAAAGCACCGCGTGAGGAACTGTTACGCGCTATCCCTAGCAGGAGTTTCCGAACGATGGTCTATCGAGCCGGTGTACTTGGGCTGACCAGGCAGGTATACGAACCGGAAAGCGTACCGCTCTCTGTCTGCTGGCAAGATTTCCAGATAATGCTAAAGCATGGTCTGACTGAAGATCAGTTACGTGATGAGAAAGGTGGACAATTGATTGAGTGGCGTTCTTGACCGCAGCCATGGGACGGAAATCGCGATTAAACTTTTCAATGGCCACATCTTGCGCCTCATCGATCTCCAAAAGCAGATCAGCGGTGGCCCCAACAACATTGCTCTGGGGACTGGCCGAATAGAAGACCACGCGCGGCCCCAGGTGGCGGCGCACCTGCGCGGGATCAGCCGAGTTCGCTAAACCGAGCGTTGTGCGGTTGCTCCAGACGCGCTCCTGAAGGTCGCTGGCGTTGAGCAGCATGCGCAATCGCTCGCGACTATTCGCGATCTGCGGATTAAATGTCGGCGCGGCCTTGATAATCGTGCCCGCCGGCAGTGTAGCCAGCAAATACGCCTCAATGACCGCCGAGAGCTGGTTTTTGCCACTCTGCCTGGCCATCATGACCGTAAAGATGCGCCCGTGGCCGCCGCGTATGGACGCGAGAACAGCAGCGGCAATTTCAGCCTGATAGGGATAGAGTGGCCGCCCAAGCACGTTGCTGGCAAAATCTGCGATATCTGAAGTGGAGTCTGGCATTGGTTTATCGTGGGGGTGGAATGGATGAGGACTACAGGACTGGTTTGCCCAGCTCCTGGGAGAAGTATAGCAGGAAGAGAAACTCCTCGTCAAATTATCCTTCTGCTTTATTTTGGGGAAAACCGTCTGCGCCGGTTTTTCCCAAAAATAAAGCAATTTACCCCTCTACCCATTCTTCGCCGTTGGTGGCCACCTCTTTTTTCCAGATGGGCACCGTGGTTTTCAGTGTATCGATGATGTAGCGACAGGCGTCGAACGCTTCGCCGCGATGGGGCGTGGCCACAACGACGATCACGCTGGCCTCGCCGATCTCCAGCCGACCCACGCGATGGGCCACCGCGACCCGTTCGATACCCCAGCGCCGCTCTGCCTCGGCGACGATCTCGTGGATCTTCGCGATCGCCATTTCGGGGTAGACATCATATTCCAGGTAGCGCACCTGCTTGCCGCGCGCGTTATCGCGCACCACGCCCTCGAAGACCACGATCCCGCCTACGCTCGCGTGGGTGACCGCCTTCACCAGTGCCGCGCGGTCCAGCGGCTCGTGTGTAATCGTAATGATCGGTTCCATCGTCAGTCTACCTCTCTCGCCTGCACGTTACGTCCCCCGCCGACCGGGGGAATAAATACCACCTCATCACCCTCTTTAAGCGCCGTTTCTGGTGTCACATATTGGTGATTGACCGCGCACACCGCCCGCGCCAGCGCGTTCTCCAGGCGCGGATAGCGCGCCAGCAACAACGCGCGCGTCTCCGCCACGCTCGCCCCCTCCGGCACGTCCAGCGTCTCTTCCTGCATACCCACAATCTCGCGCAATGAAGCAAAGTAGCGCATGCGAATCTGTATTGTCATAGTCTTACTCTATCCATCTCCTGTTAAGCTGTCCTGCTACGTTATAGCACCCGCCAGCGTGCAATGGCAAACACTTGATCAGGCACTCAATCGGCCAGATGACCTATATCTATATAGCCATCTTTCGGTTTATTACGAGGGGATAATTCCTCTATGGCTAATTTATTACTCAGTAATTGCTTTATCTCCCACTGTTTTTCCAGACAATCATTAAGTGTCAGCTTCTCTCCATCTTTCAGATGAAGTGTGCAGAAATTGCTAAATAGGCCCTTCGCATAAACGCCTTTTTTTACCTGTTCCCAATGTATCAGATCAAACGAGGCAGGCTGGATTAAGATTATGCCTTTTGTATAGATATGTAGCCGCGTATGGCGAGAGGAAAAGCGGGGCAAGATGAAAAACATTCCGAAAAGGGCTATACTTATGAGGCATCCCAACGGCCAGAAAGGCTTTATACCTCGTTGTGGATCATCTATTAGAAGTACAATAATAAAACATGACCAGCCAATATCTAACAAGGTCTTTCTCTGGAAGAGGCCGTGAGAACCTGCACGATAGGTGCCTACCGTTTCCTCGAGTTGGTATTCTGCGCCTAGTTTGAACGCTTCTTCAGGATCTTTTGTTGTTAGATACTCTTCCTGAGTTTGATAGAGCAATTTTGCTGCTTCTTTGCGGGCCTCGCGCTCAATTTGTAACTGCTCAAATCGTCGTTCCAGATCCAGACCTCGTTCAGGATATCTGGCCAGTTGCGCTTTTAGCTCAATCTCGGTTGATAGCAGTTCCAATAGATCTATTTGTTTATTCAGCGTTAAATCAGGTCTGTTTACTAAATGGACTATGTGTGCTGGTTTGCTCTCGCATATTGCGGGCCACTCAACCTCTTCCCAACGTACAACGTCGATGGTACGTTTATCACGAGCAATAAAACCAGCAGCGCAGATGTAGACAGCCGCCTCTCGCGCTCGTCTATTATCGTTAAAGGCAATAAGTGCAACAATACTAACCATGAGTAATAGGAAAATTCCAGGTATAATAAAATCCGACCAGTTGGATTTAAAACCATTTTGTATGAGTTGAATAATGATTTGTATGAGCGGAACAAACATAACAATGACATACAAAAGAATGATAGAATAACCTAATGTTCTCCACTGCATTGGTTTTACTTTATATGTCCTGATTGGTTCGCCCAAATGGTGTTCATCTGCCAGCTCATACACTTCATATGGTAGGTGTGTTGATATCATCCCTGACTCCTTGACAATTAATCTCATTAATTATAACGCATCAAAATGGCTTTATCTCAAATTTTAGCGTGGTGAGTGGGAAAGCGGGACAAAGGATGGGACGCGACATTTCTCCGCGTCCCATCCTTTGTCCCGCTTCTCTATCCATTCCATCCCGGTGCGCGCCCAATCAGTTCAATAATTGGCTTGAAGTCCTCGTAGCTCTCAACCAACCTTGGTGAACCCCAGTTTTTCTGGGCTAGCGCGCGCAGAGGATGCTCGATGGCTTCCGCGATTTGCTCTTCTGTTTCGACTGTTGGATCATCGCACCAGACGTGCAGCTTGGCACCCAGGTTGAGCGGGTGATGAAGTGGTAGCATGAAGTCCTGTTCGGCAGTGGAAGAACTCTCTGGCTGGTTGAGGTTGAATTGTGAGACATTAAACTCCGGACAGAACATGTGCGGCTCGAAGGTTTCGTAGAGCGCGTCGGCGCGGGCCTGCATGATTGCTTTGCCGGGCACATAGTAGACATAATAGAGGTTCGCGTTGACGATGGGGATACCGCGCTCGACGATCTCGCGGGGCGACGGTCCCCAACTGACCCAGTGCTCGTAGATCACGTTATTTGTGGCCGGGACGACTGCCGAGCCGCCGTGCATGCCATCGTTCCAGATGCGCGTGGTTTTGCCGTGTGCTTGCACAAGTTCGTGCGCCCAGTTGACAAAGCCGAGGTAGATATCTTTGCTTGTGGCCTGTGGACCGTAGCGCCGCTTTGCCGCCGCCTCAAGTTGGGGATAATCCTCGTAATTGCCGTTGTGCAGCAGGTATTCGTCGGCGCCGAGATGCCAGTAAGGGCCGGGAAAGAGTGGGATGTACTCTTCTAGCAGATCGCGTACAAAGGCATAAGCTGCCTCGTTCGCCAGGTCAAGATCGCCGGTCTGCTGTCTGCCCTCGCTATTCGTCAGTAGCAGCTCTGGATGCGAGGCGAGCGCGGCGTCCAGGTGGCCGGGCACGTCGATCTCCGGCACGATGGTGATGTGATACTTGCGCGCCAGCTCAATCAGTGCGCGTATCTCGGCTTTGGTGTAGTGCTGCTCTGAGACGATTTCAGGATGCCGTTCGCTCTCCAGGCGAAAGCCGAAATTGTCGGAGAAATGGAAATGGAAAAAGTTATATTTGAGATAGGCCAGGTCGCGAAAATGCTTTTCCAGCCAGGGTACGGAAAAATATTGCCGTCCGACATCCACCATCAGACCGCGCTGTGGGTAGTCTGGCCAGTCGCGGGCCACACCGCCGCGAATGTTAGAGCTTTGCGTCAACAATTGGAGCAGCGTGCGCGTGCCATAAAAAACGCCGTCGTCTGTGCGCGCGCTGATCGTCACGCGATCGCCGATTTCCATGCGGTATCCCTGATCGCCGAGTTCGCTATCATCTGATCCTAGAGCCAACACCACATCGCCTGCCTGAGTGCCCCCTTGATTTACCACCGGGATAGTCAGCCTGGTGAGTAGCTCTAGATCTTCAGAGAATGTAGCTCCGGCCTCTGCTAATAGTGGGTCTTGCAGCACAATGCGCGAGTGGGCGTTAAATGTATAGGTCGCGCTACCATCATTCCAGCTTTTGAGCGCCGGGATCGTCGCTGGCAGTCCGGTTGTTTTCGCCGGACCTGAGGTTGTGTAGAAAGGCAAAAGAGCCAGGGATGCCAGAGTTTTGCAGGTTTCAAATAAGGACAAGGTGGTGATCCTCCAGGCAACGTTATGTGCGTGTACAGCGAGATTGCAGGCACGTTCTGGTTCGCCTGCTTCTCATCATATCACGTAGAAGCAGCCATTGAAAGGATGAGCCAGGAAGGTAAAGCTCCGCTTTACCTTCCTGGCTCATCCTTTCAATGGCTGCTTGTTTACGCGTAATCGCGCAACAGGTGAACCTGAATAGGATGGCGCAGCGTGCGCAGCGCTTTAACTTCGATCTGGCGAATGCGTTCGCGGGTCAACTTGAAGAACGCGCTCAACTCCTCAAGCGTATGGCAGTGGCCATCGTGGAGGCCATAGCGCAATTCGATTACCTGCCGTTCGCGCATATTCAGCGTCTCCAGCGCGCAGGAGATCTGGTCGCGCAGGGCCTGGTGAGTCACGGCCTCGGCGGGTGCTGTGGCACGTGTGTCTTCCAGCGTATCGGCGAGGTGATACTGCTCGTCATCGATCAAAGGAGCATCCAGCGAAATAGGTGTCTCGGCCATACTCTGGAGTTCTACCACGCGCTCCTTCGTCAGGTTCGCCACGTGGGCAATCTCCTCCGCGAGCGGATCGCGTCCCAATTCCTGGTAGAGGTGGCGGGTGATGCGTTTGATCTTATAGATGAGCTCGACGACATGCACCGGGATATGGATGGTGCGCGTGTGTTCTGCTACCGCGCGACTAATTGCCTGGCGAATCCACCAGGTCGCGTAGGTGCTAAAGCGGAACCCACGCGAGGGATCGAATTTCTGAGCCGCGCGAATCAAGCCCAGGTTTCCTTCCTGCACCAAATCGAGCAGGTGAATCCCGTGGTTGTTGTAACGTTTGGCGATGCTGACGACCAGGCGGAGATTCGCTTCGACCAGGCGTTGCTGGGCTTCCAGGTCGCCTCCGACTACCCGTTTGGCCAACATCATCTCTTGTTCAGCCGTTAAGAGTGGGAAACGCCCAATTTCACCTAAATACTGACGGATGGCGTTATCAACCACACTCTCATCTGTATTTTCTCGTTCCTCTTTGTCCTCCTCTTCTTCATCTTCGAAATAGGTCCCCTCCTGAAAGGGGTCATCATCTCCGTAGAATGTCTCGCGCAGAGACCTGCTACTATCAGTGCTGCTGTATGCCCTTTTTGCAATGGCTACCATCAGTTTCCATCTCCTTTACCGCTTCTTCACTTGCCACTAGATGTGGTAACCGGGGACTCAGGCGAATCCCAACCTGAAAACCGGCAAACTTTCCGGTTTATCCCCCCTTATCACGTATTCTGTGCAATATTTATGCCAATCTACAGTTCCCGTCCTGAATGGCTGACCATATCGGCGCGAGTGTTGTGTCGGGCCGATCGGAAATGAACCTGTTCTTCAGGACCCTTCCCATAGAGTGGAAATTTTTTCGCGGGGCTGCGGATTTATCCGCATTATCACTCGCCTCCTCCGAAAAAAACCGGTCGTCTCTCGTTTATCTGAGATGTGGACCTGCTCGTGCACAGGATGAACGGGACGCTGCACGCGTCTGCCGCGTGCTTTTTCCTGTTAGCCAGTTGGTGATCTGGCCTGGCATAGCGATGGACCTTTCTAGCGAAAGAAAAGATGTATGCAGACAGACGCATGGCTGACCGATACTTCTCATCTTGATTGTTGTCCCCTTTGCAGTCAACCGCTGGCTGGTGGATCAAATACCTGTCCTTCCTGCGGTTTTACTGCCCATGAGCCAGCACGCAACCTGGCTGCTTCACCGGACACGCCGTCTTCCTCTTCCAACCAACGGCATCCGGCCACGCCCATTCCTGCGCGTGCTTCTGCCGGGCGTGCTCAAAATCCGTCTGGCGAGTCGTCCCGCCGTTCAGCGCTATCTCAACCCCCTGGCTCATTTCCTCGGGTTCCCGCAGAGAGGGCCAGGGGCTGGCAACACGAGTCGTCCAGTTACGAAGTTGCCAGTAGCCTCTCCGCGCTTTCGTTGCTTATTTCTGAGACACCAACTGCTCCCCCGCGCACCACCCGACGCTTGCAACACCAGACCGGGCGGCCGAAGCATATCGACGAGATTGATACAGTGCCTCCAACTCTAAGCAGCGATCAGGTCATGAGTGTGAATCCCTCTGAGGCATTGCCGCCTCCGGACTCTCTGCTCCTGCAATTCGATGATATCGCTGTGCCAAAGCCGCCTGCGGCGCTCTCTGAAACTTCTCATCCTATCCTTCTCCCATCTATTGATGAAATTGATACGTTCCCTGAACCTGTCGGTGTTCCCTCAAAAGCAGCCCGGCCTGTGCGATCCAAGACTCGTGAAGTCGCTGTTGACAGGGCCTCGTGGCGGGCCAGTTTCAACTCAACGGGATCGTGGCACTCGCGTTTCTTTGTCTCGCGCCCTCCGCTGAGGCAGCCTCGCCAGCGTTTTACCCTTCTGGACCGCGTGCGTTGGTGGCTTGTACGCCCCGGCCATATCGAGTTTCTCCTCTGGCTGTTCGGCTCGATCCTCCTATTTGGCCTCATCTTCCTGCTCTTACTGGTTACTGTTCTCAGTTTGCAACCACCAGGCAGGGGAAATTTACCCAGTTCAGCTGCACCCTCTATCACTGCTACCCTGCCTGTCACGGGCAACCCTGGTCCACACAGCACGCCTGCCGCGCCAGTTTCTCCCACCACTTCGGCACCCGTGCACCCACAACCCACACAGGTGTATCCTATCTCGACACCGGTGCCCCCGAAACCTACAGCGACACCGGTGCCCCCGAAACCTACAGCGACGCCAGTGCCTCCGACGCCTACTCCCAGGCCGCCAACCCCGATCGCCACCGCACCGAGTCCGGGCATCACGCCAACAGCTTCACCAACCGTGAGCGCAACCCCAGGTACGCCGACAGGGACACCCACCTCTACTCTGGGGAAATCCGCCAGTTC
>WNFI01587520.1_pt1 | contig 15650 bp, 23 predicted proteins | sample 5400471 | NCBI WGS metagenome assembly WNFI01 (sample SAMN13153348, study PRJNA577476) | soil metagenome | isolation source: 100 cm saprolite on Douglas fir-dominated hillslope | place: USA:California | collected 2013-09-17 | reverse complement strand
GTTTAGTTTCCTAGTTAAATAAGCATTAGTTTCGGCAAGATATGCTATGGTCGGCTCAACGGGTTTGTTTGTGTCCTCGTCATCTGCTAGTTCCATTAAGCATTTAAGCCAGTTCTTGAAAAACCCCATCTTCTTCCAGGATGGCGTCTTTTTCCTGTTCTTTAGTTCGCTTGCGATCGACCACATTTCACTTTCTAGGTTGCTGACCATGGCTTTGTCCATTTCCTCATCTTGTCTCTGTTGGTGCTTCAAATACTCACTGTATGCGTCGTCTATTTCTTCTTGTGACATTTGTACCTCCCCTTCTTCGAAGTCTGCATCCGCGATTTCGGGGGTTGACTCGCGGTCTTGTTCCTGGGGTTTATTGCCCAGTGTGTTCTCTTCGGGTGGGCGCGGGATGCCTAGTCCCTTCATGGCCTTTTCTGCCGATTCGAACCAATCTCCCTCGGCTCTCGGGCTGTTCGTGTTCCGCTGCGCTCTTGCTGGGACCTGGTTGGATTGGAGGGGGACATCCGACTTGTATTTGTCCCTACTTTTTGGTTTCAGTTCCGTCGGGGTGATAGTTGCCTCGTTCGCATTTCTGTTTGCGGAGCGGCCGGTTTTTTGTGGTTTCTTGGGTTCAGCCATCTTGGCTGGGGGCTTTGATGGGGGTGTGGGGTTTTCTTATGGTGTGTGGGGATTTGTGAGGCCGCTAGACGTATTCCCTCCTACTTCGAGGTGGTGTCACGCCGTGAGAGGGTGAAAAACGACGCGACGGGAGTTGGATCGACAGCATTCATCACATTCTTCCGCCACCCATGACTCTCACATCAAACCTCCTTCCACCCCTATACGTATGCCAACGCCGATGCAGGATCCAAGCCACCACAGCAAGGAGCCAGCCACGGAACTAAACTCTGATGTGACAGGTCGTGTGACCGAGGCCTCAGCAAATCCTGTCAAGCGTGCACGTAAACGTGAGCATGAGTTCCCAGGCAACATTGAGACTTGGGGCGGACAAGGTTTAAAGGATACCTAGTATTTAGCCCTGACGTTCATTTATGGTAGGACCCCACATATGCAATTTGACAACCTGCTTCAGAGACGTTGCTCTGTCAGTAGATCCTAATTTTCGACCGTGTGTAACAGATGCGCTGAATATTGAGTTCACAGACCGCATTGTTGAGTTCTCCCACTATCGATCATCCGCTCAGACCGCCCTCCCTTGTTGCGCTACCACTCTCCCCGGTTAGCGCTTTTCACTCTTACCACTTAACCTCGCATTGTCCTTATCCCTTGGTCCAAATTACTCCTGGCCACCCGGCCACTTCACGCTAGACTGTATATATACTCCCATAGTATGCCTCTAGGGTACTGTACCAATTGATCCTCCGTTGCACCGTCCCCTAGCGCACTTATAGGGCCATCTCCATCTGTTTCCTGCTTCTCCTCTCGATCCCATCGATTCTCTCGGCCAGAAGAGCCAGAAGCATTCTCATGCAAAGCGAACCAAGTCGTAAATGGTGGCTTACCCTTACCTTCTTCGAGATCGTGAGCACAAGAATAGCGATGAAGATTCTTGAAATGGTATCGATTTCTGAGGCACTCCTTTGTATCACGAACTTACCGCTCATTCCTTTTGCCTTCCCCCTTTTCATCATAACTGCAATTAGGTTCAACTTCAAAGCGCACACCCAGGGATAGGCCTCCTTCCGTTCATTCCTATCGGAGCAGCATTCGTTGTACTACTCATGAAAATCTATACCCGTACGCGAACGAACTATGCCATCCTTACCATGCACTTCTACTTCTGGATATTACTCGCCGTATTCAGCGTCAGTTATATTTCTCTCACCTCACTTTCATCTCCAACTCAGTCATTCCCCCCTCCCTCTACTCACCAACCCATTACTTGCACTTGCACCCACATACAGGCTGCGAAACTCCACATCCTCCGCACAGATCATCACGACTTTAAGCGTAGGGGCTCAAAGTACCGTACTACGGATCAGATTACGGACTGCGTCGTTCTTCTCGCCATGGTGACTGTCTCAACAGTCGTGACGGCCCTGACACCTTCCGTGAACTCGGCCATGAGATAATGCGATACAGAGAAACACGAACTCACCTTAATAGAAGTAGTTAAAGACGGGAGAGATCTTTCCGCGTCGACTATTTAGTCAGTTTGCTTATAACTCCTGTCGAACAAACACCAGATGCATGCGATATTATGTTCAAGAAATGCTATGCTTTTCCAATTCCCAGACAAACACAGGAGCGGGCGCACTGAAGATGCCAGCCGAGATTTGTAATACAGTAGTTCCTGCTGGCCGAAGGAGATGGATGCATTGTCATTTTGCATGGGCATGGGGGAAAATAGAGGATACCATACACACGCAAAACAGAAAAGATGCGTGCAAGGGAGCGAAATTTCGAATCACCACACCAGAATCCTCAGTAACCAACCATTAGACACTAGCAAAGGTACTGCAACCAGGAGTAAAGGCGGAATAGGAGCGGTAGGATAGCGGAAGTGCACAAAGTGGAGTATGCTATGTATGGAATGAAATGAAATGACTCGTAGATGTGACGGGAGGCTTGGAGCAGTTTTAGAACAACATTTGACGATGCAACGGATTGAGTAGAGGGGAGTCACGAGTTCGGTAGAACGCGAGAAGGAAATAGGCAGCAGTTGTCGATGATAGAGGAATAGTTGGCACGTTGAACCGGTTGCGGTAGATGAAGCAGGAAGGAAACGGACCGAACATGGACAATAAGCGTGTCCAATTTTTTACTTCTTGGATGCTTCGGATGCCTTCGACTTCTTCGTCCCCCGATACTGTAAAACATAAGAAAATAAGTAAAACCAGTTAATAAACTTGAGAGGAACATGGACATTACCTTCTTTGCCCGGTTCTTGCGCTCGTGACGCAGCTTCCGTGAGGACCTCTCAACCTTGGGCTCAATACCACTCTGCAATCAAACACATCAGTATACAACCATTAAACCCCGGAAAAAGACCCGCAGAATTACGATAACTCACCCTCACAAGCCGGTATTTCGGCTCAAACCTCTTCTGAGCAGCTTCATCATCGTAGATGAGTCCGAACCCGGTGCTGCGGCCACCACCAAAGTGCGTGCGGAAGCCAAAGGTGATCACACGAGCTTTATCGGTCTTGTATATCGTCGCGAGTTTCTCAGAAATCTCCGATTTCGAAGGGCCTTGGCGTGCAGGGTGTAAGACGTCCACAACGAACTGACGACGCTGGAGCAGGCGGTTCGTAAGGAACTTGCGTGTTCGGATGGTGACAGCTCCTTCAGACTGCATATAGAGGGTCAAAAATAAAACACGCAATGGTGTGTGCAGAATCATCAGTACTTGTTGCATCCAAACGCATGGTAGTGCATCCAGCTCAAATTCGACTGTTTCACGTCGAATTTACGCAGGAATGCACTGATGAACTCTTACCATGCTTGGGGGGCGGATTATAACGCAAAATACCCTTAGGTAGATAGAAACGCAAACGAGACGCACGCCCAGCAGGTTGTTGGGAACTAAATTGAGGCTCGGACATGTGATCATCCAAAGTTGTCGAAATTGCCGAGATGCCGAACTCATTAATATTCAGAAGTGTTGAACCAAAAGAGTTCATCTAACTTTCTTTTTAGCTTTCCGCTGTACTGGAATGCGTTGCGCCAAAGACTCAAGTTATGCAGTAAATTTTTTGTATTACATTGAGGTGGTGCACGCAGGAGTCTGTGGCGAACCTTTCGTCTGTGTTAGAAGCTTACAACGCCTCCTTCAGACGCTGGTCGGCCTCCTGGAAGTTGATGACATGCCAAATAGCATTCAAGTACTACGAAAGTCAACTCAGGATGGGGTTAGGTAAGGTAAAGAATCAAGACTTACGTCGGCCTTGACATTTTGGTACTAATTGAACAAGATCAACATGTCGGTCAGGCTACGTCATCATAGTCGCACATATATGGGACCCACCTGAAGGTAGAACGCATGCTCCCAGATATCTACGCCAATAATGGGGATGTGGCCTATGGAAAGTCGGTCAAGATATACTTGAGATTGCATTGCAACGGGCGCATACTGAGCAATGGGTCCTGGTTCGGGGTCGTGACAATCTCGAGCCTTTTGAGGCCCTTGTTGAGGCCCTAAAATTGTATTAATTGATTTCAGTTTCCTTAACCAGAAAACCACTACCAAGCGGAACGAGATACCCACAAGCCATCCCCAACCGCTTCCTTGAATACCTGCAGTTTCAGCATTGAACTTCTTCTTGAACTCCTCGAAAGAGCCGAAGTCACGCTCGATGGCACTCTTAAGTTCTCCAGCTTCAAGTTCGCCACCTCCGGTAGATGGAGGAGCGAGGTTTGTCCAGAATAAGGAATGATTGATATGGCCTTTTGCCAGTGAAGCACGCAAGATGCTGTTAAACACACAAGCAAGTGCCTAAGGCCCAAGGATGTTGACTAACCTCCTCCATTGAACCTAATAGCAGCTTGGAGAGCGATGCGCTCCCTGGGAGATCCGGTCCTCGCATACGACGACTCCGCCACATTCAGACCACTTACATAGGCCTGATGGTGCTTTTTGTGATGGAGAGTCATAATCTCCTTAGAGATGAAGGGCTCAAGGGCCTGTCCATGGTATAATAATAGTTCAGTCATCTCATTGGAGAACTCAGTGGACTTCATCGCACATCATAGGCATAAGGCAAATCCGGCAGCGTGTGTAGGCTGCTGACAGAGGCCGGGGTATTGAAGGTACGTATGAGTGATGGTCGGAGAACAGTCTGAGCAGTTCTTAGCAGCATGGTTAGTCGCGTTGATGTCACTTGCATTCATTAATATGTGTCAATGCATTTAGATCATCCTTTCCTAGCACGTGCCTAACGACCGTGAAAAAGAAGCTGGATGGAAAGCAGAGGGAATAGAGGATTAGAAAAGTGTAATGCTAATGTTTACAGTGTGGTGATACCCCATGCATGTGAACCATAAAGTAGAATAATGATCGAGAATAAGAAGAAATGCAGAATACCACCCCAATCACTGCACACTCATTGTCGACATATCCGCCTCCATAGACTCATCTTCCGCCGCAATAGGTGCGAGCGCATCCAAGATAATTTTCCCTCCTCTTTGGGCCGTTCGGATAACGCCTGATATCTTCGGATCGATATCAAGCGCTAGAGCCATGTGTTGAGCCGACTCTTTGACCTTGCCCAATCGACGGTAGATCTGGGACAGCATAAAAGGTATGTTCACTTCATTTGGTATTATGTCCTTGAGGTGATTGAGTATCCCAAGGGCTTCCTGATTGCGAACGTGGTGGGTGAGTAAAACGTTGACAGGAGGTTGCATGGAGGTTACACACATCGAAACGCTCTAGTACGACCAGCATACGGGTTCGGCGGAACATAACCAGTGGATTAGTTGGTGCGACACTAGCAGCTTTAGTGTACATCTCAAGGGCTTGTGGCCATTCTCTCTGGACCTCATGTACCTGCACCAATCGGATCGTAAGATTAAGTGCTCGTTGGCCAGTAAAAGGCAACGGACCATTCCATCACAGCTCCACAGGAGTGCGTTCGACGGATTAATTTCAATCGCTCTCCGGAAGTGCCACTGGGCCACGTTGTATTTGTTTGTTTTGAAAAATGCCATTCCCATTCCATACCTAGAAATAGCGTAAGTCCCTACTCAACGAGTGTAGCCCGATTCAACGCCGATGGTCACAACTTACCAAGCGGGGTAATGCCTGGCATCAATGGCAATAGCGGACCGGAAAAAATCTATAGCTTTGCTATAATCCTCAATCGTGACACACTCCATCCCACTCAAGTTATACGCATAAACACAACGAGGGTCCAACTGCGTCGCGCGCCGAAAGCAAGTGAGGGCTTGTTGGTGCTCTTTCTCTAAGGAAAAGCAGTTTCCTGCTGCTATCCATGATATCGGCGACGTATTATCCATCGCGAGGAATTCCTGGGAAAGGAAGGAAAGGAGGGTTTGTTTTTGCAGGTGCCATAAGAGGGTAGAGTAAAGTTCCATGTCTTGTAGTCTGTATGGATCCATCTCTCGCGCTTGTTGAAAACATCGTGCAGCCTGAACGGTTCAAAGCTCGTTAGTTACAGCCTCCTTGTTGAACAAATGTGATTTACCTTTGCGTAATCCATCCGTTCGAAATATGATCGCCCCAGGAGTGTCATAACGGTGGCGGATCGCTGCTGCTCCGTTGGCAAAGCCTCCAAGTCTTCCACGGCGGCCTGGCATTGGAACCGCGCCAGGTTCTGCACGGCCTTGGCAAATAATCGGACGAGTTCCAGGATGTACGCATCCGCTTCCTCGACTGCTATTCGCTCGACCATCTGCGAACCCCGGGCACTGCTTTTTAAAGCTTCCGCGGACTCCAATGGTGTTCGTGGCATATGGAGAGCGTCAACGGTCATCATTTCGTCATCTGTCTCTCCAGCGGTCGATAGTGTCGATAGCGGCACAACTCCGTTCCGTTTTCGGTCGCCACGCTGTCAGGATAATCTACATTACGTACGTGGAAAAGGCCTCGTCACACGTACCTTGGAAGCTGGTGGGAATTTGGATGTAGTAGTAGCCCGCAGACTACGCCGAGTAGGCTCTCTCGATTCCTGACTAGCTCGCTGCGATCCCTACGACAATATTAAGAGTTAAGCTTCTAGCCTAGCAGAAGTTATATGGACCCCATCTTACACGCTTTGGAGCCGCAGGCAGAGCGGCTCGCACGTTTAAGGTCTTGTTGGCGAAGTTCGTATCACTCAAGGTCTCAATCGAAGCCCCTATCTCCCCTCTAAATCGTTTGGGCAACGGCCTTATCTCAGATGGCTGTATTCTCGAGATCCCGTTTACGGCCAAGGATGTCAGCATCTCGGGTTGATTGGGCATTCGAGGTCGAAAAGCCGGAGAATTAAGTTCCCCGAAAGAAGAATCCGCCGCTGAGCCACTAGAAAGCACGTTAATTAAAACAGGGAGAACAATGCTTTAAGAGAGTTGAATGCTGAACACCGTACATGGAATCACGACCTCCTGGATAGTTGCCGTGAAGTCGAAATGGCATTGATTTCCCAGCTATTGCACCATTCAATCGCTGCGCTCCGACTGGATTAGAGAAAATCTCTGGGGTGGAAATGGGTTGCTGGGACGCAGACGCTTTGGGAATGGAGGATTTGGCGGCGAATTGTCCTCTGGACGGCATTATTTCGTCTACTTCCGGAAAGGAACCTGGTAACATAGAAGGAAAGATATATATAAAGAAGGAACCAAGTTTTCAGACTTACCCAATTGACATAAACCCTCAAAGGCTTCCCATATGAAAGGATTAATGGCCAACGCTCGGTTGAAATTTGCTACGGCGTCACGTTCTAAGTTGCCCTTCATGCTCATCATTCCAGCACGGCAAGCAAATACGGCAGCGTCAGGAAACTGTCGGGCCTCCTGGAAGGTCGAAGGGTCTGCACCGGGTGCTCCAGTCCCCACCTAATGCATCGATAAACACCATTCCCTCACTCACCTAATGCAGCAGTAGCAGTTGTGCTCCCTTCCATGAGCTTTGATAAAGCTACCTGCCCGTCACGAAATCTCCCCAAGGCATTACAACACCGAGAATAAACCTCGACGCAACCCCAGCATGTCATATCGTTCACGACGTTGAGGGCAGAATGCGTATGTCCTCCACGAAACAAAGCGTTCGCGTAAAGATGTATAGCCTGATGGTTTTGAGGATCTACGCAATAATACCGTTCTGCGAAGAATATTGCAGAGCGAATAAGGTCACAATCGAGACACGACCAGATGAGGCTTCGTAAACGGATGCCCAAATAGTGGCTAGACGGGGAGTTCATAACGGGGTTTCCAGGGGCGACAGAAGCTTCCCACGTCACCGATCAAGTTGCTCTTGAGCTTCTTGAGCAGTGAAAGATCGGGGCCAGAGTCGTGTTAAAAGCTAAACGCGCCTGAGCCGTAGTGTTGCCGGAGAACTCCAGACCCAACAACACAAACAAACAACGGAAGTCAATCCCCCCATCTTCCCTGACACTTCGTTCATATCAAATATAAGTTATGACCGACATCTATTCATATGCTACCCCCAATGCTGAGCTCATCGAGGAATTGAACCTGCAGAAACACCCTGAAGGAGGGTTCGTTCATTAGAACAAGCGCTCATAGAGTCACAGCAAGCATGGCTGAACGTGTCCAAATTCTAGGTACTTTGCTGAGACAGGAAGATGGTCAGAGAACGTTGCAAGCCCATTTTCTGGTTCGCATTTGCCTTCTCTCGTGCTCAGTTTTGGGGGCGTCGTTGACACCCAGCGTCAATCTCTGGGGAATTAATTATAGGCATGGCTGAGCGTCCTCTTGGGACCACCATCTACTACCTCCTCACTCCTGACAGTCCCATGGGAACCATTCATCGTAATAAGTCAAATGCAAGTCCTAGTGCTATCTAAGTTCACAACCTTTAAAACTCATCTGTAGGTAGACAATGCATGTCCATCATCAAGGACGTGCAAAGTACACGATCATCTATCCTCCTTCGGCCACCAATCCCCGCGTCCGGGTCGAGACTGTAGTGATGGGTACTGACGCGTCTAAAGGAGAAACTCTCCAGCTTCTTGTTGGGAACGCTTGGAAGATGTCAGTGATCCCAGAAGAAGATCTCACCGCTTTGGAAAATGGCAGAGCCTCCCCAGAATCAGTATGTAACGATCCCTCACTTGTCGTATGCCTTCCCTACATCTGGAACGTAATTTCCTAGGTTGGATGTCTTATCACAGAAGTGGTGGTTCCCGGATTTGTCTGGGAGGACCATGAATTTCTCACCCTCGAGAGCCTCAAGCAGCTCTTTGCAAATGAACGTGATGGAGAGGATCAGATCGAGAAGTTTAAGAATCATGTTCACAAAGCCTGAACCCTTTTTCACTGGGTGACGCTGGTCATAATTGTCATTGGTGTCGATTTTCCTCTTGAGCCGCTCCGTTTCTGATCCTTTGTGACCTTTCCATCGACTCCCCTGACTGTGGATGAGCCTGATGGAATCCGTCCCCTCCTTCCGTTCCCGTTCTTGAACTTTTTGACAGACTCGTCGACCACATATGAGCCAACGTGTTTTTTTGCCTTCTCTCTGGGTTCCTTGTCAGTTGGTACGGGGGAAGTCGTGCGTTTGCGCTTCCGATGCAATTGGGTTAGGCTATTTTTATGTAAGCGGAAGAGAGCCATAACAGCGCGAGCATTGGTCACCTAGAAAGTAAGCAAACCAATGGTGAAGATGAATCACAAAAGATTATAGGAAAGAGAACTCTACACCAGTACACTTCCCAGCTTGAATGTCGATCCCGAACTCCATCTTGATGAGCTCGGGGAGGCTAAAGGATCGCGGCGGTTCATCTGGCATGCTGACACGCAGCTGGGTCTGGTCCTTCCATCGTATCGCAAGTATAGACTGAGTATCCACTATCTCGGAGCGACTATGCACCAGCATAAGCGCCTGGAAAAAAATAAATATTAGCCGCATGTAGGAGACGTAAGAGTCAATTGTATCACCTTGAGATGGTGATGAACAGCATATCCAACGAGGACACGCTCCTTTATCAAATGCGCCACCTTCTTCTGTACATCCTCCAAAACCAACGCATCGGGACTGACAAGATCTTTTGAACGAATGCCACTGATGCTAGTCCGATAATCCGTCACTTGCTCCTTCTGCTTCACGAAAACATCCAGTATGGTCTCCCCGTAGAAGTTGACAATGGAAACACGAGCCAGAGACGACTCCGACGTCTCTGTGTCGCCATCCGCATTGGTCGTGGTTGGCCCAACCCCAACCATTCCACAATCAAGAGCGACGTACCGTCCTATCTCAACTCCTTTAGATGGTATTTGCTTGAATTTCCCGAGGATCATCTGCTGTAGGACCTTCAGATCATTTAGGGGGCCTTTGCGAACATCTACCAAATGCCCCTCGGATGATCGTGTTTCCTGGATAGTCGTCGTCGCCGTCATCTTCCCAGTGGGCTCATCTTCATCCTGCCTGGGAGGAGGTTCGGAATGTTTGGTTTTGGTGGAGTGTGATTTCGGAAGCGTCTAAAAAAGGGTTTCGACTCAAAAGACTTAGCGGGAGAAGAGGGTTCTGTTCCAAGAGACTCAGCATGACATACCTTTCTCAACGCTAGCCAATTCGCGCTTGGAGCAATGGCTGTGACATTCCCGTTGCGCGTTGAAGTCTTCGTCTTCATGGATGGTGGTGAGCACTGGTGCAACGACACGGTAAAGTTTGATATTGCGTTTAGACTAGCTGAGGTCACTTTTCTGCCCTTCTGAGAATCCTGCACCTCAGACGGTTCGAATGTACAAGACTTAGTCAATGTATTGAAGCAGCAGGACGTTATAGGCCACTATGGCTATGCGAGCACAGCCATCAATCCCTCTACTCTTTGCGCACAACTCGCGATGATCGCCCTACGAAACTCAGACTAGACATAACGAGGCAAATATAGATTCTTCGCTTGGTCTCATGATATCTCTTCGTGTTCAATGTTCGCCTCGCTGCCATCACCGGTGAGGTGGTCTATTTTAACGCACTGCATTGCGGACGACGTTCTAGCGTTATTAAATCCGTTCGGGCTTCTCAGTTAGGCTTGGATGATTTATAGTTTACCCCCAAGGACACCGATGAGCCGAGCTGGCAAAAGGTCTGTTGGGATGTTGCCATTCTATCTCGAGCCCCGCGGATACAGGCCCCAGAAACCGAATTGGCCCGAAGGTGGTGGTTGGACCTTGGCCACAAGGTAGAGAAAGTTTGGAGCGACAGTACAACATGACTTTCGGTATCAGTGCAACGGCCTAAAAATCGAGTTCGATGCGCTTATGTACAGGCGGAGTGTAGTAAAAAAGGTAGAAGGGGAGGGGAGGAGAGCTTCCTCGTCCCTCATACGCCATCCTTTGTACTCCTCGTACTTTAATTATAAACCTATCAAAATCTGATTGTGACATAATATGGGGTCCCATTCGCCAAAGAAAAGCCGAAAGTCATAAGCACCTCCACATGTATCGGACGGTCCACGCGTTCTGCGGAATAAACAACTGTGTGTGCTATCGTTGTAGGCAATGGAATCTCGTACGATCGAGTATAATGTTACGTAACCTCGCGCTCGGTGATGCAGATCGCCAGGCCATCGCCACCAATTCAGTGCATACATATGTGTGCCGGCCAACACTCCGGAGTCCCTATTCCTTCCTCTCTTCAGCCATGTGGTCCTTGACTTTCTTGAGCTTCTTGTTCATACTATTTGCGACCTCCAGTGCCCTTCCTACCCTGCTGAGCCTGTTTAGCCTGGATGGATGTGAGTGGAACCATCTGACAGCGGAGAAAGGCTTACGAATCCCGTGCGGTTGGTTTAGTGTTCCTTCCTCAGCCTCCGTTGGAGGTCTTGCCAGAGTTCCCCGAGGGCTGGAGTGATCCCAGGATCAGAAATGGAAGCATGATTGATGTAAGTTGGGAGATGCTTCGTATAGGTGTGTTGACTGACCTGCCATATAATAGATTGCAACGAAGACTCTCGGTATGAATCATCTCAACTCCTTTTCATGAGTCTAAACGCTGGGGCATTGCCTAGGTGAACCTCTCAATGTCATCGTGTCTGCCAATTCGGATCGCTACGTTCTCACGGATTGGGGCTTCCGTAACTACATGCGGTGCGTGCACAGATCATAAAATGTCTCATCTGGAATATGGTTCCCTCCTAATGGCGCTCAATCCAATTCTATAGCTCGCTGGGATATAACGATGAGTGTATGCGACAGCATATGGGAGGTGCTCAAGAGGCCAATCTAGGGTACGTACAACATTGTTGGCTCTCCTCCTTAAATGTCTCCCCATATCATTGAGAAAAAAAAACACCCCACAGAGACGGTCTGGGCTACCATCCTCAACAAGTTCTTTTCCGTCAGCATTACTTCCCCATCTTCGGTACGTGCTGGGAAAGCCTTGCTGGTGAGTATTCCACTATCACTCTCACCACCCTTCCCTCCTTCCCGGTACTGAAAGCTTGCTTGTGCCCTCAGGCGGCCAACACTTCCGTGGCTGGAAACAGAACGGTACGGATGCCAATACCGGTGCCTGGTTTTTAGCGTATGTAACTCGTCTCGTCCTCTCCCAACCTTGAACATTTCGCTTGACGAGTTTTTTTGGGTGTTTAAAAAAGAGCGTCGGCACTTTCTACCAGGTAAAATTCAGTTGTTTTCTCATCCACGCTATTATTGATTCATTGATGGGTTGTGTTGTGTAGGGTCGTTGGTGGAAAGCTGATGTTGAATGGAGAGAGGGATTGCTGAAGCCAGGCGCTGAAGGTGCGTGCTCTAGCTTACAGACGTCATTCATTTCATCCATCGATGATGATCCTAACTTTTTGTGGGCATAGGGATTAACCATGACATCCCTCAGGACGGCGTCGTTGCCATTCTGACGGTTAAACGTTTGTGATTCTTTTATTTCGATGAAGGAACAGGGATACACCTCGTGAACTCATTCATTCATTCGGATTCGGGTCTCTGACGTTGAGCTTTGAGCTGAAGGGTGAACGATTTGACAACATTTATTTCTTTTCCCCTACTGTTTTATTGTTGTATATTTTCTTATGTACGTTTTGCTTTCGGTATATTACTGTACCCCCATGACCAACAAATCTGGTGTGATAGTACTACGCTTCATCATCTGGTACGCTGGATACTTGTCGTTTCGGGAGACTCGTCATTTCCAAATGCTCGGCTGGAACGGGAACGATTTACGGATTTACGGAATTGAAAGTAAATCTCGAGAGAATAAAGAGACTTATGCAATTCGCTGTAATATAAAGGCTGTTTCAGCCTAAGGCATTTCATGCATGGCTGAGAAAACAGTTTGTGTTCAGAGAGCCGGCTTCATATTACACCTGAATATTGGAACATTGTTACAGGAGTTGTTGTCTGATCACCTGCCTATAAAGAGCCTATTGGCAGTGCATTGATATTGTAAACACAGCTTCAATATCATGTGCATGCCCTGTGGTGAGTGAGGCGACGTTTTGCTAAGAATCCATTGGGCTTTTTTCTACGAAGACTGCCCTTGGGCCTATTGTCTTTCTGCTCTGTTCAAGAAACTCGCCTGGTGACTTGATTAGAAATATGGGTCCAGGATATGTTATTGTCCGAACTGGGATATCCCTGCTCAGAGCCATCACCCCTATCTCGTTCATTGGCTTCGCTGGAGGCTGCTTGAGTGTTTGTGTGTGTCTCGTACAAAAGAGGGGAGATGTAACAGCGACCTTGAACGACATCGTTGTAACGTACCCCTGGCTGACTGCGCTGTGGTGTTACGCAAGCGTTGAGACTGCGTTCTACACGTTCGTGTTTTTGCCCAGAAAAAAGGAGGTACAGAAGGTATGGAATCTAGATTTTGGACCTGCTAGCAGCTACGTTATACCCACTTTATTTCTCTCCAGCCTTCAGTCCTTCCACCCAAAGGCACACCCCAGGAACGTCGCATACTTTTCGAGCAATGTATAGCTACAATAAGTGACCTCGAGTCTTTCCTTCGCGGTTGGTTTCATGGTGCGCCCATAGAATCCCTGAAGAGGGACAATATCACGGAATGGCTAGCATGCGTTACCACGGTGTCTGAGGTGTTTGACAAGGATGAGATGGACTATTATGTAGGAATACTAGAAGATAAATTAGGGCGTTCGTTCCAAGATGGGAGAAACGAGTGCGTAAGATCCATGAGGCCGGCCCTGGGAAAAGTCGAGGTCGTACACCGACCTTTGCTCTGGTACTTGGTGAGTGTTCTTATGATGCAGAGACTTGGGGCTAAACGGGCGGCTAAGATCATAATGGGGCTGGACTTCGCAACCTACTTATCCTTATACTTTATTGGTCTTCGCCATTACGCAACCCCTTTCTGGTTTTCATCTTTCCCTTTCCGCCCACACACCATTGTTTCTCGTACGTCCGGTGTACCAACACTCTCGTACTGGCACAAGGAACATACCTCAAAGCAGAAGCATCCTTTGATCTATATTCACGGCATCGGGGTAAGAGTCCGTTCCTTCCCATCTATCTCTCGCTTATCAATCGATATCCTTTTGTAGATAGGGCTCTTGCCCTATATCACACTTTTTCGGGAAATCATTCAAGCGGATCGTGATGTAGGTATCACCGTTCTAGAGATCCCTGCCATAAGTGCTCGTTTAATCTACCCCGTACGACAAATGACACCGGCCAGAGTTTTCGCCAACAACGTACATTCTATCCTCCAGAATCACCATCTGGGTCACATTCCACACGTACTTGTGGCCAACTCGTTTGGCACGTTTCTAGCTTCTCAATTACTATCAGCATCTCGTCACTCCGCGTCAAATCTCGAAAACGGACATCCTCATCAATATCCCCGCATTAGTTCATTAGTCCTGATTGACCCCATTCCCTTTCTCATATTTGAACCTGACCTTACGCATGCCTTCTTGTATCGTTTCCCTGGCCAAGGTCGAACTAGCCAGTGGATTATGTGGTACTTTAGCAGCCGCGATCTAGCGGTAGCAGGGGTGCTCGGGCGGGAATTCTTTTGGTACGAAGGTGTGCTGTGGCGGGAGGATATTGTAGGGGCAATGCGGGATGCGAATCGAGGCGGATCGTCTCGTCTGCTCCCGACACTAGTCGTTCTGGGCGGAAACGACCAGATTGTCCCTACAGGCAAGGTGTGGAGATACCTGACGAATGGAACAGATGGGACGCACTCCACTACGGCCGCGGAGGATGGTGGAGGGGCAGATGGGATTTGGGAAAGCAATGATGGTTCATTGAAGGTTATCAACTATCTACCTCTTGACCACGCCCAGATATTCGTCTCGCGAAAGGCACGACAATTCGTGGCGGCGGAAATCGCGCGGCTTTCAGCGGAAGCATGATGGTTGGTCGGCAATGTGATAAGGACGTGGTTTCGTAATCCGTCCACGCACTGACTCCCTGCGACCCTGGATACTGTATCGTATGATTAATATTCCGATCACAGCAAGTAACATCTGGTGCCTGCAACGATCATTTGTATTCTGTAATACAGTAATAAATACTACCGAGCCTCATGTCAAGATGGCGACGCCCAGTTTTGGTCAGTATCATGCGACCATCCAGGAACCGTTCGGAATCAAATGCACAAGGCTTCAATATTGCGCTATTTGGGTGGTAATGAAAAGGATCTCTGCATGTATCCTAACGGGATCCCGCCAGGATTCCCAAATGACATGCAAAACCGACACGACACTGTCTGGGGGAGATGTGAAGAACAATGAGATGCACCCAGATGGGTATATATGTCGCATGGCCTGGGGCCACCTCTCTCTTGAATACAGATTCGCTCAAGTACCACCTCGAGCCTGGGAACGGGAATAGCCGAAGATGGGTCGCGTTACGCGTCGCTTGGGCTCGTGATAGACTGATAGACTATGCCAGAGCCAAAACAAGTTTCCTCGGCGCCCCCACCGTCTCACAATGAGAACACTGATGCAAAAGCAGATGTAGCACCAGCTTCATTTACGCCCGTGGCGGAAATAAGAGCGAATGGTCAGCTAATCGAGCGCGCTGTATCGACGCTAGAG
>WNFI01183757.1_pt1 | contig 15650 bp, 16 predicted proteins | sample 5400471 | NCBI WGS metagenome assembly WNFI01 (sample SAMN13153348, study PRJNA577476) | soil metagenome | isolation source: 100 cm saprolite on Douglas fir-dominated hillslope | place: USA:California | collected 2013-09-17 | reverse complement strand
GCGACCCCGGCGAGGCCCTGGTGGCGGTCGTGCCGACGCAGTTGCCACAGTGGTCCGCCTTCTTGCCGCTCGCTGGGCGCTCTCCCGGATTCCTGCCCTGGGGAGAGCGCCAGCGAGTTACCCGAACGCTGCCGCCGTCCGGCGTCCGCTAGGCGTCCCGGACGACCGCGTAGGTGAGGGTGACGAGACTGTCACCGACGGTCCGGGCGCAGAGGGGGCGAATGGACTTCTTGTCGCTGATCTCGTCGAAGAGGCGATCGCCAGCCCCGAGCACGACCGGGTAGACCGACAGCCGCAGCTCGTCGACCAGGTCGTGCTCCATCAGCGTGCGCACGAGCTGACGACTGCCGTAGACGACGATGTCTCCGTCTACCGCCTGCTTCAGCTTCGAGACCTCGTTCACCACGTCGCCTTTGAGGACCGTTGAGTTTTTCCAGTCAGGACCTACGAGGGGGGTCGAGGACACGACGTACTTAGGCAGGCTTCTCAACCTGTCCGCCCACTCGCCAGGCCGGGATGCCCACCCCGCTGCGAAATACTCATAGCTCCGCCGACCCAGCAGGAGGGCCTCGGTGCCCAGCGCCTCGGCGTACTCGACCTTGCCCCACTCTTCGCGGTCCTTATCCCCAACCTGGAGGAACCAGCCGCCGTGCCTGAAGCCCTCCTCACCGGTCGGGTCCTGCGTGACTCCGTCCAGCGAGACGTTCTCGCTGATCACGATCTTTCCCATTTCGGTTCTCCCTTTATCGGTGTTGTCGGCTACCGCCACCGGCGGCTCCGACTGAGTGCCAGCGCCCGGATCGTCCGGGCCGTCGGTGATGGATACACCGCGGCGCCCGGAAACTGGGCGCCCGCGAGCCGCCCAGTTCGCCCCCCCGGGCGGTGTACATACAGGATGGAAACGCGACAGGGTGTGGGAAGAAGGTGACGCTTGTGGAACCGGCGGGATCTGGCCTGATCGCCCGGGCGCGGACCGGGGACGGCGAGGCGTTCGGGGAGCTGACCGAGCCGTACCGCCGGGAGCTGCAAGTGCACTGCTACCGGATGCTCGGATCCTTCCAGGACGCCGAGGACGCGCTGCAGGACACGCTGCTGGCTGCCTGGCAGGGCCTCGGCGGGTTCACTGAGGAACGCGCCTCGCTGCGCACCTGGCTGTACAAGATCACCACCAACCGGTGCCTCAACGCGCTCCGCTCAGCCCGCCGCCGAGCTGCGAAGGAGTGGGACGTGCCCAACGTTGAACCGCCCGAGCCCACCCGGCTCGGCGAGGTCGTATGGCTGCAGCCGTATCCCGACGCCCTCCTGGAGGACGCGGCCGGCGGGCCGCCCGGCCCGGAGGCCCGCTACGAGCAGGCCGAAGCCATCTCGCTGGCCTTCGTGACCGCCCTGCAAGTGCTGCCACCGCGCCAGGTCGCCGTACTCATCCTGCGCGACGTCCTCGGATACCGCGCCAGCGAGGTGGCCGGCATGCTGGACTCGACCGTCGAGTCGGTCACCAGCGCCCTCAAACGCGCCCGCGCCAGCCTGCAGCACCGCCTGCCGCCGGCCGCCGGCCACCAGCCGCCTCCCGCCCTCGGCTCCCCCGCCGAGGAGGCGATCGTGGCGAAGTTCGTCCGCGCGTGGGAGTCGGCCGATCTGGACGCGCTGGTGGCCCTGCTGACCGACGACGTCTTCGTCTCGATGCCGCCGATGCCCTTCGAATACCAGGGCCGGGACGTCGTGGCCCGGTTCTGCGCCATCCTGTTCGGCGCGGGCCGCAGGTTCGACCTCGTGCCCACGCGAGCCAACGGCCAGCCGGCCTTCGGCGTCTACCTGCGCGCCCCCGACGGCATCCGCCACGGGACCGGCCTGTACGTGCTGACCCTCACCGGCAACCAGATCGGCGCCATGACCCGCTTCGAGGCCAGCGTGCTGCCATGGTTCGGGCTACCGCGATCGCTCCCCAGCCGATAGCCGGCCTTCCTGGCGGCGCAGGTGCGCGGCAGCGAAACGCACCCCGGCGGATGCCGGTGCAGCCACCCACCTGCCGCTGCCATCAGCCCAGGATGAGCAGCTCGGGACGGTAATCCCGCAGTCGGCTGCATGAGAGTCGAGGGAGCACAGCCGCCTGATGACTGGCTTCCCAGGATGCATCCTGATGCCGTGTCGTACTCCCTGGGAAAATGCGTTCATGCTGGCAGGGCTGGCAGGGCTGGCGACCAGGCCGGCCATGCGGGCCGCTGCCATCGTCACGGGTGGCCGAAGGCGGCGTTGCCGCAGGCACCAGGGTCGCGGCTGGTGAAGAACTGGCTGATCGCCAGGGCTAGTTCGGCGGTATCCAGCATGCCGTTGCGGTCCTGGTCGAGCCAGCCGAAGGCCCGTGCCGCCTGATCGGGGCGGGCGCCGTACACTGCGGCCAGCCGGGCGTACTCCCCGGCGTCAAGTGCTCCGTTGCCGTCCTGATCAGCCATGTGGAGCAGGGTGCACGCGGCAGTGCGCGCGGCAGTGTCGAAACCAGGACGGTCCTCGATGGCGTGGCCCACGGTGGCGGTGAACTCATCCTGGGTGATTTCCTGGTCGCCGTCGGCGTCCATGTGCGACAGCAGGGAGTCGAACAAGGCACGCTGGCCCGTGGCCACCGCCCGTCCTGCCGCGGAATCGGCGGGATGGCCGAAGGTTTCGCACAGCCTGCGGGTCAGCAGCTGATAGTCGTTGCGTTGCCACACCCCGTTCCCGTCGATGTCGATGACGGCGAAGCGGCGCGCCAGCGCCGTCCGCTCCTCGGCAGTGAGCCGGGCCCGGCGGCCAGCCCCGGCATCCTGCGCGGTCGTCACGGGCGCGGTATTGCCGCTGGCCTGCCTCGCCGTCCGCCTGCTGCTGATCATCCCGGCGATGACGGTGATCAGCATCACGGCGGCGACGACGATCAGCGACAGCCAGGCCGGGATCTCCGCCGGCCAGCGCGCCCCGGAGCCGTGCAGCGCGTGCAGCAGCAGCTTGGCGCCGATGAAGGCGCAGATGATCCCGAGGCCGGCGTTCAGGTAGACGATCCGGTCCAGGACCCGGGCCAGCAGCGCATACAGCTGGCGGAGCCCCATCAGCGCGAACGCGTTGCAGGCCACGATCAGGGACGCGCTGGTGGTGATGCCGAAGACAGCCGGGATCGAGTCGACGGCGAACAGCACATCGGCCAGCCCGATCGCCAGGGCCAGCACCAGCGCGGGGCTCGCCGTCCGCCGCCCGGGGCGGCGCACGACCAGCCGGTGGCCGTGATCCTCCCCGGCTGGCAGCAGGCGGCGCCGCAGCCACGACATCAGCCGGGCGTGCCGCTCTGGCTGGCTGTCCTGGCGGCCGGTGATCAGGCCGATCGCGGTCCACACCAGGACGCCGCCGAGGGGGTAGAACAGCCAGCCGTAACTGTTCAGCGCCGTCGCCCCGGCCACGATGAGGACCGACCGCAGCACCAGCGCAAACCCGATACCGGCCAGCAGGACGCGATGCTGGCGGGCGGGCGGCACCGCCAGCCAGCTCATGATCATGTAAAAGATGAACAGGTTGTCCAGGCTCAGGCTGTACTCGGTGAGATAACCAGCGTAGAACTGGCCCGCCGTCACCCAGCTGGCCGTGATCCCGATGCCGAGCCCGAAGATCACCGCCAGTGACACGTAGACCGCGACCCAGCTGACCGCCCTGCGCGCGGTGAACGATCCTGCGCCGGGCCGGCCGGTTAGCACGATCTCCGCGACGACGACCGCGATCAGTCCCGCCGCCGATGCCGGCCATATCCATGCCGGGACAGTCATGGATCACACCCTCGGCCGGCGTCCGGCCCGGCCAGCAGCGCAGTCACAAGCTGGCTCATCGTGACCGGCAGTCTAGCTCCGCGGCCGGCCCCCCGGTGCCGCCCGGCAGGAGAAGATGACCGGCCGCCCGCCGCGAGCGCAGAGAATTCGCCGACGGTGGCGGCCGTGGCTCCTGGCGCGGCGGCTGGGCGGGCTCGCTGATGAGGACCGGCCCGGCAGGCCGCGCTGATCTCGACAACTACGGCACCCACAAAGCTCCGGCGATCAAGAAATGGCTGCTGCGCCGTAGGTCGCCGGTGTCGATCAGCTGGTGGCAGGCGGCCTGCGCTCCGGCGTGATCGCCTTGCTGCCGCGGCAGAGCCGCACCTTCCGCCCTCAAGGCCAGATCAGCATCGAAACAGTCAGTTCACTGCGCTCCCAATAGCCCACCGCTCTCTTACGATCTATCCTTGGCCGCCTGACGGATCCGGCGCGCCGCCGGCCATTACGGGGCATGAGCCTTCCGCATTGGAGAGCGTATGACGGCCGCGGCTGCTGACCGGGCTGCCCGCTTCGAGCGGCTGTACTCCACCGTGTTCCCCGAGATCGCCGGTTACGTCCGGCGCCGCTGCGGCGGTGCCGAGGCGGACGATGTCCTCGCTCAGGTGTTCGCCGTCGCGTGGCGGCGGCTTGACGACGTCCCGCCGCCGCCGCAGGACAGGCTGTGGTTCTTCGGAGTCGCCCGTAAGGCACTGGCCGACGCCGAGCGCTCAGCCCGGCGCCGGCACCGCCTCGGCCTGCGGCTGGCCGCCGAAGCCCTCGTCGCCAGCCAGCCCGTTGCGAGCCCTGACCGGGCTGCGGAGCGCGTCCTCGCCGCCCGATGCTCCGCCCCGCTGAACGCGAGGCCTGCAACTCGTGCTCTGGGACGGCCTGAGTCACGCTGAGGCTGCCACGGTCCTCGGCTGCTCCGCTAACGCCTTCGAGATTCGCTACCGGCGAGCCCGCGCTGCCGTCCGCGATCGACTCGCCCGCCGCCTGAACGCCGTGGCACCAGAACTCCCCGTCCGCAACACAGCCCCGGTAAGGGGGGATGACTCATGACCAGCATCGAGAACGACCTCGCTCGCGTGGAGAGCGAGATCGCCCGCGCCAACCCCGTCCCGCCAGCCAGCCTCCCGCCGGCCGACTCGCCGTACGCCCGGCATGTCCTCAGAGAGGTCCTGGCAGCGCCCGCGTCGGCGCACGACCGCACTCAGCGCGGTCGTCGGCCGCTCTGGCTCAGTAACCGCCGCGGTACCTGGCTCGGCGTCGCGGCCGCGGCAGCGGTCACGATCGCCGCGGTCGCGGGCAGCCAGCTGCTGCACGGCTCTTCTCCCGGCAAATCGGCGGCGCGGAATCCGCGCGCTGTGACTGACGTCCTTACCGCGCTGGCCGGCGTGGCCGCCGGGCAGCCAGCTGTCAGGCCGCCCGGCCCCGGGCAGTATCAGTACACCGAGTCGGTTTCCCGAGGACTGGCCGAGCTGGCGTACGGACGGCGGCCTTTCTGGGTGAGCTATCTGGTGAGCAGGCAGATCTGGATCGGCTGGAACGGCTCGGGCCGGATCGCGCAGACCTCGTCAGATCCGCGCTTCGTAACGCCGCGCGACCGTGCAGCGTGGGTCGCCGACGGACGGCCGCGCCTGTCCGCCGGGGGCTGGGACCAGCGGTTCGGCCCGCACGGACTGACGCTCGGACCGGTCAACGAGTGGAAGCTGCCCACCGACCCGGCACAGCTCGGGGCCCTGCTACGCCAGCGCGCGATAGAAGGCGGACCGCCCGGCCCGCGCGAGGACTTCGTGCAAGTCGGCGACCTGCTCCGGGAAACAGGCGCACCGCCAGCCCTGCGGGCCGCCTTGTTCAAGGTCGCGGCATCCATTCCAGGCGTCCGGGTGCTGGGGCGCGTCACCGACCGCCTTGGCCGGGCCGGCATCGTGGTCGCCTACACGGACCGCCCGCCAGCCGGCAAGGACCCGGGCACGTACGGCCTGACCGAGCTGATCTTCGCCCCGAAGACAAGTGCCCTGCTGGATGAGCAGACTGTCCTGGTCGACACCAGGACGCACACCCGCACGGTGACGTCGTGGACCGTGTACATCGCCTCCGGCGTGGTCGACTCGACCACCGCGGTCGCGCCGCCGTACGGCGGCACCGCGACCCGGCCCGGACCCGCATAACCGTTCCCGGCGAGACTCAGAACTCAAAAGCGGCAGCGACGAGGGGATAGACGCAGGTCAGGTTGGGTGACACAGCTTCCGGTACGTGGTAGACACCGCTGAAGATAACTACGCGTCCACGATGCAGCTCGGAGCCCGTCAAGCTGCATCGTAGACATCCGAAACTGACTGGATATAACGGCGGGAATGCGCGCCTCTCTGACGCAGGAGGTCGATCACGCCCCGTGAGACGTGCACCAAGTCTCGCAGTTCCCTATCGCCGAATATTTGCTACGACGGGGTGACCTGCAAATTGCCCTGGGGCAAGGACAGATCAACCATTCTTTGGGTGCGGCAAGCAATCGGCCGGCCGGGCGCTCAAATCACGTACTCCGGGTGGTTGGACTTGCCCGGGGCGCAAGACTGCACCCACGGCTGGCCGTCCTGGCCGACGTCGCCGACGCCGTTGCTTGGCGGCGATCCGTCTCGGGCCTAGATCGCCTCCCGGGCGTGGGAGCAGGCTAGTGGCTGGCGAGCGACAGGGCGGTCATGGCTAGCGCTACCGCGGCTACGACGGCGAGCGCGCCAGCCACTCATCACCGCCGAGCATGACAGTGCAAAGGACGTGGCGCTGTGTACGCCGAGCTTCGTTGACGAGCTGGAATCGGCTTCATACCCTTCATCTATGACTATAGCTAATCAGTCTGGTGACCGGAGCGGGGGGGAGCCAGCCCAGGGTGAGGGCGCCGTCCCGATCGAGTTCCGGCTCGACCCGGGCTCGGGGGTGCCTACCTACCTGCAGCTGGTCCACCAGGTCGAGCACGCGCTGCGGCTGGGCCGCCTGGCGATAGGCGACAAGCTCCCGACCGTGAAGGCGACCGTGGAGTCGCTGGCCATCAACCCGAACACGGTGCTCAAGGCCTACCGCGAGCTCGAGGTCCGTGGCCTGGCGGTCGGCCGGCCCGGGCAGGGCACGTTCGTCGCGGGCACCCTCGGCCAAGTGGCGGCTGCCGATCTGGCGGCGCTGCGGGCGACCCTGCTCGACTGGCTGGCCAGCGCCGAGGCGGCGGGCCTGGACCACGACGCGATCGTCGCGCTGTTCGCGAGCGCGGCGGCGGATTTCCGTGGCCGGCGCGGAACAGAAGGTGCGGCATGACCATCATCGAGAGCCGGGGGCTCGGCAAGCGCTACCGGCGCGCCTGGGCCCTGCGGGACTGCGCGCTGGCCGTCCCCGGCGGTTATGTCGTCGCCCTGGTGGGCTCCAACGGCGCGGGCAAGACAACACTCCTGCACCTCGCGGTCGGCCTGGCCAGGCCCACTGCCGGGCAGATCACGGTGCTCGGCGGCGAATCAGCCGGGTCCGCAGACGCGCTTGACCGGATCTCGTTTGTGGCGCAGGACGCGCCTCTGTACCGGAACCTGCCCGTCCGCGACATGCTGCAGGTGGCACGCAACCTGAACCGCCGGTGGGACCAGCGGTATGCAAGGGCCCGGCTGGCGGACCTGGGCATACCGCTGCGGCAGAAGGTCGGCAGGCTGTCCGGCGGCCAGCAGGCCCAGCTCGCGCTGACCGTGGCCCTAGCCCGGCGGCCCGGCCTGCTGGTCCTCGACGAGCCGCTGGCCATGCTGGACCCGCTGGCCCGGCACGACTTCATGGCCTTGCTGATGGGGGCCGTGGCCGAGTACGGGGTGTCGGTGGTGCTGTCCTCGCACGTGCTGGCCGAACTGGAGCGGGTCGCCGACTACCTGATCCTGCTGGCCCGCGGGCAGGTCCAGGTGGCCGGCGAGGTCGAGGACCTGCTGGCCCGCCACCGCTGGCTGACAGGTCCCGCCGGCGAGACCGACCGGCAGGCCGAGCGAATGTGCGTGGTTCGCGCCCGCCGCGCAGGCGCCGAGTCGCACCTGCTGGTCCGAGTCACCGCCCCGCTCAGCCCGGCACCGCCCGGCTGGGAGTCGCAGAGCGTCGGCCTGGAGGAACTGGTCCTGGCCTACCTTCGTGAACCCGGTGCCTCGGCGCTGCCCGGCCCCGCCGCGGTCCGTTCTGACAGCGCGGGGGCGGGGCGATGACCGCGCTGGCGGCGCCGCCCGCCGCGCAGCGGCCGGTGCCGTGGACCAGGCTGGCCTGGGTGACCGCCCGCCAGCACCGTGTCGCGCTGATCGGCACGCTGGCGCTGCTGGGTGCGCTCAGCCTGTACCTGCTGATCATGGGGCTGCAGATCCGCAGCGCCTACGCGGGAGTCACAAGCTGCCGCCCGGCGGGCTCGGCGGCATGCGCGGAGACGAAGAGCCTGTTCAACGCCGGCTACTACAGCACCGCCCAGTTCATGTGCGGTCTGCTCCAGGCCGTCCCGGTGCTGCTCGGGGTGTTTCTTGGGGCGCCGCCGCTGGCGCGCGAGCTGGAGACCGGGACGTTCCGGTTCGCCTGGACCCAGGGCTGCGGGCCGCTGCGCTGGGCCATCAGCAAGCTGGTGCCCCTGGCCGCCGTGCTGACCGCCGCCGCGGCTGCGTTCAGCCTGCTGTTCTCCTGGTACTACCACCCGTTCTTCGCCGAGGGCCTGGACGGCGCGCTGGCGCCGCAGCTGTTCGACCTGCGCGGGGTCGCGTTCGCCGCCTCGACACTGGCTGCCTTCGCGATCGGCGCGTTCGCCGGGATGGTCATCCGGCGCACCGTGCCCGCGATGGCGGCCTCCCTGGCCGCCTGGACGGGACTGACCCTGCTCACGGTCCTGGACCTGCGCAAGCACTATGCGGCGCCGCTCACCGGCACCGGGGTAATCCCCGGCAGCCCCTGGATGGTGGGCCAGTGGTTCACCGGCCCGGGCGGTCAGAAGGTGAGCCCATCGGCAGTCCTGCAGGTGGTGCGGCAGGCGCCGCTCAGCGTACAGGAGGGGCCGAACATCTTGCCCTGGCTGAGCCAGCACCACTACCTCCAGTGGTGGTCGTATCATCCGCAAACCCGGTTCTGGGCGTTTCAGCTCATCGAGGGAGGGTGGCTCCTGGCGCTGTCCGCCGTGCTCATCGGGGCCACGCTCTGGCTGGTTTCCCGCCGCGTGGCCTGACCCGGCGCATGGCCTGACCCGACGTGGGCGGGCGCTCATGGCGGACCCGGGGTGCCGGGGAAGGACCGCAACGGTGGACCTGCTGCCCACCAGCTTGGCCGGCTTGCACCCGTCTGGCCGGCTCACAAGGGAACCTTCCGTCGGCGCTGGGAGGCGTGCTGAGCCGGACCGGGGCCACCCCTGCGGGGCAACCTCGGTCCGGCACGCTGCTTCCAGCGTCCACCAGCGGGACCAGGTGGTCGGGTCCGGTCTGCCGGACCTTCGCGACGAAGGTTCGTCGTGCCGCTCTGGTCGCACCTGAAGAGGTCCCTGGCCAACCTCGCCAGACAGAACATCGACCAGCTGGGGAAGACCCGGCTCAAGCGGATGCAGTACCGGCCCGGCCTCCTCGGCGGTTTCCTCGCAGGCACCGGCCTCTAGCTCACACCCTTCTGTGACCTCCAAAGTTAGAGATCTGTTGTTCACCTGCGGTCCGCTCGGCCTATCTACGGGCGCGGCCTTCGTGCAGCCTTGCGAAGCGCGCGCGGTGGGTTTCGAGCACGTCCGCTTCGGTCGCTGTCCCGTCGTCGTAGGCCGGTGAGATGAGCGGCTCAGCGTGGTGCACCTCGATCACGACGATCGCCTTGACCCGTTCGGCCAGTTTCGAGCCCCCCGCTCGCATCCGCTCGATGCCCTCGGCGAATCCGGTCGACCCGGGGTCGCAGATCACCGCCCGGCCCTTGAACCGATAGCCCTTGCGCACGAACGGGTCGACCACGTTGACCTCTATGAGCGACCCGGCCCGCAGATTCGCGATCGTCTGCGGCGAGCAGACGTCCCCGAAGAAAAGATGATCGTCATCCCACACGCGGGTCGACCCCTTCGGGGAAAGGTTCGGCGACCCGTCGGGGCAGACAGTCGCGTGGAACCCCAGCTGCTGCTCGTCGACCAGCCGCTTCATGTCGTCGGTGAGGATTCCCATCGGCAGCCCACCTCGTCTCGACCTCAGCTCACGCTACTGCCGCCAGCTTCGCGCGGCGAGCGCCGACGTGCGGCCGGTCACGATGCCGCCCAGGCGCAACGGCTACCGCCGGGAAGGTGGAGGCCTCGGGTTCGGGCCGGCCAGCACCAGGCTCGACCTCACACCCTTCAGTGACCCCCACCATTGAAGATGTTTAGCGATCACCCAGGCTCCCCGCAGCTGTCCAGAACGGCGGCTCGGGCGCGTCGGGGCACGGATAGCGCGTGACGGAGCGTGGCCGGCCGGGCTTCACTGATTCCGGCGATCGGCTGGCGCCGTGCGAGCGAGGCAGCCAGTCGCTGGACCTTCAGCCGTGGCGGCGCCAGGTTGCGGGTCGGCAAGATCTGGTCACCAGGCGGCCCGGTCAGGACGCGCCGACCGATTCCGCCGATGACCGGGCGGTCATGCGCCTGGCGGCGGGGTGAGGTGGGTACCGCGCGATCAGGTCAGGCAGCCAGTCCGGCTGGCCGCCCTGCAGGCCATACCGGTCGGCCAGCGCCATGACCTCGGGGAGTTGCGGCGGCCCGGCCGCGGTGAGGTCGGCCATCTCGCGGAAGAAGTGCTCGAATCCGGCCGGGCTGATCACCTCGATCATCCGGGCCGGCTCCGGCCCGGCGTTCCAACATGGCGTGCAGCTCGCCGCGGGGCTTGGTGATGTAGCCGCCAGGACCGAGGACCACCTCGCGGTCGCCGGACCGGAACCCGATCTTGCCCTCGGTGACGATGGAGTACTCGTCCTCACGGGTGTGCAGGTGCGGCGGCACGAGCGCGCCCACCGGGAACGGGTGTGCCACGATCGACAGCGCGCCGCCGGTGTCGCGGTCCCAGAGCTTGAAGACCACGCCGATCGTGCCCAGATTGCCTTGCTGGCCGCCGCCCGGTTGCACCACGGTGATGGGGGGAGCCTGACTGCTGCTCATGTCTGAACCCTCCGACTCAATTTCGATGTACAATAGTGTTTAGCCAATAGTGTCACCCCGGATAGGGCGGGTGTCAAGCATTGAGTGAACAGTTGCGTCCACCGAATTCCCGGCCGTACCGGATGCGCCGCCGGGCCGAGCAGGTGGACGGGACACGGCAGCGCATCGTGGAGGCCACCGTCGAGCTGCACGGCAGCGTCGGGCCGGCCGCGACGACCATTGCCGCCATCGCGGACCGGGCCGGGGTGACCCGGCTGACCGTCTACCGGCACTTCCCCGACGAAGCCGCGCTGTTCGGCGCGTGCTCCGCGCACTGGGCTTCCCGGCAGCAGCTCCCCGACCCCGGCGCCTGGTCCCAGATCGGCGACCCGGCCGCGCGGCTGCGGGCCGGTCTGGCCGACCTGTACCGGTTCTACCGGGCCGGCGCCGGCATGCTGACCCACATCCACCGTGACTTCGCTGCCCTGCCCGAGGCGCACCAGCAGCGCATGCGCGACGGGGACACCTACTTCCGCGACGTTCTCGCGGCACCGTTCGGAGGCAACGGGGACGAACATCGCCGGGTTCGCGCGGTCATCGGCCACGCCACCTCGTTCTGGACCTGGCGCTCCCTGTGCATCGACCAGGGTCTGTCCGACGGCGAGGCAGTCGACGCCATGACCGGCATGGCCCTCGCCGTCACCCCTGTGCCGCAGGCCGAACCGGCGCAGTGAGGTACCGCGGCAGCCCGCCGGGCGGAGCGGTCCGGCAGAGCCACAGCCGCCATCTGGCTGCGGACCCCCGAACGCGCCTGGCATGTACCGATGATCTCGACGCATGATCTTCATCTGCGCCGACACAATGGCGGCACATAACGCCCGAAGCCGCGCGGCCCATATCTCGATTCGAATCGAACCAACGTCCGCGCCTAACGGCGGATATCGCACGTGTTGCGAGCGCGGACCTGTCACCGTCCGTAGGGAAACACCAGGACCCGCGGCAGGAGTCCAATTGACCGGCGGGCCGATGCGGGTCGGCCGGAGCCGTCACGGCGAACGTCACCGCGTCACGATGAACACCACCGAGCAGAGCGGCGCTGGGCTATGTGCTGTAATCTCCGGCGGGCACGAGGGCTCAGATTGCGCAGCAGCGCGCACGTACCCTGTGCGCAGCCCGGACCTAGTCCCAAGTTACTTCGGCGTGTCGTCCCCTTGGATGTGGAGGGAGGCCCGCGGGTGCGCTGGCCTCCCTCCGGGAATAGCCCGTCTTGGTCAGGGTGCGACCTGCAGCTGGGAGCTGCCGATGCCGGGGGGAATGAACGGCGGCAAGGTGATGAACGAGCCGATCGTGCCGGTGTAATGCCCGAAGGCAGCGGGCACGGTGACAGTGGCGGGGAAGCCGCCGAGCCCGTTGAGGACCACGCCGCTGATCACGACCTGGCTGCCGACGAGCTGCCAGGTCACGGTGCCGCCGTCGCTGGTTGCGGGCCCGTTGCGGTGCCCGCAGTCCGAGCCGTGATAGTCGCCGGTGTGGTCGCTGCTCAGCCCGAACCACAGCCACGCGCCCCCGCCGCTAGGACCGCTGATGTTGGCCGACAGCTCCACCTGGTAGACCTGGCCGTTGCCGTAGGCCGACGCCGGGCCTGCTGCGGCCAGCGTTAGACCGCCGGCCAGTGTCGCGACCGCCGCGGCGGCGGCCAGTCGTGACTTGAAGCTGATGCGTGGCATTTTCATGCCCGCCTCCTTTGGTTTTTTAGCCCGCGGCAGTGCGGCCGAAGCAGGCCCCCCCGGGCTATCTCGGTTGGTGATCGGATGATGTGCGGCTAGAGGTGGCGTTCTTCGGATCTTCTCCCCTTACGGTAGGTAGACTGGGCGGAGTGTCTGGATGACGGCCATGCTCTCGGTCTGGCTGACTTGCGCTGTGGGCAGGTGGACGAATGCTTCTTCGTGGGCGCCCTCGGTACGCAGGGTCAGCTCAGGGCAGGGCTCCGGCAAGGTGGCGTGATGCCCGGTTGATGGCCTGATGCGGGTTCTGGCATCTGGAGGCCAGGCAGGCACGGTTTCCAAGATCATGTGGGTGTCGAATCCCATGATCACTTCTGGAAGACCGTGCCTGCCTTGTCATCATTCCCGATCACTGCTGCCCTGGAGCGGCTTCGGGACCTGCCTGCCGGTAACCGCGCGCTGCTGGTCGCTCCCGTGACGAAGACCCGCATGATCTTTCCCTTCCGCCTGGGCAGTCGCAGCAGGATCGGGTTGACGAATACCGCGCCATTCGGGCGCTCATTCGGATACACCACCGCCGCTGATGGCTTCGCCGGCTGGGCCGCGCACTGGGCCGCCGGCAAGGACTGGCACGACGCCCCACCCTGACCGCCAGCCCACCCAGCCGGGACAGCCACCAATGCCGGGGCACCACCTGGCCCGTTCCGGCACAGCGACTCGCGGTCGGCCTGGAGCCTTCGGTGACCGAGTGTGAAGCCCTGCGGTAACAACGCCTGCCGGCGGCTTGACGCGGGCAGGCTCAAAGGTCCGTGCCGCCCAGGCGATGATTTCGGGTGCGTGCCGGCCGTCTGTCTGATACATCACGCCGCTGCCGGCGGCCTGACTGCTAGAGGAGAGAGCCGATGGGCAAAGTGCTCGCAGGGACCACCGTCTCCGTGGACGGCTTCATCACCGGGCTCCGCGATGGCCCTGGCTGCGGGCTCGGGGTCGGCGGCGAGCGCCTGCACTACTGGGTGTTCGGTGGGCCCTGGAGCTACGACTCGCCCAGGCGCGGGGAGCCGGCCGGCGAGGACAAGGCCTGGCTGGAGGAGACAATGGGCGCCAACGGTGCGGTGATCGCAGGCCGCGGCACCTACGAGGCGGCCGGGCACTGGGGCGGCAAGAACCCTTGGGGCATCCCGTTCTTCGTGGTCACCCATCGCCCCGCGGAGCAGCCGCCGGGCGACGGCTTCGTCTTCGTCGGGAGCCTCGTCGAGGCGATCGATAAGGCCAAGGCTGCGGCCGGCGACAAGCAGGTGCATGTGATGGGCGGCGCAGACCTCATCCGCCAGGCCCTGGCTGCCGGGCTGGTCGACGAGTTGCAGCTGTTCCTGGTTCCCGTCGTCGTCGGAGGCGGCAAGCGCGCGCTCCCCGACGGTGTCCGCTCGGATCTGGAGCTCCTGGACACCCAGCGGTTCGCAAGCGGTGCTGTCTACCTCAGGTACCGCCCCAAGCCAGCGTGATGACCTCGCAGGGTGTCGTAGGCCGATCGGTGCACCGGACTGGCCAGCCCACCGTGACCCAACCTGGCGTCCCCCAGGGCGACTCATGCCGCCTGCGGGTGCCCGCGCAGATCCGTATCATCGGGGACGACACCGTCCGATCCACGCTGGCCGTCCAGATCGGCGGCTACGTGCGCGGGTTACCGTCAGCGAGCCGACTGCGCTCTGTGATCAGAGTCAGCGCCAGCGGGCACGCGCGACAACATGATGAGCATCCGCGAAGCCGTGCTCGGCCGGCGGGCAGAGGCCCTGCGCGCACTCGCGGCGAGCCTCGTTGGCGGGCACCTGGTGGTCCCCGACGCACCTCATCGCGGCATGACAGGACGCCTGGGAACGCGGCAGATGCGTGCGAAGCCTTGGCCGTCGAGGTGCTCCACGTCGCCGGGAACGAACCAGGTAAGCCCGGACTACATGTGCTCCACTGCAGGACTTGCACCGAAGACGGCTGCAGTTAAGACTATCGGTGCCATGCCCGCCAGGGCGGTATAGTACCCGGATGAGTGAATCAGACTCCGGTGATAATATGTACCCAGATCTCGACTGGCAGTCAGGTCTTAACGCCTTTAACGAGTTGTTGAAGGCGGTTGGAGCGGTACCTGGCGTGATCACCACTCAGATCACTCTGCATCCCACACGCATTCCTGCAGCCGATGCTCCGCAGGTTGCGGGCTCAATCGGTGCGATGGCTGGCGTTACCGCCGCAGCCAGAGGCGGCGAAGACCCGGGCTTCGTGAATCTCTATATTTATCACCTTGGGAACCGCCCGAAGTCGCGCTTTGGCGCCTTCCTATGGCTAGAGCCGCATACTCAGGCTTGTGCATGGTGGCTGATCAATAGCTGGAGGATCCGTCAGTACTCAGAGGGCAGCTATCATGCCTTCGCGAATGACGAATTGCTTGTGTCAGCCGCGTGTGCCCGAAGCCTGGTTGAGTCGGCAGCCGCTTTGTATGCGGATACCTTGAGGCTGAGTCGGATCTGGTCGGCGTGCAAGTCGGAGCATCCCTCACTGGCACGGCCATTGCCCGCGGCCTTCAGTGAGCTGCGGGCCTGGACCTATGAGGTCATCGGCGCCGGGCGCTTCGACGCCGAGGGCGCCACCAAGACCGTTGCGGAGCGGGTGAAACGGGTGAACGTCAAGACACACATCCAGAAGCTCGCCAAACTCGGATTCCCCGATCTGATCGAGGATTACGACTGGCTGTGCAACACCGTCCACCCTAGTCTCGGCGCGACCTTTGCCTTCTCCGGCGAGGTGCTTGAGCGGGTACCCAGGACCGAAGTGCTCGTTAGCTTCGCGGAGCATCCTGCTGCCTCATTCCCTGACCGAGAGCTAGACACAACCATCGCCAACATCATCCAGCGCGCCTCGGCCGTTGCCCTCCGCGTGGCGACGGTCGCGTTGGACGGCGCTCTGCGTGTGATAGATGACCTCGGCCTCACCACCCAGGCACCGCCTATCGCCACGTTCGACTAC
>WNFI01709304.1_pt1 | contig 15653 bp, 15 predicted proteins | sample 5400471 | NCBI WGS metagenome assembly WNFI01 (sample SAMN13153348, study PRJNA577476) | soil metagenome | isolation source: 100 cm saprolite on Douglas fir-dominated hillslope | place: USA:California | collected 2013-09-17 | reverse complement strand
GGCGAGGCGCAGGTGCCGAAATAGAGCTGGCCCACGCGGCGCGCAATCAGTGTGGAGTCCTCGAGATCGCCGCTCCACACCGCGCAGTCGATGCCCTCCTCGACGAGATCCGCGCGCCGCTCGCTGCAGCCGAGCTGCAGTTCGATGTCCGGATAGCGTGCAAAAAAAGCCGGCAAGGCCGGCACGATGACCAGCCTCGCCATCAGTGTCGGTACCTCGACGCGTAGCCGGCCTTGAGGAGTGGCATGCCGCTGCGCGAGGGATTCCTCGGTCTCTCGAACCTCCGTCAGAATGGCGACACAGCGCTGGTAATAGGCGGCGCCGTCGGTGGTCACGCTGACGCTGCGCGTGGTGCGGTTGAGCAACTTCACGCCGAGGGCGGCCTCCAGTTGCTGGATCAAAGTGGTCGCGGTGGCCTTCGGCATCCGCAGGCTGTCGGCGGCGCGCGTAATCCCACCGGTCTCGACCACCCGGACGAACACTTGCATCGCCTGGAGCTTGTTCATGGGCATTGTTCAGAATATTGAATACTCATTTCGGATTATCGCACTTTAACCCCGCTCTTTCGAACAATATCGTAGTCCCACAACCCACCACTCCACAGGAAAGTTCATGAGCGACAAGATCAAACATGTCACCGACACCACTTTTGCCAGCGAAGTCCTCGAATCGCCGATCCCGGTCCTGGTCGACTATTGGGCCGAGTGGTGCGGCCCGTGCAAGATGATTGCCCCGGCGCTGGATGAGTCAGCCGAGAGTTATGCCGGCCGGTTGGATATAGCCAAGATCAACGTCGACGAGAATCAGTCGGTGCCTTCGCAGTATCACGTGCGCGGCATCCCCACGCTGATGCTGTTCAAGAACGGCGAGGTGGTCGCCACCAAAATCGGCGCCGTATCCAAGTCGCAGCTGGCGGCATTCATCGACGCGAATTTGTAGCGCGGACTGGGTTGCCTAGGGAGGCAGGAACTGGCCCACGTCCTCCCGCGGTCCGGTGCGCGGCGCCTCATGCGCTGCGTCGCCGCCCGTGATGAGCCGTATTCCGCCACGGAAGGTGAGGTATGCCCAGAACCAGTTGACCATGGTGGCCACGCGATTGCGGATGCCGAGCAGAAAGCCGATATGAACCAAGCCCCAGAGCCACCACGCCGGTGCGCCCCATAGCTTGATGAAACCGAAATCCGCGACCGCGGCCTTGCGGCCGATGGTGGCGAGGCTCCCGAGATGCCGGTACGCGAAGGCCGGTGGAGGCGCCCGGCCTTCGAGCTTGGCGCGGATCTGCCGTGCCACGTAAGCACCCCCCTGCTTGGCCGCGGGCGCAAGACCAGGCACGGACTGGCCCTTCCAGGCATCGCTCGCGGCCGTATCGCCGATGGCGTACACATGCGGATGGCCCGGTACGCTGAGATCCGCGGCAACTTTGACCCGGCCTGCATTGTCGGCTGCCGCGCCCAGCCACTGCGCCGCGGGTGACGCCGTGACTCCGGCAGCCCACAACACGGTCTTGGCGACGATGCGCTTGCCGCTCACCGTGACGCCCTCCGCATCGATGGCGTCGACCCGGCTGCCAATCTTTACTTCGACACCGAGCTTCTCCAGCGCGCGCCGCGCAACGGCCGCGAGGGACTCCGGAAAGGCGGGCAACAAACGCGGGGCCGACTGCACCAATATCACGCGCGCGTCGGCCGGATCGAAATTGCGGAATTCCTTCTCCATGCCGAAACGCGCGAGTTCGGCGATGGCGCCGGCGAGCTCTACGCCGGTGGGCCCGCCGCCCACGATCAGGAAGGTCAGCAGTGCCTCCCGTTCCGCGCGGTCGGCGCTCGCTTCAGCGTGTTCGAACGCGGTGAGAATTCTGCGGCGGATTTCAATGGCGTCTTCAATACGCTTCAATCCCGGCGCGTATGGCGCCCAGTGATCCTTGCCGAAGTAGCTGTGCGTCGCTCCCGTCGCCAGCACCAGGAAGTCATAGGGAATCTCCGCATCGTCCAACATCACGACTTGCGTGCTCGTATTCACGCCGCTCACCCTGCCGAACAGTATTCGCATGTCGAGCGAGTCGCGAAACAGGGGCCGCACGGGGGCCGCTATGTCGCCCGGCGATAGCGCGGCCGTGGCCACCTGGTACAGCAGCGGCTGAAACAAATGATAGTTGGTACGATCGACGAGGGTGACCGACACGGGCGCCGTGCGCAGCGCCGCCGCGCAGGCCATGCCTCCAAATCCCGCGCCGACGATCACCACCCGCGGCGCTCCCTCCTCGGCGTAGCGGCGGCGCGGCTCGAGAGGCGGAAATTTCCTGGCCAGCACTCGCGCAATCACGGTATCGAGCGATACTGGTCCGGCGCCGAAGATGACGAAAATGGCGCAGAGCATGAGCAGGTAAACCGTATCGGTCATTCGCGGATCCATCATGCCGCAGACCGACACGGCAATGATCAGCGCCGCCGCCGTATAGCGCGTCCCTAACCCAAGCACCAAGAGAACGCCGCCGACGAGAGCCTCGACGGCGGGTAGATGCGATACCGTCATGACCGGTACCCAGACAGCCACGCCGGCGGCGGAATCGCCGTGCGCGGCATCAGGTCGGAGCACCGCCAACCACAATGCAGCACCCAACCAGACGCGCACCACCGACCGATAAATCGGCCCGCAGCAGCTGGTTGTCGAAGGGCAGGTACGCGAACTGCGCCACCAGCGCGAGGGCCAGCATGGGCGCCGCGGCGTAGCGGGTCATGAATCCCGCCGCCAGAAGCGCGCCGCCGATCACCTCGATGGAGACGCCGATCACGGCGGCGCTGCCGGCGGACAACCAACTCACCGGATATTCGTGAGCCGCCAAATACAGTGCCGTATCCCAATGAGTGAGCTTCAGCACGCCGGAGACGAAGTAGATTTGCGCCAGCCACAGTCTGATGGCGAGCTCCGCCTTGGGCCAGGCCAAGCCGCGCAATACCCGCACGGAGAAGTCGGTGGAGAACCGGCTGAAGCGCAGCAATGCCGCGGCGTAGGAGTTCACACCGCGACTTCCCGTAGGCATGCGTCCCTGTGACACGGAATTTCCGTGGCGCTGCTAGGCCAGCAGCACGGTCGCGCCGATCGTTCGTCTGCTCTCCAAATCGCGGTGCGCGGCGGCGGCATCGCGCAGCGCCGCGCGCTGACCGACATGTGCCTTGATTTCACCCGAGGCCAGCCTCACGAAGAGATCCGCGGCGCGCGACGACAGGTCTTCGCGCCTCTTGATGTAGTCGAACACCGCGGGGCGCGTCGCGAACAGCGAACCGCCGGAGGCGAGGTCGGAAAACTTGAAATCCGCGATCATTCCCGACGACTGACCGAAATGGACGAACATGCCGCGCAGCCTCAAGCACTTGAGCGACCCGCGCCAGGTGTCCTTGCCCACCGAATCGTAAACCACATCGCAGCGCTTTCCGCCCGTGATCTCCTGGACGCGGGCGACGAAGTCCTCGCTGCGATAGTCGATCACATGGGAATAGCCATTGGCTTTGGCCATCGCCACCTTCTCCGCCGAACCCGCCGTGCCGATCGAGGTTGCGCCCAGTGCTCTCAACCACTGCCCGAGCAACAGCCCAACCCCGCCGGCAGCCGCGTGCACCAGGACGGTATCGCCCGCCTTGACGGGGTAACAGGATGTGAGCAGAAATTGGGCCGTCAATCCCTTGAGCATGACCGACGCGGCCACGTCGAATGCAATGGCGTCGGGTAGCTTGACGAGCCGCTCGGCGGCAACGACGCGCTGGGTGCGGTACGCGCCCAGCGGCAGGGTGTATGCAACGCGGTCTCCCACCTTGAAATCAGTCACTGCGTCGCCGATTTCCGCGACGACTCCCGCGGCCTCAGCGCCGGGAATCAGCGGGGTCGACGGCCAGGGATAGAGGCCGCTGCGGAAATAGGTGTCGATGAAGTTGACGCCGATCGCGTGCTGTACGATGCGCACCTCGCCGCGCCCCGGCGCGGGCGTCTCCAGCGACGTCCACTCCAGCGCCTCAGGTCCGCCCGCGGTGCGCACCACCACCCCCATGTCGGTCATTTGTTCTGCCATAACTACCTCGCTAACGTGTCGACGAAGCGCCGTATGCGGACGATGGCTTCGCGCAAACGCCCCTCATCGGTGGCGAAGCATACTCGCACGAAACCGCTCGTCTCCTTGCCGAACGCCCCGCCGTCGAGCACCGACACGCGCTCGGCCCGATACAGCCCGCACATGAAATCGTAGCCCGAAAGTCCCGTGCCCCGCACATCGACCAGCATGAACATGCCGGCGTCGGGACTGTAGCAGTTGATACCTCGGACGCCCTCGAGTCCTGCAAGCAGAAGACCGCGCCGTGCGCCACAATATTCCCGAACGCGGAATTCCGCGGCATTCGAAACCCTCAACGCCGTGACGGCCGCCTCCTGCACGAAGCCCGGCAGGCCGAATAGCATGCACTGCGCCATGGCCTCGGCGTGAATCACCATCTGCGGCGGACCCACCAGCCAGCCGGCGCGCCAACCCGGCATCGAATGCGACTTGGAAAGACTATTGATGGTCACAACTTGGTCGGGCAACCGAGCCGCCAAGCTCGGAACTCGGCCGCCCGGAGCGAGTCCCGCGTACACCTCGTCCGCCACCACCCACAGCGAATGCCGGCGCGCCAGATCGCCGATCACGGCCAAATCAGCTTCACTCAAGATGACGCCGCTCGGATTGTTCGGCGTCGCGAAAAACAGCGCCCGCGTACGCGGCGTGATCGCCGCCTCGAGCTTCCCTAAGTCCACGCGGAAACCCTGCGCCGCGGGCGCCGCGACCCGCACCATCCGCGCGCCGGATATCTGGAGCGTGGCGGGATAACTCGGGTACAGAGGCTCGAACGCGATCACCTCATCGCCGGGTGCCGCAATACACAATGAGGCCACGAACAGCGCATTCTGCGCCCCGGCGAGAAAGATGACATTGGAGGCGTCGACCGGCTGGCCGGTCCGCGCATGGTGTGAGGCCGCGATCGCCTCGCGCAAGTGCTGGCGGCCAGTCGCCGGCGTGTAATGAGTATCGCCGCCGCGCAATCTCTCGATGGCCCGCTCCAGCACCGGCGCCGGGGTTTCGAGATCGGGATCCCCGACGCTCAGCAATATGACGTCTTCGCCGCGCTCGTGAGCCGCCCGCGCCTCGTAATGAATGAGCCAGGCGTCCGCCCCGTCGCCCGCGATCCGCTTGACCAGAGGTGAATATCGCATCTTTTCTCTTGCCTACCTGGGAGCAGTGCGCAATCCTAGCGCGCTTCGTGAACAGAAGCCTGTCCGACTAATGGGCGCCGTCACGAGGGCGCTCCACATCGAGCAGATTTCTGCGATCGTTTCACGCGCATCGGCGGTTATCTCGTCGAACTCCTGGCCGCCAATGACATCGACACCGTGTTCGGCATACCCGGCGTGCACAACTTGGAGCTGTATCGCGGCCTGACCGCGGCGTCCATCCGCCACGTGCTCGTCCGCCACGAGCAGGGCGCGGGTTTTGCGGCCGATGGCTTCGCGCGTTTGAGCGGCCGGCCCGCGGCCGCCTTCGTGATCTCGGGTCCCGGGCTCACCAACATCATGACCGCCGTCGCCCAGGCCTATTCCGACTCCGTTCCGCTGTTGGTGGTGGCAGCCGCGCCGGTTCGCGCCTCCTTCACCAAACGATGGGGAGTGCTGCACGAGCTGTACGACCAGGCCGCGCTTGCCGCCGGCGTGTTCGGCATTGCGCGCTCGGCGCGCAGTGCCGAGGATGTGCGCGACCACCTGCGGCTGTGCCTGGCCTCGTTCCGCACCGGACGCCCGCGCCCGGCCTACTTGGAAATTCCGCTCGATGTGCTCGCCGAAACGACGACCCTGGAGGCTCAGCGATTCGGGGACGACTCACTGATGCCGCAAGCGAGCTCCGATCAAATCGGCGCGGCCGTGCGTTTACTGAGCCAGGCTGCGCGGCCGCTCGTGATCGCAGGCGGCGGTGCGCGCCGCGCCGGCGCTGAGCTCCGCCACCTGGTCGAGACTCTGGATTGCCCTCTGGTGACGACCGCGGCAGGCAAGGGGCTGCTCCCTGAAAGCCATCCGGCGAACTTCGGCACCTCGCTGCCCTACCCTCCCATTCAGCGATTGATCGCAGACGCAGATGTCGTGCTTGCCGTCGGCACTGAGCTGGGTGAGACCGACATGTACTTCACCACCAAGCTGCCGCTGGGCGGTCTGCTCATTCGCATCGACGTCGATCCGGTGAAGCTGGCGGACCAATACGCGGCCGATGTCTGCGTCTGGTCCGACGCGCGCAGTGCACTGCACTCCATCAATCAAGCATTGGCGAGCCGCGCGCAAGATGCGGCGACCCGCACGGGATGGCGCTTAGGCCTAGGCGGAGCCGCGAAAATTCACTCTGAAATCGAGAGCAGCTTGGATTCGAAGGCGCAAGCCCAGCGGCGCGCGCTGCGTGCCATCAAGAACGCGCTGCCCTGGGACGGCGTCGTATTCAGCGACATGACGCAGATCGCCTATTTCGGAAATTATGCGTATCCCGTCGACAACCCCGGACAATGGTTCCACCCCTCCGGTTACGGCACCTTGGGATTCGCGCTGCCCGCGGCGCTCGGCGCCAAGATCTCGAGCCCCGCCCGCGCCGTGATCGCGCTCGCGGGCGACTTCGGCCTGCAATTCACCGTCACCGAGCTCATGACCGCGGTCGAAGCCGGCCTTAGTCTGCCGATCGTCGTGTGGAACAACTCCGCCCTGGGTCAAATTCGCGACGACATGGTCGCCGCGCATATTCCAGAACTCGGTGTGATCGCACGCAACCCCGACTTCGTCGCACTGGGCAAGGCCTGCGGCGCGGAAAGCTACCGCGTGCAAGACGCGGCCGCGCTCACCGAGGCGATACGCACCGCCTTGAACCATGCGGGGCCGACGCTCATCGAGGTGATCGCGTCCAATCTTTAGGATTCACTCACCCCAACAATTCGCGAATCGCCGGCGACGGATTCCCGCCGCAAATCAGCACGACTGCGTTGCGATCCGCGTATCGCGCGGCTTCCTTGAAATAAGCAGCCAACGCAACGCCGCTCGCGCCCTCCATCGCCCAACCTTGGTGGTGGCCCCAGCGCATCGCGCTCAAGATCTCCTCCTCGGTGACCAGCACGCCGTGATGCATGACCTCGCGGCAGAGATCAAAGGTGATGGAGTCCGCTTCGACGCCGCCTGCGGTGCTCTCGCTCAAGGTGGGGGACTCCGGAGCTTCGATGATCCGGCCGGCCTTCAGGCTCTCATACAGCACGGCGGAATTTTCCGGCCAGCAGCCGATCACTTCGGCGTGCGGCGCCCTATGGTGCAGCAGAGTGCCGATGCCGCTGATCAGTCCGCCGCCGCCGGTGGCGATGAAGATGGCGTCCATGTCGGGCAGCTGGCGCAGTAATTCCACGGCGACGGTGCCCTGCCCCGCCACCACGTACGGATCGTTATAAGGCGAAACGTAGCTGCGTCCGGTTTGCGCGGCCGCCGCTCGCGCCGCGACCTCGGCGGCCAGCGGGTCGTCGCCGACGACACGGACTCTCGCACCCTGGTTGCGGATCTTTTCCTGCTTGGCCTGAGTCACCTGCGCGCTCAAAAACACTTCGGCGTCGATCCCGAGAAATTTCGCCGCGGCCGCGACCCCGAGGCCATGATTGCCCGTGGACGACGTGATGACTCCCGCGGCCGCCTGCTGCGGGCTCAAGCTCATGAGCTTGTTGGTCGCGCCGCGAAGCTTGAAGGAGCCGGTGGTTTGCAGCTGTTCGAGCTTGGCGTACGCCATTCCTGAATTCGGCGCCGGGGCACTGCGAGGCAGGGGCACCAAGGGCGTCTCCTGCACCACGGAATACACGCGATTCGCCGCTTCACGGATCAACGGCAGAACTTCGCTGGTCAGCATCGAGGTACCCTTCGGTCAGCCATGAAGGCAAAGATCGAACATCTTGGTATTATCGCAAAGAATGCCGCCGCGGAAGCGGCAACTTTAGCTCGACCACTCAAGGGGACACCATGAAAATCATCATTGGCCGCAGCGCGGCGCTCGCAGCGACGCTCCTGACGTTACCGGCTTTTGCCGCCGAACAAATCAAAGTGGTCGAACGGCCGGTGGGAGAAACCACCGTGGATCTTCCGCCCAAGGGCGATTCGGTCGGCGACATGCTGGTGTTCGCCAACGGCATATTGTCACCGGCGGCACCGGCAAGTATGCGGGCGCCAAGGGCAGCATGAAACTGCATCCGCGCGACGCCAAATCGTCGAGCTACGACTTCACCTACGATCTACTGTAATGGCCTACACACTCGAGCATTGCCTGCGCAGCCGGCAGGATTTTCCGGCGTTGATCAAGAATCCCGACCTTGCCTTCCTCGACGGGCCGGGGGGCAGTCAGGTGCCGCGCGTCGTGGTCGATGCAATCGCGGACGTCTATGCCTCCTGCAATGTGAACACACACGGCAACTTCGCGCCCTCCCGGGAAGTGGACAGGCGCATGGACGTGGCGCGCAGCGTCGTCGCCACCTTCCTCGGCGCGGAAGGCGGCTCGTGCATATCGTTCGGCCAAAGCATGACCACGCTCAACTTCAATCTGAGCGCGGCCATCGGCCGCACCCTGGAGAAGGGCGACGAGGTGCTCATTACCCAACTCGACCACGAGGGAAATCGCGGACCCTGGCTCAATCTTCAGGAGCGCGGCGTCGTGGTGCGCGAAGTGCGGCTCCTGGAAACCGGTGAATTGGATCCCGCCGACATGGCGGCCAAGATCACGGCGCGCACCAAGCTGTTTGCCATCGGCGCATCGGCAAATTCACTGGGAACGGTCAACGACCTTTCGCTCGCGCGGCGCCTGACCCGGCAAGTGGACGCCCTGCTGGTGATCGACGCCGTGCACTATGCGCCGCATTTTCCGATCGACGTTCAGGCGCTCGGCGCGGACTTTCTGCTCTGCTCGGCTTATAAATTTTACGGGCCGCATGTGGGCGTGCTGTATTCACGGCCGGGCGCACTCGATCGATTGCCGACGGACCGTTTGAGCGTGCAGAATCCGGCGGCTCCCTACCGCATCGAAACCGGCACGCTGAACCACGCCGCCATCGACGGCGTGCGCGCGGCGGTGGAGTACATCGCGAGCTGGGGCAATGGCGCCTCGCTCAGGGAACGCATCGTCGACGCCATGACGCACATCTCCGCGCACGAGCACGAGCTGGCGAAGTACTATCATGACGCCGTGCGCCGCATTCCCGGTGTTCGCGTCTGGGGTCCCGACTTTGGCGCCGGCCGCGCGCGCGCGCCGACCGTATCGATCACCCTCGATAAAATCACTGCGGCCGCCGCGGCCACCGCCCTGGGAAATCAAGGCATCTGTGTGTGGGACGGAGATTTCTACGCGGCGTGCGCGGTGCAGGTGCTGGGTCTCGCCGAGCGCGGTGGACTGCTCCGCACCGGCATTTCCATGTACAACACCCGCGACGAGCTGAACCGCTTGCTCACCGGACTGGAACGGCTGGCGAGTGCGTGACGTGCACCGTACCACAAAAGCCGGCGCCGACGATGGCCACGGTGCTACGCATCGTTGAAAATTCTACCAAGCGGGTGATTCATTCTTTCGCTAACATTCTGCATAATACGTGGTCAAATAGCGCATCGAATTTCGAATTGAGGGGCAACCCTATGCAACTCAGCAAATTGAGCTATTACTCGGACTTCGTCGTCTATCCTCTGGTGCTCGTCGCGCTGACGGCGATCAATATCACCCATGTGACTTGGACGAGCGGCGCGGAATGGCTCGGGGCCAGCATGGCGGGGCTGGTCTTCTGGACGCTGGCCGAGTATGCCCTGCACCGGATTGCGCTGCATAGAATGCCCTACTTTTCACCCATGCACGGTCTTCACCACGCCTCACCGTTGGCGTTCATCGGCACGCCGTCGTGGATCAGTGTTTCGGTCCTCAGCGCCGCTGTCCTGGTTCCCGCGTGGTGGTGCCTGGGGTTCAATGTCGCGGACGGCCTTACCGTCGGCGTGATGCTCGGCTACTGGTGGTACGGGCTCGTGCATCATGTCATCCATCATCACGCGAACACACCCTCACCCTCTTACTTCAACGATCTCCGCGCCTGGCACATGCGCCATCATTACTCGCCGAAGAGCGGAAACTTCGGCGTGACCACGCCGGTATGGGATCATGTGTTCGGCACCGCCATCAGCGTCCGCGACAAGGCCGTGGCGTCATAGTGAGCGCGCCGCTCCGCGCCCGCCCTGAGGTCTAGGCGCTCGCCCGGGCATTCCACAGGGGACGTTGAACTTCGCGGAACCGCCCATATCTAATCCCGCAGTGGTCAATTCGACCTGTCGGGGGCATTTATGCGAAGACTATTAGTTGCTGCAACCCTTGCCGCGACCGTGACGTTCGCGATTGCGATCGCTTCGCCGGCGTTCGCGGATAGCGACCCCACCATGGATCAAATCTACACCGCGGCTGCGGGCGGTCATCTCGATCAGGCCCAGCAGATGATCAGCCAGGTTCTGGCCGATCATCCGACCAGCGCCAAAGCGCACTACGTGCAAGCCGAACTGTATGCGAAAGAGGGCAAGACCACTCTCGCGCGCTCGGAGCTCGCCACTGCCGAACAATTGAAGCCCGGCCTGCCCTTCGCCAATCCGCGATCGGTGCAGGAACTCAAGGCGCAGCTTGGACTTAGGGTGGGCGCGGTCAGCCCGACCGTGATCCGGTCAGTTCCCGCTGAGCCTCGATTTCCCTGGGGAACCGTGCTGATTCTGGCCGGGGTGGTCGGCATCCTTTGGCTGGTATTCCGCCGGCGCAATACCTATGGTCAATATCCTGGCCAATATCCTGCGGCCGGCCCCGGTGTGGGCGGCGCGCCCGGAGCCCCCGGAACATACGGACCCGGCGGCTATGGTCCCGCCCCGATGGGGGGCGGCGGAATCGGCTCCGGCATCGCGGGCGGACTCGCCTCCGGATTGGCCGTGGGCGCAGGCGTCGTTGCCGGCGAAGAACTGGCCCATCATTTTCTGGACGGCGGCCGCAGCAGCGGCGGCGGTGTCATACCCCCCGCCGAGGCAGGCGACTCGGGCTTCAGCAATAGCGACATGGGCGGCTCCGACTTCGGCGTGAGCGACCCCGGCTCAGGCTGGGATGACGGCGGGTCGGGCGGCGGGGGCGGCGACGACTGGAGCTAGACGCGCGCGCCTCCGGGCGGTATCAAGATCCCCTCTTTGGGCGCCCTTCGGGGCGCCCTTTTCATTTCTGCCTGGCCGCCCGGGGGCGATTACACCGTAAACTGCGTCGGATTTAACCTTATATGAGCGGGTATGTCTCAGCATCGGACCGCACCGGCGCGGCGAGCCCAATTATTGGGTCTTGCCTGCCTCCTCGGCTCGTTGTGCTCCACCGAGGGGTGCTACACCCGCGTGCACAGCTTTGTTGGGGTCGAGCCCCTGGATCTGCACGAAGGGTACCGCGAGTACTCGGATAGCCTGCTGAGTTCGGGCCGCCTCAGCCTCGCGACCCCCATGTGAGCCCGAAGCTGGTCTTGATCGGTCACAGCATGGGCGGACTGCTGGCCAAGTCCGTCGCCGTGGACAGCGGCACCAGGCTCTGGGACACCACATTTCGCGTGCCCGTCGACGCGCTGCACGCCGACGAAGCCGTCCGCCGCACATTCGAGGACGCGCTCTTTCTCGAGCCCTGGCCCAGCATCGGCCTGATCATTTTCATGGGCACACCACAACACGGCAGCGACAGGGCGGACGGTTTGCTGGGCCGGCTGAGCGCCAGCCTGTTGCGCCTGCCTGCAGACTACGTGAATCTCACCCGCGAAATCGGCCTGCGCGATTCGCAGGAACTGCAGCCCAACATTCGCTCGGAGTTCACGTCTGGCCGCATGACCAGCGTGGCGTCTCTCTCGCCCCACAACCCGCTCATGCAGGCCTACGGCGATTTACCCGTCGTTACGGGCGTGCCCTTCTATTCCATCATGGGCACGGCTGCGCGCGATGCCCGTGGCCGATCCTCCGACGGCTACGTCACTGTGGAAAGCGCGCGGCTCCCCGGCAGTGTCTCGGATACCTTGCTGCCGATTCGCCATCGGCAATTCGACCGGGCCGTGCCCCTCAATGTGGTCTATCGAATTCTGCGCGAGCACGCCGAGTCCGTGCCGAACGCGTCGCCGGCGTCGCTGACGTCATCCGGCGCGGCGTGCGAATAGGCTTTTCAGCCGCCGCGCGCCACGGCGCTCGCCACCGCATCGTGCAGCGCCTTCATGCCGAAGGAGATGTCCTGCACGACACCGTCGAGGAAGAAAGTCGGCGTCGCACGAATGTGGCTGCGGCGGCCGCCCTCGATGTGTTCGCGCACTTTCTGCAGGTAGATGTGATCGTCCATCTCGGCGGTATATCGCGCCAAATCCAGACCTAAGTCCACCGCGTAGCGATGCAAATCCTTGTCCTTGAGGTGCGCCTGATTCTGGAACAAGAGATCGTGCATGGGCCAGAATTTGTCCTGCGCCGCCGCGGCCTCCGAGGCCTCGGCAGCCAGCAGCGCATGCGGATGAGCCTCCTGCAGCGGGAAGTGCCGAAATATGAAGCGAATCTTGTTGGGAAATCGCTCGAGCAGCAGCCTCGGCGTCGCCGTCGCGACCTTGCAGCTCGGACATTCGAAGTCGCCGTATTCGACCAGCGTCACGCGCGCGTGCTCCGAGCCTTCGAGGTGGTCGGTGGGCTCCGGCGGCACCGCCAGACTGATCGAATGGGATTGCGTACTCATTTCAAGCGACTCCTGGATTCTCACGCGTCGCGCGTGGGCAGTTCGATGGGCCGGATTTTCACACGAATCACACTCGATCGGCGCAGCAACTGCAACTCGCATTCGCGGCCGATCCAACTGGAGTCGAGAAGGCGTTGCAGACCGTCGATCCCGTCGACGGGAACGCCATCGAGCGCAATCATGCGGTCGCCCGCTTGGACACCCGCGACGGCGGCCGGACTGCCCGGCACCAATTCCAGCACGTGCACGGCGGTGGAGCTCTGCAACCCGAAATGCCGCACCACGCGCGTGGCGACGGGCACGGTCGCTCCGGAAACGCCGATATAGGCACGGCGCACCCGGCCGTGTGCGAACAACTGGCCAATGACCCATTTTGCCGTATTGATTCCCGTGGCAAAACAAATGGCCTGGGCTTGCGGGATCATCGCGGTATTGACGCCGATCACCCTGCCCTTGGAGTCGACCAGCGGTCCCCCGGAATTTCCCGGATTGAGCGCGGCGTCCGTTTGAATGACATCGTGCATGAGCCTGCCGGAGGTGGCCCGCAGCGTGCGCCCGAGCGCCGAGATGACCCCCGCCGTCACGGTCTTGGAATATCCGAGGGGATTGCCGATGGCGATGGCCACTTGTCCCACCTTCAAGGCCGAGGAATCGCCGAACTCCGCGTACGGCAGAGCGCCGGGCGATCCGATTCGCAGCACCGCGAGATCCGAATCAGGATCGTTTCCGACCAGGTCGGCGCCGAAGCGGGTGTCGTCGTTCAAGCGGACCGTGATCTCGTCCGAGCCCTGAACCACGTGGCTGTTGGTCAGGAGATAGCCGTCAGGAGTGAACAGGAATCCGGAACCGCTGGCGCGCGCGGGCCGTCCACCGCCGGGCACACCGCGGCCCCGGGGCGCACGGCCGCTGGGCGCGCGCCCGCTAGCCGCCGGCCGGGCGCGGTGTTCCACCTCGATGAACGTGACCGCCGGCGCCACTCGCTCCAAGGCGCCGATCACCGCGCCCGAGTACGCGTCGAGCAAAGAAGCGTCGTTGCCGGACGACTCCTCGCTCGAGTTCTCCGCGGAAACCCACTGCGGTGTCAGCATGCTCAGCTCAGAATGATTTTCGGCTGTGCGGCCAGGCCTTCCACGATGAGCCGGTTGACGCGGCGAACGAAGGTCGCCGGGTCGTCCAGTTCGCCGCCTTCGGCCAGCATGGCTTGGTCGTACAGAACGTGGGCCAGATCCGCAAAGGCGGCGTCATCGGTGGTGTCCCTGAGGCGCTCGACCAGCGGGTGTTTCGGGTTCAACTCGAGAATCGGCAGCGTGGCAAACGGATTGTTCTGGCCCGCCTGCTTGAGAATGCGGCCCATGCGCAGGCTCACGCCGAATTCGCCGGCGACCAGAACCGCGGGCGAATCGGTCAAGCGGGCGGACACCTGGGCGCTCGCAATCTTGCCGGACAGGATTTTGCCGAGGCGCTCCGTGGTGTCCTTGAAGGCCGATTCGGCAGCGGCTTTTTCCGGCGTTTCAATGGCGGACGCCACGTCGGCGGCGCTGCTCGCGACATTCGCGAGCGTCTTGCCTTCGAACTCATGCAGATGGCCGGCCACCCACTCGTCGATGCGGTCGGTGAGCAGCAGCACTTCCATTCCCTTGGCGCGAAAACCTTCCAGGTGCGGACTGTTGCGCGCGGCGGCAAGCGTATCGGCGGTCAGATAGTAAATGGCCGCACTGTCGGATTTCATGCGCGAGACGTACTGTTCGAGCGTGACCTCGGGAGCATCGCCGGCCGCGGCGGTGGAGTGAAAGCGCAGCAGCTTCGCGATGCGCTCTTTCTGGCTCGGGTCCTCGATGATGCCTTCCTTCAACACGACGCCAAAGCTCTTCCAGAATTCCGCGTATTCCTCCGGCTTGTTTGCGGCCAGGTCCTCGAGCAGGTCCAGCGTGCGCTTGACCAGCGCGGACCTGATCTTCTCGACGGTGCGATTGTTCTGCAGCAGTTCGCGCGATACGTTCAAGGGCAGGTCGGCCGAGTCGACGAGACCACGCATGAAGCGCAACCACGGCGGCAGCAATTCCGCCGCCTTGTCCATGATGAACACGCGCTTGACGTAGAGTTGAATGCCGTGCTTCTGCTCGCGCTCGAATAAATCAAAGGGTGCGCGCTTGGGCAGATACAAGAGCGAGGTATATTCGACGTTGCCTTCGACCTTGTTGTGCGCCCATGCCCGCGCGCCCTCGGAGTCGTGGGCAATGTGCTTGTAGAACGCCTGGTAATCCTCGTCGCTGAGCTCAGGTTTGGGGCGCGTCCAGAACGCCTTCGCCTGGTTGACGGTCTCCTCGGTGTCGCCGGTTTTGAGGACGATGGGTATGCTCAAGTGATCCGAATACTTGCGCACCAATCGGCGTAGGGTGGAAGGTTCCAGAAATTCCTTGTCGTCGTCGCGCAGGTGCAGGATCACTTCGGTGCCGCGGTCCGGCTTGGCATCGGCTTGGATCTCGTACTGGCCTTCGCCGTCCGAGTCCCAGCGGACCGCGGGAGCGTCGGCGCGCTTCGTGAGCACCGTGACCTTGTCGGCGACGATGAACGCCGAATAGAAGCCCACGCCGAACTGGCCGATCAACTGCGCATCCTTGGCCGAATCCCCGCTCAGGGTTTCCAGGAATCTCTTGGTCCCGGAGCGCGCGATGGTGCCGAGATTGTCGATCACCTCAGCCTCGCTCATGCCGACGCCATTGTCCTTGATGGACAGCGTGCCGGCCGCGGCGTCCGGCTGAAGCGTGACCGAGAGGGCGTCGGCGCCCAATAGATCGGGATTGGCGAGCGCCTCGAAGCGCAGCTTCTCGCAGGCGTCCGAGGC
>WNFI01373697.1_pt1 | contig 15657 bp, 22 predicted proteins | sample 5400471 | NCBI WGS metagenome assembly WNFI01 (sample SAMN13153348, study PRJNA577476) | soil metagenome | isolation source: 100 cm saprolite on Douglas fir-dominated hillslope | place: USA:California | collected 2013-09-17 | reverse complement strand
GGGACGATTCCGGCTGCGAGCGGACATCCTCCGCATGTTTCGCCATATGCATCTGCTATTGCGGTAAGGAATTGGTCTGGTCCGGTACATGAGCAACTCGAGGGCCCCGGTATGCCCGTCGCGCGCTCGGTAGCTGCGCATGCTGTCGCTCTGGCCCACCCGGGTGTCGACGGAGGTGCTGGCGGCGGCGGCGCTGGTGCCATCGGTCCTGGTAGTGCTGGTGGCGGTAGCGGCACGCCGATGGATGTCGTTGACGGAGCCGATGATGGCGCAGAGGCGGATGACGGACGTGTATACTGCTGGTGTCAAATGGGGAGCTTTGGAGACATGGTCGCATGCGATGACACTGAGTGCGAGCGCGAGTGGGTGAGTCTAGTCTCGTCTCGTCTCGTCTCAACTCTTTTTTGGCTCAGGGATTTGTTGGGATCGCTGACCTTTGGAGCACAGTTCCACTTGGGGTGTATCGGACTCGAGGTGGCCCCAGAGGGCGTATGGTTTTGTGATGCGTGTAGGAATAAACCGAAGAATAGGCGTAAGGTCGCGCGGGCGGCCACGTCGGGCGGGGGCAGCCGCCGTTCGAACGGGAACCCTCGTTCGTCGGCACGTGCGCCCTCCACGACTTGACCAGGTGTGGAACCTGAGATCTGGGACCTTGCATCCATCCTATGTTGCCTCAGTGCTACCCTACTTACCCCATGCCTTATTCACAATGTCTATTTTCTCGCGTCGCAGTGTTGTAGTGGTATCATCTCCAAAAAAGTCAAAGGGAGGGACGTATAATATAATTCACCGTTAGGAAAGTAAAAAGGCACAACAGTCGCAAGATAATAAAGAAAAATCGAGGGGAATATCGTCATGCGTATGTGTACTGTACTCCCCCATCAGCGCCTTTTTGATTCCCGTCGATCGTCGCTCGGTGAACGATCTCTCCGCTTCCTGGACGCAGAAATTAAAAACAAGCGGAGCGGAAAGGTATGTATGCTCGAGCAGCTTCGACTTACCGGCCGGTGCGATCATCAAATTCCACAGGGGTCATACTACCCCGATCGACACCTCCAAAACCGCCACCACCGCCGCCGCCATAGTCCAAACCATCGACAGCCTGGGCATTATTATCCCTGTCCTTGTACTTGTTTTGATTCCGAGGGCCGGTCGGTACATTGGGCGGTAAAGGCGAAGCAGGTCGCGCAGGTGGTGCGGGGTGGCCGCCTATTATAAACATTCATATGCATCAGTCATATCATCCTACACGACCCATTATGGGGGGAGGCGAAAAGGAAAAGCCTTACCTCTCCCTCGAGGTATGTAACCTCCCCGTCCACCACGCATCATCATTCCACGTGGGCCGCGGAAAGGACCCTGCGGAATGCCGCGCGAAGGACCGACGGGCGGCGACGGGGCAACAGGAACGTCCATATTTTGGAACATGTGTTGTTGCTGTTGTTGCTGGAGCGGCTGCGGCTGCATTTGCTGTTGCATTTGTTGTTGTTGCTGTTGTTGCTGCTGCTGCATCTGTTGCATCCCGCTCTGATCCTAATAATTCCAATTTACACCTCGTTTAACACATCGTCTGGTGACATGACAAGGCAAAACGTACCTGAATGCTATACTCTGGCATACCCATACCTACTCCTATGCCGCCTTGCGGACCGAAGCCTTCTACACCGGCACCCATCTGGTCGGGCATTGGCCCGCCTTGGCCCTGCTGTGGCGCACCAACGCCAACGCCAACACCGACGCTGACGCCATCCATGCCCATCTCACCTCCCATGCCGGCCATCATGGGATCCATCATTTGCGGGCCCATGTTCATGTTGCCCATTTCAGGTCCCATCATGGAATTCATGCCAGGCTGCATCATAGGCCCACCGCCGTTGGCCATCATGGCAGTTGCGCCTGTCATAACCATCGTACGGATCTCCGGAGGAAGCTGGGTGAGCTGGTCCTCGGGCATGCCAGAGAAATTCTACATCCCCCACGACGGGCAACGAGAACACCTAAGATACAGATTACACGCCATAGAGGGAAAGCTGCGTACCACAACGTTAGTTTTGAGGACAGCCGCGAGGTCACCGAGCTCGCGCCGTCGGTAACAGTACGCCTCCCAGCTGATCTCATCGAATCCGTAGTTGAACCAGTCGCTGGTATCTGAGCCTGGCCGTCGCCACGCTTTGTCTGCGAGCGCAGCCATGTCTACTTCAAAGACCGGCCGTCCTTCCAGCATACCTGTCGCCGTCGGGTCAATTGCAGGGTGCGAAGGCGGTGCAGTGACGGGTGGGAGCGTCATCGGGTCGGGACCTTCCTCAACATTTGGCTTGATATCAGGTGGAGAAGATACCACGGCAGCAGTAGTAGTAGGAGTGGATATATTGGGAGTTGCAATAGGCTTGGAACCGGGTGTACCTGTCGGGGATGGCTGGGCCGTTGGAGGCTTGGCGGGGCCACCTCGTTCGCGTGGTGTGTATTCGGTTGTCAATGATGGGCCGGGAGGAGGGGCTGCCGAGACATTTGAACATCGCGTTCGTATCTAGAAAGAGACAACCAAACCTTTTTGTGGCGTGGAATTCGCGTTGCGTGGCGCGGGTCTGCTAGGCCTGGAGAGAGATGGGGCACGGGTAAGGAACAAAGAGAGGGCTACGTACCGTAAGTCAAGGCTCCGATTTGCAGGTTCCATTATAAATTCGATATCCTGTGCTTCATCCTCAAAAGATAACTTTATTCCAGGGAAAAAAGAACTCACCTCGTCGCTTTCTTCGGATGCATCGCTGCCATCCTCGATCATCGCATCCGCGTCTGCGTTGGCGGCGACATCCTCTCCTTCCTCGGTGTCATCAGCCTGCGAAGCAGTTTCATCCGTAGGATGTCGCATAGGCAGGAATAAGTCATCATCGGCTGGCACGGCTTTGCCAAACGGAATGCTAAGAAGTGATGTGTGAGGGGTGTGGCTCGGTTGACAGTTGCTGAGGACTCACTCATCTGGTGGTTCAACTGACACTGACGCGCACGCAAGGAGAGAAAAGTGAGCCAAAATGTCGAATTTATATTTCGTTTGGGACGAGTAGGATACAAAACGCGTCGCAGGAGGATACAAATGCAAGGAGAAGAGTTCTCACCAGATGAGGAGGGTACGGGGGCGGCTACGACAAGGTCGGCAGGGACGTCTGCAAGTGAAGACTCTTTGAGCTCGGAATCGCCATAGAGAAAGTCGTCGTCGTCATCCCTAGACTGAACTTCAGTAAGAAGAGTGTGGGACCACGAAGGAGACACACATGTTCCAATCCAATAAGCCAATCCAATTCAAAACAGCCGCTGCGTCCCTCGACCTTATTTTTATTATTCAACTCATTCCCACTCCGAAATTAAATTATTATTTATTTAATGTCTAATCAAGACTTTTCTTCAAGCCCTCCAGCGTCCGCGCTAGCTTTCCACCACTCGCTTCGCTCAACACCGCAGCGAGCTGTGCACCAGGGCTGCTAACCAATCCAACAATTTGAGCCTGCAGCGTGCCCAACGTCGGCAACCTCGCAACTTCATTGACTCCCTCAGCTTTGAACACGCGACCTTCGATAAGTGCGCCCATGAGTGCCAGTTCTGGATCGTGAATCTTGCGCAACCGCTTCACACGTCGACCGGGGTTGGGTGGGTCCTGAGCTTCGAGCGCAGCAGCCTGTTTCAGCTCTTCGGGCGTTGGGGGTTTCGGTCTTGGCGCGCTGCGCTCCAACGCGCGAAGTATGGCTAGGAGCTGTGGTGGATTCAAGACAGGGAGTGAGAGCACAGCGAGCCCGCCTTGCACTGTCTGCGCGATTTCCTCGCTCGTCTTGGCGTCGACTGGTGCAAATTCACGGAGCGCGACGCCGAAAAGAGATGTCCGGATGACGCTCAGCGTTGGAGTTGGCGGTGTTACTTGCACCGAGTGTGGGCCGGGGTTCGTGAGAGAAGGTGGTGGGGTGGCATGGCGTGAAGAGGCATTCGCAATGTCTTTGCGTAGCTTGATGAATCTAGGGACAGAAAACTTGTTGTGCTGTAGAAAGATGAGAGGCGAGTGTGCAGCCGACTGGAAGAGACGGAGGTATTGATGATAGAGGAAAGTTTTCTTCTCCGAGTAGACACGAGGAGTCGGCTTGTTCTCATACACGCGAGGTGGATTGATCGAGACAGAGTAAAAACGAGCGTGACGTCCAAGGCCTTTCGGTGGGTGCATTAAAGGACGAAGGAGAGCGCGTATGCGAGTCTATTCATCTCTCAAGTAAAACTCCCACGTTTTATCCTCGCCACCCTCGCCAGTCTTCCCCTCTCCTTTCGTCATCCGATGCTCATAGCCTTTCCAGTCACTTCGATTGAAAACAAATGAGCGAAATAAAATATAAGGTGGATTTGGCAAATCGCCAGAAGAGCGAGGTGGAGGTGGACTCTTCGCTAGCTTTGGCACGTCCCTACCCAAAATGATGTCAGCGAGTAGCCCCCTCGAGGCAGCACTGTACACAGACCATTCAGTGTAAGGTGGCACCTTTCGCAGCGTAATAAGGATGGTTCCTCTGGCACGCCCATCCACTGCATGATCATTGTCGCCATCTGTACCATCCTTATCGTCACTCGGAGGTAGTTTGCGCTTGCGGGGCGGCCGTAATCGCGGTGTAGGTCCGCGAACTAAGAACTTGGCCGCAGAGCGAAGAAAACCAAGTATAAGAACTTGATTAGACAATATATTCCTGTCCTGATCTGTGATGCCTTTCCCTTCCGTGTCCTTTCTTCCATAAGCGCGTCACATGCAAGTCAATGAGACATACTCACCAGCATGAGGAAAATTCCAGACTATGCGGTCGAAGGTTTTCCCTTTGAGTGCAGAGCTTTTCTCTAGCCTCGTTGCATCGACGCCGAATAACACCTGAGAACCCTTGTCTCGTAGCAGACGGACGTTCTGTTCAGCATCGGGGTACTTGGCGTAACATTCTTCCTCTGTGTCGAGTGTAGTTGCCACGATGTTTGGAGGGGGAAGATGATCTAATGGTGCAGGGGCATGTTGTAACAAAGCGACGGCGAAGGACAAATTACCCTCTCCGATGAGGAGTATTTTGTCCGATACCTTGAACGGGATCGTGGATCGACGCGGGTTTTGCCCTTTGGCCGTACCCTTTGACCTCTTTCCACTCGCTTCTTTGGCTTGTTGATGCGTAGCAGCGTTCTGCGCCTTTTTTTTCTTCTCAAGTCGAGCTTGGGTAGATAAGAGGGCTTTCTTGAGCGATGTTTTCGTTCCCTTACTCTTTTCCTTGATCATAACAAATGTTGGGGGGAACGGAACTAGACAACAGAGTCAAATAAAGTCATGATCGCTTACCCCCACACAGCCTCATATCCGTTCTCTCTACTGTAACTTTCATCTCACCTACCCCTCTCCACTCCTTTCTGTATATCTTTTCACCTACTCAAATCATGGTCCGTTCCTTCTCAATGTTTTTCTTGGTGGTCTGGTCACTGACCCAATCCGCAGTCGACTACCTCACGCGATATCCGCCAAAGGAACGAGCAATTCAGCGGCAAGGCTCGTGCCGGCAAAAACCCCGTAAATGCATCTCGCAAGGAGAGACTAGCAAAACAATCGCCTATCCCTCTCTGGGCTCTCGGCCTGATTCTATTTGTTGTCATCGGTGGAGGTACGTCTACGTGTTCACTCTGTGGTTGCACTGACTGCTCACCCCCTGTGTTCGTTCACAGTTTTCTTCGAAGCTATTAGAATTATCTTCCTTTGAGACACGATATATATATAACCCGTATTCATGCTTGCATCACGTCTGTGCTATGGGTTCCGCGCTCATGCGTCGCATCTGCCTTGCCTGCTAGTCGCTCCCGCGACCCTACGAACGAAGTAACTGTCCCACATCTGCATCGTATTTGCAGCCGCACAGCCTCGTATAGCGAACAGTACCTTAGAATGTCAACTTTCATCCATGTCTCCTGATGCACTCACGCTCCCACTTCTGGGCGCCTTTTGCATCCCACTTCCTGTACCGCGTCCCGCCCCTGATCCAGATCCGCCTGTGATCTCGATACCCTCCATCTGTTCTGATTCTAGCTGCTTCTCCTCGATATGCACTTCTTCTCCAGCCCAAACATGCATAGTTGGCTGCCATACCATCACAACGTTGTCTTCTGACGTACTGACTGCTGTCCAGTGCTCACCCACCCCGGGTGCCCAACAAAAGTCTGAGGGACGAGCCGTGTGACCTGCATGCAAGAGTCGTACGCGGTTTGTTCTGTCCGTTTAAATTTGCACTAGGGACGCACCACCATGAATAAACATGAGTTCGGGCGGGCCGTCTTCCTGATCGTCTGGTGTCTGTTCGACGCCAATTTGTGAGAGATCCCATACGTTAATACGGCGGTCGCTCGAAGCAGATGCGAAAATAGTGGGGCTATGTGGGGACCACGCGAGGTGCAGCACCTCGTCCGTATGTGCCTCGAACGTGTGCAGTGGTTTCCCCAACCTTTTGACGTCGTGCAACAAGATTGTCTGGTTAGAATCTTCCTGTCAGCCATCCCTGTGGGGCCGCGGCTTAGGAAGCGAACCTTGTCTGCGCTGCCGGTAATTAGGAGAGATTCAACTCCCGGATTAAAAGCGACGGCTAATATCTCTTGATCGTGCGCCTGTATGGAAGACGTTGGAGCCTTTTGTCGCGTATCCCAGCTGCAAGACATTTCCAATTTAATTTATACAGAATGGAAAGTGATGACCCACATTTTAAGCATCTTGTCATCGCCTACGCTAACAAACACGTTCTCATTCGATGCATGCCAATCAACATCCTTTGTTTCAGACGGCATCAGTTTCATATACGACCGCCTTTGCGACGCAGAACGTACGCCAACAACAGCGGAATGCTCCTCAAATACATTGAGAGGCTCGATCGATGAATTTGCCTTTGAATAGGCGTTCACGTCCCTGAGACCTCAAATCGTCAGTGCATAAGACAAGAGGAGTACAGTATAAAAATCCTTGCCAGTGGCACACCGACTTGTCCTCAGACGCGCCGAGGATATGACCTTTCTTATTCGGGTTCCACGCCAACCCAAACCTTCGAGATTCGTATGCTCTCAGCCTCGGCCACAATAATGACAACAAAAGTGTCCCAAGACTTACCCCTCCTTATTCTGACCGACTAGTCGAATGTCAGGTTTGCACACGCCATTGCGCTCAGGTTCGCTCGGATGCTTGGTACGATCAAAGATGAGCACCTCGCCCGAGACTGCCTTGGTGGCTATCAAATCTGGGTTTTGAGGCATGTAGCGCGCGCGATTGACTTCGCCCTGGTGGTTGATCTTTTGCACGACGTTGATGCGCGCTTGGCTAGCGGGTAACGTGTGTCCGCCTAGCTCGCCACGCTCGTCGTCGTATGCGCTACGATCGAGTACGTCTGCGCCTGGTCCGGAACGCGAGGGGATCTGCACTGTCGCGATTTGTAGGTGGTCTGCTGCTTGACCGGACGTGTGCGTGCCGAGCAATAGGCGATGCGTCGTGTAGGGCTTGTTTGGCGGGCTGGGAGTCGTATTGCATGCCAGTCAAATGATCGGGGTGGAAATATGGGTGAGATAGGAATTGTGAGAGAAAGAGAGGTGGCGCACGATTCTTTGTCGGGGAACCATTGGCAGGTTAGGCTCGGCCAGTCGAGGGCATGCGTTATCATGAGATCGTACAGATATGGCGCATTCTTCTTCCTGTTGAAATATGTACATAAATCTACATACATGTGGGATAGATTCCCTACCATATCTTGTACTCCTGCAGGGAAACTCAACAACCGCGGTGGTGGCAGTATTTCGTCCTCACACACACCTCATTGATAAACTTGTTCTCCTCCTCTGCATCCTCAAATTCATCTTCCGTAACGGTGGGCTTCATATTGCTCCGAAAGGGACGCGGATTTTCGAAACGTAGATGAAGAGGCAAAGGACAAGGACTGGATAAGGATAAGGACACTCATACGCGACGCGCTCAGGCGCGCGTGTCAAGTATATTCTCACGCTCAAAATCATCCACAGTGACCCTCTGGGGCTTGCAAATCTATATTATGATGCTAGCAACCTCTGGGCACACAAGTGGACACGCAGATTCGCGCGTTTAGGATGCTTCCCACTTTGCAATTAGTTTTTCTAGATCGAACCGAGGGTCCTCGGGGTTTGTGATTACTGCAAATACAAGTCATCAGTAAATGACAGAAAAAAGTCAAGTCGAGATTATTAGGGAGGCACAAAAAAGGAGACACAAAGGGGAATTGAAGTCAGAACGACAGAACAGAAGTAACAGTTAGGATGTGCAGTGGTGTCAGAGGTGACACGCAATATGCTGGCCACCAAGTGCAAAGAAATTAAAAGCGGCGTCACTCACCACCGTCCTTGTTGCCCGCCTGTTTTTGTTTCCATGCCTCCTTCGCCTGTGCAATGAGCGCTTCTCGTTCATGCTTGGCATGGTGCACTTTGTCCGCGTCATGCGCGTTTTGTAGTGTTCGACGGTGGTAGATACCATAGACGACCCCCGAGAGGAGCGCGGTATACCGGACAACCTGTCGTGGTAGTCGTTAAGCAATTCCGCATGAGAAAGGCACTACAGTGCGCAGACATTGACGGTGGAAGAGACCATGCTGTCGCCCTATTTTACGCGACCGAGGACGGGGCGGAGTGGAGAAGCTTCTAGATAATAATAAGGGGCTATGTGACAAAAATGCGCTCAGTAAGCCTGAAAATGGAGGCTAAAATAAAAGAAAGCACAGACTTGAGGGCGTGAAAGATGGTCACGGAGAATGTCGGTGTTGCTCAGTTGGCCAGCTAGTTGGCTTATGTAATTCTCGCTAGCATACCGTTATGTGATTAACTTTGTTACGGCTCAGGACTGCCATGTCTTCATAGACTATATCACCGTCCTCACCTCTCACCGGGAGTTGCTTCTGTGGCGTCGTCAAGTATGCACTATCTGCGCCGCCATTTTTGCGCGTGTACTGCCAATGCACACAATGCCAAAGATTAACCGGCCTTTTTCATCTAATCATCTTACTGCTGACTGACCCATCTACTCAACCGGTTCGTGTTCAGGTTGCCAATTTATCCCTACCATGCACTTCCCTGCCTCTGCCCTCTCATGGATTCAAGAGGGCCCTGTCGACACCCCAACCACGCCCTGGAAGTCTCGTACACGCTGCCGCGCGTGTGACGTACGAAAACGGTCACAGTTAGTTTGTAGGGCGGGAACCTGGCTCGCGACAACTCTGGGCGAGTGTTAAGGTGAGAAGAAGTGCAACCTACAGCACATATATTTTACGGGACATGGCTATTGGATATAGCAGATGGTGGGAGGGATAGTCCGAGAGATGATCGGGGCGGGATAAGCGGGCCGAGAAGTAGCCAAACTGAGGTGACTGGTTGTGATTGATTTAATATCTTTAATCATGTTCCGTGCGTCCCCTTGGATCACTTACGACCCCCCCGCAAGCGATAGTCAACCTTCTCAGCCGATGGATAATGACACTGAAATCGACGCCCCTCAAATATCCACCCTTCACGACGACGGCGAGAGTCCTCCGTCCAATGCTTCCCCAGCACGCACGGGCAAATTCCGCGTCAAGCTCCTCGTAAACGAGGCAAAAATGGGCACGAAATTCATTACTTTCAACGGCGAAACGGGGGAGGAGGCAGGCGTCGCAGAAGAGGCAGAGGAATACGAACCAGAGGATGACGAAGAAGACGAACTCATTGATGACGAAGTAGCGAATGCTTCCACTGGCACCCCCGCTGGCGCCTCCGGCTCTGGAGGTGCTGGTGCCTCGCCCGCAACCAAGTCGGGCACAAAGCGTCCATCGACAAAGACAAAGACCTCGCAGGCGAGGCGCAAGGCCCGTCTCAATGCCCCCAACACGGCCCCAACATCGGTGCCAACCCCAGCACCATCAGAAACACAGGATGACCCTGCGAAAGACGTCCAAGATGCTCCGCCGTCAGTGGAGCCTCCATCGACTGCCGCCCCAGAGGCGACTACTCCCGCTGACTCTGCTCCCGCTTCAAAAAAGAAAGTCGTTCCAAAGGGGACCACAGCCGCACAACGTGCCCCGCGTAAATCAGCCCCAAAGTAAGCAATAATTCACGGCTTTTCATCCCAATCCCCCAATACCTTCTTGGTATTCCAAAAAATTATCAATCCCAATACTTATCTTTCTATGTAGATCAAAGACGACGACGACGGCCGCGGCCGCTTTGCCTCCGACCATTGACGCAGCCAGCGAAGGTGACGAGTCCCCTGTTTCTCCTGACAAGGTTTGAAACTAAAACCCTTTATTGTTCATGGATGACAGGTCACGCCGGCACCGTCCCCTCCTCGCCGGGCGTCCCTCATCCACGCTACCCACTCCCAACAAAACCCTTCCATGTCCAACCACCGCCCAAAATAACGACCGGCTACGCGCCCACAACACCGCTCGACCGCACCAAGGGTAAACCGCGACACTGGCGACCAGCGCATCGCGAGATACGCGGTATTGCCGGCGGTCGCTGGTTTGCGCGCGCGTGGGTCGGCGAGAAGGATTCGGAACTCGCCACCGCTGCCGAGGCTGCACTTTCACTTCCTAAATTGCCCGCTTTGTCTATTAGCGCGCCTGCATCTGGCTCGCGCACATCCGGAAAGCGCAAGGCGAAAGCCACGGACGCCAATTCCACGGCGGCATCATCGCGTTCGGCGTCTGCTGCACCAGAGGGGGCAGCCCCTGCTCCACCTATACAACGTTCCACTGGGAAGAAGTCCGCCTTGTCGACGACGGCAGTCGCTGCATCGGAAGTGGAAATGGACATCGACCTTGTATCGTGACGTACAGTATGTTACTCGCGACGATTTCCCCTTCTTGCCCCAGGCCATTGACAACCCCGAGTTTATATATATAGCTTATACCATGTCACACCCATTACGATACTTTAAGAGAAAGGTTTATTGGATGGTCCGCGCAATGTACCGTATCTAGGGCTTTACAGTGATCTTACTTCCTTTTTGCGCTGCGTGTTTTGAATAAATGAATGTCGATCAATAGTTGGCCCTAACACAAAGGGAACAATTTTCGCACCCATGGTGATCCTGTCGCCCAGCGACAGCGCTATTCCCTGTGTCTTGCTGCGAATGCGTACATGCCCAGTAATGGTACCAGACTCTAGGCGCTCGATGCTGAGGTTCGCAAGGGCGTCCTCACCTAAGATGATTCATCAGCGCGTCGCCAGAGATGAGTAAGACAAACACGCACCAAATAGACTCCGAGCATACATGTTGGCCGACAAGAAATCAGAGTCGCCAGCCATGGCGCCTTCGGGGGTGAGGCAGGACATGTTTGTCGACTTCATGATGTGTTTCAAGTATTCGCGCGGTTCACTAGCAAGGAGATATAAGCAAGGTGCGTAAACGGCACGCGGTACGTGAAAATCGCATACGACATCGTCGTAGACACATTGACTCGGTTCTCCCATTCGAACTCGGTCCACATGCTGCGGAACTACAATGGTGAAAACACGCAGTTAGAAATTTAAGATTGAACTGGCCAAAGAGAGACATGCCTGTGCTTCCGTACAATAAGCGGGCTTGATGTAATCCATGATGTCGACGTGGATGTCGCTCAAAATGACAGCCTGCTCAGAAAGATCCGGGGCTTCCCAAAGGATACTGCCAAAAATTACTCCCGTCTCCGTCGACGAGACCTTAATGGTCGCCTTAATATGCAGGAAGCCGTGTGGCGCAACAGTGTAGACTGTTGGCCGTTCAACAATCTTTAGGTCCCCAAGAGTTGCGAAGTCCATGCAGAGATTCTGTAGAGTGTTGGAGGTTTGATTGACCACCAGAACGTCTGTAAATATTGATAAATTCTTTTGCAAAAGATGATGTGAAATATTATAACGAACCCAGCACGATGTCGAATCCGTGGATTTTCACGTGCGCCTCGGCATATATAGGATCCGAAAAACCTGTTAGTGGACATGAGGTACATGTAGGAGCAATCACAAGTCAATCATTACCAGTCAGTTGTGAGATTCGACTCAAATTGGATATGAAATCCTCAAGGACTTCTCCTGCACCGGTCGCTCGCCCGACGTCTTCATCATACTGTAAACCCGGCGTAAGGGATCGACCGCGCCAAAGTCGAGGAAATACACACATCAAGCACATCGTCCGCAGCTTTCTTTGTGAATTGCCTGAACGTGAGCAAGTCGTCAACCTGCACTACATCTTGTTTCGGCGCCTCTAGTTCCCGCGTCTCTGCCGCCTTTTTCTGTTCTTATGGTCAGTCACTGAGAGAGCGGCCGCAACCGACATGCATACCTCTTGCGCTGCAACCATCTTTGAATATGCGGCCTTCGTGTCGCTCAAGAAAACATTATGCACGACAGGCTTCACATCAAGTTCGCTCAATGTCTGGATACAATTAAGTATCCGCTCGTTCGAGTCTTCGTCAATAGGAGCCGAGCAGAATTTAGACTGGCCGACACGTATTGTAGACGTCATGATAAGCATCGCCTCCGCGCGAAGAGCGTTTGCCTTCTTCTTGTCCGGAGAAAGATCAGCAAACCGAAGAACAAGTTTTGTAAGTGCCGCGGCGAGGACAGCGCCAGTAAAGAAGTCAGCGCTGAGGAGGAGAGCTAAAAGACAGTTTAGAATCAACTTGGAGCATGAACCCGAGAACAAGGCTTACCCCGTAATGGGGGCTTATCAGCCGCCTGAACCACCTCCAGCCGAGCGGAGGCAGTGCTCAAGTATGCAGTTTCGGTAGCATACGTGCCATCCGCAAGAACCTTTGGCCGAGTTGTAACACTTTCTTTCCTCTCGTCTCCTTCCTTTTTATCCTCGTCTCCGACGCCGGTTTCGTCTAGCAGGCGCTGCTCCACAGCCAGAATAGGGATCTCTCCGAGAACTTTCCGGACCTCCTGGAACGTATTGGCGATCTCATTGACACCCTCGACGTACTCCCCCAATATCCAAAGGACACCACGATAAACCTTTCCCGACTTTATCTCCGGCAAAGTGCGAATCAGATGCTCGGTGATTGAAGGTCGCAGGGCAGGGAATTTCTCAACCACTTCACTGAAATATGATGTCAATCTATAAAAGGGGACAAAAACGTGTGTCAGAAGAACACTCACCGAACGAAAGCGACGACATCCAGAGCCGAAGGGTTATTCGAGTCACCAAGGAACTCCATAAGGGCGTGGACAACATTAGCAGCCACTTCGGAGAACTTTACGGCACAGATGTGAATAGACTGTATCAATAGCTGACGGTATTCTGGAGCCTGGATGACGTCAATGCCATTCGCGGAAAGAGACTCGACTGAGACCTTAATACCTTCTCGTAATCTTGATCCTGAGTTTTCTGTAGCTGCTTCTTGAAAAACGTAACCACATCTTCCACGTTCCGGCTAGAAGTCATGCTAAGGGCGATGTTCGTGGCCTTTCGACGTACTTCGATGTCGGCGCTGCAATGTGTGGGTTTCCGAATGATGAGAAGGTTGGAATACGGAAATACCTAGAAAGGACTTGGAGTACATCCATTATGAGGTTGTCAAACACATGACCATGTTTTGAACGCAGAGCGTCCAGCCGATCAAGTACTATCAACTTCACATTGTTGTCGGACTCCTTCACGACAAGGTTGATGAAGGTATTCGCAGCAGCTGTCTCCAGAATTAGATACAATCACTGACGCACCGCTCAGAGGTACAAACCCTTAACAGCCGCTGCATGTTGAGTCAGACCAGTGAGAGTTGTGGCCGCTTCGTACTGCACTGCATGAGAAGACGCGTTCAGGAGCTCGAAGATGCAGCGGATCCATCTTGGCTGCATGCAGACGTTCTCACTAGACTTCCTAACACGAAGCGAGTCGGACACTTACCCTATGAGTCGAATCGGCCTTGCAGTCTAGTCGGATTACATCGATAATGGCAATTTGCAGCAACTCATCGAGACTCCCAATCTGATCGTGCACCTGTGCCACATACTCAACAGCCTTTGGCATGGCGCAGTTTGCTAGAAATACAAAAGCGTTGCGCTTGCAAGTGGCGTCAGATTCGGCGGCCAGGAACGTTTGGATGAGCTCTGGCGCGTCGGGGATAAGGTGCTCATACTCCCGATAGATGGTGTAGACCGCGAAGACAGCATTTTTCCGGACATAAGAATGTCGGTGTTCAAGACATGACCTGCATATGGGAATCAGAGGCTCGAGAAGCTCTTGGTCTCGTGAAATCTTTTGAAGGAAGCGGAGGGTCGCGCCGCGGATGTATTCATTTGGGTGTTGCTGCAGCCCACAAGTCAGGAGCGCGAAGAGCGGCGAGGAATGGAGGCGTACCAGATCATTTCGAATAGCATTCCTATGGCCGACGCGCAAAAGTGTTAAAGACAGTACGCAGAATACCCCTAGACTGACTCACACAACGAGAATCATTTCCTGCTTCAGCTTCCCGTTGTCATCGTACTTGGGGCAGACTTCCCAATAGAAATGCAACAGCTTCTTTAGCTGTTTATTGCGCGACGGCATACAGTATTGGATTATAGGCATGAGCAGCTGGGGCTAATAGGGCGTCGTGTAGCCACCTCAGCATACTGGGATTCACGGTACAAGTAGTCTGGCATACCTGGGCGTTACCATTGATCGTAAGGACTATAATTTTGCGCATGGCGTCGATTTTGACCTCATCTGAGCCTTTCTGGAGTGCGTTGCGAAGATCCGGTGTTGAAGGGGCCTCTGAGCTATCTTCGTACACGACGGTATAGCATGCCGGCTCTTGACTTGACATGACTGGGTATGAGGAGCGAAGGGTAAGACGAAGGATGACTTTCAGTTAGCGGGCCACGTGCTTTCACAGACTCGGACACTTAACACAATGTCGTCGACAATTCAACTACCCGAGGACCAACTGATAGAGCTCCTTCTGGAACTCAAGGCAAGCATTGTCCTATTGTCTTTGGCTATAACCAGAGCTTGACGTTCGCAGAGAACAACTCCAGACCAGGCAAAGGGAATCCTCAATGCTCAACCTCAGATTGCATATGCTCTGGTCGCCCTCATGGTCAAGATAGGCATCATCGATATCCCAATATTTCAGGTTTCATTCACGTCCATTCCCCAAGTCCGATTTCTGATTCTCCTTATGCAGCAAACCTTAGCATCATTTGCCCCTCGACAAAATGGTATTCAAGCACCATCCGTGGCAGCAGTCCCTCATCTACAGGCTCAGAGTTCGCGCACTGGAACCCCACAATTCCCCACCCCACCACCTGGAGGGTATGGCATGGGTGCTCCGCGTGCAGGTCCACCTGGATATCCATTATCCTACGCTGCCGCTGGTGGATCTGGGGGGACGTCGGTGCCAATGGGTAATTACAACGCGCCCCCAGCCTCGCAAACTACGAACCAAAACATTCCGGCGGCACTAGCCGCCATACCGGAAAACCAACGGGTGAGCCACAGTCTAGGCGTGTAGGAGAATAACACTGAACAGCGCGCACAGGAAGTTGTTCTGAAACTTATCAACATGAGGTCAGAGGAGATTGCCATGCTACCCCAGACAGAACGCACGAGCGTCATACAACTGGTGCGTCTGGACCTGTCATACGGATCATACTGTTCTCACCCGTGCGTGATAAACC
>WNFI01083665.1_pt1 | contig 15659 bp, 13 predicted proteins | sample 5400471 | NCBI WGS metagenome assembly WNFI01 (sample SAMN13153348, study PRJNA577476) | soil metagenome | isolation source: 100 cm saprolite on Douglas fir-dominated hillslope | place: USA:California | collected 2013-09-17 | reverse complement strand
CGCGGCGCGCGAGCGCGGGCTCTCGGCCCCCCTCAACGAAAAACTGCTCGCGCTGGTGCACGCGATCGAACGCGGCGAGGAGCGCATCGGGCCGCACCAGCTCGAGCGGCTCTAGTCGCAATGCGCACCGATCTCCAGATCCCGGGCTATGCTCCCGCAGAATGATCCGCCGCCCCGTCCTCTCGACCCTCCCCGCACGCGACGTCGCGCTTGTCGCTGGGGGCCTGCTTGCGCTGGTGCTCTTCGCGGGCACCGCCGCCGCGGTCGCCTCGGGGCGTGCGGTGCCGTTCGATCTCGCGTGCGCCAATGTGGCGCTGCACGGGGCTCCGCCGGCCGCTGCCGCGGTCCTGCGCGCAGCGAGCGCGTTGGGAGAGTTTCCGGCGGTGGTCGCCGTGGTGGCCGCGGTCGCGCTCTGGCGGTTCTGGCGGGCCGACCCCCGCGGCGCCCTGCAGCTCGTCGCCGTCGCGCTGGCTGAGGAGGGCCTGAACGTGCTTCTCAAGCAGCTCTTCCATCGCGTGCGTCCGGCGCTCGCTGGCCTCGAGACTTTCAGCTTCCCCAGCGGCCACGCCATGGCCGCAACCGCGACCTACGGAATGGTGGCCATCCTGGCCGCGCGGGCGTATCCCGCGCTGCGGTGGCCCCTGGCCCTCGCCGCCGCGGTGTGCGCCCTACTCATCGGCGCGTCTCGGGTCTTCCTCGGCGTTCACTGGGCGAGCGACGTGCTGGGCGGCTTCGCAGCAGGCGCGCTGGTGTTGATCGTGGCGGCCCGGGCGACCCGGCCGGCGTTTCCTGGGCTTTCGGCCGGCCCATGCTAGCATCCAGGCGTGCCCTCGCTGCGGCTGCTCCTGGCCGTCCTCATCGCCGCCCGCGGCGCCTACGCCCAGGGAGCGGCCCCAGCCCCGCCCGCTTCCCCTGCGTCCGAGCCGGGTGCCCTCGCTCCCAACGCGGAGGTCTGGCAGAGCACAGCCGCTTGGCCGCCCGCCGCTCCGCACACAGGGCGCGGGCCGCTCTTCCACCCCGACGGCCCGGGCGCGTTCCAGTGGCGCTATGCGGTCGGCGCCCAGATGGACATCCTCCCGCGGCGCGTCGTGCAGTCGGAGCAGCGGCAGATCCCCCAGATCACGGGGAACGTCCGCTTCGGCCTGCCCTGGGGCTTCTCCGCCGACGCGCGCGCCGCCGCGATCGTCATCAACAACCAGATCGAGGTGGGCGTCGCCTGGGCCGCCCACGAGGGGCCGATCGCCGTCGCCTTGCAGGATCACCAGGGCTTCTGGTTCGGCCTCATCGGCGCGCAGGGATTCGACGCCTCGGGCTGGGGCTGGACCAACAAGCCCGGCATCACCATCGGCGTCGAGCTGGGCCAGGTGCGCTTTTCGCTCACCGGCGAGTTCATCTATCTCTTCGGCCAGCACGTCCGCCTCGGCGCCGACAACATCGCCCGCGGCGCCGTCGTCATGGCCGGCACCTCCTTCACCCTCGCCGTCGAGAACCTGCTCGACTCGGGCGGCCTCTGGTACTTCGGCCTGGGTTTGTTGCGGACCTCGCCCAACTACCAGGCTTGGCTTGCTTTCTCCGACGAGCGCTCCCGGCTCCCCTATCCCCGCTTGTTCGGTGGCTATGCCTTCTGACCGCGCCCACGCGAACACGCCGCGCGCCGCCCGGACTTGCGCGCTCGCCTCTGCGCTGCTGCTCGGTCTCTGCGGCGCGTGCGAGCCGCGCGGGCCGGTGCTGCATCCCCAGTTCCCCGGCGGCGGCGATCTGGCGAACGTCCCTCTCCTCGGCGTCGACGTTCTCTCCAAGCTCGAGGGAATGTACGGGGTGGCGCGGGGCGCGGACCGCTTCGGGGGCACGGTGGCGGTGCACGCCTCGCGCGACGCGCTGTCGATCTTCAGCAACTGGCACGACAACTACGCCATCCTCCGCGCGGGCTGCCTCGCCGGCGGCACCATCCTCGAGCTCGAGGGCTACTGGCGCTACGCCTCGGAGTCGGACACGGGCCTCATTCGGCTGACCGTGGCGCCGCCCGCGCTGGCGCTCGCGCTCTGCACCGGCGCGCCCGTGCCCAGCACGGCGGGGCCGGCCCAGCTCGTCGGGGGGACGGGCGAGGGAAACGGCCCGCTCCACGAAGGGTCGATCTTCCGCTTCGGCAAGCCGCTCCTCTCCACCGCCGGCCGCTTCTGGGTGGCGGCCCATCACGGCGCCTGCGCCACCATCGACGACTGCGGCGACACCTATGGCCACGCTGTTTCGGAGAACAGCCTGCCCTCTCTCCGCCTGGTCGAGGCGTTCGGCGCGAGCGACGTCGAGATCGACGTCCGGCTGACCGCCGACGGCGTCCCAATCCTCTTCCACGACGACAACTTCGGCCCGCGCCTCGCGAACGGCGTGTACTGCCACGGCGCGGTGAAGGACTTCACGCTGGCCGACGCGCGCGCGCGCTGCAAGCTCAAGTACGGCGAGGACATCCCCACCCTCGACGAGGCCCTGGCCACGGCGGTGAAGGACACCACGCTCAGCGGCATCTGGCTCGATCTGAAAGTCGCCGGGGCGGTGCAGCCGGCGCTCGCGTCCGCCACGCAGTACAGGGCCCTCGCGACCCAGCTCGGCCGCAAGATCGAGATCATCCTCGGCCTGGGCGAGCGGGACGTGCTCGACGCCTACCGCGCCTTGGGAGCGCCTCCTGGGACGCCGTGCCTGGTCGAGCTGGACCCCTCCGACGTGCGCGGCGCCGGCTGTCAGTTCTGGGGGCCGCGCTGGACGCGCGGGCCGCAGGTGGACGACGTGCGCGCCTTCCAGCTCGAGGGCCGCGCGGTGATGTTCTGGACCATCGATGAGTCCAACTACGTCGACCGCTTCTTGAAGGAAGCGAGACCCAACGGCATCCTCAGCGATCGACCCGGCATGGTGTTCCACCGCTTCCAGACGCTGGGCGTGTTCCCCCGGGATCGGCTGCCGTGAGGCTCCCGTCCGTGGCCCACGCGAGCGCCGTCCTCGCGGCCTGCGTCGCGCTGGCGGCCGCGCCGTCGCAGGCGCAGCAGATGCCGCCTCCGCCGCCGGAAGCCGCGGCCCCTCCACTTGCCCCGCCAGAGCCTCCGCCTGCCCCGCCGGCGCCTCCGTCTACCGCGCTGGACGCGCCTCCGGCCGCCCCCGAGGCGCCGGCGCGCTGGGCCCTGGAGGTCGACCTGCACGGCGCCTGGGGCGTCATGGTGCAGCCCTCGGTCGATCATTCCCGGGAAACGTCGTCGCGCAACGGGGGCCCGGCGGTGGGCCTGAGCGCGCTCTTCCGGACCGCGTACTTCCTCGCGCCCCTCCTCGACGTCCGTTTCCAGCCTCTCTACCGCAGCGAGGAAGTCATCGATCTCGGCGGCGGACCCATGCCGGCCGCAGGCTCGCTGCGCACGCTCGGGGTCACCGGCGGGGCGGCGTTCGACTTCTGGCGGCTGCGGCTCGCTGCGGGCATCGGCGCCTACCAGATGCAGGTGCGCACGACGCTGAACGGCCGGACGATGCGCACCTCGGAATGGGACATGGGCTACGTCTTCTCCGCCAGCGGGTTCGTCTGGAGCTGGGACCGGGTAGGTTGCAGCAGGGAGCCGCCGCACCCGCCGCCCTTCGCCGTCGCAGTCCGACTGGCGGCGGCTCGATGCGGTGCTCGCGCCGGTGCGGGCGGCAGGGATTCCAGCACTCGCAGTCCTCGGCAACCACGAGTACTGGGGAGGCACCGATGCGATGCTGCGCCTCGCGGCCGCGCGCTTCCCGCAGCTCGGCCGCGGCCGCTGGTACACGCGGATGCACGGGCCGCTGGGCCTCATCTTCCTCGACTCCAACCGCTCGGAGCTGGGGGACGAGGCTTGGGCCCGGCAGGGCCGCTTCCTCGCGGAGGTGCTGCGGGCGATGGACGGGGACGCGCGGGTGAAGGGCATCGTGGTCTTCGACCATCACCCGCCCTTCACCAACAGCACCGTCACCTCCGACGAGGAGGCAGCGCAGGCCTTCGTCGGCCCCTTCCGCGCCTCGCGCAAGACGCTCGCGCTCGTCAGCGGCCACGCGCACGCGTACGAGCGGTTCGTCGAGGGCGGCCGCACCTTCGTCGTCTCGGGCGGCGGCGGCGGCCCGCGGGTCCGGTTGCTCGAGGGAGCGCGGCGCAGGCACGTCGATCTCGTGGCCGGCGGCTCGCTCGCCGCGGCCCTTCCACTACCTCTTGCTCGAGCCGGGCCCTTCGGGTGTCGAGGTCTTAGTGCGCGGCCTCCCCGGAGGCGACGCCAAGGTGGCGGTGGTGGACCGGTTCCGCCTGCCCTACGCCAACTGATCGAGCTCGTTCAGGCGATCGTCCGCCAAGCTCGTCGCCTCGCGAGCGACGGGCACCGGCCCGCGCGCGAAGGGCCAGCGACGCGCCGATATCCAGGCGGCCGAGGCGGTCCACACGCCCGGATCGAGCGCGCGCGCTCCCCGCAGCGACCAGAGCGTGAGGGGCAGGGCGCAGAGCACGTCGATGGCGTAGTGGAAGCGGCAGAGCACCGTCGCGCAGATGCAGAGCACTCCCACCGGCAGCGCGACGAAGAAGTAGCCGCGCAGCTTGCGAGAGGTGAACGCGAGCGCGAGCAGGGTCCCCGCGGTGTGCCCCGAGGGGAAGCAGTCGCGGAAGAAGGGCGTGTTCCGGAACATGTCGCGGATGGAATCGCCCACGAGGACGCCGTGCAGCGGCTGCGCGTACTCCCGCTCCAGCACGAAGCGGGGGCCGATGGCGGGCACCAGCAAATACAGGGTCAGGTTGGTGACGAAGAAGAGGACCACCATCTGCACGTAGGCCTGCATCTCGGCGTGCTGCCGGCGCAGCCAGAACAACACCAGGGGCAGTACCATCAGTGAAAAGAACGACAGGTAGCAGACCAGCAGCGCCTCGGTGAGGGACGGCGTGAGCCACTGCTGCAGCGTGAGGCTCGGGGTCTCGCCGAAGAGGAGCCGGTCGGCGCGCAGCAGCATCTGGTCGCGCAGCCCCGGGCTGACCAGGTCGGTCACCGGATCGAGCGCCCAGTCCACCGGGACGAGCCCGACGGGCGCTGCCGCGCCCATCAGCTCGCCGAGCCGCGCGGGACGGAACGAGCGCGCCCAGCGCAGCGCCAGGACCAGCGCGACCGACCAGGCAAGGCGGCCGGTCGCCGCGGCGGCGCCTGGGATGTTCCGCGTCCAAGCCACCAGCGCGAGGACGATCAGGGTGCCCACGAAGGCGAGCGCAAGCGCATCGACCGGCCTCAAGAAGGGGTCGGTGCCCGAGGCATCGGATCGCATTCGCAGGTTCACGTGGAGTAAACACCTCTTTCGCGCGCGACGTTAACAGACAACCCCGGCTCCAGTAGAGATCCCGAGCGCCCCTCCAGATTCACTTCGATCCTGCCGATGGGTCGGTATGGAGCGGCGTCTCTTTAGACGCCGCGGCGAAAGGTGGGGGTCCGTGGGTCCAAAAGTGGGAGACTTGTCGCGGCGGATCGTGCCGTGGCTCATTCGGAGACGGCGGCCCGTGCTCTGGTCCGCGCTCGCCTGCACCGCGGTTTTCGGCGTCCTTTCTGCGCGTCTGTACGGCGATCTGCGCAGCGGCCTCGAGGAGCTGCTCCCCGAGACGGCGCCGAGCGTCATCGCGGCGCGCACGCTGGCGCCGCGGCTGCAGAGCCCTACGCGCCTGTCGGTGGACCTCGAGGGCGACGACCCCGACGCGCTCGAGCGTTTTGCGGACGTCCTGGCCGCGCGGCTGCGGGCCCTCCCCCCCGATCTGGTGGACTCGGTGGACTACCGCAGCGACGAGGCGGATAGCTTCCTGCACCGCTTCGGGCTGCTCTATGTGTCCGAGCCCGACCTCGCGATCATCCGCGACCGGATCGCGGCGCGCATTCTCTGGGAGAAGCGTGCCAGAAATCCGCTCGCCGTCGATCTCGGCTCGGGCGACGAGCTCGCTGCGGGCGACGCTCAACCTCCCGCCGTCGCCTTCAAGGACCTCGAGGCGAAGTACGGCTGCCTTTCGGGTGGCTCCGGCCGCTTCCGCAACGGCTACTACCAGACGCGCGAAGGGCGCCTGCTGGTCCTTCAGGTCAGGGCCCCCGCGGCCGGCACCGGGCTCGACTCGAACCGCCGCCTGCTCGAGGCCGTGCGCGCAGAGGTGCGCCGCCTGAATCCAGTCTCCTACGACCCGTCGATGCGGGTGGGCTACAGCGGCGAGGTGGCCGAGCTGGTCGAAGAGCAGAGCGCGCTGGTGTCCGACCTCGCCGCCTCGACAGCGGTGGTGACGGTGCTGGTGCTCGTCGCGCTGTGGGTCTTCTTCCGCCGCTGGTCGGCGCTCGCCGCCGTGCTCGGCTCTTTGGGCGCCGGCTGCGCGCTGACGTTCGGGCTGGCCGACCTGCTCATCGGCCACCTCAACGCCAACACCGCCTTCCTCGGATCGATCGTCCTCGGCAACGGCATCAACGTCGCAATCATCGTGGTGGGCCGCTACCTCGAGGAGCGCAGGGCCGGCGTCCGAATCGAGGAGGCCATCCGCGTCGCCTGGGAGCTGACGTTGCCGGCCACGTTCGTCGCCGCCTTCGGGGCCGGGCTCGCCTACCTCTCGCTCGCCTCCACCGCCTTCCGCGGCTTCAGCCAGTTCGGCCTGATCGGCGCGCTGGGCATGGCGCTGTGCTGGGCCTGCGCTTACTTGTTGTTGCCGCCGCTCCTGTACGTCCTCGACGCGGGTCGCCCGATCGATCGGAACTTCCGCGCGCAGGGGGCCGCGTTCGCGTGGCTCGCGCGCTGCATCGAGGCGCGGCCCGCCGCCTTCATCGCGGTGGGTGCGGCGGTGCTGCTGGGCTGCGGCGCAGCCGTGGTGGGCTACCGCGGCGATCTGATGGAGCACGACCCCACCAAGCTCCGCGCGCGGCACAGCCTCGAAAGTGGGGCGCTCTACTGGTCGCAGAAGACCGACCGCGTCTTCGAGGCCTACCTCACCCCGGTGGTCCTCTGGAGCAAGACCGCGCAGGGCCTCGAGCAAGCCCTCTCCGCGCTCGAGCTGCGGCGCGCAGCGCTGGGCGCGCGCGATCCGTTCCGCGAGGTGACGAGCCTCTCGTCGGCGGTGCCGCCGCCCGCGGTCCAGGAGCGCAAGCTCGCGCTCATCGCCCAGGTCCGCGCGCAGCTGTCCGACTCCCTGCTGCGGCGGCTCGAACCCGACCTGCGCAATCGCGCGCTCGCGCTCAGGCCGCCCGACGACCTGCGCGCGGTGGCCTTCGCCGACCTGCCCACGGACCTGCGCCGGGCGCTGACCGAGCGCGACGGCACGGTGGGCCGCGTCGCGCTCGCCTTCCCGCGCAAGACTGGCCGGCTCGACCTCGCCGAGGTCGAGCAGATGAAGGACCTCATCCGAGGCGCCTTCGACGACGCGGGCGTGCAGGCGCTGGCCTTCAACCCGCTCTTGCTCCTGTCGGACATCGACGATGCCATCTGGCGCGATGGACCCCGCGCGACCTTGATCGCGCTTCTGCTGGTCTGCGGGCTGGTGTTCGCCGTCTTGCGCCAGCCGCGTGCCGCTCTGGCGGTGCTCGGAGGCCTGCTGGTCGGCTTCGCCGGGCTCCTGGGCGTCGCGGCCGCGGCCGGGGTGCGGGCGAACTTCCTCAACTTCGTGGTGCTGCCGATCACGTTCGGCATCGGCGTGGACTACGCCGTCAACATCGTGCAGCGGCAACGACAGGAGCCGTGCGCTTCGATCGTGCGCCTCCTGCGCGAGACGGGCGGGGCCGTGGCCCTCTGCTCGTTCACCACCGTCATCGGTTACGGCTCGCTCTTGGTGGCCGACAACCAGGCCCTCGCCGGATTTGGCCTGCTGGCGGCGATGGGCGAGGTCACCTGCCTGCTCGCGGCGCTGGTCGTTCTGCCCGCCTGGCTGACCCGCGGCGCAACGACGCAGGTGAGCGTAAAGCGCCAGCTTGCGGCCTAGAACAGTCTCCTTCTGCGCGGTGCGTTGACACTGGATCGACACGCCGCTATTTTGCGCCGCCTTCAGGAGGCCCCCCGAGTGGACAGCGCTCTCGCGCAGTACGTTCCCATCCTGATCCTGTTCCTGCTCGCCGGGGTCATGTGCGTGGCGATCTCGTTCCTCGCCGGCTTCCTCGGCCCCAAGCGCATCACCTCGATCAAGGAGGCCCCGTTCGAGTGCGGCAACCCCACGCTCGGCGACGCAGGCGGCCGCCACTCGGTGAAGTTCTACCTGGTCGCCCTGCTGTTCATCGTCTTCGACATCGAGAGCGTCTTCATCTACCCGTGGGGTTCCCTCCTGCGCGATTTCCAGGTCGAGAACCTCGGCTGGTTCGCCTACTTCGAGATGCTCTCCTTCATGGGGACCCTGGCCCTGGGCCTCGTCTACGTCTGGCGCAAGGGCGCCCTCGAGTGGAGCTAGCGTGAACGACAAGAAGTCCTTGCCGGTGGTCCAGAAGCCCGAGGGCAACGTCCCCGAGAGCCCGTTCGGCGACGAGAGGGTGCTCCCGTTGCTGATGACCCGCCGCGACGAGGCCATCAGCTGGTTCGAGAACAACCTGCGCGGCAAGGCGGAGGCGGCGGCCTCCAACGTGCTGGGTTGGGCGCGCAAGAACAGCATCTTCCAGTACCCGTTCGTCACCGCCTGCTGCGGCATGGAGTACATGTCGGCGATGGCGGGGCGCTACGACATCGCGCGCTTCGGCGCCGAGTTTCCCCGCTTCTCGCCGCGCCAGGCCGATCTGCTGATGATCGTCGGCACCATCAACATCAAGCAGTCGCCGATCCTCAAGATGGTCTACGAGCAGATGGCCGAACCCAAGTGGGTGATGGCCTTCGGCGTCTGCGCCTCGTCGGGCGGCTTCTACGACAACTACGCCACCGTGCAGGGCGCCGACCGCGTCATCCCGGTGGACGTCTACGTCCCCGGCTGCCCGCCCAGGCCCGAGCAGGTGCTCGACGGCCTCAAGATCCTCCAGGAGAAGATCCAGACCCAACGCCACCGCCTCCACACCATCGAGCGGAGCGAGGAGTCCCAAGCCAGGCTCGACAGCGTCTCCGCCGAGCGGAATGCCGAGCAGAAGAAGAAGAGCTTCCTCGGCAAGCTGCTCGCGCGCTAGCCGTTTCATCTAGTTCCAACGAGGTCCCGAACACATGTCCCAGGCGCTGGTGGAGGTTCTCCGGGGAAAGTTCCCGGACGCCGTCGTCTCCGCGCACAGCCACCGCGGCGACGAGGTGGCGGTGGTGCGCCGGGAGAATACGAGGCGCTCAAGAAGCCCCATGTCGAGCCGCGCTTCTACGTCGCCTACAACCTCTACAGCCTGACCCGCAAGCACCGGCTGCGCCTGCACGTCCAGCTCCGCTCGGACGACGTCAAGGTGCCCTCGATCTCGTCGATCTACCGCACCGCCGACTGGTGGGAGCGGTACGTGTTCGACATGTTCGGCATCGAGTTCACCGGCCACCCCAACCTGACCCGAATTTTGATGTACCCCGAGTTCGTCGGGTACCCGCTGCGCAAGGACTATCCGGTGCGCAAGCGGCAGCCGCTGGTGCCCGAGCTGGACTTCCCCGACCTGGTGCGCGGACCTGGACCCGGACCCGGCGGCGCCGGCGTGCCGATGAGCCAGACCCACGTCGGACGCCAGAATGTGGACCCCGACGCGTATGACTAGCCGGAGCAGCCATGTCTGAAGAGCTTCCCTCCGCCCTGGACGGCCTCGACCCGCTCTCGGTCGAGAGCGATCTCCCGTCGGAGCTGATGACGGTGAACCTGGGCCCCTCGCACCCGGCCATGCACGGCACGGTGCGGCTCAAGGTCACGCTCGACGGCGAGACCATCGTCGATGCGGTGCCGGAGATCGGCTTCCTCCACCGCGGCTTCTCCAAGTCGAGCGAGCAGTCCACCTGGCACCAGGTGCTGCCCTACACCGACCGGCTCAACTACGTCTCGCCGCTGCTCAACAACATCGGCTACATCATGGGCGTGGAGAAGCTGCTCGGGGTCAAGGACACCGAGCGCTCGCAGTACATCCGCGTGGTGGCCGGCGAGATCTCGCGCATCACCGACCACCTCACCTGCGTGGGCGCCATCGGGCTCGAGCTGGGCGCGTTCACGGTCTTCCTCTACGCCGTCGAGGCCCGCGAGCTGCTCTGGGACCGGATCGCGGAGCTGTGCGGCGCCCGCGTCACCACCAGTTGGACGCGGGTGGGCGGCGTGGCCAACGACCTGCCGCCGGGCTGGGCCGACCGCGTGCGCGAGTGCCTGCCGCGCGTGCTCGAGTTGACCGATGAGATCGACCAGCTCCTCACCCGCAACCGCATCTTCGTGGACCGCACCCGCGGCATCGGCGTGCTCTCGGGCGCGGAGGCGCTGGACTGGGGCTTCACCGGCCCCTGCCTGCGCGCGTGCGGGGTCAACTACGACGTGCGCAAGGCGCATCCCTATCTCGTCTACGACCGGATGGACTTCGAGGTGCCGCTCGGCCAGAACGGCGACACCTTCGACCGCTACGTGGTGCGCCTCGCCGAGATCCGCCAGAGCGCGCGCATCGTGCTGCAGGGTCTTGCCGAGATGCCGCCGGGCCCGATCATCCTCGACGATTGGCGCCTGGCCCTGCCGCCCAAGAAGGAAGTCTTCAGCTCCATCGAGGGCGTGATGGCGCACTTCAAGCTGATCATGGAAGGCATCCACGTGCCCCCGGGCGAGGTCTACGTCTACACCGAGGGCGGCAACGGGGAGCTGGGCTTCCACCTCGTCTCCAACGGCGCCGGCAAGCCGTACGCGGTGCAGGTGCGCGGACCGGGCTTCCCCATCCTCAGCGCGCTGCCGCGGCTCATCAAGGGCCACGCCATCGCGGACCTGATTCCGATTTTCGATTCGATCAACATGATCGGTGGCGAGGTCGAGCAGTAATGAGCAAGATCGTCAAGGTCGAGGTGGACGGCGTCGCGGTCGAGGCGGACGCGCGCGACAACCTCATCGAGGCGGCGCGCCGCGTCGGCATCGCCATCCCCTACTTCTGCTACCACCCGCGGCTGTCGATCGCCGGCCAGTGCCGCATGTGCCTGGTCGAGACCAGCGACGCGCCCGGCCGCCTGCTGCCCGGCTGCCAGGTCCGGGTGAAGGAGGGGATGAAGGTCAACACCCAGAGCCCCGCGGTGAAGGAGAACCAGCGCGGCTGCATGGAGTTCCATCTCATCAACCACCCCGTCGATTGCGCCATCTGCGATCAGTCCGGCGAGTGCAAGCTCCAGGATTACTACATGGAGTACGACCACCAGCCGACGCGGATCCGCACCTACAAGCTGAACAAGCCGAAGCGCGAGGTGTTCGGGCCGCTGGTGGTCTACGACGCCGAGCGCTGCATCATGTGCACCCGCTGCGTGCGCTTCATGGACGAGGTGGCGCAGGAGCCGCAGCTCGCGGTGGTCAACCGCGGCGACCACTCCCTCATCGCGACCTTCCCGGGTCAGCCGCTCGACTCGAAGTACTCGGGCAACACGGTGGACATCTGCCCGGTGGGCGCGCTCCTCAACCGCGACTTCCGCTTCACCAGCCGCGTCTGGTTCGTGAACAAGTCACCCACCGTCTGCACCGGCTGCAGCAACGGCTGCAACATCTACGTGGAGTCGCGCGGCCCCTTGGCCTACCGGGAGCTGCCGCGGCGCAACGAAGAGGTCAACCAGGTCTGGATGTGCGACGAGGGCCGGCTCACCCACCACGAGACCAACGACAATCGGCTCGAGTGGGCGCGCACCGGCCGCGGCGAGGAGGCCGCGAACGTCGGCCCCAAGCTCGCGGTGGAGGAGGCGGCGAAGCTCTTGAAGCCGATCTCCGGCAAGCCGGGCCTGGGCATCTACGTCAGTGCACAGTGCACGCTCGAGGAGGCGGCGGCGGCCTTCGCGCTCGGCCTGCGCCTCGGCGCGAGCAAGTACTTCGTGGGCGGCAAGCCCGAGGGGCAGGCCGACGACTTCCTCCTCCGCGCCGACAAGAACCCCAACACCCGCGGCGTGCAGCTCGCCGCCCGCGCCTTCGGCGTGCGCACCGAGGAGCTGCCCGCGGGCGGCGGCCTGGGCGTGGGCGCGCTCGTCGCCTTTCGCACCGACGGGCTCGACGCCATCGCCGACTCGCTCCATCGGCTCGAGGTGTTCGTGGCCATCGCGCAGAACGACACCGCGGCGGCCCGCGAGGCGCACGTGGCGCTGGCCTGCAGCAGCGCCTACGAGCAGGACGGCTCGCTGATCAACTACTACGGCCGCCTCCAGCGTCTGTACGAGTCGGTGCCCGCCAAGCGCGCCGACGCGCTCCCGGCGTGGCAGTGGGCGGTGCGGCTGCTCGAGGCCCTGGGCAGCGAGCTTTCGGTCCTGTCCGCCGCGGGCGCGTTCCAGCTCCTCGCCGCCAAGGCGCCCGAGCTGGCCGGCCTGTCCTTGGAGCAGCTCCCAGACACCGGCGTCGTGCTGCCCTCGCTGCTCCCCAAGGAGTGGCCGAAGCGCGCGCCGCGCCCGAGCCCCACGGGCGAGCCGCTTGCCGGCCCGAAGAGCGCGCCGGTTGTGCTCAACGTGGCCGGAGGAAAGAGCTAGATGGACCGCACGCCCGACGCCATCGCCAAGGACAGCTCGCCGCACTCGGCCCCCAGGGCGCAGCCGGCGATGAACCTGCCCACGCCGCAGCACGCGACGCCCAACGCGCGGCTCGCCTCCAAGGACTACCAGCTCGCGCCGGCGCGCAACACGCGCACCCGGGCGAGCTGGCTCTGGGGCCAGATCTCTGGCTGGCTCACCTTCACGATCTTCCTCGTCGCCGTCTCCGCGGTGCTGCTCGCCATCATCACCGCGCTCGGCCAGCTCGACCAGCGCCAGGGCCACCTGGCCGCGGGCGGCCTCTACGAGAGCATCGGCAACATCGTCGCGCTCATCCTCGTGCTGGTGATGGTGACGGCCACGCTCCTCACCATGGCCGACCGCAAGTGGTCCGCGCTGATGCAGGACCGCGTCGGCCCCAACCGCGCGCGCCTCAACGTGCCCGGCCTGCGCGACAAGGCGCTCGCCGGCCTGCCGCACATCCTCGCCGACGTCTTCAAGATGCTCTTCAAGGAGGACTTCATCTCCGAGGGCGCGGCGCGCCACAAGCTGCTCTTCAACCTCGCGCCGCTGTTCGCCTTCGCTCCCGCGTTCTGCCTCTTCGCGGTGGTGCCGGTGGGCCCCGACATCCCCATCAACGCCGCCGGCAAGCACGTGCAGCTGATGGTCGCGCACGTCGACTGGGGCATCCTCTACGTCTTCGCGCTCGCCTCGCTGGCGGTGTTCGGCACCGCGCTCGCGGGCTGGAGCAGCGACAACAAGCTCGCGCTGATGGGCGGCCTGCGCGCCTCGGCGCAGCTCGTCAGCTACGAGGTGACCCTCGGCCTCACGCTGGTCGGCGCCTTCATCGTCTTCGGCACGCTGCGGCTCGACGAGATGGTCAACGCCCAGGGGATGAACTTCCCCGACCTGCTCCGCGTGGCCGCGGGCGGCGGCGACAGCACGCTGCTCTTCGGCTGGCTGCCCTCGTGGGGGTTCGTCTTCCAGCCGGTGGGCATGCTGCTCTTCCTGGTCGCCGCGATGGCGGAGATCAAGCGCGCGCCCTTCGACACACCCGAGGGCGAGAGCGAGATCATCGGCTACTTCCTCGAGTACTCGGGCCTCAAGAGCGGCCTGTTCCTCATCGCCGAGTACGCCGAGACGGTGGTGATCGCCGGCATCGTGACCTCGATCTTCCTCGGCGGCTACCACATCCCCTGGATCGAGCCGCAGCTCTTCCGCGCCCTGAACGGCCTCGGCGGCGTGGAAGGCCAGGTGTGGCTGGCGGTGCTTCAAGTTTTCACCTTCCTGGTGAAGATGCTGGCGGTGATCTGGGTGATGTTCCTCGCCCGCTGGGCGTTCCCGCGCTTCCGCTACGACCAGATCATGCGGCTGGGCTGGAAGATGATGCTGCCCATCTCGCTCGCCAACGTGGTTGTGTCGGCGGGCGTGTTCCTCGGCTTTGGCCGCGACGGCCTGGCGGTGATGGGCATCTTGGAGTGGCTCGCCTTCTTCGCCTTCGTCTCGCTCACCGCGCTGCCGCAGCCCCTGGCGGCGCCGGCGAACAGCGCTCACGCATCCGGGCACGGCGACCACGCCGCCGGGCATTAGGAGACTTCGATGGAGCACGCTGAACACAACACCGCCCCCGCGGAACCCGCGCAGTCGGAGCTGACGCTGGGCGAGCGCTTCTACCTGCGCGAGGCGGTGCGCGGCATGGCGCTGGTCGCACGCCACTTCTGGCGCAACCTGCTCGGCTACCGCGACCCGAACCCCGAGGTGATGGACCGCAAGGGCGCGGGCGTGAACCTGGTCTCGACCATCAACTATCCCGACGAGCAGAAGCCCTATCCGCCGGGCTACCGCGGCATGCACCGGCTGGTGCCGCGCGTCGACGGCCGGCCCCGCTGCGTGGCCTGCTACATGTGCGCGACCGCCTGCCCGGCGCAGTGCATCTACATCGAGGCCGGCGAGTACGAGAACGACGCGATCGAGAAGTACCCGATCCGCTTCGAGATCGACGAGCTGCGCTGCATCGTCTGCGGCTTCTGCGTCGAGGCGTGCCCGAAGGATGCCATCCGCATGGACACCGGCACGCACGCGCCCGCGGTGCTCTCGCGGCCGCTGGCGGTGTTCGACAAGGAGGCGCTGCTCGTGGGCCCCGCGGTCGAGCACCCGAGCGACGTGCTGACGTACCGCATGCCGCTCAAGACGGTGGCGCTGCCGCCGGAGGGACAGGGCGGGAGCGGCCACTGAACTGTTGCCCTGAGTAAGTCGAACTTCTTGGAGTCGGGGGGCTCATCTGGCCACGATCGCTTCGGGCTTCGCCCGCACGCTGCCGCTTGCGTTGCTGCTGTTTGCAGGCGCGCTGCACGCCGCGCCCAACCTGCCGCTGGAGGACCCGGAGCGGCCCGTGCCCGCGGGCGAGGAGGGGTTCTGGCTGCGGCCGCTGGAACGCGCAGCGCTGCGCGCCGTCGCCGCGCGCGAGCATGTTCGCCCTTATTCGCTTCCGGCGCGGCCGCGCAACATCGCGGGGCAGATCGGTTTGTCGTGCGAGCTGCAGGAGGGAAGGCCGTGCGGCGGCGGGCTGGGTCTGATGCACGAGCTGGACTCGTCCGTTGGCGTGGGCACCTGGCTGTCGGGGACCACCCGGCTGCGGCTCGATCTGGGCAACAACCGCTACGAGCCGGCGCTCCAGATCGATCGCGCCTACCTGAAGGCGCAGCTCGGCGCGCTGGCGGTCGAGGCCGGCCGCGACACGCTCGCGCTGGGCCCATCGGCCCGCTCCGCGATGATGGTGTCCCAAAACGCCGCGCCGCTCGATCAGCTCCGCGCCTGGACGAGGCCGTTCGCCCTGCCTTTTATCGACGGCGACACGCTGCGCATTTCGTTCTTCTACTTCATCGCCCGGCTGCGCCAGCCGCAAACCTTCGACGGGACCCTCGTCGACTGCACGCGGATGCAGCTCGATCTGTTCAAGCGGATCGAGCTGGGCGGAACGCGCCTGATGCAATTCGGCGGACGCGGCGCGCCGCCGGTGGGGTTTGAGGACTTCGTCGCCCTGCACTTCACTCGCAAGTACGACGCGAAAGGGATGCCCTTCAGCG
>WNFI01081669.1_pt1 | contig 15661 bp, 12 predicted proteins | sample 5400471 | NCBI WGS metagenome assembly WNFI01 (sample SAMN13153348, study PRJNA577476) | soil metagenome | isolation source: 100 cm saprolite on Douglas fir-dominated hillslope | place: USA:California | collected 2013-09-17 | reverse complement strand
CGGCCAAGGGCATAGTATCCTTGAAGACCCAGCACCAAACCGGTGAAAGAACCCACAATGAAGACGACCGGTAGGCAGCGCACACCCTCGTCGTAAATCGCACGAGCGAGTCGTCCGCCAAGCCCGCGATTTCGGCGGACGCTTCCAAACGAATGCACGGTGAAAACCGTGAATTCGCCGAGGACGGCCACCCAACCGCGCAATCGTCCGGTCGGTGCAAATAATCTATTCGTGATAGCCATGAGAATTGACGTTAACATCACCATGCCCCGCCCAGAGCCCGGATGAGGCCGACGGTGGTGGTATAGCGGGCTGCCACGAGTTGTACTTGGCTTCTCTCGACTTGCAGGAGAGATCGGTCTGCGTCCGTTACGTCCAAATAATTAGCCAGACCACTGTCATACCGGATTTTCGCGAGCGTCGCCACGATGGCTGCTTCTGTTTGTGCTTCGTCTTGCGCTGCGCCCTGCAAGGATTGGGCGCTGAGCGCGACAAGTGAATCTTCGACTTCTTGAAGCGCTACGAGCGTCTGCTGGCGATAGTTCGCGGCAGCTTCCACCGCTCGGGCTTTCGCTTGATCGACCGCTGAGCGCAGGCGACCGCCGTCGAAGATAGGAGCAGTCAAACTGGATCCGACGTTCCAGAACTGGCCTGGCCGGGAGAGCAAATTGTGTAGCTCTGTACTGGCGAAACCCGCGTTGCCGGTCAGCGAAATCGTTGGCATGCGCGCGGCTTGGGCCACGCCTATATCGGCGGTGCGGGCGTGAAGCGTGGCCTCAGCGCCGGCCAAGTCCGGACGGCGTGCAATCAACTGCGCGGGAAGTCCGGGTGGAATGGCGGGCGGATTGGCGAGGGTGCTCACGCCGCCGGGCCCAAAAAAAACGCTCGATGCGACTCCGGTGGCGACGGCCAGCGCATTCGCGGTCTGCTCGCGCTGGCGATTGAGGTCCGCGAGATCGGCGGCAAGGGTCGCGGCCTCCACGTTCGCGCGATGGACATCCAATTCATTGGCCATGCCGCTGCGAAAACGCGCGGCTTGCACCTCGGCCGCATTGCGTCGGCCCAGCTCCGTGTCTTTGACGATCAAGGCCTCGCGATCCAACGCTCGCAACAGAAAATAATCGTGCGCGACATCGGTAGTGAGTGAAAGGAGTACGCCGCGATAGTCAGCGGTGCTTGCCTCCACGAGTGCCGAAGCGCTCTCGGTGGACCGCCGCACGCGGCCCCACAAATCGATTTCGTAACTGGCGGTGAACGGAAGGGTGTAGCTGGACCCTCGCGTCCGGTACGATTGGTTCAAGATGGGGATCGTCTGCTGGGACGTTTCACCCGCGGCCTGGACCTGCGCGGATCCGTTCAACGACGGAGCTTTTGCTGCGTTCGCGATGCCGAGAGCCGCGCGGGCTTCACTGATGGCGGCGACTGCACCCTCTATCCGCGGATTGTGCGCGAGCGCTTCGGTCTCCAGGCGATTCAGCGTTTCGTCGCCAAAAATTTGCCACCATTGTTCGATCGGCGCGGCCGTGGCAGGGCGAGGACTCTCGGCGGCGTTCTGGTTTTTGTAGGCAGAGGGCGTTGCGAGGTCCGGTCGGTGATAATTCGGGCCCATGGCCGCACAGCCGCTTGCGAGGAGCGAGCCGGCAATGGATGCGAGCAGAGGGATCTTCATAGCGCGTCCTCGATGAAAAGGTCGATCTGCTGACCCACGTAAATGCCCTGTTCCGGCTTGAGGTGAAACGTATAGATGACTTGCAGAACACGCGTATCGACTCGTTCGGTACTCGCCCCAGTCAGGGACCGTTTGGGTATCACATACGGCTCGATCCGCACAAACTCCATGGGGATGGGATGCGTGGCGTCCCCTTTGAGATAACCCACCGCGCGCTTGCCCGCCTTAACTCGCGGCGCGATCTGTTCATCTACATCGGCTCGGACCCAGAAAGCGTCGATATTCCCGAGGACGAGCGAAGCGTCGACCGCGCTCGGCGTGATGTACTCGCCGACTCGAACGTTGACCTGCAATACGGTTCCCTCAATCGGAGAGCGCACGGTCAACCGGTCGATAAGTTGTTCGGTCTGCTGGGCCTTGGCCTGGGCGGTCGCGAGGTCTGCTTGGGCCACGGTCACGTCGAGTTGCCGGTCTTTGAGGTCGTCGGCGCTGATCACCCGGGGATCTCTGATCGCCTGCAGACGATTTAACTGGGCGAGGGCACGATCGGCCTGCGTGGATTTTAATTTAATCTGAGCAAGGTCCATCGAAAGTTGTGCGCGCAATTCCCGATCGTCGAGCTGCAGGAGTGGAGTGCCGGGCTGAACGCGATCCCACACGTCTACAAATACTTTTGTGACGACCCCCGCGTTGGGTACGCCAATGGATGTATTTCGATGCTGCGCTTCGACGAGTCCCGAAGCCCCAATGCCATGGGGGAAGGGCTTGGCCGGAACAGGGAGCGGCGGGGCAGGCAACGGCTCATGGGCTGCGACGGCGAGTACGATGCGAGCCCCTAATAGGATGCCGACGAGTGCCAGCCAGAACGTGATTCTTTTCCAAAGCATTAAAATCGGCATGGAGAAATTAGTTGGAGGGATGAGCCTCAGCTATGGTCAGGGGAGTATTTAACACCCGGCCAATGCGGCCGTCTTCCATTTCTGCCAGACGATCGGCGTAGCCATAGATTCGATAGTCGTGTGTCACCACAATGACCGTTCGATTCTTGTCGCGGGCGACCTCCCGGATGAGATCCATCACTTGGTGTCCACTGCGTGAATCGAGTGCCGAGGTGGGTTCGTCGCACACGAGAATGTCCGGCGAATGAATCAAGGCTCGTGCTATGGCGACCCGCTGCTGCTGCCCGCCCGACAATCGGGAAGGTCGCTCCCTCAGTTTTTCCTCGAGGCCAACCCGGGCCACGATCTCGCGTGCCTGAGTCAACGCTCGATCCCGGTTCATGCCCTGGATCAAAAGAGGGACCGCGACGTTCTCTTCGATCGTCAGCGTGGGGATCAGGTTGAATTGCTGGAAAATGAAACCGATATGCTTCGCCCGAAAGCGCGTCACTGCGCGCTCCGACATCGTGTGCAGTGGATTGCCGAGGATGTTGATTTCTCCAGCATCGATCCGCAGCGTTCCGCAGAGGACGGACAGAAGGGTCGTCTTGCCCGAACCTGATGGACCCACGAGGAAGAGTACTTCTCCGAAGAATGCGTCAAAATCGATTTTCCGCAGTACGGGAGTTGACGTATCTCCCACTCGAAAGTTTTTTTCGATGGAGCGTAATTGAATAGAGGTGACAGGGTCCATGAATGGGAAACGTACGGGCAATCAGCGGAAAACGATTGCCGACTCGATGCGTGCGACGCGCCAGATGCCGAGCAGTGCTGCGAAAACACAGATGACAAGGATCGCGGCAAAGACGCTCACCGGCACCTGCCACAGCATGAGAAGCGGAAGGACGCCTTTGGGAATCATCATGAATAGAAAACTGATCAGCCCGAGTCCCAGGCAATAGCCGGTCATTCCGACGAATATCGCTTGCAGCAGGATCATCCCGGCGAGCGTGTGGGTCTGCGTACCCATGGCGCGCAAGACGCCAAGGTATCGGCTGTTTTCAACGACGAACATGTAGAACGTCTGCCCGGAAACGATGGTGCCAACGATGAATCCAATCACGACGATGATCTCGATTACGATGGGCGCGGGTTCGTTATCGATCCACCACTGGGACGTCAGCGCTTTAAACTGATCTTCCGTAAGCGCTTTCAGACCCGTGCGGTCGGTGATTTCCTGAGCGACCTCGCTGAGGGGCCGTCCCGGCTTGGGCGATACGAGAATATGCGTCACGGTCTTGCGCTGACTAGGAACGTATTGAAGGGCTCGATCATAAGGCGTGAAGACATACTCTCCTCCACCGGAGGCTTTTTTTGTCCGACAGATGCCGACTACCCGGGCGGTATGATCATTCATTTCGAATGTATCGCCTACCACGAGCGGATGCGCAGGGTCGGAGCTCAGTTCGATCGAGGTGCTTTCCGAGATAAGAACTGCGTCAGGCTGGCGTAAATCTTCAAGGACACCTGTTACAAGATGAGCCGGGGCGCCGAACAACGTGGTATTATCGAGCCCGACAAGCATTACATCTTTCACCACCCCTTCATCCAACATGCGGGCGGACGCCTTACCGATAAAGAGCGGAACAGCCCAGGCGACTCCGTCGACGGAACGCACGCGGTCTACATCGGTGTCCCGTAGTGGCTGATGATCGTTGACCTGCTCGACCTTCGGATCGACCACCCAGATTGCACTCCGAATATTGTCCAATGTGGCGTAGGAGTAACTCAGAATGCCGTAGCCCAAGGCGAGGCCTTGAACCATAAGAATCGTAGCCGCGCCAATCCCGCTCAGGAGCAGCAGATATTTTGCGCGTTCGCCGAAAAGCATGCTGAGGGCGATTCCCATCATGGCTTGCCAGCGGTTGGAACGCTAACGATTGGTGACATGCCCAAATCTTATCAGATTCGGGCCGTTCACCTATTCGCGTTCCCGGGAGATACACCGATTCGTTGGAATAGTCGTCGGTTTCACTCGTAAATGGATCGATATCGGTGCGTTGAAATTTCGTCGGTGTGGACAATTCCCGGGCAGTAGTTCGCATTTTTGAACAGCGCCCCGGCGCCTCGCAGTTGCGTTACTTATACTCTATAGCCATTAGTCGGCTGAGCCTGTCTCGATTCGCTAGCATCGCACTTCCATGCCACGAAAAGATATTAAAAAGCCGATTCGCAAGAAACCGACTCAGCGTCGCTCAGAGGAAACCGTTGACGCCATTCTTGAAGCGGCCACGCGTGTATTCGCCTCAGCAGGACTGGACGCAACCACCACCAAAATCGCGGAAATAGCCGGCGTAAGTGTGGGGTCGTTCTACCAGTATTTCCCTGACAAACACTCTCTTTTGCTTGAACTCAGAGAAAGGCGTTATGCCCTGCTTTTCACTCAATTTCGAAAAATCAACGAGGAGATGGCCGACGAACCCTTCGAGCGAGCGCTAGACCGAATCCTACGATTCATTTTTGATCACGTGACCGCGCAAAGGGACCTTCAAAGGCTTCTAATGAAAGAGCTCTCCCTCGTGCCGCGCAATGACTGGAGCATGATAATAAATAAAAACATACAAACGGGATTGCGCGAACTGTTCATTCTACACCGTGACGAGCTTCATTCGATCGACCTTGAATTATCTATCTTTGTAGTTTCTGCTTCGATCAGAGGCGCTGCGAGAGCCCTTGTTCGCGATGATCCGAAATTCACCAACAAGTCGTTGGCGGACGAACTGACTCGGATGATCACTGGGCACCTGGTGGTTGTCCGGTAAACTCCTTCTCGTTATAATCTATCGTCGGAACGTTCAATTAAAAACACGGAAATCGGAAGAGAACGATTAAGATAAAGAATAATGAGAAAGGGGCGGAGACGTACCAGAACGTGACTTGCCGGTTAAGTTACCAATGAGATGGGGTTCTTCGCAGCTTTCTGAGAAATTTTTAAGTCTGATTGAAACGAAAACGAAGGGGAAGAGTCTGAGGCGCATTCGAAACTCTTTAATCACCTCTTTTTGGGAATCCTTCAGTTGAATTTTCCAGTTCGTTGTTACGATGGCAAACTCCAGCCGCATTTCTATCTGGTTCGCTCGTTGGCCGTTAGACGGTGGGGTCCGCCTCGATTCGCTAGTATTGCACTTCCATGCCCGTAAAAGATATCAGAAAGCCGATTCGCAAGAAACCGACTCAGCGTCGCTCCGAGGAAACGGTTGAAGCCATTCTTGAAGCGGCGGCGCGCGTATTCGTTTCCGACGGGCTGGATGGCACCACCACCAAGATCGCAGAAATAGCCGGTGTAAGTGTAGGGTCGTTCTACCAGTATTTCCCCGACAAACACTCTCTTTTGCTTGAACTCAGAGAAAGGCATTATGCCGCGCTCATGACCCAAGCTCAAAAAATCGGCGAGGAAATGGCCGACGAACCCTTCGAGCGTGCGCTAAACCGAATTCTACGATTCGTTTTTGATCACGAGACCGCGCAAAGGAACCTTCAAAGGATCTTCATGAAAGAGCTCCCCCTCGTGCCGAGCAATGACTGGAGCACGATCATGAACACGACCATACAAGCGGGATTGCGCGAACTGTTCATTTTGCACCGTGACGAGCTTCATTCGGCCGACCTTGAACTATCTATCTTTGCCGTTTCTGCCTCGATCAGAGGCGCTGCGAGAGCCCTTATTCGCGATGATCCGAAATTTACTAACGAATCCTTGGCGGACGAATTGACCCGGATGATTACCGGCCATCTGGTGGTTGTCCGGTAAACTCTTTCTCTCCATTCTTTATCTTAATCGTTCTCTTCCGATTTCCGTGTTTTTCGCCGAACGCCCTGACGAACGATTAAGATAGAGAATGGAGAGAAAGAATGGGCCTGAAGACGTGCGCAGGAAATCGCGTTACCCTGTCCGAAATCCGCTCTTCGATCGTCGCTGTTCAAACTTCGTTGGTTTCAAACCTTTGCGCCTTCGCGCCTTTGTGCGAGTCCTTCAGGAATCCGGAAAAGGGTCATGGCAGGTGGAATTTTTTTCATCCCCGTGTCGGTTTTTTGCTCCGGACGGCGCATATAAAGGTGAAAGCAGCATTTTCCCCTCTGCTTTTCTAACACTACCCCCATGACGCCAACCCGTTACCTCATCTCGCAGACGCCCCTTTCTGTCAGCCACGGAAAGTTGGGCGTGTGCTTTGCTACTGCCATGGCAGTTGTGCTCGGACTCAATCCGGCCCTGGCTCAGGATAAACCTGCCGAAGAAAAGACATCCTCTTCCGACCAGGCCGTCGTCCTCGACCAGTTCGTCGTCACAGGCATTCGAGCGAGTGTAACCAAGGCGCTGGATGTCAAACGCGCCTCCGTAAACCTCGTCGACGCCATCGTTGCGGAAGATATTGGCAAGTTCCCGGACAATAACGTGATCGAGGCACTGCAACGACTGCCCGGCGTTCAGGTGACAGACCGCGCCAGCGGTCAAATCGCGACCGTGACGATTCGTGGTATGACGGATGTCAGCACGACAATCAACGGACGCAATGTCTTCACCGCATCCGGGCAGGCGCTTTCCCTGCAAGACATCCCGGCCAGCTTGCTCGGTCAGGTTGATGTCTATAAGAGCCGGTCGGCCAATTTGATCGAAACGGGCATCGCAGGTCAGATCGATATTCACACGCACCGGCCCTTCGATTTTTCCGGCGACAAGTTTTCCGTGGCCGTCCGTGATATCTACGCGGATCTGGCCAAGAAACACGGCCCGAATCTCAGTGCTTTGTATAGCAAGCGTTGGGAGACCAACGCGGGCAAATTCGGCGCACTGATCAATGTCTCCTATGCGGAGACACCCTATCGCAACAACATTGTTACGCCCGGTGCGGAGGTTCCTTTCATCGCGGACGTTGCGCCCGCCGGTTGGGTTCCCTATCAGCGTATCTTCACCGACGGGGTGAACCCATGGGTGGCGGGATTAACGGATGGCCTGCCCACTGCCCCGGGGTCGACCATGAAGATCAAGGGCCAGGACGTGCCGTACGTGCTTTCGCGCGATGCTATTTTCGCCACCGACACCACCGGCAAGACGAAGCGTCCGGCCGCGAATCTTTCGCTGCAATGGGCGCCGAACAAGACTTCCGAATACACGCTGGAAGCATTCTACGATGGTTTCCGCAACGAGAACTTCAACAATCTGCTGTTCTCATTCGTGGACTGGTGGGGCGGCCCCTTGGGAACCGTCACCCTTTATCCCGGTACCAACATCGTCAAATCGCGGGCCAGCGTCGCAAACGTCTACGCCTTCAATAGCGGTGACCTTTCAACCGGCAAGACCGACAGCTACGTCTCTGCCTTCACCGGGAAATGGGATATCTCGACGGACTTCAAGCTGAAGGCCGATGTTGCGTACCAGACGAGTGAGTTTAACTCGACCTTCTTTGCGATGCGTACCGATCGCGTCGCGCCTTCCATCGCGGTTGACTTCAATGCGCACGACGGTTTGCCGGCCTTCAGCTTCCCCGGCAGCAATCTCAGAGATCCCAGTATTTGGAACATCGCGCAGCTCTACGATCAGGCCCACCGCAACAAGGGTGATGCCGGTACCATCACGATAGATGGCGTTTACAAACTCAGTTGGAATTTCCTTAAAAAATTGAGTTTTGGTGTGCGCTACGATGATCGCAACGCTTCCGAAGCCCAACGGCTTCAGGACGCCCCGAGCCTCGGTCAGCCACTCTCCAAATACCCGCAGCTTCAGTATTTCAATTCCAACTTCTACGACGGGAAAGCTGCCGTCCCCAGTTCATGGGTCGTGGCTAACGGTTACTACATCCGAGATCACGCGGACGAGATCCGGAATCTCTACAAGAGCACCGTCGCTCCGACGTTTCAAACGGGAAGCCAGCTGCAGCTGATGGAAACCTTCCATGTGAATGAAGTCACGTCCGCCGGTTACCTGATGGGCGATTTCGACACCTACATCGCGGGTCACAAGTTGGACGGCCAGGCTGGTGCGCGCTATGTGTCCGTCAAAACCGACATGGGCTTTAGCGGCAATACCGGATCCGCCAGCGTGGCGAAACTTCTGCCGAGCGCCTCGCTTCGCTTTAACATCACGGATGATTTCCGGCTCCGCCTGGCCTATGGGCAGACCCTGCGGCGTCCGAATTTCGGGGATCTGAACCCGACGATCACCTACACCAAGGATGTGACGAATATCGGCTACGGCACGGCCAGTGGCGGCAACTCCAACCTGAAGCCCACCCAGTCGAAGAATTACGACGCGTCCTTGGAATACTTCATCAATGATGCGTCGGCTGTCTTCGTCAGTGCGTTCAAACGCAAGATCGACGGACTTGTTGTCGGTTTCCGCCGTCATATCGTGTATCAGAATTACGACTACGTCCTTTCGCAGCCGGACAACGCGTCCAACGGCACGCTGGATGGTTATGAAATCGGCGGATCGTGGTTCCCGAAGAATCTGCCGGGCCTCTTGGATGGTCTTGGCCTCCAAGCCAGCTATACAGCCCTGCGCTCATCCCAGGATATTCCGATCACCGATCCCGCGACCGGCAAAATAACCGGCGCGCAAAAAACACCCTTCTTCGCTGTTTCCGACTCCTCCTACAGTGGTGTTTTGGCCTACGAAAAGAAAAGATTCAGCGCCCGTCTCTCTTATGAATGGCGCGCGAGCTTCCTTCATCACTACGAAGCCGCATTGTTTGCGAACCCGATCGGGGTTTACGACAAGCCGGAGCGGAGCATGGATGTGCAGCTCAGCTACAGGCTCACCAAAGATCTCGTCCTTACATTGGATGCGACCAATCTGACCAACGAGATTTATCAGAGTTACTACGGAAACAAACCGGGTAATTCGACCACCAACAACTTCGGCAATTCGCTCTACAGCCGAACCATTGCCGTAGGCGCCCGCTATTCCTTCTAATGATTGGATAGACTGTTGATGAAAAAGCGCCTCTCGGGCGGGGCGTGTTTTCGAAATAAATAGGAGTGCCGCCCTGCGCATGCGCGCCTGCCGGACGGCCATCTATTGTTTTCTCCGGGGCTTCTCTTCACCTCAGAAGACCTCTGTTTTCCGGCCCGTTTGTAAGGCTGCACTATTTAAATTTGAGGCGTTTAATTACTCGCACCTTACAGCGGGGTAAATCTAGGGGTCGAGTCCTGATTCTTTAATTCGATATTTCCCATCTAACCAAAACTCAAGAATCAGGACTCGACCCTCTGGATTGGCGCCTGCCATCGCAGAAATGTTTCCTGCACCATGTTCTCTGCATCCGCCACGCTGCCCAGCATCCGCTAGGCAATGCCAAATATGCGGAGCTTGTGATCGGTAAAGGCTGCGAGCGCGTCGGCTGTCATTGGTTGATTCTAAACCAGACCGGGGGCGGTGGCAATTTGTGACCGCACGAACGCCAAGTGCCGGCTCGTTGTCACAAATCCACGACCTCGTCGGTCAGGTCTTTTGCAACGGAGTTGGCCGCTGGTCGCAAATTCACCAGCCTCAACTGATTCGCAAAACATCATCAAAAGAAGAATATGAACGTAATCATTTTTGGAGCCTCAAGAGGCACCGGACGACTTCTCGTCGAGCAGGCGAAGGCCCAAGGCCACCATGTGACCGCATTTGCCCGCAATCCGGAAGATTCACAGCTGTCGGATCCAAACGTCAAAGTGATCCGCGGAGATCTTCTGGACGCGGCCGCGGTGGTCCGGGCGATCGCAGGGCAGGACATTATTTTTTCGACGGTTGGTGTGGCAGCGAGTGTCGCCCGCGCCCCGACGACACTTTTTTCCGAAGGCATGAAACACATGGTTGCCGGAGCGCGTCGCGTGGGGATGAAGCGGATCATCTGTCTGGGATCATGCGGCACCGATCCGGAGACGAAGCCTTTTCTTCCGGTGCGAATCATGGCGCCGTTTCTCAAACCGCTCTTCCGCGGAGCTTATGACGACATCGTGCGAATGGAATCGTGGCTGGCCGGTGTCGATCTCGATTGGACGGTGATTCGGCCCCCCTATCTGACCAACGGGCCGCTTACCGGCCGCTACCGGACCGGTGTCCATCAACACCTCGACAACGTGGCGCGCATTTCCCGCGCGGACCTTGCGCACTGCATGCTCAAGATCGTATCAGATGTGGCCACGTATCGGACTTGGATGGAGGCGTCCCGATGAGTCTCTATTCGTGCGTCTTGTCCGCGAGACATTATTCCGGGGTGTTTCCTGACGACGTTCGATGTCTCCGCAAAAAAAGCAATTTTCAAGAAAAAAGCGATCCGCTGATTCTGCTATGATTACTGAAACACCAATCTCTCCAATCTTATGATCACTCATCTTTCCCACGCGACTTTCTTCGTTAAAAATCAGGACACCGCGCTCGAATTTTATACGAAAAAACTCGGGTTTAGCGTCGAAACGGATGTGCTTATGGGCGACTTTCGCTGGTTGACCGTGAGGGCGCCCGAACAGAAGGAACTGGTCATCGTGTTACTCGATCCTGCTGCGATGTTCGATGAAGCGCCGGACGCGGTGGGAAAGATTACGGAGCTGCAAGCAGCCGGTAAACTGGGAGCCGGAGTTTTTCACACTCTGGACTGCGAAAAGACCTACGAACATCTTAAGGCGAAAGGGGTGAAGTTTCGGCAGGCGCCGGAGCGACGTCCCTATGGCGTGGAAGCGATCCTTGAAGATGATTCGGGGAATTGGTTTAGCCTGACTCAGCCGCACGCAGAGTGAGTGCCACTAGTTGATGCGTGAAATTGAGAAGAAATTTATTCCACCAGCGCGTCACAGATGCATCACTCTGATTCAGTTAAGATTAGGCGTTAAGCGCTAGACGTTTGAGGCGGGATTTATACCTTCAATCTGGCGCAGCGGAACTCGGCGAATTCACCGACCTGCCGCTCAGTAGGCGCGCCCGTAAGGAGAACGTTCAACTCCCGCGTCCTCTGAATCGGCAAACCCACAGCAAAGAAGGCGACCGTTAAGAGCAGCCTGAACCCGATCGTGCCGTGCCGGCGCAGCGACGTTCCGGCCATGTTCGAGATCATCAATCAACCTAAAAAACGCAATTGAACCACAGAGGCACGGAGCACACAGAGGGAAATTCGATGTGAGGCTTGGAAAGCGATTTCACCCCGTCGGTGAAGTTCCACACTGCATATTTTAATTCTTAAAGAGTGGTCTCTGTGTTCTCTGTGCCTCTGTGGTTCAAGTATATCTGCGGGGTTTAGGATCAATCAGCGCTCGCGTATAAAGGAGTGATCCCGGCGGATCGATGGCATGAACCTTATATGCCATTGGCCGAGCTAGAATCCGAGCTTACCGGCGGGGTCCGTTTCTACGGGTATCGTCTGGATGTCCGTTTGGTCGGTGTTATGGGCGTTCAGGACGTCAAGGATGTGACGTTGATCAGGCACGCCTACGTCCGGACGGAGCACCGCGACCACGGCATCGGACACGCACTGCTTGATTGCCTGACTAACCTGACTGTGCGTCCAATACTCATCGGCACGTGGACCGCAGCAACCTGGGCGATCCTATTCTATGAGCAGAACGGATTCGCCGTGGTCAGCGAAGAAGAGAAGATGCGGCTTCTGAAAATATATTGGAGTATCCCGGATCGTCAGGCCGAGGGGTAAATCTAGGGGGTCGAGTCCTGATTCTTTGATTTGATATTTCCCATCTAACCAAAACTCAAGAATCAGGAATCGACCCTTTGGATTGGCGCTTAAGGCGCCTATAGGCGCGCGGACGATTTTCTGAATGAAGTTTGAATAGAAGGGAAGGAAGGCGGCCGTCGCCGCGATTTAACATTCAAGAATAAAGATTCAAGATCAGACAAAACCCATTAAGCCGGAAGCCAAGAATTCCAGAATCCGAGGGTGGAGCGGGAAATCTTTTCTGATCTTGAATCCCGTCCCGCACATCCAGGACGGCCTCGTCTCTCTTACCTCCCTTTCCTTCTGTTTAATTTATCCCGAGTTCCTGGCTTCCGGCTTAAACCCTCTTTCTTCTCGTCGAATGCCCTTTCCTCTTCTTTTAGGAACGGGAAGAAAATCGAATCTGCCTGTTGAGTGCCGTCCGGGCTCATTGAACTTGCCAGTACAGAGTGCGTCTCGCCAGTGTGGACGTGTTCCAGCATCTGCAACGGCCCTGCTATTGTCCGACGGTTCATGTCAGTATCCAGCAACGCAGTCTTCCTCAGCTATGCTTCGCAAGATGCAGAAGCCGCGCGACGTATTTGCGAAGCGCTGCAGTCCTCCGGGGTCGAAGTCTGGTTTGATCAAAGTGAGCTGCGCGGCGGTGATGCGTGGGACGCAAAGATTAAGCGGCAGATTCGAAATTGCGCGCTCTTCGTCCCGATCGTTTCAGCCAACACGCAGGCGAGGCTCGAGGGCTATTTTCGGCTCGAATGGAAACTGGCTGAAGACCGCTCCTATCTGATGGCTAAGGGCAAACCCTTCATCGTGCCCGTGACCATCGATACGACGAATGAACGCGATGCCCAGGTGCCAGACGTTTTCTTAGCGGTTCAATGGACTCGGCTTCCGGAGGGAGGAGGGGCCGGCGGGTTTGCCAAGCATATAAATAGTTTGTTGGGCGCGAAACCGGTTCAGCATGAAACGCGTGAGATCGTCGCAACAGAACCGATACCTAGCAAGCCGCCGTCCATCCGTTCTGCGCGGGCCTCTTCGCCCCGTTCGACGTGGGCAAAGGGCGCTATTGCGCTGGTGGCGTTCCTCCTAGTGATGGCGGGCGCGCGGCTTATTTATCGCACCGGCTTCACTTCGCGCGCGGCTGCAGAAAAAGCCGACGAGCGTCTCGGGTCAGTTCGATACCTGCCACCGGTTCCGGTGGTGGTCGGACCGGAGAGCGACGAATGGCCTGCCCCGTCGCCAGATGGCAAGTCCTTGTCCTTTGTACGGCTGGTAAATGGATATCGACAGATTTTTATCAAGAGCCTGGAAACGGATGGCCTTGCGCAGCAACTGACGGATGAAGAGGCGGATCATTTTCAGCCCCGATGGTCGCCGGATGGGCAGGACATTCTTTATTCGCGACCAACGACCGGCCAGCCACCCAACATCCGACCCTCCGATGTATGGGGCGGATTCTACAGTCCAAATTATCTCGATGTTTGGGTTAAGAACATCGCCAGTGGAAAAGCGAAGCTGCTGCTGGAGCGTGCTTGTGACGCTCGATTTAGTCGGCAAGGCATAATCGCCTACACGCGTTTCGTCGAGGGCAGCAATCGGATCTGGATCTGTGATCGGAATGGAAACGAACGGAGGCTCGTGACCGAGGATCCGGACAAGATAGAGCATTTCGAGCCCGACTGGTCGCCCGACGGTAAACGGATCGTGTATCGGCGCATGCAAGGAAAGACCTCCATGCTCTCCGTGGTGGAACTGGCGACCCACAAAACCACCCACCTGACGGACACCAATTATCTGGCGGAGCCCACCTGGTCGCCATCCGGAAAATATATTTATTGCTCGGCCAACCTCGCGAGCGGCTTCAATCTTTGGAGGTTACCGGTGACAGCCGAGGCGACGCGGGCAGGATCGTTCGAACCCGTGACGTTTGGCATCGGGCGCGACCTTCATCCGGCGTTCAGTGCCGACGGTAAACGACTCTTTTATTCTATCGTGAGCTGGAACTCGGATATCTGGGCGCTTCCGATGGACCCCGCGAAAGGCCACGCGAGCGGCGAACCGTTCCCGTTGATTGAATCAGCTCGCGAAGACACGCGGGGTGATTGGTCGGCCGACGGAAAGAAAATTGCCTTCACCTCGGATCGAAGCGGGCAGATGAACCTCTACATTGCGGACTTTAATCCGAAAACACGCGCCGTAGGGAGTGCCGTTCAAATCACCTTTGGTCCGGGGGGCGACTATCAGGCAAGCTGGAATCCCAAGGGAAATCAGATCGCATTCTTCTCCCGTCGGTCCGGCAACGAGGATATCTGGATCGTTGACCTTGGGCCCAACGGCATCGCTGCGGGTCCGCCGCGGCAACTCACGACCGACAGTGCCGCCGAAATCAACCCGATCTTTTCTCCGGACGGTGCCCACATTGCCTTTATGTCGGACCGCACGGGGATGCTGCTGCCTTACGTTATGAATGCGGACGGCAGCGGTCAGCGCATTTTAGCGGAGTTACCGACGGGCGGACACTATATGCGCTGGATGGACGCCAACACGGTCGTGTTCGGGAGTCGCGGCTTCTACACGCTTGGTTATCTCGATGGCAAAGCTCCACTGCCGCTCACCAAGAAACGCACCGGTATTAACACGGCGCATTTGTCGCTTTCTCCGGATCATCGCTTCTTCGCCGACAATAACCACGTCAGTCTCCAGTTGTGGGACCGCAATGCAGGTCAGGCGGAGGCCAACCTCTTTACCTTCTCAGATAAAAACATTGGGGTAGATTACACCGTCTGGTCGCCGGATGGTGGATTCATTCTTTTTGATCGGAATAATCCGCGAGGCGGCGTTATCTACGAGTTGAAAGACCCGGGTTAAAACACACGTTGGTGGAGGGTTTTGAATTCAATTCGCTAAGGTTAAAAAGGATTCGCTGGATGCTTTTCCTGGCTTCATGGCTTCCGGCTTAAGCCCGCAAACGTTCGCTGACTGAAGAGCGTACCTGCGGAAAGAATTCCTACGCGGCAATCGGTATAACTCAGGATATTTTTTGTTCTGAAAAACTGCTAAAATTCGGAGAAATCCAGAACGGGGCACGCCCGAGGGTTTGAATCTAGTCAGCCGGAGCAAAGATGAGATCGCTGGATACTCTTTCGCTTTTGCGTACCCCAAAATTACACTACACACGTGCTCCCTTCCGTGACTGTCATGGCGGACGGACTGCAAGCTTGCGATGTCCCCCAAAGTCAAATCGCCGGCGGACGAACCCGCGGTGGAAGACCGGCTTGCTACGCCAAATAGCGAGAGCACGGTTCTATTCGCCACCCGCACGTATCGCGCGTTCATCAGCTATAGTCACATGGACTCGGCGTGGGCGCGATGGCTCGTGCGGCGGCTGGAAAATTTTCGCGTGCCGGCGC
>WNFI01301528.1_pt1 | contig 15662 bp, 10 predicted proteins | sample 5400471 | NCBI WGS metagenome assembly WNFI01 (sample SAMN13153348, study PRJNA577476) | soil metagenome | isolation source: 100 cm saprolite on Douglas fir-dominated hillslope | place: USA:California | collected 2013-09-17 | reverse complement strand
GTCGGCATCGGTATCGCGATCGCGCCGCATCCGTCCGCGCACCCGGGCGGAAAGCTGCCGCATCCATCCCTGCTCGCCGAACGCGTCCACATCGGGCAGCGCCACCTCGCTCCACCTGTGGGTGCCCGGAAAGTACATGACCGGCCCGTTCTCGCGGTCGACGTCTTCGAGGGCGACCCACACGCCGCACATATAGCCAGCGGGCCGCGAGTTGAAGTGAACCGTGTCCGAATGCGTCTTCTGCTCGGAGCCCATGCGAAAGTTGAGCGTTTGAAACGGAAGGGGCTTACGGCCGTACAGGTGTTCCAGCAACTGCATGACGCGTGGGGCCTTCGCGATCGCCTTTACGGCTGGAATGGCTTTCCAGGCGTCCTGGATTCGCCGATTGTCCCGGTACGAGACCAGCGGCCCATCGCGCTCCGGCGGCGCGCCCTCGGGAAGGTACATGTCCCGCAAAGCGGCGAACGCCTGATCGATCGTCGCCGCGTCGACCTGCGGGTCGAAAACGAGGAAGCCCTGGCTCTCGTACTCCCCAATTTCGCTATGTGCGAGCATTGAGCTGGTAGACGTCGAAAATGCGCATTCGGTTCCGGCACAACCACCTCGGGCCCTTTCCCGCAAACGCCGCGCCCGCTATGCTGGGACCTCCAAACAAGGCTCTGGAGTAAACCTTGTCTCCCGCGGAGCTCGAGGAGCTGCTACGCAGCGCGCAGGAGTCGCACCAGGGCGGCCGGCTCGACGAAGCGCAGCGTTCGTACCTTCGCCTCGTCGAATCCGCTCCCGCGAATCCCGATCTCTGGCATCTCCTCGGCGTCATCGCCTACCAGCAAGGCGATGCAGCCGCGGCGATCGCGCGCTATCGCAAGGCGCTCGAGCTGCGTCCCGGGTTGCACCAAGCGCGCAACAACCTTGCCCTCGCGCTGAAGGCCGCCGGCGATCTCGAGGGCGCCGAGCGTGAGTTTGCCGCCGTTCTCGCCGCGCGTCCCGACTATGCGGAGGCCGCCTACAATCTCGCGCTGCTGCACGAAGGCGCCGGCGACAATACGGGCGCCGAGCAAGCGTATCGCCAGGCCCTCGCGCACCGCCCGGACTGGGTCGAGCTGCTCGGAAACCTCGGCAACCTCCTGCGGCGCCTGCATCGCGTACCCGAAGCCGAGCCGATCCTGCAACGCGCGCTCGCGCTGCGGCCCGAAGACGCGGCCGCGCTCGGCAACCTCGCGCTGCTTCGCATCGAGCAGGGCCGGTTCGCCGAAGCGCTCTCGCTTGCGCAGGCCGCGTGCGCGCGCGCTCCCGAGGCTGCCATGTGGTGGGAAGCCGCGGGAAGCGCAGCGCGCCTGGCGCAGGACGCCGACGCCGCGGTTCCGCTGCTCGAGCGCGCTACGAGCCTTTCCTCCGAAGATGCGGGCGCGTGGTTCGAGCTTGGCCTCGCGCGTGAGGCATGCGGGGACGACGCGAGTGCGGCCGACGCGCTTGCGAAGGCGCGAGACCTGGCGCCGCGATGGGAGCGATTGCGATGGGCCGAGGCGCTGCTCCTGCCCGCCCTCGCGGGCGACGACGCCTCGGCGAGTCAATCTCTGCAACGCTTCGATCGCGGGCTCGAACGCCTGGAGACGGAGCTGGACCTCGACTCGCCCGAATCCCGGGAAGGGGCCTTCGACGCCGCCTCGTCCACCCTGCCCTTTCACCTGCACTACTTGCCGGGCGATCACACGCAACGCCAGCGGAGGTTCGCGGACCTCGTGTCGCGATCGGTACGCGCCGCCATTCCGTCGCTCGCCTCGCCGCTCGCGCGAAGGGCGCGGGCCAGCCGATTGCGCGTGGGTTTCGTGAGCGGCTACCTGCGCCGGCACGTTGTGGCACGTTTCTTTTCCGCGCACATCACCGGGCTGCCCGCCGCCGAGTTCGAACGCTGGGCGTGGCTCACATCGGACACATCCGACGCATGGACCGGTGATATCGCCGCCCGGGTCGAGCATTTCGAGGTCGCCGATGAATCGCTGCCGCGGATCGCCCAACGCATTCGCGACGCCGACCTCCATGTCCTCGTCTATCCCGACATCGGCCTCGATCCGCAACAGCACGCGCTGGCGGCCCTGAGGCTGGCACCCGTCCAGGCGGCGCTGTACGGGCATCCGGTGACGAGCGGTCTCGACAGCATCGACTACTTCGTGAGCGGCGAGCTGCTGGAGCTTCCGGGATCCGAGGCGCAGTACCGCGAGAAGCTGGTTCGGCTGCCCGGCCTGGGCGCCCAGCCGCGCGCGCCGGACGCGCCGGGCGATGGCCGATGGGCACAAGCGCTACGCGCCGGCAATCGTCCGTTGCTGGTGTGCGCGCAAAGCCTCTCGAAGATCCCGCCCGGCTTCGACGCGACTCTCGCCGAGATCCTCTTGCGAAGCGCAGCAAGCGTGATCTTCTTCGATCGCGGCGCCGCGTTGACGCGCAGGTTCCTCGATCGCCTGCGGGCGCGCGGCATCGATGCGAGCGCAGTGCATGTCGAAGCGGTGCGGCCATACGCAGACTTCCTCGCCGGCCTTGCGGCCGCCGACCTCATCCTCGACACGCCCGGCTTTTCCGGGGGCGGCACCAGTCTCGACGCGCTCGGACTGGGCGCTCCGGTGCTCGCCTTCGACGGGGACTCGACGCGCTCGCGACAGACAGCCGCGATGCTGCGCCTGCTCGAAATCCCCGAGCTCATCGCCGCGGACGGCGCGGACTATGCGCGACGGGCGCTCGGGCTCCTCGCCGACGGCGATGGGAGGGCCGCGTTGCGCCGGCACGTCCTCGAGCGCTCGCATTTGCTGTTCGACGATCCGCGGCCGCTCGCAAGCTTTGCCGCGTTCCTGCGCGAAGCGGCCGGGGAGGGATCTGTGCGACACTCCGCGCGATGAACCTCAGCCTGCATCGCATGGCTTCCGCCGTGAAGCGCCGGCTCACACCGCAGCCGGCCGCCCCTTCTCCGATCGTCGCGGCGACGGCGGAAGTCCCGCACGTCGACTTCGTGTGCAACGTCTGCGGAAATCGCAATGCGGGCGTGCTGCTGGAGCAGGTCCAGAACCGCGAATGCCAATCGTGCCGCCATTGCGGCAGCAGCTTGCGGATGCGCTCGGTGATGTATGCGCTGTCGGTCGAGCTTTTCGGCAAGCCGATCCCCATTCCCTCGTTCCCCGTGGACAAATCCATCGCGGGAATCGGCATGAGCGACTGGGACGGTTACGCGAAGACGCTCGGCGAGAAGTTCGACTACACGAACACCTACTACCACACCGAACCCCGGTTGGACATCACGCGCATCCCCAACGACGCGCCCGGGCGCTACCGCTTCCTCATCTCGAGCGACGTCTTTGAGCACATTCCGGGCTTCGCGCTCGACGCCGCGTTCGTCAATGCCCGCAAGCTGCTGCGGGCGGACGGCGTCTTCATCTTCACCGTGCCGTTCCTGAAGACGGGGGAAACGCAGGAGCATTTCCCGCGCCTGCACGATTTCAGGATCATCGAGACGCGCGGCAAGCGTTTCCTCTACAACCGCACCGTGGATGGCGAGGAAGAGATCTTCGGCGATCTCGTCTTCCACGGCGGCGAGGGCATGACGCTCGAAATGAGGATGTTCACGGAGCCCGACCTGCTGCGTCGCCTCGACCAGGCGGGGTTTTCCTCGGCCCGCGTCTGTGTCGATCACTCCCCCGAGTTCGGCATCCAATGGCCCATGGACTGGGCGGTGCCGATCGTGGCGAGGGCTTAACCCATGGCCATTTCCATCCCGCGCGTCACGAGCATCACCGTCGCATTCAATCCCAATCCCGAGCGCCTCGCCGCGCAGGTATCCGCCCTCCTCGGCCAGGTCGAGCGGATCATCATCGTGGACAACGGATCCAGCCCGAGCGTGAAGGAAATCCTGAGCGGACTTGGCGCGGCGCGGCCGGAGCTCAACGGACCCCGCATCCAGGTCATCGCGCTCGGGAGCAACAAGGGTGTGGCGAGCGGCTTCAACATCGGCGCGCGCGAGGCGCGCAGTCACGGGATGGAGTACATGCTGCTGCTCGACCACGACAGCGTTCCCGGCTCCGACATGGTGAGGCTGCTGGTCGCGGCCCACCGGCAATGCGTCGCCCTGCCCGGCGCGCACCGCGTCGCGGCGGTCGGGCCGCGCGTGAACGACCTGCGCGATCCGCGCGAGTATCCGTTCGTTCGCCTGGGATGGCTGTACAACCGCCGCGTGCGCTGCAGCGATGCCGAGCAGGGCGTGGTGGCGTGCGATTTCCTCATCAGCTCCGGCTCGCTCATCGCCCTCGACATGTTCGCCGCCGTCGGAGAATTCGACGAGCTGCTCTTCATCGACAGCGTCGACCTGGAGTGGTGCTGCAGGGCGCGCGCGCGCCAGTTCACGCTTTACGGGGTTTGGCCGCTCAAATGGAAGCTGAAAGACGTTTTGCGCTGGCCGGCGAAACTCGTGGCGATCATCGTGCTGGTGCAGCCGCGCCTGGAATACGCGCAGATGGCAGCGTGGGCCATCCGCGACGCGGTGGCGCGGCGCGGCGGGGAGTTTCGCGGCGACCAGGCCTAGGCGGAAGCCGCGGGCGAGCTGAACGAAACCTTCTCCCGGCCCGAGTCTGAATCCCGGGTGACGATCCGGCGCCGGACCACGAACGTGCAGTTCAGGGGCAGCTGCAGGCCCCACGAGGTGCTCGTCAGGGAAAAGCCCCGGTTGTAGAAGGGATCGCCCGCTTCCAGCAGCTGCTTCCACTTGAATCGATACAGGGCGGAGTCCTCGGGGTGCGGATCCTTGTTCGCGCTGCTGGTGCCGCGCGTATAGGACTCGTGGTGCACGAGCTCGGCGTAGGGACTGAAGATCACGCGGTATCCCCGCTGCCCGGCGCGCAGGCACAGGTCCACGTCGCCGAAGCCCACGGCGATGGACTCGTCGAACCCTCCGATCTCCTCGAATGCCTCTTTGCGGATCAGCATGCACGCCGCGGTAACGGCCGCGACTTCGCGGTTGATCGAGAGGAGCTCGCAATATCCAACCTCGACTTCCGCGGGAGAACGCACGCGCTTGCCATAGTGTTCGGCCGCTCCATAGGCGCCTACGCAGACTCCGGCATGCTGGATGGTCTCGCGATCCGGGTAGAGCAGCTTCGCTCCGACGATGCCGATCGAGGGTTGCTGGCCCAGCTCGAGCATGCGTTCCAGCCACCCCGGCTCGATCGCTTCGATGTCGTTGTTGCAGAAAAGGTAGTGCGAATACGGTCCGGCCACCTGGGATACCGCCCAATTGTTGATGGCGGAAAAGTTGAAAACGCCTTCATAGCGCAGGACTCTGACCGCCTTGGGCAGGAGCTCGAGATAGGACAGGGTCACCGGGTCGTCGGACTCGTGATCGATGACGACGATGTCGTAGCGGATGCCCGTCACCGTGGCCCAGATGCTGTCGATGCACTGGCGCAGCAGCTCGCCGTGATTCTTGGTCGGGATGATGATGGCAACGTTCAGGCCCTCTTGCAGCGGATAGCGCGTGTCGAACAGGTTGAAGCTCGGGCCCTCGCCGACCGTGCCCGTCTCCCCGCACCTTTCCAAGTGGCGCTGCAGCACCGCGGTCGAGGTCTCCATGACCTTGTCCCGCTTCGCGTATCCCGCCGAGCCGCCGTGGATTCGCCATCGATAGAGGACCTCGGGGATGTGCACGATGGTCCGGGATCTCTCGGCGGCCCGAAGGATCAGGTCGTAGTCCTGCGAAATGTGGAGCCCTTCGTCGAAGCCGCCGATCTCGCGCAGGAGCCGGGCGCGGAATCCCACCGGATGCACGATGTACGGGTGTGACCTCAGGAACTCCAGCGAAAACGCCGGCCGGAACGCATAACGCCGGATCGTGTTGCCGTCGACTTCGACGAATGCCTCGTCCCCGTAGAACATGTCGGGGTCGTCCTCGAGCATGGACTCGGCGACGCGAAACAGCGCTTGCTCCTCGAGCAGGTCGTCATGGTCCATCAGCACGACGAAATCGCCGCTCGCCATTTCCAACGCCCGGTTGAGCGCATGGGACACGCCCCGGTTCTCGCCGGCGAAATGCAGCTTGATACGCCGATCCACGGCGGCGTATTCCTTGAGCACCGCATCCACATGCGGCTCGCTCGAGCCGTCGTCGGCCACGCACAGCTCCCAGTTGGGGTAGAGCTGCTCGCGAACGGAATTGAGCATCTGGCGCAGCATGTGCTCGTTGGTATTGAAAGTCGCGACGATGACCGAAACGGGCGGCCGCGAACGCATCTCCACCACGCGTCCGATGATGAGCGGCCGCACTTCCTTGCGGAAGGCGCGGCGGTATCTTTCCCACGAGTGCTCGCGGCTCTTCTCCGAGGTCAAGTCCTGCAGCGCGCGCTTGAGCCCGGGCATTCCGTCGGATCGCCATGACGTCGCGAGCTTGCCGATGTTCTTGGGCAGCGAGGCGGGTTCGCCGAACAGCCATTCGAGATAGCTCCCCAGTATCTTCAGGCGGCGAATCGTGTGGCCCACGAGCCGCATGGGGCCGGTGACCCTCCAACTGGTGGAGGCGAGCAGCTCCGCGACCTGCGCGCTCTTCATCTCGAGGTGGCTCGTGAGGGCCTGGATGTGGCCGTCCTTCTCGAGGAGCAACACGTCCTTCTTGGAGATCTCCTTGCGCGCCTCCGCGAGCTCGTGGCGTCTGAGGTGCAGGAGACCCTGCTCGTGCTGTCGCGCTCCGTTCGCGATGGTGAGCTGCAAGTGCAGGCTCTTCAGGTCCTTCCACATGCTCGAGAGCGTCATCGCCTGCGTGACGAGGACCGAATCCGCCGGCGAGGACGATCCGCCGTCGCCCGCCGGCCGTCGGGCGGCATCGCGAGCGCCGGCGGGCGTCTCGACCGGCGTGATCCGATGGTAGTCGGAGACCATTTCCTCCGGCGTGCGCGGCTTCCATCCCGCGAGGTTTTCCCGTATCCGTGCGAGTGTTTCCCGATCCGCGTTGATCGCCCCGAGCGCGCCGACGAGCGATGGCACGTCGGGTTCGAACAGGTAGCCGTTCTCCAGATGTTGGATCCTCTCGGCGAAACTGCCCACCCGGGTCGCCGCCACGGGCACGCCGAGCATCATCAGCTCGGTCAGCGTGTAGTTGAACGTCTCGGGCGCGATGCTCATGAGCAGGGCCACGTGCGGATTCACGTTCGCCACGTGCTGCGGCAGATCCTCGATCGCGTAGTGGCTCTCGACGTGCACGCCCGGCTTGAACTGGAACGATTCACCGACCTCGCGCGCCCCAAGGAGCCAGATGTCGGCGAACTTGTTCAACGCGGTGAGGGATCCTCGCAGGAGCTCCGCGCCCTTGAGCAGCGACAGCTGTCCCAGGACAAGAATCTTGAGGCGACCCTCCGGCGGCGGCTCCGGGCTCGGAAGCTTGCGCAGCGCATGGCCGTAGCCGTGCGGGATGGTCGTGAAGGAGACCTGCCGGAAGAGATCGTTCAGGCGGATCAAGTTGTCCGCGACCGACCGGCTCGGAGTCGCCATGATCACGTTCGGGCGCCGGACCAGATCCATGAACCGGTCGCGGACCTGCACGCGCTCCACGGGCGGGAACGTGACGAAGGGATTGAAGTTCAGGTTCTCCCGGAAGCACTCGCCGATGCGCTTTCCATCGCACTGCCGGCACACGCCCCCGAAATAGATATTGATCGCCGGGCAATAAGGGTAATAGTCATGCGAGATGACGACGGTCGGTAGCCCCGTGTCGAGGACATCGAGGGAATGGCCGATCAGCGACGAGACGAGCAGCACGTCGACGTGGTAGTCCCTCACGATCTCGTCGAGGACGCGGCGATACTCCGGGTGGGCCAGCGCGGTCGCCTGGATCTGGCTGGAGAAGTTCCAGACCCGGAGCGGCATCTCGTCCTTCACGTCGGCGTACAGCGCCAAACCGGTTCCCATGGCCTGCTGGTGCGTAAGGGCCTTGACGACCAGGTTGGTCCGCTTCGAGTCGGCGGCGCAGAAATCCTCCAGCCACTTGGCGGTGCCGCCGCCGAGGTCGTGGATCACGTGCAGCTGCACCGGCTTGGGGTCGAGGCCGGGGACGGCTTTGATGGATGCGAGGTTTGCCTGCATGGGGACGAATTTTACATGTGATAATTCGACCCCGTGCCTCAGACTGTCGACATCGTCGTTCCCGTCTATCGGGGCGAGGCCGAAACCCGCGCCTGCCTCGAGAGCCTGCTCGGCGCGCGGCTGCAAACGCCGCACGAAATAATCGTCATCGACGACGCGAGCCCCGAGCCCGCGATATCCACCTGGCTGCGCGCCCTCGCGGCCGAGGGCCGCATCACCCTCATCGCCCACGCCGCCAATCGCGGCTTCGTCGCCACCGCCAACGAGGGTATGAGGCTGCACCCCGATCGCGACGTCGTCCTCCTCAACAGCGACACGGAGGTGGCGCAGGGCTGGCTCGACCGCCTCGCCGCCCACGCGGCCGGCCCGCACGTGGGAACCGTGACGCCGTTTTCCAACAACGCCACCATCTGCAGCTATCCGCGCACGCTCGAGCGCAACGATCTGCCCCCCGGCGAGACCACCGCGAGCCTCGACCTGGCATTCGCCAAGGCGAACCCCGGGCGCGCCGAGGAGATCCCCACCGCCGTCGGCTTCTGCATGTACGTGACGCGGCGCTCAATCGAGGCGATCGGAGCCTTCGACGAATCGCGCTACGGCGCGGGCTACGGCGAGGAGGTCGATTTCTGCATGCGCGCCTCGCGGGCAGGATTCCGCCACCTGGCCGCCGCCGACGTCTTCGTGCGCCACGTCGGCGAGGTCTCGTTCGGCGGGAGCGGACTCGAGCGCCGCGCGAAGGCGCAGGCCATCGTCGACGAGCTCTATCCCGAATTCCAGCCGCGCGTGCGCGAGTTCATCGCCCGCGATCCGTTGCGGGCGGTGCGCCGGCGCGTCGACCTCGCGCGGGGCCGCAAGGCGCCCTTTCGCGGGCTACTGAGGCTGCTGGGACGCTGAGGGCGCCTGCGGTATCATTCCCGGGCATCGGCAGGCCTTCCTGCCGGAATAACAATCGCGAGTGAAATCACTCTCCCGCTGGAAGCCGCAGCTCAGCACCAATACCTGGATCCGCATCGCCGCGGGTCTCGCGGTGGTGTTCGCCTTCTTCGGGCACGAGGTGGAGTGGCTCCAGTACCGCTTCGTGCAGCAGATGGAGCTGTGGGCCTACGACACGCGCCTGCGGCTCTTCATCCCCAGGACGATCGATCCGCGCGTGGTCATCCTCGACATCGACGAGAAAAGCCTCATCGCCGAGGGGCGCTGGCCGTGGAGCCGCAACAAGATGGCGGTGATGGTCCGCCAGTTGTTCGACCGGTACAACGTGCGCGTGGTGGGATTCGACATCGCGTTCCCCGAACCCGACACGAGCTCGGGCCTCGCGAGCCTCGACGACCTGGCCAGGTCGGACCTCAAGGAGAACCGCGATTTTCTCGCGTCCCTCGAGACCCGGCGCGCCTCCCTCGATTACGATCGCCTCTTCGCCGACGAGATCGCCAAGCATCCCGTGGTGCTCGGCTTTTTCCTCGGCGGCAAGACCGACAAGGCGGGTGTTCTGCCGCCGCCCATCTTCGCCGGAGACATCTTCAAGCCGTGGGAGGTGATCCATAACCTCGCCACCGGATACAGCGGCAACCTCGAGATTCTCTCGAAGGCGGCGACGAACGCGGGGCACCTGTACCCGCAGCTCGACTTCGACGGCGTGACGCGGCGCGTGCCGATCTACATGAAATATGGCGACGGGTTCTACGAGGCGCTCTCGTTCGCCATGGTGCGGACCTACCTCGGCAACGTGCCGGCGCGTCTGAAGGTCGAAGCGCCGAAATACGGCACGGTGGCGAGTGTGCCGTACGTCTCGATCGGCGATTTGCGCGTGCCGCTCGACGAGCGCATGAGCGCGCTCGTTCCCTACCGCGCCTCGCCCGGGTTCTACCGCTACGTCGCGGCAACCGACGTGATCCGCGGCACGCTTCCGGCCGACGAGCTGAAGGACAGGATCGTGATCGTCGGCACTTCCGCGCAGGGCCTTCTCGACTTGCGCTCCACCCCCGTGCGCGAGGACTTTCCCGGGGTGGAGGTCCATGCGAACCTGATCAGCGGATTTCTCGACCAGACGATCATGCACCGCCCGGACCTGGTGCTCGCGATTTCCGTGCTCACCGTGCTGCTGATCGGCGTGCCGTTCGCGATCCTGCTGCCGCAGCTCTCCGCGCTCACCTCCACCGCCGCCATGGGGGTCGTGATCGTGCTGCTCGTCGCGGTGAATCTCTACGCCTGGCAGTCGCACCACTTCGTGCTCAATATCGCGGCCCCCTTGCTGATGCTGGCGTTGCTGTATTTGCTGAACATGGCGTGGGGCTTCTTCATGGAGACGCGCTCGAGGCGGCTCATCACCGGCCTCTTCGGCACCTACGTGCCCAAGGAGCTCGTCGCCGAGATGTCGAAGAATCCCGAGGAGTACTCGATGCGCGGCGAGAGCCGCGACATGACGGTGCTCTTCTCCGACGTGCGCGATTTCACCTCGATTTCCGAGGGCCTCACGCCCGAAGGGTTGAAGGACATGATGAACGCGTACCTCACGGAGATGACCGAAGTCGTCCAGGAAAAGCGCGGCACGATCGACAAGTACATCGGCGACGCGATCATGGCTTTCTGGGGCGCCCCGCTGAACGACCCCGAGCACGCGATCCACGGCGTCGACTCCGCGCTCGCGATGCAGAAGCGCATCCGCAGCCTCGACCCGGATTTCGTGAAGCGCGGCTGGCCGGTGCTCAACATCGGGGGAGGACTGAACTGCGGCGAGATGAACGTGGGCGACATGGGCTCGCGGTTCCGGCGCGCCTACACGGTGATGGGAGACGCGGTGAACATTGCCTCGCGCCTCGAGGGCCTCACCAAGGAATACGGCATCGGCATCCTCGTCTCCGAGAACCAGGTGAAGGCCGCGCAGGGCTTCGTCTACCGCGAGATCGACAAGGTCGTCGTCAAGGGACGCCAGGAAGGCATCAGCATCTTCGAGCCGATCGGCAAGGTGGGAGAAGTCGGCGAGACGCAGCTGCAGGAGATCGACCGCTTCCACAAGGCGCTCGAGCAATACCGCAAGCAGCGCTGGGACGAGGCCGAGAGCCAGCTGAAGAATCTCTCCTACGCCGCGCCCGACAGCAAGCTCTACAAGATGTACCTCAAGCGCATCCAGCATTTCCGCACCAACCCGCCGGGAGCCGCGTGGAACGGCACTTGGGTCTTCACGACCAAATAGACCAAATAGTCCATCCCCTCGAAGAGCGCGTCCCCCAGCCCGGCGAGGCGATCGCGGTGGCCGACGGCGTGTGGTGGATCCGCATGCCGCTGCCCTTCGCGCTCGACCACATCAACCTGTGGATCCTCGAGGATGGCGACGGCTTCACGCTCGTCGACACCGGCTTCGGCGTCGAGGCCACATGGGCGCTGTGGGAAAGACATTTCGCGGGCGTGATGGCGGGCCGTCCCGTGAAGAACATCGTCGTCACCCATTACCATCCCGACCACGTCGGCAGCGCCGCCTGGCTCGTGGCCAAGACCGGCGCGCCGATGTGGATGACCTCGACCGAGTTCCTCTCGGCGCATGCGGCCCACGACGACACGGCGGGCTTCGACCGCGGCACGGGCATGGACTTCTTCTCGCGCAACGGCCTCGACCTCTCGCACCTTCCCGAGAAGATGCGTACCGGCAATGGCTATCGCCGCGGCGTCCCGGAAGTGCCGCGCCTCTACCGGCGCATGATGCACGGCGACAAGCTCACGATCGGCGGCCGCGAATGGGAAGTGATCACGCTCTTCGGCCACGCGCCCGAGCAGGCGGCACTTTACTGCGCGTCGCTGAACACGCTCATTTCGGCCGACCAGGTGCTGCCGCGCATCACCAGCAACGTGGGCGTATGGGGCAACCAACCCGAGGCCAACCCGCTCGCGGCCTTCCTCGGGTCGTTGAGCCGGCTCGGCCATCTGCCCGCCGACACGCTCGTTCTGCCGTCGCACGAGCGCGTGTTCCGCGGCCTGCACAAGCGCATCGCGGAGCTGCACGAGCATCACGAGCGGCGACTGGAGCGCTTGCTGGAAGGCTGCGCCGCCCCGATCACCGCGTTCGACGCGCTACCGCTGCTGTTCAAGCGCAAGCTCGACGATCATCAGATGATGTTCGCCATGGGCGAGTCGATCGCCCACTTGCACTACCTCCAATACCAGGGGAAGGTGCGGCGAGTCGTGGATGAAAAAGGAGTTCGGAGGTTCGTCCGAGCGTAATTGGGTCCCGGCTGCGCCGGGACGACGGGCTGGGCTACGCGAGGGACTTCATCGCTCGCTCCAGTCCTGCGATCGTCACGGGGTACATCCTCCCGTCCATGATGCGCTGCACGTTCTGCACCGAGGTGGTCCAGGTCCAGTGCTCCTCGGGAACGGGATTGAGCCACGCGGCGCGCGGCCAGGCGCGCAGCAGCCGCTCGAGCCATTCGCGCCCTGCTTCGTCGTTCCAGTGCTCTACGCTTCCGCCCGGCTGCTCGAGCTCGTAGGGGCTCATCGAGGCGTCCCCCACCAGGATCAGCTTGTAGTCGTGCCCGTACTTGCGCATGACCTCGACCGTGGGAACGCGGTTGCCGCGGCGGCGGTTGTCCTTCCACACCGACTCGTAGACGCAGTTGTGGAAATAGAAGTGCTCGAGGTTCTTGAACTCGGTGCGCGCCGCCGAGAATAGCTCCTCGACGACTTGAATGTGGTCGTCCATCGTCCCGCCGACGTCGAGGAAGAGCAGCACCTTCACCGCGTTGTGCAGCTGCGCCACCATTTTGATGTCCAGCCACCCGGCGTTCTTCGCCGTCGAGCGGACGGTGTCGTCGAGGTCGAGCACTTCCGGAGCGCCGTCGCGGGCAAAGCGCCTGAGCCGTCGCAGCGCCATCTTGATGTTGCGAACGCCAAGCTCCCGGTTGGTGTCGTAGTCGCGGAACTCGCGCTTGTCCCAGACCTTCACCGCGCGGCGGTTGCGCCCGCCTTCCTGGCCGATGCGAATGCCCTCGGGATTGAAACCGTACGCGCCGAAGGGCGACGTGCCCGCGGTTCCGATCCACTTCGAACCGCCCTGGTGGCGCGCCTTCTGCTCCTCGAGGCGCTCCTTGAGCGTCTGCATGAGCTTCTCCCAGCCGCCGAGGGCCTCGATCTTCGCCTTCTCCTCCTCGGTGAGCCAGCGTTCGGCGAGCTTCTTCAGCCACTCGGCCGGAATGTCAGTGACGATCGCGTCGGGGATCGCCTGCACGCCCTTGAAATAAGCGGCGAAAGCGAGGTCGAAGCGATCGAAATAGGCCTCGTCCTTCACCATGCAGATGCGCGAAAGTGCGTAAAAATCGTCCGCGCTGCCGTAGACCACGCCCTTGTCCAACGCCTCGAGGAGCGTGAGGAATTCCTTGACGCTCACCGGAACGCCGGCTTTGCGCACCGCGAAGAAGAAGTCGAAGAGCACGCGTGGCGCGCCTAGGACTTCGCTTCTTCCGAGGCCCGCATTTGCGCCCTCGCATCCAACATCGAGTCGGAAACCATGATCCCGTAGCGGCGCAGCGACTTCGGCAATACCTGGATGTCCTCCTGGGCGAACGGCACGTTCGGCCAATGCAGCTTCTGGTAGCCGGAGACGATGAGCTCGCCGTCGAATCCCTGGAAGAGGCGCGTCTGCAGCTGCCCGAAGAAATACATCGCGTCGATGTCGTTGTCGGCGATGCCGAACGCGGCGAACGCCTCCTTGCGAACGAAGAAGGCATTGGCGACAGTGGTCGCGACGAGCTCATAGCCCTTGCGCTTGCCCAGGTCGATCAGGGCCAGCAGCGAGCAACCCTGGTTCACGTTGAAGTCGCGCTCCTGGACGAAGCACACGTCGTTCGGGATCGTCGCGTTGAACTCGATCAGGACCACGCGCGGCTGGTAGACGGTCATGCTGTCCCACAGGTACCAGTCGTTCGAATCGATGTCGATGCTGATGAAGTCGAGGTCCCGCGAAACGCGCGCTTGCGCCAGCATGGCGTCGAGCGACCGCGGCCCTTCGAATGCCGCGTACTGGTGAATCAGCGTGACCTTGTCGCTGAATCGTCCCTCGACCTCGGGATTCGCGGCGCCGAATCGCTCGGCCACCTTCTGGTAGAGAAATTCACGCCCCTCGATCAGTACCCCGTGCCAGCCGTGATTGATGATGAGGTTCCAGGTGTTGCTCAGGTACTTGCCGTCGAAGGCGCCGATCTCGACGCAGTAGCGGTTGGCCGGCGGCATGATCTCGAAGATCTTCTCGATCACGCCGTCCTCGCCGTCCTGGGAGGTCACGTTGCGCGCGAATTGCGACAGATAGGCGCTCTTCGGGTCGACGCGCGACCTGGGACGGAACTCGTTTTGCATCGGCTAGCGCGTCGGCGCAGCGGTGACAGGCTCGAGCAGCGCCCTCAGGCGCTCGAGAGCATCCGTCCAGAACGCCTTCTGCTTGAGCACGTCCGCCGCGCTCTTCAGCTTGGCGTGTTCTACTTGGACGGCGCTCTTGCCGGCGCCCTTGGGGAAGAATCCCACGTCGATGCTCGAGTCGCCGACGGTCCACGTCATGCGCATCGACTTCCCATCGGTGGAGCGGCGCACTTCCACCGGCGCGTCGAGAAGCCACCGGTTGCGCAGCGCCGGATCGCTCCATGCGTCGTACAGGCGCGCCACGCTGGCGCCGACCGTCTTCGAGGCGTTAGCCGCGAACCCGCTTGCCCGCTGGTTCACTGCGCGCAAGCCGCGCGCCTGCTCGTAGCCCACGGTCACCATCTGGCTCCACCAGTCGGGCACTGCGAACTTGCGCGAGAGCATGAGCGCGATCTCCTTGTGCGGCATCGCCTTGGCCCCGGCGCGGTCGAGCACCTTGAGCCACTCATCCCACGCGCGCCCCGTGGCGCGCATCACCGCTTCGCTGCCCACGCCCGCGAGCCGCAACCCCTTGGCCGCGAGGCTCGCCTTCGCCGCGCGCGTCGGCGGGCTCGCCTTGGGACGGCGCGCGAGCGCCTTGCGCACCGCGGGCTTGCGGATCTTCAGGGGCCTGCGGCTCGTCTTGCGCGCCGTCGCCTTGCGTGCCTTGGTCTTGCGCGTCGCTGCCATGGTTACCTCCCGCGCTTCTGCAAGAAGATGAGCTGCTCGAAAAGGTGCACGTCCTGCTCGTTCTTCAGCAGGGCGCCGTACAGGGGGGGAATCGATGCCTGGTGTCCCGGCGTGCGCAGCGCCTCGGGAGGAATGTCCTCGGCGAGCAGGAGCTTCAGCCAGTCGAGCAATTCCGAGGTCGAGGGCTTCTTCTTCAGTCCCGGCATTTCGCGGATTTCGAAGAAGACCTCGAGCGCCGCCTGCAGCAGGCGCTTCTTCAGGTCCGGAAAATGCACGTCCACGATCGCCTGCATCGTCTCCTTGTCGGGAAACCGGATGTAGTGGAAGAAGCAACGGCGCAGGAAGGCGTCGGGAAGCTCCTTCTCGTTGTTCGAGGTGATGAAGATGATTGGGCGGTGCAGCGCCTTCACCGTGCGGCGCGTCTCGTAGACGTAGAACTCCATGCGGTCGAGCTCGCGCAGCAGGTCGTTGGGAAACTCGATGTCCGC
>WNFI01135264.1_pt2 | contig 15662 bp, 13 predicted proteins | sample 5400471 | NCBI WGS metagenome assembly WNFI01 (sample SAMN13153348, study PRJNA577476) | soil metagenome | isolation source: 100 cm saprolite on Douglas fir-dominated hillslope | place: USA:California | collected 2013-09-17 | reverse complement strand
GAGCGATTCAGCTTTTTTCGATCAAGTGGTATTGCGCAGTCGTATTCACCAGACACGTGCATTGATCGATTTGCTGCATATGTTGCAAGAGGAGTTTGCTGGAGCCTACTGAGATTGATTGTCCCCCAAGCGCTGTATTTCTTTTAGAAGTGTAGAGGTGGCTGAGGTGGCGGCGCCACCTCAGCCACCTCTACACTTCTAAAAGGTTGCGACCCTTGGGTCGCCAGTCTGCATTTGACGCTCTTCCATAGCTATGCTACTATCTATGCGTAGACTATTGTTTGTTGCAAGCGTCAGGGACTCAATCCCCTAGAAGGGGATAAGCTTGTGTACTGTTCTCCGTTTCAGGAGAGGCTGTTACACGGTTCACCTGACTAGCCTCGGTACCGGAAGGTACTCCGTTCGACAGGTCAGGATACCAGGGAATGCTTGTCCTAGTTCCCTGCTCTATCGTCAGTGGTTAAAAATCCTGGTGGGTAGGGATGGTGCTGCTGGCACGACAAGCCTGTTGAACCTTGGCGAAGGGCACCGTACGGTTGCGCGGGACCGGACTTCACCTTTTTTGAAGTCACCCGAATGGGAGACCGCGTTTCTCCCGTTCCCCCGGGAGGGGATGGCACTTGAACCGGAACATGCTGCTGCGGCAGCCGTTGTTTTCTCCCCTAGCCTGAAGGCATAGGGGTCTCCACAACGGATGTTTTGATGAAATAGCCTTTATTTGTCCATAAGCACCTATCATTTGTCATAATAAAATGAGGTTCATTATGCAACTCTTATCTGTAACAGCGTCCCCTGGACTCGCGGGTCTGGCCGTCATGTCCAAATATTTTTTTACAGCATCGCTGGGTATGCTGATCGTTATGACCCTGGCATATCTCTGGTACACTGTTGGCTCTGCTCGCCTGGCGAAACAACTGGTTGTGGAGCGCGCGCGAAGTCAGAGTCGCAGCAAAACCAGTAAGAATAAAGCCGCCGGCGAAGGTGGCGGGGTAACAACACTGGTGCGCAGTGATGTTGTGCTGCATGAGCAGCCGGATGGCGAGAAACCTATAGCGCTCAATCGCAATCTGATCACTATTGGGCGCATTGGCACGACGTTGGGCTGGTTCGCAGTCTTTATGCTGTTCATGTCGCAAGTGTTCCGCGCTATCGTGGAGCAGCATGCCCCGTGGAGCAACCTGTATGAGTTCAGTCTGAGCTTCACCACCGCGCTGCTGCTGTGCTACCTTATTTTTGAGGCACGCTTTCATGAGCGTGTGCGGGCATGGGGGTTGTATGTGTGCCTGCTGGCGGTCGTTACCATCGGTATAGCCATTTTCCTCGGTATTACTTATGATCTGATCAATGGATCGGCGCAGCTTATTCCTGCCTTGCAGGATAAACCAATCCTGACAATCCATGTCTCGATGGCGATCTTTGCCTACGCGCTGTTTAGCATCTCCTTCGGTGCAGCTTTGATTGTGCTGGCGCAAGGTGGCGAAGGCCAGCGCTTCACGTGGCTCCCCTCTGCAGAGGCTGCAGATGAGCTGGGTTATAAAGCCGTGATTGTTGGTTTCCCGCTACTCGCCCTGACGCTGATCCTTGGCGCATACTGGGCAAATTATGCGTGGGGTCATTACTGGAGCTGGGATCCGAAAGAAACGTCTGCACTGGTCACGTGGTTGATTTACGCTATTTACCTGCATGCACGCGGTATTCGTGGATGGCATGGCAAACGCGCTGCATGGTTATTAACGCTGGGTTTTGCTGCAACGTTGTTCACTTATTATGGCGTGAGCTTCTTTGTGCCTAGCCTGCATAGCTATGCGATACCCCAATAGCTGTTTATTGGCTGCGTAGCAATAGGCGGTATTTTGGGTTGTAGCTTTTATCGCAACTGCTGCATGAGACGGATTGGGAGTAACGGCGGGTACGGGGATATTGTTTGCCGCAATGGGGGCATTCGTAGAGGTAGCGAATGGGATGTCGTTCACGGCGCAGGCTTTCACGGCGAGCGCTCTCCTCGTGAAGCAGGCGGCGCAGCTCGTCCAGCGGATAGCCGGTCACAGCAGCTTCGTCGGCGGCGATAGAATCGTAGCCGTGATGTCGATGGCGTCGCGGCGTTCCATGCACACGATCTGCAAGGTGGATTAGTTCGTGTGCCACCGTAACCTCGATCGATTTTGGCTGCATATCTGGCTCTATAAAGATCAGATGGCGATGGCTGGATGTATGCAGTTGTGATGGGGTATCGCCGCTAAGGTCCTGGTATACCTGAGATGGTACAGGTGCATGCTTACGAGAACGCGTTCGGGGTGCTGGAGGCGCGGGCAGGTAGCAGTAGCAGCCCAATACCATGATGTTGAGTCGCTTCCCCGTCCAACGCATGTATTCCTGACGATCCTGGGTGATTGCCAGCCGGTTCAATTCCTGGGCTGGGAGCTGTAATTTTTGCCAGTAGTGTGTTAGCCAGTGTTGAATAAGTGAACTGCCATAGATAATTGGGCCTGCTTGCCTGGGCGGCGGAGCAGGCATAGACGGTCTTCGTGCGGCAACCATAACCGCTTCATTACTCCTTACTTCCAGATATATTGTGGAGAGGGTCTATCCCAACCACGACACGAGTCGCATTGCAAGTATATCAGGCTTGACATCCTCCCATCCCTTAGAAAGGGATAGGATTCCTCGAATCACTCCGAGAGGTTCCTGGTTCGACGAGGGCTGCCTGGTTTGGTTTTCACCGCGCCAGGTCTTACGCTCTCTCCGCAGGCAGTCACGGCTTGTCCAGCCGCCAACACATTTCTAGCAGCATTGATATCGCGGTCATGGGCAACCCCACATGCGGGACAGGCCCAGTGCCGGATCTCAAGCGCAAGGGACTCAACAATATGTCCGCACTCAAAGCAGCGTTTCGATGAGGGATAGAACGTGTCAATCTTGACCAGCGTGCGCCCATACCAGCGAGCTTTGTACTCAAGCTGGCGGACAAACTCACCCCAGCCCACGTCGCTAATGGCTTTGGCGAGGGAGTGATTCTTGACCATGTTTTTGACCTGCAAGCTCTCCACGCATACGACTTGGTTTTCGTGGATGATGCGGGTAGAAAGCTTGTGCTGATAGTCTCTTCTTCGATCAGCAATGCGAGCATGGAGACGAGCCACTTTGCGACGGGCCTTGGCTCGGTTCTGGCTGCCCTTTTGTTTCTTAGCCAGTCGTCTCTGTGCTCGTGCCAGTTTCTGTTCATCCTTGGCAAAGTACTTCGGGTTCCCCACGGTTTCGCCAGTAGAGAGCACGACCATCGACTTGATGCCCAGGTCAAGCCCTACCTGCTTGGTAACGAGAGGCAAGGGCTTCATCTCCTCCTCTAGTAGGATGGAGACAAAATAGCGGTCTGCCGTATCTTGAGTGATAGTCACCGTCGTCGGCTTACAGCTAGCAGGCAAGGGACGTGACCAGTGGATAGCAAGCGGCGTAGTCATCTTCGCAAGGGTGAGCTGGGTTCCATCCCAGGTGAAAGCGGAGGCGGCATAGGTAGCCGCTTGCTCACCGCGCTTCTTGTGGAACGTGGGATAGTCAGCACGCCCCTCGTAGAAATTGCGGAACGCCCGGTCCAGGTGCCGCAGGGATTGCTGCAACGGCACAGAAGAGACTTCAGAGAGCCAGGCGTGATCAGCTTGTTTCTTGAGGGCCGTCAAGCGTTGTGCTGTTCCCGCATAGGACAGGCGCTCACCATGCTGGTAGTAGGCATCGGTTCGTGCTCGCAATGCCCAATTATAGACATAGCGACAACACCCAAAGGTTCGGGCAAGGATACTGGCTTGCTCATCGGTGGGATAGAACCGATATTTGTAGGCTCGCTTCTGTTTCACGGCTTAGATGCTAGCATACGCGCTGTAAGCTGTCAAGCAGCAACCCTACCACCCGGGCATCAAACAAGGAACGGCACTCTCATCCCATCCCCTCAAGGGCGATGGGTCTTCCCGTGCTGGATTGATAAATTGCGGATGCAAGACGACAGACGAGAAGCAGGCAGGGATCCGTTTCAAATTTTTGAGTGCAAAAACTATGAAACGTACCCATCAAGAAAAAAAGAAAAGTCGCTTGACACCCCTTCCTTAGGCAGCGTAAGATGGAGGCACATAGAACGAGAGGGGTTCAAGAAACTTCGCACCTCCAACCAAAAGGAGTCCTGTATGTCGTTTCAAATTTGCATTAAGACAGACACATCTCTGCAACAGCTCGCGACTGATATACGCAACCTCTTCTCACTGCCTCCTTTTCGGCAAAACACTTTTTCGGGTGATGAATACTGCCAATTTGAGATGCTGGGGATGATCATCCTCATCCATAGGACTGATGAGGAAGACCGCGACCCGGAGGTGATGGACTACCCTTACAGCTTTGACCTCCAGATGTCCTTTGCCGACCATGAGCTAGATACGGATAGCATGGAGTATAACCTGCAGCCGTATTACGCGCAATTACTCAGTTTTCGGCTCGGTGTGGATACTGCATATCATGAGAAGCAGAGAGATGGCCAGGCCTGGAAGATACGATATCAGTACTGCCGCAAGAATCCCAAGTGGAATGGATCTATTTTATACGGTGAGCCAGGATGGGAACCTGCTGTTATCAAGAAATCGCCAGGCCCCTGGCGTTCAATGCATCCTGTTTTCTGAGGAAGGAGGCTATTTATGAGCATTTTGGGCATAACCGTTGGTCAAGAACTCTCCCCATTGGTCAAACCACCAATCACACAGGAACAACTGCGCCGGTATGCAGATGCTTCCGGCGACCACAATCCTATTCACCTTGATGAGCAGGCCGCGCATAGGGTTGGGCTTGATAGCGTGATCGCTCATGGTATGCTCAGTATGGCTTTCCTTGGACAATTCGTCAACCAGCAGATAGCAGATATTCCGGGCGCGCGAATTGCGGAACTCAGGGTGCGCTTTATAAGTATGGTTCGTTTGGGTGATACTCTCACTTGTCTTGGCGTGGTCAAATCCCAGGCGATCAATGATGATCTGAGTCAATCTATAACGATTGACTGCAGGGCTCAGAATCAGAAAGGAGACAAAGTGACCACTGGTGAAGCTGTCGTATTTGTTCCCCTTGCATCAAGAAAAGAGACGAGCGTATGACAGATAAAACGCGAAAGATGGACATTGAAGACCTGCGTTTTCTATACGACCTTTCCATCTACAATTGCTTGCAGTTCGGCCCATTTAAGGCACTGATCTATGAAGATCAAGAAAATGTGCGCGAATATACCAATGTGGAGATTGCTAGGGAAGCGACCCAACTGGCGGCGGGGCTCAAGGCGTTGGGTATAGAGAAAGGCGACCGTGTCATCGTAATGATGCTTAACAGCCCCGAAGTGGTTATCTCCTACCAGGCCATTGCGCGCGCGGGCGCCATTATCATTCCTGTTCTGCCTTTGCTTAAGGGGCCGGAGGTACGTTTCATCGCTGAAAACTCAGCAGCCAAAGCTGTGCTTACTGACGCTATCCTTTTGCCGGTATTGCGCAGCTCGCTGGCCGATGTTCCTACTATGCAGTATATTATTTCTACAGGCATAGAGACAGGTGAGGGCAGCGATTCAATAGGTTCGTACACAGTTCATGCTTACAAAGATGTTGTGGCAAGAGGGACGGCATATGCTGATCGCTACCTGGAAGACCTGGAGGGTGTAGAGCTTTCGCCGGATGATGCCGCTGTCATCATCTACACTTCCGGTACCACCGGGAATCCGAAAGGCGTAGTTCTGACACATCGCAATGTCGTCTCCAACGCAGTCGGTGCCCGGGGAGGTGGTTCAGCCGGTGAGATGCGGGAACGGGTTGGTGAGGTGCAACTGGCGATACTGCCGCTGGCGCATGCCTATGGAGTGTTGGTTTCGAATGTTGCCTACCTGAATGGTGTCGTAGCTGTTTTGCACCCGCGTTTTGACACCACGGCTGTACTGGCTGCGATTGAGCGTTACCGTATCAATGCGTTCGCGGGCGTGCCAGCCATGTTCGTGGTGTTGCTGTATACGCCTGATGCAGACAAATATGATACGAGCAGCTTACGCTATTGCGTGAGCGGATCGGCTCCGTTGCCGGTTGCCATCCTGGAGGGCTTCGAGCGGAAATTTGGCTGCAAGATACTCGAGGGATATGGCCTTTCGGAGGCAAGTGCGGCTCTCACGGGTCATGGCCTGGATATGCCGCGCAAACCTGGATCGGTTGGCATGCCTCTTGCTGGTGTTGAGGTGCTTGTTGTGGATGAAAACGATCAGACCGTACTGGTGGGTGAAGTGGGAGAGATTATTGCGCGTGGCCCAAATATCATGAGGGGCTATTACAACATGCCGGAGGAGACCGAGGCGGCACTGCGCAATGGTTGGCTGCATACTGGCGATATGGGACGCTTTGATGAGGATGGCTATCTTTATATTGTTGAACGGAAGAAGGATTTGATCATTCGCGGTGGATTTAACATCTACCCGCGAGACATTGAAGAAGTGCTCAACAGGCATCCGGCGGTGATCGAGTCGGCGGTAGTTGGTATACCTTCGGAGCGTATGGGCGAGGAGGTCAAAGCCTTCGTCGTGACTCGTACCGATGTGGACGCAGAAACACTGAAAGCTTACTGTCGAGATGCGCTGGCGAATTATAAAACGCCCAGCGAGATTGAGTTTGTGAATACATTGCCACGTAATGCCGTGGGGAAGATCGATAAGAAAGAGCTGAGGAGGCTACATGTCCATTGATACGCCGCTTGAAAACGCTACGCTGACGCAGTTGCAGCAGACGCCTATCGATAATGTTTTGCATACCATCGACGAGGGATTGGTACACCTGCCTAGCTACCGTGAACTCTATTATCGATGGGAGCGCCAGCAGTGGCGTGTGCAAGAGATCGATTTCAGTAGTGATCAAGCGCAATGGGAGGGGATGTCGCAGGACGAGCGCAATATGCGTTTGTATGGTCTGTCAGCTTTCTTCCAGGGCGAAGCATGTGTCACGGATACGCTGGCTCCCTATGTAATGGCTATGCCTGATGAAGAGATGCGCATTTTCATCACCACGCAACTTGTCGACGAGGCACGGCACACAGTTTTCTTCGCCCGCTTCTTCAAAGAGGTGCTCGGCGTAGACACACAGAAATTGGAAGATTCCTTGACAGTTGCCCGTGGGTATATGAACGCGCAACTGAAATATATCCTGATCGATTCGCTTTCGGAGGTAGCCGAGCGCATTCGACTGGAGCCGGGGAACCTGGCGCACTTAGTCGAGGGGATCACGCTCTACCATGTGATAGTCGAGGGAACGATGGCGCTTGCGGGTCAACGCGGTATCCTGGAAGTTTACCGTATGAACGGGCTGTTCCCTGCTTTTCGCGGTGGCTTCACCGCTGTAGCACGAGACGAATCGCGGCACGTCGTCTTTGGTGTTAAATTCTTGCGCGAGATGATTCAGCGAGATACAAACTATGCCAGGGTCATACATGACACCATTGAGAAATATGCGCAAACTGCATTGGATGCTATAGCTCCCGCGCCTGAGCAGGTTCAAAGGATCCTGGCGACAGGGGATGATCCCTGGGTAACACCGCGCTATGCGCAGGAATCATTGATCAAAAAACTGAAGGTGATCGGCCTGAGTATGAGGTTGCCAACAGTACCTCTCCCCCCTGTGCTAGGATTATAGAAAGAAGGAGTTGTGTATGATATCCGCCATAGTCCTGATCAATGTACAGCGCGGACAGGTGAACGAGACGGCAGAGAGCCTTTTGGAGATCGAAGGTGTGGCGGAGGTGTATTCTGTCACGGGTGAGTACGATCTTGTGGCGCTCTTGCGCCTCCCACAATACGAGGACCTGGCCGAGGTCGTGACCACGCATATGATGAAGCTGGCCGCGATTATCAAGACGAACACGCTGATGGCTTTCCAGGTTTATTCGCGTGCGGATTTGCAGCAGGCGTGGGATATTGGAGTGGAGTGAATGTATCCTGGCCTGGTTGATATTGAAGTAGAACGGAGTTCCGCATGGGCATGATTCACGGCGGCTGGCTGGTCGCCAAAATCCTGAAGAGAGAAGGAGTCGAGGTCGTTTTTACCCTTAGTGGTGGGCATATTGCTGCCATCTATGATGGCTGCATGCGCGAGGGTATTCGGGTCGTAGACACTCGACACGAACAGGCAGCAGTTCATGCCGCCGAGGGGTGGGCGAAATGTACGCGCACTCCGGGTGTTGCGCTTTTAACGGCGGGCCCTGGTGTCACCGATGGTGTGACTGGCGTAACAAATGCCTATCTCGCGGGTAGCCCCATTCTTGTCATTGGCGGTGCTGCTCCCCTCAGTCTCTGGGATCGCGGCGCACTGCAGGAGATGAACCAGATTGAACTACTGCGTCCAATCACAAAGTGGGCACGCACTGTACATGAGACGTCGCGCCTGGGCGAGTACACCGCTTCGGCCTTTCGCCAGATGTTGAACGGCAAACCTGGGCCCACCTTCTTGGAGATGCCCATGGACGTCCTGAACAATCTGGCCGATACGGATACGCTCTTCGATCCCGGCGAACCTGCATACTACCGCTACACGGGTCGTACCGCGCCCGATCCTGATTTCGTGGTGAAGGCGGCGGCGCTTTTGGAAAAGGCGCAGCGCCCGGTTATCATGGCAGGTACCGCCGTGTGGTGGTGTGATGCTGCCGAGCAACTGCGCCAGCTTGCAGAGCGTATTAATGCACCTGTCTTTCTCAATGGTGCCGGGCGTGGTTGCCTGCCACCCACACACCCCTTATTCTTCACGGCATCACGTCGCAAAGCCCTGGAAAGGGCCGATACCATCCTGGCAATCGGCACTCGCATGGATTTCCGGCTCAACCATGGCCAGCCACCGCTGATTCCCAGGGAAGCGAATCTGATCTGGTTCGACCTGGCAGGCGAGGATGTGGGTGTAAACCGGGGGGCGGCGGCCGGGCTGGTGGGAGATGTCGGGATAAGTATGCAGCAACTGACCGAGGCAACCAGCCAACTTGATGAGGGCGATTGGCTTACCTATATACGTAGAGAGGAACGGAATGCGCTGGGGCGTGATGGAGCGCTGATGAGTTCCGATGATGTGCCTATTCATCCTATGCGTTTTTGCCGTGAGATACGCGACTTTATCGACGAAGATACGACGGTGGTGGGGGATGGCGGCGATATCGTGAGCTATGCGGCAAGAGTGATCAATGTTTATAAACCTGGCTACTGGCTCGATGCAGGCCCGATGGGCACCCTGGGGGCAGGAACAGGCTTCGCGATGGCGGCACAGATTGCGCGACCGGGTAAGAAGGTGTTAATCGTGCATGGCGATGGCGCTTTTGGGCTCAACGGTATGGAGTTCGAGAGTATGGTGCGGCAGAAGTTGCCCGTCGTGTCTGTTATTGGGAATGATGGAGCCTGGGGGCAAATCAAGCATCCACAAAAGGCGATTATTGGCCATGCGACGGCTGCGGAGCTCACACCGGGGATTCGCTACGACAAGATGGTCGAGGCGCTTGGAGGATATGGTGAGTTGGTAGAAAGGCCAGACGATATTCGTCCCGCACTTGAAAGAGCCTTTGCATCCGGTTTGCCAGCGTGTGTGAATGTGTTGATTGACCCGGAGAAGCCGTATAGCAGGTCTACGAATGTAGCGGTGTGAGTCGCAGCCCCCTATAAACCAGGCACCTAAGATACCTTGTTTAACTCAGCATAAATAAAACTTCTCGAGTTTGTCAAATAGTAGAAAATGAGTTGGGAACGTAACTACTCAGGTGCACGATTCCTTGCCGCCGCAGGCGGTGAGGAGTCCTGAATAATTACTTGGGAACAAGGAACATTGACAAACGCCTTATCTTTCGCGTACACTTTGTCTGGGGGAAAAGGAACTGTTATTCAGTTAAGAGATAGAGCCGTGAAAGTATTACGTTGCCCAAGCTGTAAAGAAACGCTTCCCAAAGCTGCAAAGTATTGCGCTAAGTGCGGAGAGAACCTATCTACCCCTAAACAAAACCTTAACAATAACTACGAAAATCAGGCAAGCCCTACCATTCAATTAGTTCGCCGCTCGACTGCTCTCACAGTGGCTCGTTCTCATGAAATTAACACTGATCCGAACATGATTGCACAACACATAGGGCCGCCCATAACTCCAAACTCAGCCAAAGCCGGGCAGAACGGCCTGATTTTAGATGATGATTTTATCTCGATGCAAGAACAAATCGATGACCAACAGGAAGATAGTGACGATTATGAAATGCAACAACGTGCTACCTGGAACAAAATCGTCACCCATAAGACTCCTCGTATACCCTCCGCGTCAGTAGCTCCTCCTGGGCAAGTAGCTCACATTCCTCCCGCGCTGGTAGCTCCCAGGACTTCAAAGCGCTTAACTCTTCCTGCCCTGATTCGGAAGAAACCGAAGCCGCCGAAGGGACAGCGGCGCATATCAACTAAGCTGTTCTCCTGGATAAGTATATTAGCATTAGTGGTCCTGTCATTGGGAGGAATTTTTGGGCTTTCGGTCACTTTCAGACGTATGATTCTGTCTCAACGCTCACCTCTCTCGTTGCAGGTCACTCCATCCACGGTTGCACTTGGAGGCTATATAACGCTGCGTGGCTCTAGTTTTCGCCCGTCAGTGCAAGTTGGACTGACTCGTGATACAAATATTGAAGTTTTTGATACAGGTGGCAAACATATCATACATGCTGATAATGAAGGCTCCTTTAGCGATACAGTTTTGGTTGATCAAACATGGGGACCAGGTCCGCATACCATTTACGCGGAAGATGCAATTTCGCATAAATCCGCCAGTTTCACGGTAATAGTTACCGGACAGAGTTCGTCGCTACGTCCTGCGCACATGCTGTTTAAACCGGATATAATCGATCTCGGTTCAGGGGACCTGGCGATTAATAGTACGCAGATGATCACACTTTCGAATGCTGGCGTTGGCCAAATTAGCTGGCAAGCCACGGCGACAAAACCATGGCTATTAGTTAGTCCTAAAAGCGGCACCTTTTCAAATGGGCAGAACATACAGGTAGCAATTGCAGGTGATCGCTCGAACCTTAAGGTGGGAAATTATACTGCCAGCGTAGTCTTCACATCAAATATTGGGCCGACCTCTCCTCTAGCGGTGAAAATGGCTGTTACGCCACTTCAACCTGGACATGAAGCTATACTTCAACTGACGCCAGCCGCGCTTTCCTTCACTGCAACTGACGGAAGTACAAGTCCCCCTGCTCAGTTGGTGAACGTCAATAATCCAGGTTTGCTCTCCTTGGATTGGGCGGCTTCGAGTTCTACGAACGATGGATCTAATTGGCTTTCAGTTAATCCGCGGTTCGGTATAGTTCCTAAAGGTAGTAGTCAAGCAGTGACTATCGGCGTAGACACCAGCGCTTTGCTGCCTGGAATATATACTGGTTTTGTGACGTTCGCCGGCCAGGGATCTTTTGCGACCAATGACAGTCCGCAGACGATATACGTTAGCGTGAATATTCTGCCGCAATGCGGGGTCCAGGTTTCACCTGGTGGGCTAACCTTCGCTGGCACCTATTTACAGTCGTCACCTGCGCCAAAAACCATTAGTGTGGGAGTTAGCCAGGGATGTTCAAGCGCCTTACGTTGGAGCACAACAGTCACAACGAGTAGTGGTAGCGACTGGCTGAAGATGGGTACAACAAGTGGTGTAACGCCTTCCTCTCCATCGGTAAGCGTCAAGGCTGCAGGTTTAACGCCTGGAACATATACGGGTTCAATACTCTTCAGTTGGTCAGGCGGAACGCAGACCATACCAGTCACGTTCATCATGGGACAGCCTACAACACCAGCAGGGCCAGCTCCACCTGTAGAGGTAACTACACCTGCAACACTGCTTTTTAATGGTGCTGCTGGCCAACCCGGCCCGGTTTCCCAGACAGTCACTATTACTAATACAGGCGGTGGTACTCTTACCTGGCACGCTGCCGCCGTAACGACTGTGGGAGGCGCGTGGCTAGCGATTACTCCAGCGAAAGGCACTCTTGCATCGCGGCAATCAGCGACAATTACTGTTACAGTGACACCCCTCGGGACAGATACCGCTGGTACCTATACTGGTGCGATAACCATTACTGGAACAGATAGGGCTGGCCATCCTGCTGAAGGAAGTCCACAATCAATTCCTGTAACATATGCTGCACAAGCACTCTGCGCGATCGCGGCTACTCCTCCTGCGCTCAGCTTCCAGGGGGGTGTTGGACAGTCGGCTCCTGCGGCGCAGGCGGTGACCATCAGTCCAAGCGGGGCGTGTGCTAATGCATTAAACTGGACTGCGACTACTGCCACTACGCCTGCCGGAGGGACATGGCTGAGTGCGACACCGGCAAGCGGCTCTGCAGGTCTGAAAACTCCTTCGAGCACGAGTATAGGCGTGGCACTGACAGGATTGGCCCCTGGAACATATACGGGTACGGTAACCATCTCTGCGATTGATAGCCTGACTAACAAGGTAGTTGGTACGCAGCATATCTCGGTTACACTAACCGTACAGCTACAGTCAGCATGTACCCTGCAGGGTCCCTCGGTTGCAGGAGAGACTTTCTCTACTGAGGGAGGTACAAATCCTGCTACGCAGACTTTTGATGTTGGCGTCAGCGGTACCTGCGCAGGTAATGTCACTATCACTCCAACCTTTACCGAGTCATCAGGGACAGGCTGGCTGGCAGTGACACCTGCTTCGGCGACAGTGGTTGGTGGTGGCAGTGCAACCTTCACGGTCACAGTGACATCGGCAGCGCTCGCTGCTGGAAAATATCGAGGTTCGATATCGTTGGCTGCGGTAAATGGCGGTACTACGATCACTGGTAGTCCACAAACGGTCGGGGTGACGTTAAAGGTTGGATCTCCGCCTGGACTTACGGCAGGTCCTGACCTCTCCTTCACTACCACTGCAGCAGGATCCCAGCAGATTAGCATCAATAACACTGGTGGAGGACCGTTAAACTGGACTGCTGCACTGGCCAAACACGCTCCACGCTTTGTCTCGCTCTCGCAAAGTGCGGGTACGAACCTGGCGGCAGGCACAAGCACTAGTATACTTGTGAATGTCGATGCGACAGGAGTACCTGCTGGCTCGTCATTCACGACGAGTGTGATTGTCAGCGCCATTGATCCCGCTACCGGCCTAACCGTACCAGGAAGTCCGGCAAGGGTATCGCTAACTATCAATATGCCGACACCGAGTCCGACGCCCAACCCGACATCGATTCCGCCCCCCAGCCCAACGGTATCGATTACTAACAAAGATCCGACGCCGAGCCCAACGGTACCGCTTATTATCAATGATCCGACGCCCAGTCCGATAGCCAAGCCAACACCGAGTCCGACAGCAAACCCAACGCCCAAGCCGACATCGAGTCCGACCCCCAGCCCAACGGTATCGATTACTAACAAAGATCCGACGCCGAGTCCGACAGCAAACCCAACGTCGAGTCCGATACCCAAGCCGACGCCGAGTCCGACCCCAAGTCCGACAGCAAACCCGACCCCAAGTCCGACGCCCAACCCGTCGCCTAGTCCAACATCTACCCCATTGGCATTATTGCTCGAGGTTTTGTGGCTAATGATTTAATGTTACTTGTCAACCATGTTTCTTATTGTTATTTAGGGACAGTGAATGTTTGAAATGATGGGTTGGCGTTGATGTCGGCTTCCTTACGCAAAGCCAAACGCTGAGCAATAGTGCCTATTATGTAGCCTGCTGTCGTTACCGCTAATCCAGCTAAAATAGCTCCAGCTCGTGCAAGCCCAGTTTGATCATGATGAATTAGAGTATCAGTCAAGCCTCGCAGAATTCCATATGGCAATGTTCGGAGAGTATAGGCGCGTTCGGATGCCAGGCTATCTCTTACACCTACGTATCGGGATATGATGGCCTTCGATAGTCCTTCAGAATAGCAGCGGGAGCAGAAGTAGCGCCAACACGTGCGATTAGCCGGTACGCGATGGAGCACACTGGCCTGTGGCTGGTAGAGAAAAACATAGTGAGGCCACCGTTGCCGTGCCCGAATGCACAATTCCGTTTCTTCGCAACCAAGGGGCCGCGTGCCCACACGCCCGATTCCACTGCGGAAGCCGCCCACCGTGTTGAAAACCTCACGTCTGAAAGACATATTGGCACCTATTGGATTGCGTATTATTTTGATGGTTTGAGGTAAGCCCAGGTAAGTACAACCAACGACCCAGTGAAATTCTTCTGGTAACCAACTGGGCTCGTTATCCAACCAGAGTGGTATAACCGGACCACCGGCACCTAACACCTTTGAATCGGAAAAGGCTTCGTTAAGCATCATCAACCAATCTCGTGATGCCAAAGCATCGTCATCAAGGAAAGTAACTATCTGGCCTTTGGCTTCCGCAATGCCACTGTTCCGCGCGCCTGATAGTCCTTGGGCCTCTATATTTCCCACCACGACCACACCTGGTACGTTTTCCTGCACCCGTTTCAGTAAATCCTGGTTGTGGTCGACGACGACGATAATCTCGCCAGGAGGGAGAGTCTGCTGTTGCACTGATCTCACAGCTGCAATGAACTCATTCCACCGGTTCTCGGTATATGTGCATATAATCACGGAAATATCTTGGGCCGATTGTGCCATTTTTCGCTCTTTTCTCTTGGATATGTACATGCCCTTTGACGAAATAATTCGACCATCTGTAGGGGCCGATTATGCCCTTTGACAAAACAATCCGGCCATCCGTAGGGCCCGATTTATCGCGGCCAGCGCCGATTTATCGGCCTCGCTGGCTTTTCTGCTAGCCGGAGTATTGTGTTCATCTGCATTATCAGCCATGGGTGGATGTTCCAAATCCTGATTATTTTGATAAATTCAATTTACTCGCATAGGATTGAGCTGCCGGTTGATGATTCCAAAACAATTTCCTCAGTTATAGCTGGCTGATTGGTTACATCGAGCGAAGCCGTAAGGCGAGGCTGCTCTGATGGAGGTGAAGATTTATTCCTGCGCTCTTTAACAATCGTCTTCAACACACGCCAACCGTCTCTGAATGTGTGCAACTTGCTCGTACCAAAAATGCGTCGATGCTCGAAGCTGGGAACTTCGACGATTTTGAGGCCTGCTTTGTGCATACGCAGATTGATCAGCGTCTCAATCTCGAAGCCATCACTGTCAATTTCCACGTCGTCAAGGCAGTACTTCCAGAAAGCGTTGTATCCATAGCACAAATCGCTGAAATGCGTGCGGAAAAGTACGTTCGTCAACGTACTCAATAGTTTGTTGCCAAGGCGACGCAAGAGGGTGATATCATAGCTGCGACCACCTTTAATAAAGCGCGAGCCTTTAGCAAAATCATTCCCTGCCAGGAGTGCCTCGACAAAATGTGGTATCTCGCCTGGATTAGCTGATCCGTCAGCATCTAGCATTACGATGATGTCGCCTGTGCAAGCAGCAAAACCATCTCTCAGGGCGTTTCCTTTACCTTTACCCGTTTGCCTGACGATGCGAATGGTTGGTAGCAGACGCTGTGCAACTTCGACTGTTTCATCGGTTGAATGCCCATCGACCAGAATAACTTCACTGATGATAGCCGGAATATATGGCAACACATATTGAAGGTTTTTTGCTTCATTGAGTGCTGGAATGATGACGCTGAT
>WNFI01099219.1_pt1 | contig 15664 bp, 15 predicted proteins | sample 5400471 | NCBI WGS metagenome assembly WNFI01 (sample SAMN13153348, study PRJNA577476) | soil metagenome | isolation source: 100 cm saprolite on Douglas fir-dominated hillslope | place: USA:California | collected 2013-09-17 | reverse complement strand
CCGCCAGTACTCCGCGGCGCGCAGATGCGCCTGCGCCAGGTCGCGTCCCCGGTTCGCGGCCTCAAGAACGCGATGCAGTTCGCTGGCGGTCCAGCGATCGACAAAGACCGTGGGCGCGTCCGACCGGGCCGCTGCATGGCGAGCCGGGCGAGCTCGGTCCGCTGATCCGAGGGGCGCGACGAAGACGACGGTCAGCAGGCCAGCCGCCTCGCACGCGGCGATCATGTCGCCGAGGTCGGGCGGTTCCTGGTACGGCGGTGCCGGGCTTTGCCGGTCGGGTGCTCGGGCCGCGGTCCAGTCATGCTGGCCGACCTGGAACAGCAGCGCGTTGCGATCGGCCGGCTCACGGTAAACGGACGCGGCGATCAGCAGCAGCTCAGCGCTCTCGCCCAGTGCCTCGGTAAGTCCTGCGAGCTGACCGCCGTCGTGCCGTGAGGTCCCGGCACGGGCGGGCCGTGCAGGAGGGTTGCCGGTCACGCCGGCGCAACCCGTAACCTAGAGCCAGCGACTCGCTCAAGAATCTCTTTCGCCAACACATTGCTCCCTCGTCGCATAGCGGGCTGCGGCGACCCGAGGGATTTATAGCACGGGGCAGGTTACGGCAGCGGCTTTTTGCCGTTGCAATCTGCACATCGCACGGGCAGATTCGAAGCAAATGCGAATAGCGAGGCGATAGCGTCCTCGGACAATTCCGTTTGGTTCAGGCCGCTTTCAGCGTATCGGCTGCAATATGAGACTTCGGAGCAGAGCGTCCCTTCGCCGGCGGCGTAACGCGCAAAGGATTCACTGCCTGACCGGTCAAGCGGAGATTTGCTAACGATTGCAGTCAGGTGCTGCGGCGCTCCGCTGGCGGCGCGCAGTAGACGAAAATGGCACGGGGCGGCCCGCCGGGACCGCCCCGTACTCAGAAGTCAGGCCTGCCGCCAGGGCAGGCGTGGCCGAGTCGCCAGGTCAGAGCGGACGAACCTGCTCAGCCTGGGGGCCCTTGGCGCCCTGACCAGCAGTGAACTCGACCCGCTGGTTCTCCTGAAGGCTGCGGAAGCCGTCAGCCTGAATCGCGGTGTGGTGCACGAAGACGTCGGCTGTCCCATCGTCGGGTGCGATGAAACCGTAGCCCTTGTCGGCGTTGAACCACTTCACGGTGCCCTGAGGCATTACCTTCTCCTACGTGACGATCTCCGGGATCCCCGTCTGAGGACCCCGGGTTGCGGCGGCCGCGCGTCTGCTTCTCAGCGGGATCCCGGAGTCCGAGAGACCGTTCTGCGATCTGGCAGGCGCGGGTCGCATGAAATATGGAACGCAACCAGGCTCATCAAACACCATGTCGCGTCTCGATGTTCCCAGGTCTCGTCAGTTCGCCGTATCGTCGCCCCGCCCGCCTCCCCATCCCCCTTCACTGCCTGAGTTCGGTTAACCGAAGAGGGAGAGCCGGCCAGCCAGGGTGCCGATAGCCGAGCGGTCGGCAGGGCGTCCTCGGCCGCGGCCCGTGCCCCTCCAGCTCGCTCATGTGCCGATCCTGCCTGGACGTCACGCTGACGGGCGACGCGCAAGGTCCTGCGGTAACCCGCGGCTGGCGGCAGCATCCCACTTTCGCTCGATCTTGCCGAAGTGCCAGATGGCCAGGGCGACGCCCCAGGTGACGACGAAGACCCCGACGATCACGAATCCCGCGGTGTTGATGTTGAAGTTCTCCAGGAACGACCAGAACGACCCGGTGCGGTGGGTGTCGTGGGCGAGCAGGCCGAGCAGCTCGACGATCCCGACGAACAGCGCCACGAAGACCGAGAGCCCGGTGATCGTGAGGTTGTAGTAGACCTTGCGGACCGGCCGGGCGAATGCCCAGTCGTAGGCGAAGTTCATGAAGCAGCCGTCGATGGTGTCGAACAGGCTCATGCCGGCAGCGAACAGGATCGGCAGTGACAGGATCGCGTAGAACGGCAGCCCGCTGACCACCGCCGACCCGGCCAGGACCAGCAGCGCGACCTCGGTGGCGGTGTCGAAGCCCAGGCCGAACAGGAAGCCGATCGGGTACATCTTCCAAGGCGCGTCGACCCGGCGGGCCAGCGGCCCCAGGAACCGGTTCATCAGGCCGCGCTTGTTGAGCTGCTCCTCCAGCTCGGCGTCGCTGTAGCGGCCGGTGCGCATCTCGCGGAACACCCGGGCGATCCCGGTCAGGATCACCAGGTTGAGCGCGGCGATCAGGAACAGGAAGAAGCCGGACACGCAGGTCCCGATGATGTTGGTGTAGTACTGCAGGTGCGAGCCGGAGTTCTTGACCTGCTGGTCCAGGCCGCGGATCCCGAAGTTCAGCAGCACGGCGAGGAAGAAGACCACCGAGGAGTGACCGAGGGAGAAGAAGAAGCCGGTCGACAGCGGCCGCTTGCCCTCGCTGACCAGCTTGCGGGTGGTGTTGTCGATGGCCGCGATGTGATCGGCGTCGAAGGCGTGCCGCATGCCCAGGGTGTAGGCGAGGATTCCGGTCCCGACGCCGAAGACCTCGGTCTTGGTGACGTGGTAGTGACCGCTCAGCGCGCTGGCCAGCATGACCCAGCCCGCGACGTTGAGCCCGATGACCGTTGCGGCCATGCCGCCCGCCCGCGCCCATTCCGCCCGGTCCAGCCCGTCGCGGATCCTCGCCAGGCGGGCTCGCGGGTCAGCCATCGAGTGCGCACCCTTCCTCACGGGAACTCAGGCTCCACACAGTAAAGCTATTGCGACTAGTTTGCAATAACGTCTGATGCGCAGCGAGGTGGGCCCCCAGCCGGGAGGCTCCCCCCTGGCGGGAGCTCTGTCCCCCGGGCCTGACCGCCGGGCTCAGGCATCGTGCCCAGGGTCGGCGGCGTCAGTGACGATGCCGGACAGGCCGGCGAGCTCTATGAGTTCCCGCAGCTGGCTGGGTGCGCCGCGGAGCCGGATCGAGTAGCCCACGCGACGCGCGGCGAGTTGCAGCCGCGCCAGGCCGTCGACCACTGAAAGGTCGGGCCGCAAGCCTGCCCGAAGTGGCCAGCGGCCCACTTCGGCGTCGCCGCGCAGAAGCACCACGTAGGGCATCGGGTCTCGAGGCGGCACTTAACTCCGACGATCACGGCCGCCCGAACTCATCTGCCTGAGCCGCGACGAAGGCCGGAGGCCCACGGTACTATCCGGAGTGGAGACTCCGACTATACGAAGTTGCGGCTCCGGATGTCAACGGGGAGGCAGGATGCCCACCTTTCACGCCGCCGTGGCGCGGTGAGCGAGCCGGGGAGCGGGTCGGCCGTGGGCGCGGGCCGAAGGCCGCAGCGTGCCGACGCTCGGACGAATCGCGTCCGGGTCCTGGACGCCGCCGAGGACGTGTTCGGCCAGGGCGGCGAGTCCGCCTCGACCGAGGAGGTGGCGCGCCTGGCCGGGGTGGGCATCGCGACGGTTTTCCGCCATTTCCCGACCAAGGCCGCCCTGCTCGAGGCGGTACTGGTCCGGCGGTTCGAGCGATTGCGTGATCAGGCCCATGGGCTGGCCAGCACGCAGGACCCGGGCCGGGCGTTCTTCGGCTTCTTCGCTCACATGGTCGCCGACGCGTCGGGCAAGATCGCGATCGCCGAAGCCCTGGCCGACGCGGGCGGTGACGCCCCCGGCAGCGCGGCGCGGGCCTCTGATGAGCTGGAACAGGCCGTCGGAGTCCTGCTCGAGCGCGCCCAGGCGGCCGGCGCGGTGCGCAAGGACATCGGGCTCCCCGAGGTCTATGCGCTGCTCATCGGGGCTTCCCGCGCCGCCGCCCTGGCCCATCTCGACGAGAACGTGCGGGCCCGCGCCATCGCCATCGTGTTCGACGGCCTGGCCGGCCAGCGGCGTGGTGCTCCGGGATAGCGGTCAGCCCGGCTGCGAGGCCGTCCGCTACCGCTTGCGGTCAGGATCGAGTCCCCAGCGGCGAGCCAGCTCGTCAACCCAGACCGCCGCGGCGACCGGTTCCGCGGGCGGGTCGCCGAGCACGACGAGCTCATCGACGCCTGCCTCGGCCAGCCCGGGCACGTCGCCGGGCCGGCAGCCGCTGACGGCCACGGCGACCCTCAGCTCCCTCATCTCCCGCCCGTGCCTGCGGCAATGCTCGCGCAGCACGGCCAGGCGGTCGCGTACGTCATCGATCTCGACGTTGAAGCCGTACCACCCGTCTCCGCACGCGGCCGCGCGCCGGAGCGCGCCGTCGCTGTTCCCGCCGATGACGATCGGGATGCGGCGGCCGCGCACCGGCTTCGGGTTGACCCGGACCCCGCTGAACGCCGCGAACTCGCCGTCGAACGAGGCAACGTCGTCCGCCCACAGCCGCCGCATGGCCGCGATGTACTCCGCCGTCCGCTCGGCGCGCCGCTCGAACGGCACCCCGAGGGCGGCGAACTCGTCCGCCGACCAGCCGATGCCCACCCCGAGCGTGAGCCGGCCGGCGGACAGGACATCCAGGGTGGCCGCCTGCTTCGCGGTGACCACCGGGTTGTGCTCCGGCAGCGGCAGCACGCCCGTGGCCACGCCGATGCTGCTGGTCACTGCGGCCGCATACGAGAGGCCGAGCAGCGGATCGAGCCAGTCGGCATGCGCTGGCACAGTCATCCGGCCATCGGCAGAATACGGGTACCGAGAGCCGGGCCGGTCCACCATCACCACGTGCTCGCCGGACCACAAGGTGGCGAAGCCTGCGGCCTGCGCCGCCCGGGCGACCGACTCGATGATCTCCGGGCGCGCGCCGGTCCCGATCCCCAGCGCGTGCAGTCCCACCCGCATACATCCCCCCGGCGTGCGCGGCTCGGCCCCGTGGCGTGCGCGGCTCGGCGGGCGCCTCACCGATCGCCGTTGGCGGGCCGCACGGGTCGAGCAAGCCGCTTCCTGGTGTGCTACCCGGAAATTGCCCGGCAGGTCCTCGGGCGTGACGCGGCCGGTCAGGTCGATGGTCGCCCGCATCTGCGCCAGGTACTCGGTGCAGTGCGGGCAGCCGGCCAGGTGCGACTCGAACCGGCGGCGCTCGGCGCGCGGCAGCACGCCCTCGAGGTAGTCGGTGACCAGCTCGACCGCCTGCTGGCAGACGAGGTCGCGGCGGCGCGGGAGCAGCGGGAGGCGCATGGTCAGGCCCTCCCGAACTCGGTCTCGAGGACCTGGCGCAGGCGGCTGCGGCCGCGGTGCAGCAGCACTCGCTGGTTGCCCTCGCTGATCGCGAGCACGCCGCACACCTCCTCGCTGCTCAGGCCGTCGACGTCGCGCAGCGTGACGACATCTCGCTGGCGTTCCGGCAGATCATCGATGGCCGAACGGAGCCGGCTCGCCAGCTTGGCGGCGTGCAGCCGGTCGTCGGCGTCTTCGATCCAGTGCTCGGGCGGGGACGCCCACGCGCCGGTGGCGTCGAATCGCGACGGGTCGACGGCCCGGCCCGGGTCGCCGATCGCGATGCTGCGCCGCTCCCGCGTCCCGGCGGTCCGGGCCCGGTTCACCAGGATCCGGAACAGCCATGTCCTCACAGACGAGCGTCCCTCGAACCCGTCAAGGCCGCGCAGCACGCCCAGCCAGGTGTCGACAGCTTACGGCGTCCTTTCCGAGGTCGGCCCGAGCCCATGCGTCTTGATGCGCTGGCGCGGGATGCGGTGCCGGCTGGGCCGGCACCGCATCCCGCTGGTGACCGCTCTGCCCCGAGGGCACGGGTCAGGCGGCCACTATCCCCTCGCCGCCGGCGGCGCCGGGCACGGTCACGCTGCCGACCTTGGTGAGCGAGCCGCCAGAACCGACGGCGAACTCGTCGACGACGCCGTTCCCGCCGGTCTGGACGTAGAGGAACTGGCCGTCCGGCGAGGCGCTGGCGTCCACCGTTCCCGGATCGGTGGTCGTGGCGCCCAGGAGCGTCAGCTGGCCGCCGGCGCCCGAGGAGTAGCCGCTGATCGTCGCGCTGCCGGCGTTGGAGGCGAACAGCAGGCCGTCATCGGGCGCGACCCAGCAGGTGGCCGCCGCCCCGGTGCCCACCGAGTCGAGCAGGGTCACGGTCCCGTGGCGGCCGAGGGCGAACGTCGACAGGGCGTTGGTGCCCGCGTCGGCGATGACCAGGTGGCCGCCCGGGTCGAAGGTGATCGCGAACGGGACCGTGCCCGGCTCGGGGTTCACCACCGGGCTGTCCGACAGCCGGCCGTCGTCATGGACGCCGAACACGTCGATGTCGTTGCCGTTGGCCTTGGTGGTCACGATCAGCTGCTCGCCGTCGGGCGAGAACGCGATCTGGCCCGGGGTGTTGGTGAACTGCGGGGTCGCGTTGGGATCCAGGCCGAGCGGCCGGGTCGACCCGCGGATCGACTCCAGGCTGCCGTCCTCGACCCGGTACCCGTGGACCGAGCCGCCGTTTTCCGCGTTCAGGACGTAGACCAGATTCCCGTCGACGGCGACGCTGACCGGGAACGTCCCGCCCGAGCCGACGACCTGCCGCAGGGACAGCCGGTCGCCGCGGACAGAGAACTCCGACACGGTGTTGCTCCCCGCGTTCACCGCGTAGAGCAGCGCCTGCCGCCGGTCGTAGCCCAGCGAGCCCTGCGAGGCCAGGTGGTCGACCACCGACCCGCTGAGCTGTCCGCCCAGGCCGCCGGTTGGATAGGCGGCGGCCTGGGTCAGCGTGCCGTCGCTGGCCCGGTCGTAGGCCACCACCTGGTTGCCGGCGGGGTTATCGGTCTGCACGAAGACGGCATGGTAGGCGCCGAGGTGCCGGCCGTGCGCCGTGGCGGCGCCGGCCGGCCCGGCCAGGGCAGCGGCGGCCGCGGTGGCGAGCACCGTGACGCCCAGCACCGCCGTGGCCTTCGCCCCGGCGGTGCCGAGACGAGCCGAGATGGTCATGCGTTCTCCTCAGGGCTTGGGGGGTTGGACATGCGCCCCTTCAGTCCTCGCCGGAGTCCGGGCGTTACAAGGTCTTGGTGAAATCGGGTCAGGGAATCTGGACCGTGATCTGCGCTCCCGGCCCCGCGTTGGAGTAGTAGTTCACCGGCACGACCTGGAACTGGTAGGTCAGGCCGTGGGTCAGCCGGGTGAGTGTGACGTGGTTTGACGAGACGGTGCGCACCTGGGCAAAGCCTCCCGACCCGGCGGCGACATAGATCTGGTACTGCAGGCCGATCCCCGCCGACGGCCAGGTCAGCCGGGCGATGCCGGGCCCCGCCTGCGCGGTGACGTGGGACACTCCGGGCACGGGCGGGCAGCCGTCAGGGAATGACCACGCGTTGTACCACTGCGACGGATCCCGCAGGGTGATCTGAGGGTAGCTGGAGGGGCCGGCTCGCACCAGGCGCCGCGGCGGGTCCGCGCCGACGGTGAAGGCGGCCTGGGGCACGGCGATGAACCGAGGCTGGCTGATCGCGTTGGTGAAGAACGCCAGCGAGGTGCAGGCGGCGGTGATCGCCTCGGAGTTGACGTTATAGCTGATCACCAGCGTGCGTGCGGTGGAGAGGGCGGGCTCAGCGCGAGCCTCGTACATGACCCGGTAGTCGTTGGCCACGTTGAGCCCGATGCCCGCGGCCCGGTACAGCACTATGGGGTGGAAGTTGTCGAAGGGACCCCAGGGCGCAGGCGCCGGGTAGGCGAGGATGTCGGGGTCTCCCGCCCCCGGGGCCTGGATCAGCCAGTACCGCCCGGCGACCTGCACCACGCTGAACCCCGCCGGAACGTCGAGGTTCCCGATGAGCGGCTCGACCGGCAGGGCGAGGTCCTGGCTGTCGACCCACCGGCCCGCGCTGTAGAACTGCCACGCGCCGAAGTCGGCCAGCCGGGCGGCGCTGACCCGGGCCAGGTAGAGCTGTTGGACAGGGCTGGACGAGTAAGGGCTCTGCCAGCCGTAGACGTAGACGGTCTGCCCCGCTTGTCCTGCGGGGCCGGCCTGCCGGGACACGAGCAGCGCGGATCCCCAGACGATCGGCGTTCCGCCGTCGGGCGGCGTGTAGGGGGGCACGGCCGTCAGCTTCGGCCTGATCACCGCGCCATATCTCGGGCCGTGCCCGGCCGCGACGAGCTTGCTGACGGAGAACCTGGCGATTGTCGTCCCCATCGCGACGAACGGGAACGGGCCCGGCTGGTAGAGGTTGTAGAACTTCACGACCGCCCCGCCGACCCTGATCCCGTCGCCGTCCCAGTACCGCTCCTGGCCCTGGCCGGTGGTCGGGGCCTGTACCACTGAGGCCGCACGCCCGAAGGCGGTCGGCCTGGGGCAGGCGCCGCCGCCGGTGAGCGTCACGAAGCTCGTGTGGTGGTGTTCTGTGGTCTGAACCACCACTGAGTTGTGCAGGAACCCGCCCAGGTGCGAGTAGCCGATTCTGGGCCCGGCCGGCCCGAGGTAGGTGTCGGCGAAGAACCAGGCGGTCTGCGACGAGCTCAGCTTGACCGCCGACACCCCGTCGCCGCCGGCCCAGTCGGCGCAGGTGGAGTGGTCGGAGTAATCGAGCCACTGCGCGTCGAGCGCCGCGGGCGACGGCCCGTCGACGGCCTTCTGGGTCAGGCTCCTTCTCGCGGCGGGGCTCGGGTCGCGCGGCGCGGCGGAGCGGCCGCGCACGGCGTAGATAATGCCGAATGTGATGACGAAGCCGACGAGTATGGCGCAGATCGCCAGGGCCGCGTCGACTTTTCGAGCCCGTGACTCCATCCGGGGGGAGCTCCCTTGCCGCCACCTGCCGGCGGCCCGCGGCGTGCCATCTCTAGCTGACGGCCGGCCGGTATCGCTTCGCCATACCCTAATCATCTCAAAGACTGATTAACCAGGAGGAAAGACACGCCGGTCAATTCTTGAGCAGCCCGTATAGCGTGTCCGGAAGTACTTTCGTCACCCCGGGACCCGGCCCGCTCCCGAGAACTCCGCCGCCACCCGGCCGCGGCAGTCTCAGGAGCGGGCCGGGACCTGCTGAACGGACCAGCGGTTGCCGTCAGGGTCGGCGAAGAAGACGAACGAGCCCCACGGGAACTCCTGGATCTGGCTCACCTCGACACCACGCCCGACCAGATCGTCGCGGGCGGCTTTGATGTCGGAGACGACCAGCTGCAGGCCCGCCGCGGAGCCCGGCTCGGTGTCCACCAGCCCCTTGCCGATGGCGATCGAGCACGCCGAGCCCCGCGGCGTGAGCTGCACGAAGCGGATCTCGTCGCTCACCGTGTAATCGTGGTCGGCGTTGAACCCGGCCTTGTCGGTGTAGAAGGCCTTGGCGCGGTCCACGTCCGAGACGGGAATCGCCACCAACTCGAACTTCCAGTCCATGTCGTTTCCTCCTGTAGAAGTAGAACGAAGCGATCTGTTCCACTATAACAGAACAGAATCGTCTGTTCCAGCGGTTTGGCCTCAGGCCAGCACGCGGGAGGCGTGCGCGGTGGTCGCTGCGGCGGGTCGGCTTACATGACGCCTAGGCCGAGGAGCAGGCCGTTGGCGGCTACCGCGGGCGAGCTGGTGATGAACATCGGTACGCCGTCTGCTGGCGTGGTGATCGTCTGCAGGACCCGGGCGTTATCGAGGGTGCTGACGGTGCCGAGAGTCTGTCCCGCGGTGACCGCCTCGCCGGGGCGGACCGCGGGCTCCCACCAGCCCGCGTCGTCGCAGCTCATCCACACGAAGCGGGTGAGATAGGCCGGGGGACCGCCGTCGGGCGCGCCAGCGGCCGGGTCATCGGCGATGCCGAGCAGCGCGAGCACCCGGTCGAGCCCGCGGACGTGCCGGTCGACCGCCTCCTGCTGCACCAGGCCGCACTCGCCGGACTCGGCGATGATCGCCGGGATGCCGAGCTCGGCGGCCGCCGAGCTCGTCGTGCCGCCGACCGCGCGGTCCGGGCCCGGCTCCTGCCGGATCACGTAGCCGAGCCCGTAGGCCGTGGCCACCTCGCGGGCCCTGGCCTCGGTGGGCCCGGCATCGTAGAGCGCGAACGGCTGCAGCGCCTCGACCATGTCGCCGGCGTGGGCGTCGATCAGCGCATCCGAGCCGGTAATGACCTGGGTGAACGTAGCGTGCGCCAGCCGCTCGGCGAGCGTGCCGGCCGGATCGCCGGGGAAGCACCGGTTGAGGTTCTTGCCGTCGTCAGGGACCACGAACGGGGTGCGGGCGCGGAAGGCGGGCAGGTTGAGCACGGGCACAGCGCGAACGCGACCGCGCAGGTCCCGCGTCTGGAGGCCGCGGGTCCACCGGCGCACCGCCGCCATCGGCGCGTACTCGCAGCCGTGCACCCCGGCTATCACGGTGAGCAGGGGGCCGTCCGAGCTGCCGGTGACCTCGACCACCGGGACGTCGAGGCCTGCGAGGTCGAGCGTGCGCCGAGTCACCGTGGATGGCATGGCGCGACGCTACAAGACTCGGGCGACATCGGTCCAGCTGCCCCAGATAGGTTTATCCGGGGCAACATGCATGTCGCGGACGCTGATCGGCCCGAGTGATGTGGAGGACCAGCCATAACGCCGGTGATGATTGCCAGTGAGGGTGGCGAGGTCGGGCTGGAGGCGGGCATGAGCCTGCTCCGCGCCGGGGCCAGCGCCCTGGACGCGGTCGAGGCCGCCGTCCGCGTCGTCGAGTCGAACGAGGCCGACCACCACGTCGGCGTGGGCGGGCTGCCGAACCTGCTCGGCGAGGTCGAGCTCGATGCCTCGATCATGGATGGGGCGACCCGGCGGGCGGGCGCGGTGGCCGCGGTCAGCGGCTTCCCGCACCCGATCTCGATCGCGCGAGCCGTCTGCGACCAGCTGCCGCAGCACCTGCTGCTCGTCGGCGCGGGCGCGGAGCGCTTCGCCGACGAGGTCGGCATCGAGCGCGGGCCGACGCTGACCGACGAGGCGCTGCGGATGTGGCGGGACGGCCTCAGCGCCGCCGGGATCGAGGCCGCCGAGGCGAAGCAGGGGCCCGGTGAGAGCGCCTACCGGCGCCAGGCGCTGGAGCGGATCGCGTCGATGCCGGCCCCGGGAGGCCTGTCGGGCACGGTCAACGTGCTGGCCCGCGACGCCGCTGGCAATCTCGCTTCCGGCGTGAGCACCAGCGGGTACCCGTGGAAGTACCCGGGCCGGGTCAGCGACTCGGCGATCATCGGCGCGGGCAACTACTGCGACAACCGGGTCGGTGCCGCCGCGTGCACCGGCCGCGGCGAGCTGACGATCCGCGCGACCACCGCCCGGTCGGTGCTGCGCGCGCTCGCGGCCGGCGCCGACCCCGCGCAGGCCTGCGCGGAGGCGCTCGCGGAGACGCTGGAACTGCCCGACGAGTTCCGCAGTCCGCTGCTGGCCCTGTGCCTGACCCCGGACGGCCGCCACGGCGGGGCCGCCACCAGGGCGGGCGCCAGCTACAGCGTGATGACCGCCGACGATGAGAGCTTCCGGATCGAGGCGAGGAGGCAGGTGTCATGAAGGTCTTCCTGTCCAGCGACATGGAGGGGACCGCGGGCGTTGTCGACTGGGACCAGTGCGTCGGGGACGGCCCCGAGGCGACGGCGGGGCGCAGGCTGCTGCTCGCCGAGGTCAACGCCGCGATCGAGGGCGCGCGGGCCGGCGGCGCCACCGAGATCGTGGTCAACGATTCCCACGCCACGATGCGCAACCTGCCGCCCGTGGAACTGGCCGGGGAGGCGTCGTACATCTCGGGCAGCCACAAGCCTCTCTACATGATGCAGGGGCTGGACGGCAGCTTCGACGCGGTGCTGCTCGTCTCGTATCACGGCAGCGTCGGCGCGCCCGCCGGGCTCTCCCACACCTACAGCCCTCGCGTGGTCGCCGAGGCCAGGCTGAACGGCGTCGCGTGTGGCGAGGCCGGGATCAACGCGCTGGTGGCGGCTCATTTCCGCGTGCCCGTGGTGCTGGTGACCGGGGACCGGTGCGCGTGCGAGGAGACCGCCGCGCTGCTCCCCGGCATCCACACCGCCGTCGTCAAGGAGCCGGTCAGCCGGACCGCGGCGCACAGCCTGCATCCGGCGCGCGCCTGCGCGCTGATCCGGGAGACCGCCGAGAAGGCGATCGCCGGGGCCAAGGGCGCCGAGCCTCCGCCGCTGGACCGGGCCACCCTGGAGATCTCGGTCCGCAACACCGACATCGCCGAGGCGGCGAGCTGGGTCCGCGGCGTGGACCGGACAGGCCCGCGCGAGCTGAGCATCCGCGGCGACGACCCGCTGGCGACCTATCGCTCGTTCTGCGCCGCGATCCTGCTGACCAGGACGGTCGCTGAGACGGTATGACCCGGGCGGACCAGCTGACCGGGGGCCCGCTGCCGGAGGGGCGCGGCGCCGCCTGGACCGAGGAGCGAGGAACCAGCGACGAGAGAAGGCGGCGCCACAGGCGCCGCCTGGCGGCTAGCGGACAGACAGCCCTGTTCGCCTACGGGACGCTCCAGTTCGCCGAGGTGCTCCGGGTGCTGCTGGACCGCGTGCCCGCGCACGGGCCGGGAGCCGTGGCCGGCTGGCGCGCCGCCGCGCTCGCCGGGCGCGTCTACCCCGGCCTGGTGCGGGCCGGCGGCGAGGTAACCGGCATGCTCCTCACCGGGCTGACCTCAGCCGAGCTGCGCGTCATCGACCAGTACGAGTCCGGTCCCTACGAACTGGAGTTGCTGACGCTGAAGGACGGCCGCGACGGCTGGGCTTACGCCTGGACAGACCAGGCCGAGGTGCTAGCGCACGACTGGTCACCCGGCGAGTTCGCCGACCTGCACCTAGCCGACTTCGCCGAGAAGTGCCGCGCCTGGCGGGATGGTTACGAGGCGGCCGGGAGGACCGGCTGCGGCATCCGGCGGCCGCACGACCCTGGCCCCGATCCAGGTGAGCATTCCCGGTTAGCGGCCCCTCCGTTATCAGTGGTTGCTCTGCGGGTCGCCGCGGCCGGGTAAGGCCGGCCCGGCCGCAAGATAAGGCAGTTGCCCGATGCGGGCGCGGGGGCCTTACCGCGAACCTCGATGGTGCCGGGCCAGGGCGGCCCGCATATCGAGGAGGACACGATGCACCCGATTCTCAGCCAGGCCGTGGCCGCCGGGCGGATCAGGGAATGGCATGACCAGGCGGCTCGAGACCAGCTCGCCAACCAGGCGCGCCGGGCCAGGCGCGAGGCGGCGGCCGTGGCCGCCGAGCTGCCGCGGCCGCGCGCCGGCTCCGGGCAGCCGGAGGTGCCAGCGCCCGCGGCAGCGGTCACCGTGGCGAGCAGGGAGCCGGTCGCCGTGACGAGCGGCCAGCCAGCCGCCGGCCATGACTGCCAGCCCGCGGGCGGGCGAGCCGCGTGACATGACATGAACAGCGCAGTCGGCAAGGCAGCCGCGGCTGACGCGGTCGGCGCGCCGCGGTCGCCGGCCGCGAGCGCCGCCGGCGCCTGGCATTCTGAAGACATGCGCAGCGTGAGCCCCGTCCTGGTCGGGCGCGCGAAGCAGCTGGCGGTGCTTGATGCCGCCCTCGCCCCCGCCCGCCGGGAGGGCCCGTCGGTCGTGCTCATCGGCGGCGAGGCGGGCGTGGGGAAGTCCCGGCTGGTGAGCGAGTTCACCGCGCGAGCCCGGGCGAACGGAGCGCGCGTGCTGACCGGCGGCTGCGTGGAGCTGGGCACCGACGGGCTGCCGTTCGCGCCGTTCACCGCCGTCCTGCGGGAACTCGTCCGCGACCTGGGCGCCGACGGCGTGGCCGGGCTGCTGCCCGGCCGGGTGACGCACGACTTCGCCCGGCTGCTGCCGGAGTTCGGCCCCGCCGGCGGCGACGCCGGCGAGGGCGTGGCCCGGGCCCGGCTGTTCGAGCAGATGCTCGCGCTGCTGGAGCGGCTCGCGGACAGCGGGCCGGTCGTGCTGCTGATCGAGGACGCGCACTGGGCCGACCGGTCAACCCGCGACCTGCTGGCTTTCCTCGTCAGCCGGCAGCAGATCCTGGACCGCGTTTTGATCATCGCGACCTACCGGTCCGACGAGCTGCACCGTACCCACCCGGTGCGCCCCCTGCTCGCCGAGCTCGGCCGGCTCGCCTGGGTGGAGCGGATGGAACTGCCGAGGCTCGACCGGCGGCACGCCGATGAGCTTGCGGCCCGCATCCTCGGCCGCGAGCCTGAGCCCTCGCTCGCGGACGAGGTGTACCGCCGCGCCGACGGCAACCCGCTGTTCGTGGAAGAACTGCTGTGCGACGACCGCGCCGGCGGCCTCGCCGCCGGGATGCCCGCGTCCCTGCGCGACCTGCTGCTGGTCGATACGCGTTCCGGCACGGCCTGATCAGGGAGGCGATCCTCGACGACCTGATGCCCGGCGATCACACCCGGCTGCACACGCGGTTCGCCGAGGCCCTCGAGGCCGATCCCGGGCTGATGCCTCCTGGCCGGGCGGTGATCGAGCAGGCGCACCACTGGTACGAGGCGCACGACATGACCGGGGCGCTCGTCAGCGGCTGGCGCGCCGCCGCGGAGGCCGGCCGGGCACTCGCCCACGCCGAGCAGCTGACCATGCTGGGGCGGGTGCTTGAGCTCTGGGACAAGGTGCCGGGCGCCGAACAGCGGATCGGCGCCACCAAGCTGAGCGCGCTGGAGCAGGCCGCCAGGGTCGCGAGGACCGCGGGGGAGAACGAGCAGGGGGCGGCGTACGCTTCCGCCGCACTCAAGGAGATCGACCCTGCCGCCGAGCCCGTCCGGGCCGCGTCGCTGCTCGAGACGCGGGCCCTGCTGCGCAGGTACAGCGAGCGGGAAGACGTCCGCGTGAGCCTCCAGGCGGCGCTGGATCTCGTGCCGCCCGGCGTGGGGGACGGCGCGCGGGCGCAGATCCTGGTCGACCTGGCCAAGTACAGCCGGGAGCAGCACGGCCGGGAAGCGCTGGCGGCCATCGATGAGGCGCTGGCGCTGGCCCGGCAGGCCAAAGACGCGGCCACGGAGGCGACCGCGCTGCTCGAGCTGGGCCTCATCAGGTCCCACGCCGGCGACGACACGGCGGCGCTGGAGGTGTTCGGCCAGGCGAACTCGGTCGCCGCCCAGGCGGGGGCGTACGAGCCGCAGCTGTGGGCCGCGATCAACGAGTCCCATGTGCTCGAGGGAATGGGCGAGCACGAGAAGGCCGCGGAGGTCGCGCGGGCCGGGATCGCCAGCGCCGAGGACTACGGCCTCGCGCGCTCTTCGGGGGCGTTCCTGGCGATCAACGTGGCCGAGCCGCTGGTCTCGCTCGGCCGGTGGGACGAGGCCATCGAGGTGATTGAGCACGCGCTGGCCCTGGCGCCGCCGCAGCAGAACATCCGGTCCGCGCTGCGGCAGCTGGCGGGGGTAATCGCCCTGCGGCGCGGTGACCTGACCGAGGCGCTGGAGCACGCCGCGGCGGCCCGGACCGCGCTCGGCGCCGCCAGCTTCTCCCGCCGTGCCGAGCACGATATCCCGCTGACCGCGCTCGACGTCGAGCTGCGCCTGGCCGAGGGGAAGCCGGCCGACGCGCTGGCCGAGGCGGCGGCCGCCGACGGCCGCCTCGACCTGGCGGACGAGCCCCGGTACTCCTGGCCGCTGCTCGCCGTCGCCGCCCGCGCGGTCACGGCGGCCGCCCGGGTGGCCGCGATCAGGGCCGGCGGGCAGCCCGCCGACCTGCTCGCCCGGCTCCGCGGGCTCGCCGCTCAGATGCCGGCCCTCGGTGCCGTCCAGCGAGCGAACCGTCTGGCGTTCTGCGCCGAGGCACTCCGCGCGGCCGGGGCCGGTCAGCCCGGAACGGGCCAGGCCGACGGAACGGCGGGCGAGAAGATCCGGGTCGCCT
>WNFI01668228.1_pt2 | contig 15666 bp, 11 predicted proteins | sample 5400471 | NCBI WGS metagenome assembly WNFI01 (sample SAMN13153348, study PRJNA577476) | soil metagenome | isolation source: 100 cm saprolite on Douglas fir-dominated hillslope | place: USA:California | collected 2013-09-17 | reverse complement strand
GATCGGCGTCGTCCAGCACCAGGATGCCGTTGTTGCCGCCGAGCTCCAGCAGCGAGCGGCCCAGGCGTCCGGCCACCACCTTGCCCACCTCGCGGCCCATGCGCACCGACCCGGTGGCGGAGATGAGGGGGAACCTGCGGTCGGCCACCAGGCGCTCCGCGACGCCGGTCCGGCCGGCGACCGTCAGGTTGAAGATCGGCGGCGCCGAGTTGGCCGCCAGCACCCGCTGCGCGATGCGGGTGACGGCGATGGCGCTCAGCGGCGCCTGGTGCGACGGCTTCCACAGCACGGAGTCGCCGCACACCGCCGCCACGGTGGCGTTCCAGGCCCACACGGCGACCGGGAAGTTGAAGGCGGTGATGACGCCCACCGGGCCGAGCGGATGCCACTGCTCGTACATGCGGTGGGAAGGCCGCTCGGAGTGCATGGTCTTGCCATAGAGCTGGCGGGACATGCCGACCGCGAGGTCGGCCATGTCGATCATCTCCTGCACCTCGCCCAGGCCCTCGGAAAGCACCTTCCCGACCTCCAGCGACACCAGCTGCCCGAGCTCCTGCTTGTGGCGGCGCAGCTCGTCGCCCACCTGGCGCACCACTTCGCCGCGCCGCGGCGCCGGCCAGGACTGCCATGCCTGGAACGCCGCCACGGAGGCGGCCGCGACCCGCTCGTACTCGTCGTCGGTGGCGAGGCGCACCGCGGCGATGGGCTCGCCGGTCGCCGGGTTGATCGACTCGATCCTCTCGCCCTGGGTATCGATCCAGCCGCCGTCGAAAGCCCCCGGGTTCTCTGCCTCGAGGCCGAGGGGGCGCAGGGTATGGGCAACGTCGAGGGCGGTGTCGATGGTCATCTCGGGCTCCAGGTCAGGTCTCAGGACAGTGCCGCGTGCGATCACCCGCGCGCGGCCAGGTCTCAGGACGGTGCCGCGTTGCGATCACCGCACGCGGCGCCAGTGGTGGCCGGGAGAGACTCGGCTCCCCCAGAGCTCCAAAGCCTATCGTAGAAGCTCGAGTAAATGGATGGCTCGGGGCAGCCAGGCGATGGCCGCTACAATGACTACCGCATGTCGGCGTGGGTGGGATTGATACCGCCTCTCCTGGCGGCGCTCTTCGGGGGTTGGTGCGGCAACCTGCTGGGCGGCGCGACCGCCGCCGGCAGCTGCGCGGCGCTGGCGGCGCTGCTGCTGACCCTGGCCGCCTGCGGCGGCCCCTGGCGGGACCCGCTGCGGCTGGGGCGCGTGGCGGCGCTGGCGCCGCTGGCGCTGTGGTGCGCGGTGGCGGCGAGCGCGCTGGCCTCGCCGGGGCCGCGCGCCGGCCTCGAAGCGGCGGTGCTGCTGCCCGCCTATCTCTTCCTTCCGGCGGCGGTGGCCCGCTGCTGGGCGGACCGGTCCGCCCGCCGCCTGGGGCTGCGCGGCGTGGCCGCCGCGGTGGCGGCGCTGGCGGCCTGGGCGCTGGTCTCCGGCCAGGGCGGCGCCGCCGAGGAGGCCGCGACGAGCGGCGCCATGAGCGGTGCGGCCGGCCATCCGGCAATCGCCGCCGCAGCGGCCGCAGCGGGCTTCGGCGCCACCCTCGCTCCCCTCGGTCATCACACCCTGCTCGCCACCTGGTTGGCGACGCTGCTGCCGCTCGGCTTGCTGGCGCTGCGCGAGCGGGGCGGCTGGCGCTGGCTGGGGGGCGCGGCCGGCGTCCTGGGAATCGCCGCGGTGGTGGCCGGGCGGTCTCTGGCGGGCGGGGCGGCCCTGGCCTGCGAAGCGTTGCTCGCCGGGGTCTGGTTCTTGGGCAGGGGCGGGGCGCCTGCCCGCCGGCGGCTGGCCGCGGCGCTGGCGCTTGCCGGGCTGGCGCTGGCGGCCACCCAGCTGCCGCGGCTGGCGCGCATCGCCGGCCGGCACGATCCTTCGGCGCTGGCGCGCTCGGTCTATCTCCAGGCCGGCTTGAAAGGCTGGCGCGAGCATCCCTGGCTGGGGTGGGGACCCGGCTCCGCCGGCTGGACCGCCGCCTGGTTCATGGCGCCGCGGGCCGGCCTCAATCCCTGGGGAGAGGCGGTCGGGGAGCTGCATTCGCTGCCGGTGCACCTGCTGTACGAGACCGGTGCCGCGGGCTTTCTGGCGACTCTCGGCCTCACCGGCTGGTTCCTGCGGCGCCGCTGGTCGGAGCGCCGCGCCGCCGTCGATCCGCCGCTCCTCGCCGCCGGCTGCCTGGGCCTCTTGGGAGCCGGAGTCGCCTGGCTGGGGACGGCGGCGGTCGCGGTCGCCGCACTGCCTCTGGCGCTGGCCGTTGCCGCCGGCGCCGCGCTGGCCGGCGGGGGCGCGGCAAGGCCAGGCGAGGGCGAGGCGCTCGCCGGCGGCGGCCTGACAACGCCTCGGATCGCGGCAGAGAATGCCCGGCTGACGAGGGCAGCGCCTCGGAACAGTGCTGGGGGTTTCCGCCCAAGCCTGGCGGGGTGCGTCTATGGTCTGGCGGCGGCGGCGGCGCTGATGGCGCCCGAGCTGGCGCGCTGCCACTACGATCGGGCGGTTGCCGCCGGTCAGCGCGGCCGTCCACGGGAGGCCGCCGGGGAGCTGGCGGCGGCCGTGCGCCTGGATCCCAGCTTCCCGCTCTATCGCCTGCGTCTCGCCCTGTTGCAGGGTGACGGCGCGGCGGGGCGCTCAACAGCCTCGGCTCTCGCCTGGCGCGCCGCGCGTGACGCCGGGGGCGTCGGCCTGCTGTGGATGGTGGCGGGCATCCTCGGAAGCTCCGGCGGGGAGGCCTGGGCGTCGTCGGCCCTCGAGCAGAGCTGCGCCCTGGATCCGTTCGCGCCTTTTCCGCCGTTTTACCTGGCAGCGGCGGCGCCGCAGGCGGCGTCCTCGCCCAGGCTCGCCGCGCGGGCCTTGCTGGCCGAGCCACGGCTGGCGGCGGCCACCTTCTGGGAGGGCCGCGAGCCGCTCTTCCGCCTCGCGCTCGAGGAGGTGCGGCGCTGGCCGGGCGTGAACGCGGGCTGGAAGCTCGCGCTGCTGCGCGCCGCGCCGCCGCCGGAGATCCGGCGCGGCGCCGCCGCGCGCCTTGGACTCACCATCGACGGCTTTCGCTTCAACCAATCGACGTCGCTCCACCTCTTTCGCCGGCGGCCCTGGCCGACGGTGTGGCCGCTCGTCGCGGTGCGTGGCGAGCTGCTCACGGCGCTGGCTCTGCCGCCGGCGATCTCCTTGCCGCGCACCGACAGCGCGCCTTTCACGACCGGGGGCTGCCGATCCGGTGATGGGTCTCCGTTCGGCAGGTGAGCAGATCCTCCGGACGGGCGGGCGGATCTCCACAGGAGCTGTGGAAAAGCTTGTGGGAAACTCGACGAGGCCTTGACCAAACCGCGATGCGACAGCGGTTTGACCACTTTGAACAGTTCTTTGTGCAATCCTGCTAAGTGGTTCAGAATCAGAGCTTTGTAATTGTTTACACGCTCGTCACGGAGGTTGCGGGAGGCAAAGGGTAGCAGAAAATGACCTGGAATGGTCTTTTCCACAAATTTCCGGGCACGGGCTTGCCAGACGGGGAAAAGCAGGCTGCGGTTTGGCTGTGCGAGAGCGCCCCTTCAACCGTAAATGGTGCTGACGAAAGGGCCTCTCAGGAAGCGCGCGGGGTCGATCTGGCTCTGCAGGCGCACCCCCTTGCAGCCGCCGTCGATCAGCATGCGGGCAGCCTCGGCGATGCCGGCGGCGGTGGTGGCCTGGATCGCCTTGAGGGTTCGGCCGCCGACGCGGCAGGGCCGGATCACCCGGGCATCTTCCAGGCGATGCAGGGCGCCGTCGGCGCCGCGCCCCTCGACCGCCGCATAGGTGGTGACCATGTCATCCTCGACGAAGGGCACTTCCTGCTCCATGCGGCGCAGCAGGAACGCGGCGCGGTCGATTCCGGGCGGCGCCTCGTCGAGGATCGACTGCACCCAGGCGTAATGACCGGGATAGCGCAGGGTCTTGTAGTCGAGCTGCCGCACCCGGCCGGCCAGCACCTGCGGCAGGTCGGCCGCACCGCCGGAGGTCAGCGCCTCCTCGTAGGCCACGCCGTGGATGAGCACGGTCTCGCGGTCGGACAGCGACGGGCGGGTGGTGCGCTTGCCGTCGCGGATCACCGTCGCCGGCTCGACGTACTCGGTCGCGACGCCGATCGAGCTCCAGGTGAAGCCGTAGTAGTGAGGCGGCCGGGCGGTGGTGCTGTTGGCCCCGACCCGCATCTCCACGACGTCGGCGGTGGTGACGTCGTTCTCGCTGCAGAACCGCTGGAAGAGCCCGTTGGCGAGCACGTCGATGAAGCCGGGAGCCAGGCCGGCCTGCAGCACGTAGCCCTGCTCGGCGCCGGCCGCGATCTCGATCACCTCGTTGGTCTCCCGCACGTGCTCGGTCAGGTTGGCGTAGTGCAGCTGGTGCTTGCGCGCCAGCCGCGCCATGCGCGGCGCCTCCTTGCCCGGCAGGCAGTCGAGCAAAAGGTGAGAGGCCGCGAGCGCCTGTTCGAGCTCCGGCGACGTGCCTTCCGGCGGCAGGTGGAAGGACCGCACCTCGCCGGGCCGCCGCGAGCCCTCGCGGATCCACGACGCCGCGCTGTCGGCGCGCCCGCGGTCCGAGTCGCCCAGGTACAGGTCGGCTTCGAAGTCCCCCAGCTCGCGCAGCAGCAGACCGACGGCGCTTCCCATGCCGCCCGCTCCGGCGATCAACACACGCTTTCTGTTCATGCCAAGGTCGCTCCGCACCGCTTGCGATCTCCGCGGGAGTCGCCGACTTTCAGTCCCTTGCCGGGGATTGAGGGGAGCCTGGAAGCCCCCTCGAAGGAGAGCGGCATGCTACACCGCCCCGCCGAGCAGGGTCAACGCGGCGCGCCGCGCCACGCGCCGCGGCCGGCCGCGGGACCGGCGCTGCTTTTCATGTATCATCCCGCCACGAGATGAGATCGGAAGAGCGGGAGGTCTGGGGGCGATGGGCCTCCGCCAAAGACCGGTCGGTTGGCCCCTTGGCGAGGCCGACACTTCCCTCGGGTCGGAATGAAAAGGTGGTGACCGACTACTCGAACACGCCGCGCGACGCCACCCGGGTGCCGCTGGCGCACCGCATCCAGCTCAAGTTCGACCGCTTCAGCGGCTTCATCAACGAATACCTTTCCAACATCTCGCCGGGCGGCATCTTCATCAGGACCGACTCGCCGGAGCTGCCGGGGCAGCTGCTCGACTTCGAGTTCCGCCTGGGCGACGGCTACGAGCTGATCCATGGACGCGGCGAGGTGGTGTGGGCGCGCCAGCGGGCCGACGGGCCGGAGCGGCCGCCGGGAATGGGCGTCCGCTTCCTCGAGCTGAGCCCGGGGAGCAAGGATCTCATCTACAAGATCGTCGACGACTACGTGGCGCATGGCGGGAAGCCCTTCGATCTGACGCCGCCGGCGCCGCCTGCCGGGGCGCCGGAAGAGACGCCGGCGGCTGGTGGGGCGCCCGCATGGACGCCTGGCGAGTTGCCCGCCGGGACGCAGGATGAGCGGCCGGCGCCGGCGCCGGCGAGGCCCCCTGCGGAAGCGCCTTACAACTCGGCCGATGAGTTGGGGGCGGGGGCGCCGGGTGGGTGGCCTGCGGAGCCGCCGGCGGGGCCGCGATCCGCGGCTCCGGCGCTGCCTTGGACCCTGGACCTGCCGCCCATCCAACCGCTGCCCGGCGTGCCGGCGATCACGCCCCGTTCGCCGCTCGAGTCGCTGGGCGCCGGCGGCGCTTTCGCACCCTTCGAGCCTGCGGCCAGGGCCGAGGCCGGTGCGCCCGGAGCTGCCGGCCGGGCGGCCGACCCGCTGGCGCAGATGGCGGCGGCGCTGCCGCCGCTCGACGAGCTGGCTCCCGACGTGCCGGGTCTGCTGCCGGTGGCATCGCCTCGGCACGGGTCGTCGTCGTCCGCCTCCGAGCCGCGCCCCTCGGCGGCGGCGCCTCAGCGGGCACCGGCCTTCTCCGCCTTCGACTCGCGAGTGCCGGTACGCCGTTCGCGCCTGCCGCTGATCGCCGCCCTGGTCGCCGTCGGCCTCCTCGCCCTGGCTGCCTTCCTGGCGCGCGACTACCTGCTCGGCTGGCTCGAGAGGCGGGAGCAAGCGCATGCGGAACGGTCGCCCGTGCCGCCGCAGTCCGCCCCGTCCCGGCCCGCGGTCATTCACCGGGCGGCTACCCCGACGCCGCTGACGCGTCCCTCCTCACCGAGTCCCGCTGCCGCGCCGGCCGCCGCCGGTCAGGCTGCCGTCGCACCGGCAGCGGCCGCCCAGCCCTCAGCCTCCTCAGCCTCCGCCGCCCCCGCGGCCGGCCCGCCGCCGCTGGTCACCGCGCGGACCCCTCCAGGCGCCGCTCCGGCATCGGCGCCGGCCCAGCGCGTCACGGCCGTCGAGCGGATCACTTGGGAGGCGTCCCCGGGTGCCACGGACGTGGTGCTGTGGGGGAACGGCGACTTCGCGCCCCAGTCCTACACCCGGTCACGGGTGACCGGCGCGCCGGTGCGGGAGGTGGTCCGGATCACGGGCATCACCCGTCCGTTCCCCTCGCCCCGCCTGGCCGTCAGCACGCCGGAGCTGTTGCAGGTGCGCACCGGCTTCCATCCGCCGCAGGAGCTGCACGTCGTGCTGGACCTGGGCGGCCGGGGCGTCGAGGTCGCCGCGGTCGAGGCGGGTCCGCGGCAGTTGCGCATCCGTCTGCGCTCCAAGTAGGACGCCCGGCGCTCTCCGTTCGGCGCCCCGGGGTGACGGTTCCCCGCTGACACGGATGCGCCGGATCTGCCGGCTCTGCAACCGGCGGCGGGCAAACCCCCGTCGGTCTGTAGTAGACTCTCGTGCCCTGGATCGTTTGACGATGCGAGGTTAGGCGGCGGCCCCCAGGCGGGCCGCCAGAGCCGAAGGAGGCGACGCCGCCCGGCGGTAGCGGGCGACGGTGCCTCGGGACCACGGGGCCGTTTCAGGGATGCCGCTGTCGATGGCCAATGCCGATCGCTTGAAGCGCCGACTGTTGGATGAGCTCGTGCAGGAGAACGTCGATCTCATCCGGGGGCGGCGCCGACTGCGCCGCCAGCGGCGCCGCCCCTACCTCCGCCTGACGGGCGCCCTCGGCCTGTTGCTGCTGTCGGCGACGCTGGCCGGATCGACGCACCTGCTGTCCACCCTTGGCGCGGCCTCCCGCGCGGCGACCGTCCCGTCGCAGCCGCTCGCGGCGCTCGCGCCGCCCGCGTCCGCTTCGCCAACGGCCGCCATCGCCATCCTCGCCGGGGCCGCCTACCCGGCCGTGCTGCCGGCGACCCCGATCGATCCTGCGGTCCTGCCGCTGGCGGTGCGCAAGATCGCCATCGACGCCGGGCACGGCGGCGACAGTCACGGCACGACGACACCGCTCGGCCTGCTCGAGAAGGAGTGTCGCTCGCCGAGCGCGCCGCGATCGCCAACCGGTTGGGCGCCGACGTGTTCGTGTCGGTGCACGTCAACTGGATCGGCAACCGCGCCGCCCGCGGCGTCGAGACCTACTACCTGGGACCGACCGACGACCCGTTCCTAAGCCGCCTGGCAGCGGCGGAAAACCGCGACTCCGGCTATTCGATGGCCGACATGCGCCAGCTGCTGGACGGCATCTATGCCGGCGTCCGCCAGGACAAGTCTCGGCACCTCGCCGAGATGGTGCAGGCGGCCCTCTTCCGGTCGCTCGGACGGGTCAACGCGAAGATCGAGGACCGCGGGGTCAAGTCGGCCCCCTTCATCGTGCTGCTCTCCACCCGGATGCCGGCCATCCTGGCCGAGGTCTCCTGCCTCTCCAACGCCGAGGAGGCCCGCCTGCTGGCCCGGCCGCTCTATCGACAGTCCATCGCCGAAGCGCTCGCCGCCGGCCTGCGCGCCTACGCCGCCAATGCGGGCGGGGGCGCCGCCGGCAACGGTGGCTGATGGGCATTTCCAACGCAGAGAAGAGAAAGGAAACGGCCTGCATGCCCGAGAGTAAATCCGTCCTTCACGTCGGCATCGACCTGGGGACTTCCCGCAGCTCCATATCGGCTTCCAACGGCCAGCGTCACGTGGTCGAGAGCTATGTCGGCTGGCCGCTGGACATGGTGGCGCGCAAGGTGATGAAGAAGCCGGTGCTGATCGGTCAGGAGGCGCTCGACAACCGCTCGATGCTCGACCTCCACCGGCCGCTCGAGCAAGGCTTGATCAAGGACGGCTCGGAGAAGGACGAGGCGGCGGTGCGCGAGCTGCTCTGGCACCTGCTGTCGCTGGTCGGGGTCGCCCGCGAGACGCGCAACGGCATGAAGGTGCGCGCCGTGGTCGGGGTGCCCGCCGAGGCGCTGCGCGTCAACAAGCAGAACGTCCGCAAGGCGGTGCAGGACGCCGTGGACAGCCTGATGATCGTCTCCGAGCCGTTCGCGGTGGCCTACGGGCTCGAGGCGCTGCTGCACACGATGATCATCGACCTCGGCGCCGGCACCACCGATTTCTGCGTCATGAACGGCCGCCTTCCCACCGAGGAGGATCAGCGCACCCTCACCCAGGCGGGCGATTGGGTCGACGAGCAGCTGTCGCGCCTCACCCGGGAGCGCTATCCCGACGCCCGCTTCTCGATCCACATGGTCCGCTCCTGGAAAGAGGAATCGAGCTTCGTCGGCACGACCCGCACGCCGGTGGTGGTGACCGTGCCGGTCAACGGCAAGCCGACCCAGATCGACATCACCCAGGAGATGCGCCAGGCGTGCGAAGGGCTGCTGCCGCCGATGGTCGAGTCGATGCTCGACCTGCTGTCGCGGGTGCAGCCGGAGTACCAGGAGAAGGTGCGCAACAACATCGTCGTCTCCGGTGGCACGGGCCTCATCCGCGGCCTGGGACCGCGCCTGGAGCAGGAGCTCGCGGCGGTGGGCGGCGGCAAGGTGAAGGTGGTGAAGGACCCGGTGTTCGTCGGCTCCGACGGCGGGCTGTCGATCGCCCTCGACGCGCCCGACGGCGACTGGGAGAAGCTCAGTCCGTCCTGAGCGGCCGCGCGCCCGCCTCGAGCGCCGGCTGACCCGCGAGCGCGGCCAGCGCGGCGCCGGCGCCGTAGGTCGTCAAGGCCCACGCCAGCCCGGCCGCGGCGGCGAGGAGGGCCCCGGTCCAGAGGGGCCACAGCGGCCGCTCCCCCGTGCCGGCGATGGCACTCACCCGGCGCGCCAGGTCGTCGCCGCGCAGCAGCCGGCGCGCCGCCGGCGACGCCCAGGGCGGCAGGCGGGGGACCAGGATCGAGCCGATCTCGTAGGCATCGCCGCCGAGCGACAGGAGCGGCGCCAGGGCGACCGGCAGGGAGGCGCCGAAGGCGAAGGCGCGCCGGGCGCGCGCGGCGCGGCGCAGCCACCAGACCCCGGGCACGACGGTCAACAGGTAGGGTCCCAGGTCGGTGGCGAGATAGACCAGGTCGCTGCCGCGGGTGTCGAAGCCGGCCAGCCGGCCGGCATACTCGCCGCCCGGCGCCACGAAGGGCAGCATCCGGGCGAGCGCCGCGCCGCCATAGGCCGGGGCGATCTCCAGCCGCCGCACCTCGCCGCCGGCGGCCGTGCATGCGGCCGCGTGCAGCAGCTCGTGCGCCGGCACGTAGAGCCACCAGCCGATCAGCAGGCCGGCGCCGATCCCGGCCAGCGCGCGCCAACCTCTCGGCGGTCCCCCGAGGCAGCGGTCGAGGCCGTTCCAGGCGTCGGTGAACGGCAGCGCGACCGGCCGGCCCCAGCGCTTCAGCACCCGGACCGCCCGTGGCCGCTTCGCGGGGCATCGGCGAGTGAACGGAGCCGGCCGCTCATCCGCCGGACCCGGGCTCGTCAGGCTTCCCGGGAGGCGGCGATGCGCCGGCGCGGTTGATCGCCGCCGCCATGGCCGCCACCTTGGCCGCGGCATCGGACCGGCGATCGCCGGAGCCGGCCGAGCCGGTGGCGCCGGTGCCCGGGCCGCCGGTGGAGCGCGTGGCGCTCGCGGCGTCGCCTGGACCGTCCCGCGCCAGCACCAGCAGGGTCAGGTCGTCGCGCAGCGGCTCGTCGCCGACGTGCGCGTCGAAGGCGGCGAGGATGCGGTCGTGCAGCGCTTGCGGCGTGCCGCCCGAGCGCGTGAGGTCGGCGATCCGAGCGTAGCCGAAGGCCTCCGATTGGCCGTCGATCGCCTCGGCGAGCCCGTCCGTGTAGAGCACCAGCATGTCGCCGGGGGCGAGCACGGTGGCCTGCGGCTCCGGCGCCAGGTCCTCGCGCACTCCCAGCGGCAGGCCGCCGCTCCCCAGCTCGACCACTTCGCCCGAGGCGCGGCGGAGCACGGGGAACGGATGCCCGGCGCAGATCGACGCCAGCTCCCCGGTCGCCGGCTCGAGCAAGGCATAGAAGACGGTCATGAAGGTACGCCGGGTGCCGGTGCGGCAGAGGGTGCGGTTGAGCAGTGCGATCACCCGGTGCGGGTCGGGGTCGATGTCGAGCGCGGTCTTCAGCGTGGCGTTGGCGATCGCCATCACCAGGCCGGAGGCCATGCCGTGCCCGGTGGCGTCGCCGACCATCAGCGCCACCCTGCCGTCGGGCAGCCGCAGCACCTCGTAGTAGTCGCCGCCGACCTCGTTGGCGGTGCGGTAGGAGTGGGCGAAGCGGTAGCCCGCCAGCTCGATGGCGCCGTGCGGCAGCAGCTCGGCCTGCAGCTCGCGGGCCACCTGCAGCTCGTCGCGGACGCGGACCCGATCGACCAATTCGAGAGCCAGCAGGAAGACGAGGCCGCCGGCGCTCAGCAGGAACCAGAAGGGCGAGAAATCGACGCTGACATGCAGCGCATGGGTGCGCTGGACGCTCTGGTAGGTGTAGCTGCCGCTCATCAGCGCCACCACGATGCAGATCAGCGACAGGGCGAAGAGCGCCCGCCGGGCCGGCGTGAGCTTGTAGGACAGGCCCAGGAAGGCGAGCCGGGTGCGGAACAGCAGGCGCTTGCCGCGGCCCTTGGGCTCGGGCAGCTCGGCGTGCTCGCGGGTGAGCACCGAGTAGGCGCTGGCCGCGTCACGCTCGAACAGGCGCTTGATCTCGCTGCGGCTGAGCCCGGCGGTGTACTCGCGCACGAACGCGCCGAAGCTGCGTGCCCGGCCTCCCCACCTGGCGTCGAGGGTCGCCGCCGGTCGGCTGCCGCCCGGGAGGGCGTGACGGTCACGGCGTTTACGGCGCGGGCTCATCTCAAGGCGTGGATACGGCGCCGGCGCCGGCGAGTTGCGGCGGCGCGCTGCCGGCCGCGTCGAAGTGGGCGATCGAGTTGGCGTAGTAGCGCAGCAGCGGCAGCTCGGCCTCGCGGGCGGCGTAGAGGCCCTGCCGCTCCTCGACGAGGTGGCGCAGGGTCAGCATGCGCAATCCCGCCTCGATGGCGTAATCCTGGTCGCGGCGCGGCACGTACACCTTCGCTCCCGCCGCTTCGAGCGCCGCCATCCGCCGGTACGCCGCCGCCTTCAGCTCCAGCCGCGACAGCGGTCCCGCGCCGCGCTCGGCGCGCTCGACGAACACCGACGCCACCAGCGGCACCGGCACCACCGGCACGACCGCGCCGACCGCGGCCATCAGCTCGCCACCCAACGCCGCCAGCCGGTCGGAGTGCTCCTGCGGCGCCAGGGCGCGGAAGTCCAGCCGGCGCTCGTCCAGGTAGCGGCGCATCGAGATCGGGGTGCCGAAGGTGACGCAGGCGTAGCCGAAGCGGTGCCAGCGGCTGCGGGCCGCCAGGGCCAGCTGGCGCAGGACGAAGCCGGCGGTGGTGCCCAGCGCGCGCCGCAGCCCCGGGCGCGGCGCCGCCGCCGGCCCCTGGCCGAGCAGCAGGGTGCGGTCTTCGAGAGTGCGGTCGTAGTTGATGCCCACCGGCACGAAGATCAGGTCGCGCTCGCCCCGCGGGTCGAAGGTGCGCAGCATGTAGCCGAGCAACCCGAGCTTGGGCGGGCGCAGGCGGCCGTCGCGGGTCAGGCCGCCCTCGGGGTAGACGGCTTGCGTGACCCCCGCGCCGGTGGCCATCTGGATGTAGCGCTCGAGCACCCGGCGGTAGAGCGGGTCCCGGGAGTTGCGGCGCACGAAGTAGGCGCCGGTCGCCCGGATGAGGGTTTGCAGCGGCCAGATCCGTGCCCACTCGCCGACCGCGTAGGACAGCGCCGTACGGTCCGCGGCGAGGTAGGCAACCAGCACGTAGTCCATGTTGCTGCGGTGGTTCATCAGGAACACCACCGTGGACTCCGGCGGCACCGCCGCCAGGGCGGCTTCGTCGGCGGCGCCGAGGCGCACCCGGTAGAGCAGGCGCGCCACGCGGCGCGACAGCCAGTAGCCGAGCCGGAAGTAGAAGTAGGCGTTGAACGCCGGCACGATCTCCCGGGCGTAGCGCTCGACCGCGGCGAGCACCACCTCGCGCGGCATCTGGCGCTCGCGGGCGCTGGCCTCGACCGCCTGGATCACCTGCGGATCGAAGAGCAGGCGGTCGATGAGCACCTGGCGGCGGGTGCGCTGGAACGGCTGGATGCGCAGCGCGAGGCGGGAGTTGAGCTCGTCGATGACGCGGTTGACCCGGCGCCGCAGGTACCAGCGCGCGCTGGGCACCAGCAGGCGGTCGAGCGCCGCCCAGCCGGCGAGCAGCAGCAACACCAGCACCAGCCAGAGAGGTAGCTCGACGCGGACGTTCATCGCAGGAAGCCGAGCCCCATTATCCACGATCGTGCGATCGCGGCCGCCGCCACCCGCGGCGCTGCCGCTAATCGGCGCAAAAAAACCCCGCATCGTGGAGGGAGACGACGCGGGGGGAGGAGAGGGAGCTAGGAGATTGTCGGAGGATTTTGCCTCCCGGACGGGCCCAACTCCCGGAACCCGTCCTGTTCTTTCCAACAGGGTAGGTCCCGCCTCGATTCCCTCCGGTTCAAAATCCTGAATCCGGCGGTTCGGGGTAGAATCCACCCGGCGGCGCCACCTTCGCCGAGACCCCATGCACACGATTTTCAAGGATTTCTCGTTCGCGGCGGCGCACGCCATCCGCGGCCACACCCGCGGCTGCGAGAACCTGCACGGCCACAACTACCGGGTGCGCGTCCACCTGCGGGCGCGCCGGCTCGACGAGCTCGGCATGGTCCTCGACTTCGCCGACCTCAAGTCCATCATGCAGGAGGTCCTCGGACCCTTCGACCATCGCGTGATCAACGATGTGCCGCCCTTCGACCGGCGCAACACCACCGCCGAGCTGCTCGCCGAATACGTCTTCGGCGAGGTGGGCAGGCGATTGCCGGAGAGCGGCGAGCCGCAGCGGCGGGTCGAGGTGACGCGGGTCGAGGTGTGGGAGAACGAGACCGCCTGCGCGGCCTACGAGCCCTGAGCACCGGCGCCGCGAGCGCTCCGCGGCCTTCCTTGCCGGGGCGGCGGACAGGGTCTAAAATCGATTCAGTGGATGCGCCGCAGGCGCCTGGTCCGCGGGGAGAGCGAGATGTCGCAGCAGACGCGAGTGGTGGTGGAGGAGACGGCGAGCCAGGGGACCGAGCAGGCGCCCGCTCCGGGGCCGGCGAAGCTGGTGCTGGACGGCAAGGAGCACGAGCTGCCGGTGGTGGTCGGCAGCGAGGGCGAGAGAGCCGTCGACATCACCCACCTCCGGGCGGAGACCGGCTACATCACGCTCGATTCAGGATACGGCAACACCGGCGCCTGCGAGAGCGCCATCACCTTCATCGACGGCGAGCGGGGGATCCTGCGCTACCGCGGCTACGATATCGAGGACATCGCCAGCCGGACCACCTTCGTCGACGTTTGCTACCTCTTGATCTACGGTCACCTGCCGAGCCAGGCAGAGGCGAAGAATTTCCGCGAGGGGCTGACCTATCACAGCCTGCTGCACGAGGACATGAAGAAGTTCTTCGAGGGCTTCCCGGCGGGGGCCCACCCGATGGCCATCCTGTCGGCGATGGTGGCCAGCCTCTCCGCCTACTATCCGGAGCACGAGGAGAGCATCGATCTCAACATCATCCGGCTGCTGGCGAAGGCCAAGACGATCGCCGCCTTCTCGCACAAGAAGAGCATCGGTCAACCCTTCATGTATCCGCGCAACGACCTGTCCTATTGCGCCAACTTCCTGCACATGATGTTCGCCGTGCCGGCCGAGCCCTACACCGTCAACCCGGTGCTGGACCGGGCGCTCAACCTGCTGCTCGTCCTGCACGCCGATCACGAGCAGAACTGCAGCACCTCGACGGTGCGCATGGTGGGCAGCAGCCAGGCGAACCTCTGGGCCTCGATGTCGGCGGGGATCTGCGCCCTGTGGGGGCCGCTGCACGGCGGCGCCAACCAGCAGGTGATCGAGATGCTCGAGCACATCCAGCGCGACGGCGGCAACTACAAGAAGTACGTCGACATGGCGAAGGACAAGAGCGCCGGCTTCCGGCTCATGGGCTTCGGCCACCGGGTCTACAAGAACTTCGATCCGCGGGCGCGCATCCTCAAGCAGACCTGCGACGACGTGCTCGCCGAGATGGGCGTGAGCGATCCGCTGCTCGACATCGCCAAGTCGCTCGAAGAGGTGGCCCTGCACGACGACTTCTTCGTCCAGCGCAAGCTCTATCCGAACGTCGATTTCTACAGCGGCATCATCTACCGCGCGATGGGCATCCCCACCAACATGTTCACGGTGATGTTCGCGCTCGGTCGGCTGCCTGGCTGGCTGGCGCACTGGAAGGAGATGCGGGACGATCCCAAGACCCGCATCAACCGGCCGCGGCAGATCTACACCGGCGCGACCCGGCGCGACTTCGTGCCGCTCGACCAGCGCGATTGACGCGGCCGACGTCGCCGACGCGGCCGGGCCCGCATCCTGCGCTGCGCTCGGGCACGGGTCGGTTGACAAACCGGACCGCGGCAGTCCAGAATGCCCCGAGTCGCTGTTGAGATAAAGTCTCAATAACGAGCTTGGCAAGGGGTGAAACCCGAGGATTCATGAGATGGCCGATCGGCTCGAGAAAGAGCTCTTCCTGAGCTTCCTGCGCGAACGCCGGCAGCGGGTCACCGCCGAGCGGCTGGCGCTGCTCGACGAGGTGTTCCGGCAGCACGGCCACATCGATGCCGAGCAGCTGCTGACGGCGGCGCGGCAGCGCGGCCTGAAGATCTCTCGCGCCACCGTCTACCGCAACCTGGAGCTGCTGGTGGCCAGCGGCCTCGCCCGCAAGCAGCGTCTGGGGCGCCGCCGCTTCCTGTTCGAGCACGTTCATGGCGGCCAGCGGCACGATCACCTGGTATGCACCCGGTGCGGCCGCGTGGTGGAGTTCGTGAGCCCCGGCATCGCGGCGCTGCAGGCTGAGATCTGCCGCGCTCACGGCTTCGTGCCGGCGAGCTACAGCCTGCAGATCAACAGCTTGTGCCAGGGTTGCGCCGAGGCGGAGCGAGTGGCCGGCGATGCCGGCGAGGCCGGAGAGAGGCGGCGCGTCCATGTTTGAGGCGCTGATCGTCAGCCTGCGCGAGGGCGTCGAGGCGGCCCTGGTGGTGGGCATCATCGCCGCCTTTCTGCGGCGGGAGGCCGGCGGCCGCTATCTCGGGGCGGTGTGGGCCGGCATCGCCGCCGCGCTCGCCGCCAGCTTGCTCGGCGGCATCCTGCTGCGCCGCCTGACGGTCGACGAGAACGTGCTCGAGGGCCTGCTCTACCTGGCGGCGGCGGCGGTCGTCGGCTCGATGCTGGCCTGGATGTGGACCCACAGCCG
>WNFI01320624.1_pt1 | contig 15666 bp, 15 predicted proteins | sample 5400471 | NCBI WGS metagenome assembly WNFI01 (sample SAMN13153348, study PRJNA577476) | soil metagenome | isolation source: 100 cm saprolite on Douglas fir-dominated hillslope | place: USA:California | collected 2013-09-17 | reverse complement strand
TGTCGTGGATAACCCACCTCGACAAGAGCCGGTTCGAGTCCGTGGTGTACTACACCAACGAGTGGATGGCGGAGGATTCGCACAGGATCGCGGCCGCTGCGGACACGTTCCACCACCTCCCCGGGCGCCCGCTTCACGTCCTCGCGCAGCAGGTCATCGCCGACGACCTCGACATCCTCGTCTATCCCGAGCTCGGCATGAACGCCGAGGTGTACACGCTTGCGGGCCTGCGCCTAGCGCCGGTGCAGTGCTGCGGCTGGGGCCATCCCAACACCACCGGCCACGAGGAGATCGACTGGTTCATCTCGAGCGAGGCGATGGAGCCCGAGGGCGCCCAGGCAAGCTACACCGAGCGCCTCGCACTCCTTCCGGGACTGGGGACGCGCTATGCCTACCCGGTCGCGGAGACCGGGAGCGTGCGCGCCGACTTCGGCCTGCCCGACGATCGCACCATCTCCCTCGTGCCGCAGTCGCTCTTCAAGATCCATCCGGAGAGCGACGACCTGATCGCCGAGGTCCTCGTGCGCGACCCGCGGGGCCTCGCGCTCATGTTCTCGTCGCACCACGACGCGCTCACCGACACCTTTGTCGCCCGGGTCGAACGGGCTTTCGCGCGCCGGGGCCTCGACCTGAGGGAGCGCGCGCGATTGCTCGAGCCGTTCGTGCCGCACGAGTCGTACCTTCGCCTGAACCAGCTCTGCGACGTGATGCTCGACACGCCGCATTGGTCCGGCGGCAACACCTCGCTCGACGCCTTCGCGAACGGGCTGCCGGTGGTGACGCTCCCGGGGCAGCTGATGCGCGGCCGTCAGAGCGCGGGGATGCTGCGGCTGCTGGGCATCCCGGAGCTGATCGTCTCGAACGCCGAGGAGTACGTCGCCACCGCGGTGCGGCTCGGAACGCAGCGCGAGGAGCGCGAGGCGGTATCGCAGCGGATCAAGGCTGGGCTCGGCAACCTCTTCGAACGCGACGAGCCGGTGAGGGCGCTCGAAGCATTTCTAGATCGCGCTGTGCGCGGTCAGTAGGCGAGGCGCGTCAGGCTCTTGCTGCCCGTCATTCCGTAGTAGGTGAAGGTCAGCGTGCCGCTGTTGGCGCCGGAGAACGACAGCGTCGCCGTGCCGACCGCCTTTCGCCGCACCTGATCGGCGTTGAACGGGCGGTTCGCGGGCGGCCCCGAGGTCTCGTAGAGCTCGCCGGTATATGTGCTCGGCGACGTCCATCGCCCCGAGGACATGTGCAGCCACAGCGGCCTGCGGTCGGCGTCGTAGGTGTACCACACGACGAAGACGGTGTTGCTCGAATGCTGGACGAGGTTCATCCCCCAGCCCGATTCCTTCGGGTCCCACCACAGGTCCGTGAAGTCCGCGAACGGAGTGAAAGTGGGGTCCAGATATCGCTGCAGTGCGGGATAGGCGAGATCGAGCCTCGAGAAGTAGTCGGTGCCGGAAAGGTTCGAGCACATCGCTGAGCCGCCCCACAGCCCGCCACGAAGCGCGAAGCGTGTGCCGTCGCTGGTGAAAAGCGCCCCACCGCTGCTGCCCGGTTCGGTGGTGCCCGTGGCCCAGCCCACCTCGACATAGCGGTTCGCACCCGCATCGGCGATCGGCGAGTAACTGCGCGCCGTTCCCTGGGATACCTTCGCGAGGTCGCCGCGTGGATGGTGGATCGAGGTCACGCCGATGCCGATCGGAACCGGATTGGCGTCCCAGCCGGCGTAGAACGTGCCGGGCGGTGGCGCTTCGTTGAGACGCAACAGCAGGACGTCGCTTGCGGCGTCGGCGTAGGCGACGGTCGCTCCGCCGGAGAGCTGCCGGAATGCGGTCAGTGCGCCGTTGCAAGCGTTTGCCTCGAAAAACCACAGCGTGCTGAGCGTTGCGGCGACCGCCTGCATCTCGGCCATCGACTTCGACGGCGGTCCGGGATTGTCGAAGCAATGATTGGCGCTGTAGAACCAGGGAACCTGCGTCGAGGGATCGGTATCGTTGATCAGCGTTCCGGTGCACAGGTAGGTGTACCCGTCCGCCGAGAACACCATCTCGGCGACGGCGTGGGCGGCGTCCAGGAATCCGGGCATGGACACCTGGCTCGAGCATTTCAGGTCGACGTTGCAGGGGCCGGCATCGCCGAGGTCCTGAGTTCGCTTCGCGAATCGGCTCGAAGGCGTGGTGAAGAGGTGCGAGGCGCCGACGGCGCGCGGCATGACCGGCGCGCGGGTCACGTTCGGCGCGAAGAACTCGACCCTCTGCGCATCGCCTTCGGTCACGGGCGACCACCAGGCAACGGAACGGTCGGGAATGTCGCCCACGCGCACTGGCCCCCATAACGGCGAGGATGGCTCCGACCCCTGGAACACCATCTCGACGTCGAGCGGCAGGCCCGCGAGATCGAGAGCGATGCGCAGCGCGCCCGCGTCGGGCGAGGCCACGGTGAGCTTCGCGGCGAGGCCGCCGGCCACCGGCACCCAGGCGGCCACCGCGAGCGCCCGCGGCAGCGCGCGATTGCGCCCGATCGCCACGCGCTTGAGCTGCGTGCGCTGGTTCTCGCCGCGCACCTTTTCCAGCTCGCCGGCGGGAAGCGGAGTGAGGCGCGCCTGGCTGCCGCCGTCGTGCGCGAGGCGCAGGATGGCGGCGGGCCGGATTTCCTTGGGCGCGATGGCGGCTTCGCCGGGGACAACGGGAAGGCAAAGGGCGTGGGATGCCAACGCCCATGTGGCTGCCGCCGCAACCAGGCGGCACAGGACACGCATGCAGGGGTTCGTCGCGAAGACTCGGGCCATGTGTCAACGACTGTAGCCACGGGGCCCCCACGCAACCATCGAACGAATCCGACACGCCTGTAGGACTGAGGCGCGATCTCGCCTAGGCGAACTTCCACCCGTGAAGGCGGAAAAAGCGGCAGGCCGAGCTCACGAACCAAGCGACGTGCCGCAGTCCCTTCCGGGACGCGCCGCCGCCGTGGTGCACGATGCGCGACTGCGGCACGTAAGCGACCTTCGCCTCGGCGCCCAGGCGCAAGCTCAGGTCGTAGTCCTCGAAGTACATGAAGAAGCGCGGATCGAATCCCCCGAGACGGGCGAAGAGCGGCGTGCGCACGACGAGAAAGCAGCCGCTCGCGAGCGGCACGGGCGAATAGGGGCGCTCGGGCTCGAGGTCGCGCATCTCGTATTCGTCGAGCGTGCGTGCGAAGCGCCGCCGCACGAATGCCGGCGCGATCCCGCGCAGGAAGAGGATCCACAGCGAGGGATAACGCTTGCACAGGTACTGGCGTTCGCCGTTAGCCCCGCGCACCGAGGGCGCCACCGCGCCGACCTGCGGATCGGCGTCGAGCGCTGCGATCGCCGCGGTGATCGCGCCGGCCTCGAGCTCGACGTCGGGATTCATGATCACGTGGTAATCCGACGAGAGCCGCGGCAGTACCAGGTTGTTGGCGCGTCCGTAGCCGACGTTTCCCTGGCCGCTCGCGATGTCCACGCGGGCGGCATCGGCGAGGAGCGATCGGGCGCTCCGTTCGACCGCGGGGAGCGTCTCCGGCGGGCCATTGTCGACGACGTGTACCTCGGCAGCCCCGATGCGTCCTGCGGCACGCGCATTCGCGATGGCCGCCGCGAGCGAGGCGAGCGCGCGCTCGAACAGCGCCGCATCGAACGCAGCCGCGTTCGCCGCCCCTCCCGAGGTCGCATAGATCGTTCCGGTGAAGGTGTTGGTCGCGCTCCAGGTCCCGCCCGGCATGTGGAACCAGGTGCGCTTGCCATCCGCGCCATAGGTGTACCAGACGGCGAAGATGTTGCGCGAGGGATGCTGCATCAGGTTCAAGCCCCACCCGGACTCGTTGGGGTTCCACCACAGGTCGGTGTAGTCCGTGGAGGATGTCGACGCGGGCGCGAGATACGCGGCGAGCTGCGCATAGGCCGCGTCGAAGCGCGAGTAGTAGTCCGTGCCGCTCGTGTTGCTGCATGAAGCCGAGCCGCCCCACAACGCGCCGCGCAGCGCGTACTGCGTGCCGTCGAAGGTCCAGATTCCCCCGCCGCTGCTGCCCGCTTCGGTGGAGCCCGAGTTGTAGATCACCTCGCTGAACGGACTGGTCGCTCCGCCCACCACGGGGGGTGCTCCGAAGGTGAACACCGTGCCCTGGGAGACCTTCTTCAGGTCGCCCTGCGGATGGGTGATGGCGACGACCTGGGAATTGATCGAAATGGCGTTCGCATCCCAGCCGGAGAAGAACGCCCCGGCGGGCGCCACGTTGTTGAGCCTCACGAGGAGGGAATCGGCGCCCGGGTTGTTGAAGATGAACTGCGCGCCATTGGTGAGCTGGATGTAGCTCGGCACCGAGCGCGCGCCGCACGTGACCGCTTCGAAGAACCACAGCGTGTTGAGCGTCGAGGCGACCGTCTGCATCTGGGCGGCGGTCTTGAGCGGCGTCTTCTCGTTGTCGAAGCAGTGGTTGGCGCTGTAGAACCACGGGATCTGCGTGGCGGGGTCGGTGTCGTTGAGCAGCGTCCCGGTGCAAAGGTAAGTGATGCCGGTGTCGACGAGGACCATCTGCGCGACGGCGTTGCGCGCGTTGCGGAAGGCCTGCGCGGCCGCGAGCGGCGAGCACTGGATGTCGACGTTGCAGGATCCCGAGGCGCCGATCTCCGAGGTGCGCTTCGCGAGCCCGCTCGCCAGCGTCGTGAAGAGGTGCGAGGCCGCGGTCACCTTGAGCCGCAGGCTCGCCGGAGCGGTGGGCTGTGGGACGAAGAACTCAATCGTCTGCGTCTCGCCATCGGTGATGGGCGACCACCATGGCTCGGTGCGATCCGGGATGTCGGCGACGCGCACCGGTCCCGCGAGCCGCGTCGGATCGTCCGAACCGAAGGCCACGATCTGCACGTCGCCCGGCGCGCCTGCGAGATCCACGGCGAGGCGCAACGCCCCGGCCTGCGGCGAGCTCACCGCGACGCGGGCCGCGTAGCCACCCGGGACGCCGATCCAATCGAGGCGCGCCGGCGCGATCTGCGTGGATACGGGAATCGCACGCGCGACGCCGATCGCGAGCCGCTTGAGGGGCGTGCGCTGGTTCGACTCGCGCACGCTGGCGAGCTCCGACTCGGCGAGCTCGGGGAGCACGACGCGCGGCGCCTCGGCCGCGCCCAGTCGCAGGACCGGCGCGGGAGCCGCGTCCTTGGGCGTCTTCGACGCCTCGCCCGGGACGACGGGGAGCGCCGCGAGCGCGCCGACGGCGGCGCTCGAAGCGAGCGCGACCGCGGCCAGGCGGAGCCAACGGATGAGGATTGAATGCATGTTCAAATCGTGACCCCCCTGCGTTCGCGGAGTTCCGGATCCGGCAGGGTGGGAAGGCATGACATCGGCAACAATTCGCGACGTTGCGAGTTATCGGGGCTCAACGCGCGAGGGCCTGCCGCGGTGCACCGGCCGTCGCCTCGCGGAAGACCTTGAGCATCGCCTCGACCATCCGCGCCTCGCCGAAACGCTCGCGCGCGCGGGCGAGACCGCGCTCGCCCAGCGAGCGGCGCCGCGTGTCGTCGTCGAGGAGCGACGCGAGCGCCGCGCGCAGCCTCGGCGGGTCGGAGGGCGGGACGATCACGCCCTCGACGCCGTCGGCGACGATCTCGTCGATGCTGCCGACCGAGGTCGTCACCACCGGCAGCGCGCACGCCATCGCCTGCATCAGCGCCTGGGGCACGCCTTCATTGGCGTACGAGGGGAGGCAGAAGAGATCGAGGGCTTGCAGCCACGGCACCACGTCCGCCTGGTTGCCGGCGAAGGTCACGCTGGCGGAGATTCCGAGATCGGCGGCGCGCCTTTCGAGCGCCTCGCGCTGCGGGCCGTCGCCGACGATCGCGAGGCGCGCGTCGCGTCGCGCGAGCGCCGCGAAGGCCTCGAGCAGGTGCCCGTGGCCCTTCCAGCTGCGCAACGTCGCGACGATGCCGACGATCTTCGCATCGCGCGGCAGCCCGAGCTCGGCGCGCGCGCGCTCGCGCTCGCCGGGGCGGTAGCGTTCGAGGTCGATGCCGGTCGGGATCGAGACGATGCGCGCAGGGTCGACGCCCGCCTCGACGAGCAGCTGCTCGCGCAGGCGCTCGCCAGTCGTGACGACGCGCGCGGCCCGCGCGTAGAGCCAGCGCGTGGCGGCGTTGCGTGGCAGGGGCGCGGAGATGTGGCGCGTGCGCACCAGCGGCGCCGCGCGCGCGAGCGTCGCGGCGGCCAGCGCCGCGAGCCAACTGTCGGTCGAGCTGTGGGTGTTCACGACGTCGAACGCCCGCCGCGCGAGGAGCGATCGCAGCGCCGCGATGCCGCGCGGGCCCTTGCGCGCGATCGGCAGCGCCAGCGCCTCGACGCCGAAGCGCGCGGCCTCCACGAAGATGCGCGCCTCGGAGGGCGCGGCGACCAGCACCTCGTGGCCGAGCCGCGAGACGCCGCGGGCTTCCGTGAGCACGCGGATCTCCTGCCCACCCCAGCCGAGCGAGGACTCCGTGTGCAGGATGCGCAGCCGCTCGCCGCTCATGCGCCGGCGAATTGCAGCCGGTGCAGGCCCGCGTAGACGCCGCCCGCCTCGATCAGGTCGCGATGCGCGCCGGATTCGACGACACGTCCCTGCGACAGGACGACGATGCGATCGGCCTTCTCGATGGTCGAGAGGCGATGCGCGATCACGATGGTCGTGCGCCCGCGCATGAGCGCTTCAAGCGCCGCCTGAACCGCGCGCTCGCTCTCGGTGTCGAGCGCGGAGGTCGCCTCGTCGAGCAGCAGGACTGGCGCGTCCTTGAGGACGGCGCGCGCGATGGCGATGCGCTGGCGCTGGCCGCCGGAGAGCTTGGCGCCATTCTCGCCGATCGGCGTGGCGAGGCCCTGCGGCAGCGCGGCGATGAATTCCATCGCGTGCGCCGCCTCGGCTGCGCGCACGATGTCGGCCTCGGTCGCCTCGGCGCGGCCGTAGGCGATGTTCGCCGCGACCGTATCGTTGAAGAGCACCACGCTCTGCGAGACGAGCGCGATCTGCCGCCGCAAGCTCGCGAGCGTGAGCGCCTCGAGGTCGTGCCCGTCGAGCGTGATGCGGCCGGTGCCGGGGTGGTAGAAGCGGGGCAGCAGGTGGATGAGGCTCGACTTGCCGCTCCCGGACGGGCCTACGAGGGCGACCGTCTCCCCGGGACGAATGTCGAGCGATACGTCGTGCAGCGCCGGACGCGAGCCGCCGTGGTAGGCGAGGGATACGAGCTCGAAGCGGATGGCGCCGCGGGCGCGCGCGATCTCGACGGTGCCGTTGTCGTCCTCGGGCTTTTCGTCGACGAGCCCGAAGACGCTCTCGCACGCCGCGAGCCCCTTCTGCAGCTGCTCGTTGATGCCGGTGAGGCGTTTGAGGGGCTGGAGCAGCATGCCGGTGGCGGCGATGAACTCGATGAAACGGCCGACGTCGGTCGAGCCCGCGAAAGCCTGGCCCGCGGCGAAGTAGATGATCGCGGCGATGGCGCAGGCGACGATGAGCTGCGTCACCGGCACGGTGCCGGCGGCCGCGGTCGCCTGCTTCATGTTGAAGCGCCGGATGCGCTGCCCGGCCTGGTCGAAGCGCTCGCTCTCGTACGCCTGCCCGCCGAAGACGCGCACCACGCGCTGGTTGCTGATCGACTCGTCGAGCACTTCGGCGATGCCGCCGATGGCGCGTTGCGTCTCGCGGCTCATGTCGCGGAGCCTGCGGCTGAAGGCGCGGACTACGAGGGCGATCGGCGGGATCACCACGAAGGCGATCAGCGTGAGCTTCCAGTTCGACCAGAGGAGGATCGCCACCAGGGCGCAGATGGTGACCGTGTCGCGCACCAGCACCGTGAGCACGCTGGTCGAAGCGGCGGCGAGGTTGCCCACGTCGTTGGTGAACTTGGTGACCAGCTTGGCCGTGGCGACGTCGTCGAAGTAGGCCGGCGGCAGGCGCAGCACCTTGTCGAACATCGCGCGCCTGAGGTCGAGGATCACGTGCTGGGCGACCCACTGCGTCGAGTAGCCTGAGGCGAAGCTCGCGAGCCCGCTCGCGAGGAAGACGGCGATGATGCCGAGCGGCAGCAGGATCGCGAGCTCGCGGTTGTGGTGCACGAAGAGCTCGTCGATGAGCGGCCCCGAGAGCTTGACCAGCGCGGCGTCGGCGAGCCCGCCGATCGCCATCGCCACCACGCCGCCGAAGAGCGCCGCCCGATACGGCCACACGTGGCGCATCAGGCGCAGGTAGAGGTCGCGGCTGGAGGGAACCGGCGCGTTCATCGCGTCATTATCGGTGATTCGGCGCTTCAGCCGGCCGAGAGCAGCTCGTTCACCGCCGAGCGCACGCGCTCGACCGGCAGCTGGGTGAGGCATTCGCTCACCTTGCCGCCGCCGCAGCCGTCGTTGTTGCACGGCCGACAGGGATGCACGGTGCTCGCGACCACGCGATGCGCAACGCGCCACGGCCCCCACACGCGCTCGTCGCTCGGGCCGAAGAGAGCGACCACGGGCGTGCCGACCGCCGCGGCGATGTGCATCGGCGCCGAGTCGACTCCGACGAAGAGGCGCGCGCGCGCGGCGAGGGCGGCCATCTCGCGCAGCGTGAGTTGGCCTGAGAGGTCGTGGACGCCTTCGATGGGACGCGCGAGGATGCGCGCCACGATCGCCCGCTCGCGTGGATCGGGCGCCGCGGTGACCACGATGCGATGGCCGTCGCGGGCGAGCGCGGCGAGGAGATCCGCGTTCGCCGCATCCGTCCATGCCTTGAAGAGCCAGCGCGAAGTCGGGTGGAAGTGCAGGAAGCCCTTCGGCGCGAGGCGGGCGGAGGCGAGGAGGGAGTCGACGCGTGCTTCGGCTTCCGCTCCCGGAACCATGACGAGAGGCTTCTCGCTCTCCTCGGGGTAGATGCCCACGCGCCGCAGCGCGTCGAGGTTGGCTTCGACCGTATGGCGCGGCGTCGAGCGCGGCAGGGGGTAGCGGTGCGAGAAGCACCAGTCCCACAGGCGGCTCGCCGGGCGCATCGGTGCGACTGACCAGCGTGGGCGAAGCGCTTGCGCGAGCCAGGCGCCGCGCCAGTGATCGGTGAGATGCACGAGCAGCTGGTAATGCCGCTCCCGCAGCCGTGAGAGCAATGCGCCCTCTTGGCGGGCTTGGTTCACGAGCCCGGAGCGTTTCCAGGTGCGGTCGACCCCTTGAATTTGCGCGATCGCCGGGTGTCCCTCGAGCATGTCGCACGTGTCGGCGTAGACGAGCGCGTCGATCTCCAGGTGCGGGGCGTGGTTCTTGAGCACCTGGAAGACGGGCGAGGAGAGCAGTACGTCGCCGTGATGGCGCAGCTTGATGACGAGGGCGCGCTGTACGGATACGAGATTGATGGCGTCGGGAACCATTTCAACGGCGCCGAGCCGCCGGCGCTACTATGCCGCGCCGCCGGCCTGCGGAGAGACCACCAACCAGAACCCATCGGGCGTCCGCTGCAGATGCAAGATCTCGAAATGGCGGCACAGGTGTGCCAGCCACCACGAGGCGGGACGCTGGATCAAGTGGGCGTTGCGTCCGTCGTTCAACACTTTCAACGCCGGTCCGGTGTGGATGCTGAGGAAGCCGAACTTCACGACGATGCGCTGCAACTCCTCGAGGACCGCTTGGAGGCATTCGGGCTCGATATGCTCGAGGACGTCGATGCAGCACACGAGATCGGCGGGTCGGGGCACGCCGTATTCCGGAAACGCGGGATCGTAGGGGAAGTAAGCGAACCCGCTTTCGCCCATCTCCTTCAGCTTCAGCTTTAGGTTGCACTTGCCCGCGCCGTAATCGGAAAGCGAGCGCGCGCCCGTGTCTCTCATGAGCCGAAGCACGATCGGGGCACAGCCGATCGAGGCCACGCCATAGTTCGGGTTCTTGTGCAGCTCGCGTTGCTGGTCGAGATAGGCGTCCGAGATGAACTGTTTGCGGTCCATGCCCGGACCCTGGCTCGCTTCGCTCACCGGTGTCGATTCCGATTTCAAAGCGTCAATTATAGGGCACGGCGGGCCGAGAGTTCAGGTAGCATCATTGCCTTCAATCCAGCCCGGCTCGGCCCAAGGCCGCAGCATTGCATGGGTGATTCCAACCAGCTGGCCTACCTCAAACGCTGGGTGCCGAAGGTAGAAGGGCCGGTGATCGAGGTCGGCAGCAAGGAATATGGCTCCACGTCGAGCTTCCGCGACTTCTACGTGGGCGCCGAGTATGTCGGCATCGACATGGCCGAGGGAAAAGGCGTCGACGTCGTCGTCGATCTCACCCAATCGATTGGGGCGCTGAAGGAGTCGCATTTCGAGCTCGGCATCTGCTGCTCGGTGCTCGAGCACGTCGAGAAGCCCTGGCTATTCGCGGCGAACCTCGCTCGGCTCATTCGCCCCGGCGGGCGCCTCTATATGTCGGTGCCCTGGGTGTGGCGATATCACGCGTATCCCGACGACTATTTCCGCTTCTCGCACCGCGGGGTGATGACGCTCTTCGAGGAATTCACGTGGGCGAACATGTTCTACTCGACCACCGTCTCGGGCGAGTTTCTCGAGGTCACCGAGAAGGACGCCGAGGCCGACAACCGCATGGCGGCGCTCGCCGACGCGCCGCAGGGCCAGAAGCGCAAGTACCTTCCCTACCTCATGATGAACATGCTTGGGACGCGCCGCACGGTCGGCTCTTGAGCCCATGAAGATCCTGTTCGCGACCGTCTTTCCACTCCGGCAAGGGCCCGGCGGCCCGACGTCGGATTTCGCCTCTGCGCGCTATCGGGCGATTATCCCTGCGCAGCAGCTCGCCCGACTCGGACACCAAGTGCAGCTCGCGTCGCCGCCGCCGGGCGGCGCCTGGCCGCGGGAGGTGCTCGAGGCGCCATGCGACGTCATCGTGGTCTCGAAGAGCGACCGAGGCGATGGCCGAGTCGATCCGCCGCAATACTTCCAGGGAATCGATCGTCATCCCGGATCCGGTCGAGGGTCCGCGCGGCATTCCGAATTTCGCTCCGAAGATGCCCCGGCTGAACGTCGTCTGGTTCGGACATCCGTCGAACCTCGGTGGCGTGACGCATCAGCTCGACCAGCTTACCGCGCTCGCCGACAAGATCCCGGTCCAATTCCGCATCGTGACCTCGCCTACGGCGGAAGCCGTCGCGCTGGCCGCGCAAATCGCCGCGGACGACCCTTCGCGCCTGCGCGCCGTAGTTGTTCCCTGGTCCCTGGAGAGCACGTGGCGAGCGCTCGAGGAAACGGACGTCGTGTGGATTCCGGTCGCAGGCTCGGAACAGAAGACGGTGAAGAGCGCCAATCGGCTGTTGGAGTCGTTATGGGCAGGGCGTCTCCGACTGCGGCCGCCGCTGGGCGGCGGCGCTCGGCGACGTGGGCGACCGGCCGCTGCGCCTGAATCTCGGATGCGGTGACAAGATCCTGCCCGGCTACGTGAACGTCGACGTGGTCGAAGCGCGCGCGGGAATGAAGCCCGACGTGATCTGCGACCTGCACGACCTGGTGCCCTTCTCCGATGCCTCGGCCGACGAGATCCTGTCGGTGCACGTCGTCGAGCATTTCTGGCGCTGGGAAATCCGCGACGTGCTGCGCGAATGGGTGCGGGTCCTCAAGCCCGGTGGCCGGATGGTCATCGAGTGCCCGAACATCCACAGCGCCTGCCGTACTTTCCTCGAGAATCCGGAGCAGTTCTCGCGCGAGGACCAGAACGGGCAACGCACGATGTGGGTGTTCTACGGCGATCCCAAGTGGAAGGATCCGCTCATGATCCACCGCTGGGGCTACACGCCCGAGTCGCTCAAGGCGCTGCTTTCCGAGGTCGGGCTCGCCGAGATCCGCCAGGAGCCGGCTCAATTCAAATTGAGGGAGCCCCGCGACATGCGGATCGTGGGAATCAAGCCGTGACCACCGGGATGCCAGCCGACCTCAACATGACGCCGGAGGGCGAAGCCTACGTGCGCTGGTTCCATGAGGCGAATGTGTGGAAGAACATGCAATGGCACGGCATCCGCACGCTCAAGCTGCCGAGCGATATCTGGAACTACCAGGAGTTCATCTTCGAGCACCGCATCGAGCACGTGATCGAGACAGGGACCCGGCACGGCGGCTCCGCGCTCTTCTTCGCCGAGACCCTCGCCGTACGCGGCGGCGACGGCCGGGTGGTGTCGATCGACATCGACGCGGTCTCGCGCCAGCTCGCTTCCCACGAGCGCATCCGCTTCCTGGTGGGCGACAGCGCGGCCCCTGAGATGGTGGCGCGCGTCCTGGCCCTCCTGCCGGTTCAGCGCGGCCCCGTGTTCCTGATCCTGGATTCGGACCATCGCCGCGACCACGTCCTGCGCGAGCTGCGCGCGTGGGTGCCGATGCTGCGCACCGGGGACTATCTGGTGGTCGAGGACACCATCGTCAACGGCCACCCCGTGCGCCCCGAGCATGGACCGGGTCCCCTCGAGGCGATCGCCGAATACCTCGACGAAGCTCCCGGCCTGCTCGTCCATGACGCGGCCCGCGAGGCGAAATTCGGCGCGTCATTCGCCGCGCGAGGCCATTACCGGCGAGCGTGATCCTCAGAACGCCTCGAACTTCACGCTCAGCAGCAGGGAGCGACGCGGGGCGTCGTAGCCCACCGCGCCTTCATAGCGCCGGTCGCCGAGGTTGGCCGCGCTCGCCTCCACCGACCACTGCTTGGAGATGGCGTACCGAAGCCGCGCGTCGATAAACGCCGCGACACCTCGAGCGATCCGAGCTGCTCGGCGCGCCCCTGGAGGCGCTTGCCGGTGTCCTCGTCGCGCGGGCGCTGCGCGGTGAATGCCGCGCGCACGTGCGTGCCGAGCCACTCGCCTTCGACTGCCGCCTCGACGCCGCGCACGCGCCCGCGCGCCACGTTGAGCACGGTCGACTGCGCGAAGCTGAACACGATCAGGTCTTCGAGGCGGCTGTCGAATCCGGTCACGCGCCACTGCAGCGCCGAGGAGGCATCGCTGCGCAACGACACCTCGGAGCTGCGGCTGCGTTCGGGCTTGAGCGCGGGATTGGGAGAGAAGCCCTCGAAGGCGGGCCCGTAGAGGTCGAAGAAGGTCGGCGGCCGGAAGCCGCGGGCATAAGTCGCCGCGAGGCGCGCGATCGAGGGCAGCGTCCAGCCATAGCTCGCGCTTCCGGTCGTGCGCCGGCCGAACTGCTCGTCGTCGTCGAGGCGCGTGCTCACCTCCAGCGCCTGGCCTTCCCACGCCTGGCGTAATCCGGCGAATCCGGCGTTGGTGTTGCGTCGCGTCTTGGCGAAGGCCTGGTCGCTCACGACGCGCTGGCGAATGGTCTCGCCGCCCGCGACCAGGGCGCCGCCCGGGACGGCGATCTCGTTCACCCAGGAGGCCTGGTCCTGGCGCGTCTCGAAGGTGTCGGGGAAGTTGCCGTGGATCACCAGGCGGTCGCGCCCCTCGCCGAGCGCGAGGCGGCTCGCCCACCAGTTCGTGAAGTTCGTCGACGACGTGAAGCGCGCGCCCGACACGGCCTGGTCGTTGCGATCATCGCCGGGGCCCGCGTCGAAGTGCGTGCGCGAGCGCGAGCCGAACGCTTCCAGCGTGAGCATCTCGCCCTGCCACAGGCGCTGCGACGCACGCAGGTTGAAGAACGCGTTCTCGTATGGATCGCGGTCGGGGTTGTAGCCGAAAGCGCGCGCGTTGGTGGCGCTCGGCGCATCGACGCGGCGCGCGCCGCCGGCGAACGAGATCAGCGTCTTGTCGTCCGCGGCGACGAGGCCCGCCGATGCGCGACCCTCGGCTGCGTTGCCGTAGCTCGCGGAGGCGAAGAGGTGCGGCACGCCTTTGCCGCGCGTGAAGATCTGCACGACGCCGCCGATCGCATCGGGCCCGTAGAGGCTCGACATCGGTCCTTTCACGACCTCGATGCGCTCGATCATCTCGACGGGAATGTTCTCGATCGAGGTGGTGCCGACCGTGGCTGAGCCGACGCGCATTCCATCGACCAGGACCAGGGTCTGCGCGGAGCCCGCGCCACGGAGGAAGAGCGACTGCGGTTGGCCCGGGCCCCCCGTGGCGCGCACCTCGACCCCGGCGCGGCGCTGCAGCACCTCGGCGAGCGATAGCGGCCCCGCGGCCTCGAGGTCTGCGCGCGTGATGACCACGGCATCCCTCAGAGTCGCCGCCGGGTTGAGCCCGCGCAGGGCCGTGACGACGACCGGATCGAAGGTCGCCTGGGAGACGGTCAAAGGGGAGATTTGGGCCTGCGCACCCAGGCTTGCGAGGCCGGCCAGCCCCGCCAGGCATGACGCTTTCATCGTGGAGAGTCCTTGTCGAGCGGCGAGCGTCCCCGCAGGCCGCAGGTTTTCGACTGGAGGGCAGGAGCGGCCCTCCCCCGGTGCGCGCGGACCGGTCTCCGGGCTTGCGAGCATCTCCACCACCCGCCTTCCCGCGGCCGTTGGCGGCCTCAGTGGCGTGGGGCGATTGCCTGTCTCGCTTACCGTTGCGGGGGCAGCGCCGGAATCGAACCGGCTTCCCGTGCATCCGTTCGCCCGGCCATCATACGCCAGCGCGCGCCCCGCACTCGAAACGACTTTCACAAGCGCAGCTTACACATTGACGTGCCATGGCTTTTCCAATAGGGTGACTAGGATGGATGCGGATTTCGACGCGCTCGAGGAAAGGCTGGCCCAGTTGGTGCAGCGGCTCACGGCCTTGCGCGACGAAAACCGCGAGTTGCGCCAGCAGCTCGCGGCACGCACCGACGAGAACGCGCGCCTCGGCGAGAAGCTCACCGCCGCCAAGTCGCGCATCGAGGCACTCCTGCGCCAGATCCCGGAAACCGAGACGTGAGCGCCGACGAGCGCGCGCGCGACAAGGGGGCGCTCACCATCAGCCTCCTCGGGCGCGAGTTCCGCGTCGCCTGTCCCGACGGCGAGGAAAAGCAGCTGCTCGCCGCGGCCGACTACCTCAACCGCAGGCTCAAGGAAGTGCGCGACACCGGCAAGGTCTCGGGCAACGAGCGCATCGCCATCATGGCGGCGCTGAACATCGCGCACGAGCTCGTGTCGAACAAGGGTGGAGGCGGCGGCGCGACTATTGTGCGCGTCCCACGTCGGACGTACCTGCGGCGCTCGGTGGGTGACCGCCTTGAACCGCTGGGTTCGAGAGTGCGGCCTGGACGAACACCGCAGGGAGTCTGAATGAGTTACTGGCTGATGAAGTCCGAGCCCGACGAGTTCTCTGTCGACGACCTCGTCAAATCCCCCAAGCAGACAACCCCGTGGTTTGGCGTGCGCAACTACCAGGCGCGCAACTACATGCGCGACCACATGCGGGTGGGCGACGGCGTGCTCTTCTACCATTCGAGCTGCGAGGTGCCGGGCATCGCCGGCATCGCGAAGGTCGCGAGCGCCGCGCATCCCGACCAGTCGCAGTTCGACCGCAAGGGCGGCTACTACGATCCGAAATCGAAGCGCGAGGATCCGCGCTGGATGCTGGTCGACGTAAAGCTGGTGAAGAAGACGCGCCTCATGCCGCTCGACGAGATGCGCTCATGCCCGGAGCTTGCGCGCATGGTCACGCTCAAGCGCGGCAACCGTCTTTCGATCACCCCGGTGACCGAGGGCGAGTGGCGGTTCATCCTCGCGAAGCTCGGCGCCGCGAAACCGGGGAGCTGAGCGCCGTCAGGCGCGCGCGCCGCGCGCCGCCCGCCGG
>WNFI01668313.1_pt2 | contig 15667 bp, 14 predicted proteins | sample 5400471 | NCBI WGS metagenome assembly WNFI01 (sample SAMN13153348, study PRJNA577476) | soil metagenome | isolation source: 100 cm saprolite on Douglas fir-dominated hillslope | place: USA:California | collected 2013-09-17 | reverse complement strand
GGAGTGCTAATCTACGACAGAATCGGTGAAGAAATGTATTTGGCGCACCAAGTAACTCTCGACGAAGCAAGAGCTACGATATGTCCTCTTTGATATTAGGCCTATGCGTAAAACAAGTCGAGAGGCAGCAGATAAATTAGATTTATCTTCAAAAGTTACCATTGCCATTCTCTAGCTCGATCTATCAATGAGTAGGTGCGACAACAGTTTGAACACTTCCCCCAAGGTCTTTATATTCAAGGATCTGCTGTTCTGGGGAGTATCCGGGTTAAGTAAAACTGGAACCTGCATAATGGTAGGCTGGTTGCGTATGAGCTTGACCAGAATTTCTAATTGATACGTGTAATTCGTGAGTTGCAACTTTAATTGTTTAGCACGCGCTACGGGGTAGATTACAACGCTGTGGATATCCCTGAGTTTAAGTCCGAATAGGAGTGACATAATTCGAGCATATAAGCTGGAAATAATCACGCGATTCAAGCCTTCATAAAAGATTGCCCCTAACCCCTGTCGCGGATTATGATGAATAACGCGAATCTCTGGATTTGTTGTAGCCAAATGGTCCGCAATAGCCCCAGTTTTATCGGTACTACCATCATCAAAGAGAATAATTTCGAATTGATTCAGCGAGGAACGCGCGACAGGAAGTAAACTGTTGACCATTGTCTCAAGTTTAGCTTCTTCATTTAGGGCTGGAACGAGGATGGTTAAGCAACGCAAGATATTATCCAGTTGGGTTAGAACGATCAATGGTAAACACGGCGAAATGTGAAGGGGTACCCCAGGTGGAAATAAAACTTTGATCGGAATTACATAGGTTAACTACTTCATCAATCATTCCTCGTCCAAGGAAGGTAAAAATCTGTTGGACCACCCGAATGAACGCTATAGTTTCCGCAACCTCAGATGGGTTCGCGATGACGCGGTCTGAATCAAGCACCTCGGAAATGAACTCTAGAATATCAACAGCCTTCGCCAAACGACCTGCATCTAATGCATCAATAGAGCTATCGACATGTGCTAGTAGTTCAAAAAGCGCTTTTTCGAGTTTGACATCGGATTGCGCAAGGAAATGTTTACGTCCAAAGATATGGCTCAGTCGACTAAGTGCCACAAATTCCTTTTGACTGTGTAGCTTCATTGCCGCGCTCTCAGCCGTTTTGAACCAATGAACATCTAAACCATCTTTGTATGAAGGCCAAGATGAGTAAAGACTGAAACCAGCATGATACATTTCCTCTAATAAGGCTTGAGGCTCTAGGAAATATCTCAAACGTACAAACGGATTTTCCAAAACATCCATCACCCAAGATTCCATACGCCGCCGATGAGGAATGGAATCCCACTTGGTTAAAAAAAGCAGCGACGCCACTTCAAGTTCGCTCTTATTGAGCTTCGATTTTACGCCAGAATAAATGACCTTTGTTATCAGTTCGATCAAAGAACCAAACGGTTCACAGTAAAAAAGGATCAAGAATCCATTGTCGTTCAATAACCGAGCAAAGAGATCAATCCAAAGGCTATTTGGCTTTACGGTATAAATAAAACCTTCAGCGTCAATGACATCATAATTCTGTAAAGAGTCGGCCTGTCTTGCATAATCAGCGACGTCACTTGCTTCGAGTTTTACCAAATGTGAAGTCAAATCGTATTGTTGAAAGTAGCCTTCGATTACCGGATGGGCTTTCAAATTCGGCTCAACAAGGACGCAGTTCGCTCCCCACTCTGCAAAAACCAGAGAGTTTTCTCCTGAGTCGGGACCAAATTCTATAAGGTTTGCACCTTGAAACACTTGGACTGGCAGTTGTAATTTCACGGTAAATAACTCGTGCCGATGCTGATGGTGATTTTCTAAATCTGCAGCAGACTTAAAATGCCCATAAGTAGGCAATACTTGCTGCGTGCTGTAATACTCGTACATACTCTTGTAGTTCAAGTGGGTTGTCCTTTTCGATTCCATACAACTGGGCGCAAATACAATAACATTTTATGATTATCGACTCAATCTCGACCCATGTCCAATAAAAAACAACTATACACTACAGAAGTTGAAAAGCAATTTTGCTGGCACGCGCTGGACGTTAGAATTTGTCAGTTCTTCAGGAGATCCTGGCTATGGGAAATGCGAGCAAGCCGCAAGCATAGTGATGAAATCCGGAACTACCGATATGAAATTCTTATATCGCCAAGTAACTTCTTGTGCACGTCATCAAATAAAGCCAATTGAGTGATTCACAATCTACGTTTCGTCACAGAATGGCTTGAATGAAGGCGTTGTACGGACTAGTCGCACCTTTAAGTACAAGCACAAAGATTAGTCGGGAAGAACGCCAATTATGTATGGACGGGCCGGAGAGTGTAAGATAATTTGTTGAAATAAGCTCTGGGAAGGACAAAAAGAAGAGGCGATGTCCGACCAAGAGATGAACGAGAAACCAAGAATAGATTTGCCGAGCGCAGAAGCCATCCAGCCGGAGTTGTCGAGTGCTAAGAGTATCGATGACTTTTTCGGGCCGGATGGGATATTTAGCGCGGCTGTTCAGCAAGACGTTGGAACAGATGCTGGAAGCAGAACTGACAGCCCAGCCTGGCTATGAGCGGTACGAGGCCAAGGTCCGCAATAGTGGCATTAGTCGCAATCGGCGCTACAAGCGGAAAGTGAAAACGAGCCAGGGGGAAGCGACTATCGGGAGACCGCATGACCTGAACGGCGAATATAGCCCTAAATTGCTGCACAAGTACGAAACCTCCAGCAACGAATTGGAGGATAAAATCATGGCGTTGTATGCGCGTGGGCTAACAGTTCGAGACATTCAAGACAATTTGAAGGAACTCTACGGGATGGAGGTGTCCGCCACCACCAATAGATCTGTGACCGACAAAGTATGGGAATTGGTCGAACCCTGGCAGAACCGTCCACTGGCCGCCGTTTACCCATCGTGTATCTGGATGCGCTGTATGTCAAGCTGCGGCGCGAAGGTCGGGTCGAAAATGTGGCTGTGTACGTGGTCTTGGGCCATTGGATTGACGATGGCGCGGAAGGAGCCAAATTCTGGCTGATGGAGCACTAAGTTTCAACCGATCTCAGCCGGAGTTGTCCAATTGATTCAAAAAGTTATACTCCACACCGAGACAGTGTACTCAACGAGATTCTTCCCTTGAATCTTGCGGCACTCTATACCGCCTCTGGTGCTGGTTCTCCGACGTCAGCCAAGACATTTTGAGTGTGTGGAACGCCTGCCTAGATAAGTGCATTCAGCAACATTTTATCGCTTATGTCGCAGGCGGATGGAGGACTGGTTTGAGACTCACATCGGCTGTCTCGACGTAAAGTCCCCATCTAAACTGTACAGGGTGGGCAGCCCTATATGTGGGGGGGTCAGGACGGCTCATCCCTCAAGTCGGTTTTACCTTCGCCCGCCCGATGGGCCTGCCGCGTGGCCAACCGGGGGACCCGCACCTGCGGGATACCGGGACACGCGCGCCGCTGGCGTGCGCCAACTGAGCGCGAAGCGACCATATAGAGAAAGACGAGAAGTAGCTACTTTCAATAACCGGCGCATTATTAGGTGTGGAGTATGACGCGTGATAATCGGGTTATCGCGAAGTAGCCTCCAACACGGGTTTTTCGGGTCGTGACTACTTTGAGGTTGCCGCAACATAAGCAGCCCGGTTCAGCCCATCAACGTCCGCGCTGGGGCCACGCCGAGCGTACTCGCGAGGATGGGGATGCCTAGCGCTCGCGAACCTGAACTTCGCTGAACTATTCTTAATAAACTCAATACGATTTGCGAAGTTCAGACAAGGAGCAGAACGCGGGGACGTAGGCTGAAACCAGCGGCTGCGGGTCAGGCAATCTACATAACAACGGTATTACTCCATATATGTGCCTATGGTAAATTTAGGAGGGAGTTCACGCCGCAGCGTGGTCGGAGTTCTTGGCGCACCTTTTTCAATCCTACCGAACGCAGATGCTTGCCTGCGATTTCTTCTTGATCGAAATAGGCTTGCGACTGGTGCATCTGGCGGGTTGCACTGCAACGCCGAATAACGTCTCTGGGTAGCCCAACAGGCGCGTCAAGTGATGTGGCGGCTCAGCAATGCACCGGTGAAGATGCGTTTCCTCATCCATGATCATGACACCAAATTCTCGGCAGCCTTTGACAATATCTTTGTCTCTGAGAGCCTTGAGATTGTGCTTACTCCCTTCCATGCACCCAAAGCGAACGCCGTCGCCGAGCGCTGGGTTCGCTCCGTCCGTGAAGAATGTTTGGGTCACTTGCTGATTCTCAACCAACGTCACCTGTGGAATGTGCTCACCGAATACACGGCTCATTACAATGTCGCCCGGCCGCATCAAGGACTCGAACAACAAGCACCAATTCCCTTTCGCGCTTCTCGGGAAGGACAAGTTCGTCGTCGCGATGTGTTGGGCGGTGTCATTCATGACTACTACCGGCAAGCGGTCTGATACGGTGGTCGGATGTGGTTTTCAACCTTTCAAGCGTTGGCCGTGATTCCTAGCTACAAATCGTTTAACAAATCAAGAAAGGACATTATACTTCAAGGAAATACCAAAAAATAAGATTGGTATTTTTAAATATCAGATCTTGAATATATTCATCGGCATATTACTAAAGAATGACGACCAATTCATCAACGGCGGCGAAACCTGTCCCAGGTGAGGATCTACCCAGACTGGCACAGGAGGTCTTTCGTCGGCTGCACGAGGCTATCAGTACCGGCGAAATCGCGCCAGGTACGCGTTTGGTAGAACGCGACATCGCCGAACAACTCGGCGTCAGTCGCATGCCTGTCCGTACCGCTATTGAAAAGCTAATCGAATATGGTTTTGCAACCAAAGAACCCCATCACGTTGCTTACGTGCACCGCTTCTCGTTCAAAGAGCTTGATGAAGTCTACTCAGTACGGGTGGCTTTAGAACAATTGGTCGTCGAGTATGCGCTGGCCCACTGGTCTCCCGACGCCTATCAAACGCTGAGAGACATAGTCGATGAAATGAGTGAGCCGTCTCACGACTCCACAATTAATACGAGCCAGAACGTTGTTGCCTTGGACAGGCGATTCCACGAAACATTGTGGTTGTTGACCGAACATCAAGTGTTGATTGAGACGGTAGCGGGCCTGCGATCGCGCATCAGCCGATTTCTCGCCGAAGCCACGGAAGCGCTTTCAGATCAGGCCATGGAGGAACATATTCAAACCCATTACCGGCTTTTGGACGTGTTTCAAACTGGCGATGTTAGCGCAGCAAAAGCTGAAATTACCAATCATATATTGATTGCTAAGCAACGCTAGTTATTACAAGAGATATGCAAATGTCAAATCAAATGAGCAAGCCATCCTTCAAAATATATCTTACTGATAGTGATTTTCCTGATACCACTATAGAGGACGCCATATTGGCTCCTCTGACAACCCAGGTGATCCGCCGATACTGCCGTACTACGCAAGACGTAATTGAACAATGCGCAGATGCCGATGCACTTTTGGTTCAGTGGGCACGCGTTGATGCCCAGGTGTTGGATCAATTAACCAGACTCAAGGTCATTGTGCGTTTCGGAATTGGCGTTGACATGATCGATATCCCTGCGGCAACCGCGAGAGGTGTCGCAGTCTGTAATACCCCCGATTATTGCACCGCGCAGGTCGCGACCCACGCCATGACACTGTTATTGACGCTTGCCCGTTCAATTAATTCAGTTCAAGCCGCGGTCAACGAGCAGCACTGGGGGTTCAAAGCGGTTAGCCGGCCAATATACAACCTGCCGGGTCAAACGCTAGGGTTGGTTGGATTGGGACGTATTGGTCGACGGGTATCGGAGATGGCCCGAGCCTTCGGCCTGAAGGTGATCGCATTCGATCCCTACGCGACATCCACTGATATCCCCCTGGTGAGCCTATCTGAATTGCTCTCGCAAGCTGATTACATCTCATTGCACAGCCCACTTACCAACGAAACCCAAAATATGTTTAACACCGAAACATTGCGGGCGATGAAACCAACTGCCTATCTGATCAACACCTCACGAGGTGGATTGGTCGATTCAGTAGATTTGAACGTGGCGCTCCGAAAGGGCACTATTGCTGGCGCTGCGCTGGACGTTCTGTCGACTGAGCCACCTGATTGGCGTGACCCTTTGCTGAGCGCCCCAAACCTCATCCTTACGCCACATTTGGCTTGGTATTCGCTTGGCGCTCCGGAAGAAATGCGCGGCGAGGCAGCTGGTGCCCTTGCCCAGATACTTGATGGCAAACGCCCGTCCGGTTTGCTCAACACACCGGCGATCAGTTCTACGCGATGGAAGATGCAATAATTATGGCTGCTGTAAGCTATCCTCCGACCATGGACGCCCTAGTGTTTCGAGGTACGCGCCAAATCACGTTTGAACGTGTGCCGGTGCCAACACCCGGCCCCGGTGAAGTGCTCATCAAGGTCTCGAACAGCGGGATCTGTGGCTCTGACTTACACGGCTATCTGGGGCATAGCGCGCGACGTACAGCCCACATACCGGGTGAGCGTGTCGTGGTGCAGCCGCAGATTACTTGTCGCCGGTGCCCAGCCTGCCGTAGCGGACGTGCAAACATTTGCCCAAATATGCAGATCGTTGGGATCGAGCGCGCTGGGGCCTTCGCCGAGTATGTATCAGTTCCGGCCGATCGTGTATTTCCCATCCCGGATTCGCTGAGCGAGCGCCACGCCTCATTGGTCGAAACCCTGGCCGTAGAAGTCCATCTGTTTGCAGCCATGGTGCAGCCTATCCTGAGAAGCGTTGCCATTTTTGGGGCAGGTGCGCAGGGACTGTTTGCGGTGCAGCTGGCACGGTTAACCGGAGCAGAGCAAATCATCGTCAGCGATCTGATGCCATCCCGTCTGGCGCTAGCAGAACGTCTTGGCGCGACCCACACCTTTCAGGCCGACAAGGTGAGCGTCTCGCGCGAAGTAAGTCGCCTTACCGATGGCTGGGGAGTCGATTTTTCCGTTGACGCTGTTGGCGCGCCGGCAATTCGGCAGGAAGCTACTGCTGTTTTGGCACCCGGAGGAACGCTCGGTCTGGTCGGACTCGGGCGTGGCGAGACAGTGCTTGATTTCCTTCCTGTCGTAAACAAAGAACTAAGCATCAAAGGTAGCTACTGCTACACTGACGGCGATTTCCAACGTGCGCTGGACCTGGTCGCGCACGGCACCATCGAAGTTGAGTCGATGATTGATAACGCTCCCTTACGGGAAGGCGCAGACTATTTCGAGCAGCTTTTGGCACCGGGCACGCCCTTCACCAAAGTAGTGCTGGCTATCGGCGAATAATTTTAAGTTCGGTTTCGTGTCGAAGAAGTTCTTACAGGTTACAGCGAGGGCTTAACATGGCAGGATTGAGGCGGTTTGCGAACAGGGTATTTGTGGTGACAGGAGGCGCATCGGGCATTGGTGCCGCAACAGTACGCGAGTTCGCGTCCGAAGGCGCAACAGTTGCCATATTCGATATCAACCAGGTGGGAGGCAGCGCTTGTGCCAACCAGTTGGTCAGCGAGGGTTACAACGTACAGTTTTATTCAGTTGACGTATCTGACGCGGATGCCTGTCAACAGGCTGTACACGACTTTGCCACACAGCAACCAGGCGGCGGAATCAATGGCCTTGTTAACTGTGCAGTCAGCTTCATTGCTAAAGGTATTGATGTGACCACTGCCGACTGGGAGCGGAGCCTGGGCGTGAATGTGCGTGGCTACTCCAACATGGTGCAAGCCTGCTTCGAACCGATGCGTAGATCCGGCGGCGGTGCGGTGGTCAATACTGCCAGTATTTCGGCGCATATAGCGCAGCCTAATCGCTGGACGTACAACGCCACCAAAGGCGCTATTGTCACGCTCAGTAAGTGTCAGGCACTTGACCTGTCGCAGTACAAAATCCGGGTTAACGTGGTCAGTCCTGGTTGGATTTGGACGCCCGAAGTCCAAAAAGCTGCCAACAACGATCGGGAAAAGTGGGAACCGATCTGGGGACGTTACCATATGCTGCGTCGCCTGGGTGATGCCATCGAAGTCGCCCGTGCTATCCTTTTCCTGTGCAGCGATGACGCCAGCTTCATCACCGCTACTGAATTGCCCGTAGATGGTGGTTATCTGGGTATGGGGAGCGAAGGGTTGGGCGAAACTTCCAGCTTTGCGGGTACCGCATGACCAACGTTTTCGCAGATTCTGTCGGTCGATTACTTACAGATTTAGCATTTGCACTCTATATTTTCTGGTAAAGGCTTAAAAATGTTTAGTGCGCTGAAATTTCCAGTTGTTGATGCTCATTTACATGTGTGGAACCCAGGTCTGCTCAATTACCCTTGGTTGGCGTCCCGTCCGCTGATTAACAAACCGTATTTGCTGGATGATTACAACAAGGCGTGCGGTGCGGTCTCCGTTGGTCGGATGGTGTTTATCCAGGCGGAGGTTGACCCGTCTCAGGCAGTGCATGAAGCCAAATGGGTCGATTCGCTTGCCGCACAAGATAGTCGCTTGGAAGGGATTGTGCCCTGGGCTCCACTGGAGTTAGGCCACGACGCACGACCAACGCTCGAAAAACTCGCAGCGAACGCGCGGATTAAGGGGATCCGGCGGATTATACAATTTGAGCCAGACATTGATTTTTGTTTGCAACCGGCTTTTGTCCGCGGGGTACAGGTTTTGCCTGACTACGACATGTCGTTTGATATTTGTATCAACCACACCCAATTGGCCAACACGATCCTGATGGTGCGCCAGTGCCCCAACGTACAGTTTGTGCTTGATCACATCGGCAAACCGGACATCAAAAATGGGCTGCTTGATCCCTGGCGCGCACAGCTCAGGGAACTGGCGAAGATGCCTAATGTCGTTTGCAAGATCTCCGGTCTGGCGACGGAAGCCGCGCCCGATTGGACAAAGGAGCAGCTTAAACCGTATATCGATCATGTCATCGCCTGCTTTGGCTTTGAGCGTGTCATGTACGGTGGTGATTGGCCGGTAGCTACCGAAGCAACTGACTACCCAGGCTGGGTTGAGACTCTGCTCTGGGCGGTGTCGGGCTGTTCCGCTTCGGAGCTTGAGCAACTTTTCCGCGGTACCGCTTCCCGTTTCTATAGGCTCAGTTAAGAATACATCCTGAATAAGCCAGCTGTGCCCGGACAGGATTCCTAAAACACCCGACCGAGTTGCTGCAAGTTCAGAAGCAATAGGAGTGGAAAATGAAACGCGTTGGTTTTCTAATGAAAGTCAAGAAAGAGCGAATTCCTGAATACAAGGAACACCATAAACGGGTTTGGCCTGATATGCAGGACGCGCTCCGGCGAAACGGCTGGCATAACTACTCGTTATTTATGCGTGACGATGGCTTGATGTTTGGCTATGTGGAAGTCCCGGATACTTTTGCCGCGGCATTGGCTGGCATGGCCGATGAGGATGTGAACAGCCGTTGGCAGGCTTTTATGCAGCCTTACTTCGAGGCACCTGAAGGGATGCCTGACGAGAACATGGTTGAAATTGAGGAAGTTTTCCACCTTGATTGACAGCAGCCCGATCGAGCTGTGGATGCCTTGTATTCACTCCTGGAGTCTATGGCATTTGATGGTGATGGACTGAAATTGAGCTTGACAGATTTGAATGCCGCAATATACTAAATACCAAAATGCCAAGTTGGCATCTTGGTATTTAATCGCTATAAAGCATAATTACCTTTTTTAGGAAGAGCTTATAGGGTCAAAAAATAGTTCGAAAGGAGCGTCTCGCGAAGAAAAAAACATTCCATGTTTGATTTCGCTCCGCAATTAGCTTTTAAAAGGATTTCGTAATGGTGAAAAATAGAGTCGTGAAAATCGGGTTTCTTCTCTCGCTTGTCATAGCGTTAGTCGGAAATTTCTCTGTGATCCAGGCCCAAAGCAGTAAACTTTCGGGCGAATTGAGTGTTTACCTCAATGTGTACTACGACACAGCAAATAACCCAACTACTGCCAAAATAACCCAGGGGATTGTTCAGAAGTACATGGATGCTCATCCTGGCGTGACCATCAAGCTGGTAGATAACCTCCCTGGGGGCCAGGACCTGGAAGCTTATCTTGCTGCCCGCATGGCAGCCGGCCAGTCCCCGGACATCATGTGGCAGCAGTTCCCGACACGTAACGTTCGCGGATCGACCTGGTGGGTTCCGCTCGATGATTATCTGAGCAAGCCCAATCCCTATATCGCTGCCGGTACACCGGGACACGACAAGTGGTCGGACTCGCTGCCCGATTATGTGCTGGCGCAAACCCGTGGCTCAGACGGTCACCTGTATCAGGTTTCACTTGACTGGGTCGAAACTGGTTTGTACTACAACAAAGACCTGTTCAAGCAGGCCGGCATTGATCCCAAGGATTGGACCAGCTGGGGTGCGTTCATCACTGATATGAAGACCCTGAAGCAGAAAACTGGTGCTGAAGGCCTTGGCGCTTTCATGAAACAAGGGGACTGGTCGAACTGGTTCTGGGCTGACAGTTTGTTCCTGTCGGTAGCATGGGCCGACAAAGCTAAAGACCTTTTCCTGAGCAAGTATAACGATCCGAATCGTCCTTGGCGGCAGTTGAATCCGGAAGAATATGCTAAAGCTATTCTTAATGGTACCTTATCTGCCAGCGACAGCCGGATGGATACTTACCTAAAGCTGTCCAAGGACTTCATCAGCGTACTCCCCGAAGGCTACAACAGTTTTGCCACGCTTGATGACCTGGACCAGTTGTGGTTCAGCGGCAAGCTGGGTGCCTATTGGACCGGTACCTGGAAGAGCAAGCTACTAAGCGGACAGACTAAATTCGATTTCGGTGTGACCTACCTGCCCGCCTTCACTACTGCCGATGCCCCTGCCGCTCAAAATACGAACTACCGGGTCGGCGGCCCCAGCAGCGCGGGTCAGTATGGTATCGCCCAATCTGCCGCCAAGGCCGGTAAGCTGGACCTGGCCGTCGATTTCCTGGAATACCTGTCTGCGCCACAGAACTTCGGCCCGATTGCCAACGACCAATCCGGTTTCCTGCCAATGGTCGCCGGCACGACTCCCGGACCGCTTATGAGCGGGTTCGCGACTGTCGCCAAACTGCCGGAACGTCTGTTTGGCGATCCGGACTTCCGCCTGGACCTGGCGGCACGTGATCCGTGGATCACCGCCATGTCAGCGTACTTCCTTGGTCAGACCGACGCGGCTACTACCAAGACAACGCTCCAGCAAATCTGGATAGACGGAGCCAAGCGGTTGTGCGCTGCGCAGAAATACGATTGGTGCCCAAAATAAGGCAGCGCTTCGTTCGACCTTGAGTCCACTGTATATACGGGAGTCAGCCAAAGCTGACTCCTTCTACTAAAATCGGAGTCGCATAATGGTAACCAACTCGAGGCCGCCGCGCGATGCAGGCCTCGGCAGCAAAGCTAGATCAGGACTTGTTCCTATCTACCTGCCTTTCCTGTTTCTTGTGCCAGCTGCTGTCCTTCTTATCGTGTTCCGCTATTACCCTGCCGTTTCAGCTATATATCATTCTTTTACCGATTGGGACGGAACAAGTGCGGCAAACTTTGTTGGGTTTGACCAATACAAAGCCCTGTTTCAAGACGCCGTTTTTATTAGGTCAGTTACCAATATTGCTATTTACACTCTGCTCCGTACGTTGATGACAACGGCCATGGCATTTGTTGGTGCCGAATTGGTTTATAACTTGCGAAGCTATGCCTCACAGAGCATCTGGCGCGTTGTTTTTACCTTACCATTGGTGATTCCGGCCAGCGTAGTTTTCCTTGTCTGGAAACAGATTTACAATCCACGCTTGGGCCTGTTTAACCAGTTTCTGACGCTTATTGGCTTGCAAGGTTTTGCTAAACCGTGGCTTGGTCAACCGGATACCGCGCTGGGGGCACTTATCCTTATCGGATTTCCGCTCGTATCGGGGCTAGGTTTTCTGGTGCTGCTTTCCGCTTTGCAGAACCTACCGGCAGAAGTGAATGACGCGGCATTGATTGACGGCTGTACGCGCCTGCGCCGCGTTTTTGCGATCGATATCCCGTGCATTCGTGGCCCATTGACGTTGATTATCATTCTGGGGATCAACGCCGGCCTGCAGGAATTCGCGCCAATGCTGGTGGTCACCAACGGTGGGCCAGTCAATGCCACCCTGTCACCTGGTTTATACCTGTACCAACAAGCATTTACACTGACCAAGTTTGGTTACGCAACGGCGGTTGGTACGGTTCTGATGCTGATGACGTTGGCTTTCAGCCTGATCATACTGCGGCTACGTTACAGGAGAGCTTATGACGTTGAAATCTGATGCTCAGACTGTGCCCGCTGCTATCGCCCGGCCGGCAGCAAAAGGAAATCTGGCGCGGCGGCACGATTGGCCGTTAACGATTGGGTTGGTTTTTCTGGCACTGCTCACTTACGTACCGTTCATCACTGTGATCATTAACTCCTTTAAAGATAACCCACAGTTCTTCCAGCAGTTCTGGCTCCCGTCTTTGCCGCTCCATGTCGACAACTACAGCACGGCTTGGCCGGTTATTTCGCAGAGTATTTTTAACAGCACTGTGTATTCCATCCCAACGATCGTGTTGGTCCTGACCGTATCCGGTCTGACCGGCTATGCCTTTGCCCGATATCGCTTCCGGGGGCGGGAAATCATATTTATTCTGATGCTGCTGCTGATCATGCTGCCCGGTATATTGCTGGTTATCCCGATGTTTGTTGAAATCAAAGACATGGGTTGGTTGAATAGTATTCAGTCCATTGTCCTTCCTTCGACCGCGGTCCAAATTCCGTTTGGCATGTTCCTGATGCGCACCTTCTTTGAAACACTGCCTAAAGAATATTTTGAGGCGGCACGGCTGGACGGAGCCACGGAGCTGCAGTTGTTTTATCGGATCGCGCTGCCCCTGGCGATACCGGCACTAAGCACCCTCGGTATATTGACACTGTTGTTTTCTTGGAACGACTTGATTTGGCCGCTTATTACTTTAATAGATAGTGATCGTTACCCGATCGCACTCGGTGTTTTGAGATTTAGTGGTGCATTTAGTACCAACTATGGTGTCTCTTTTGCCGGCTATGTAATGGCCTCTGTGCCGCTAATCATCGTGTTTGCCTTTACGGCGCGACGCTTTATGGCCGGCTTGCAGGGTGGCTTAAGCATATAACGATGCGCCCGTACTCCCCTCGCCCTTTTTGGGTTGTGTGTCTCGGGAACGACAGCCAAAATATCGTGCAACGGACACTGCGCGCTGCGTAGTGCTCGATATCAAAACATACGCGGAACGGAAAGCCTTGTATTACAATGCATAGTCCCAGCGGTAGAGACAGCTCCTGCGCTGTCCGGTTCACGGTAGATTCAACGAGCTGAATTGCCTAGTAGGCACGACCACTCTGCGATGGTAATTATGCCGCACCGCCATTTATCGATATGCCTGTTTGCTATGATAGTTTGTAATTGGATTGATTGATAGCGAATTTAGCCTTTAAAACATACGATTGGACGAATACAACATGTTCGCTTGGCCTTTTGATTCGGATAAGCCTCGGCATCAATGGACTATGATCAACGCAGCCGGTTTCGACAAGCCAGTTCCAGGCTGCATCTATACCGGGCATCGCCTGGATGGTGGGATCCCGCTTGGTGGACTCGGGACAGGCTACTTTACACTGGAAGGAACCGGGAAGATCGGATTCTGTTCAATCTTCAACGATATTGTGCCGCCTCGCCGTGACTTCAAAGAATGGCTGACGGTAAAACTGGCCCAGGGTGAAAATCTACCGCTGTCCACCGCGGACATCGCCTACTGGGGACATTATCCGGTGGCGGACATGCTATGCCGCTTTGCTGAACACAATCTTGAACTTGGTGTGCGCGCTTTTGGTTCCTTGATCCCCGGCAACTTGGCGGATAGCAACTTACCGTCTGCGATGTTTGATATCGAAATTCGTAACAAGAGCGAGCACCCGATCGACGTGGAGCTGGTGATAAAACCGCCACAGCCCCCACAAAAACAAACCGACATGATCGCACTCGCGGGCGAAGGTATGACTGTCGGCACAGAGGACGGACAGCTTGCAGGTCGAATAAAGCAGCGGATCGAAGCACAGCAAACGCACCATGTCCGATTTGTATTTGCCTGGTATGCGCCGTTCTGGCGAGATAGTGGTCATGAAGCCCATATTCATCAGTATAGTACTCGTTACACGAGTGCCCAGGCGGTCGCATCGGATGCGTTGGCGCGGTTTGATTCCCTGCTGAGCCGCATTCTTGGCTGGCAACAGGTCATCTATACGGCTGACCTACCCGACTGGCTGCGGGACGGTCTGATCCAAAGTCTTTACAGCCTCGCGAAGAATACGGTCTGGATTGCTAAAACGCGCAAGGATGAGTGGTGGAATTCAACCGGCTGGTTTACTCACAGTGAAAGCCACACCGGATGTCCTATCACGGAAACAATGGTCTGTCGTATGCACGGTCATTACCCTGCGCTGTTTTTCTACCCGGAACTCGAGGCTTCAACGCTCGAAGCATTTCGGCATTTCCAGATTAGCGATGGAGAGATCCCGTTTTCGTATGGTATGGTGCAAAGCCGGCCATACGCTATCAATTTACACTTGATGACGATAATGACGGTTTGGTGAACGACCAGGCCCACGTCAAACCGGGAGATCTGTGGCCGGCCAATCAATTCTACGATATCTGGCCGTGGTGGGGCACCTCCGCCTATGTCGCCGGAACGTGGCTGGCGACGCTCACCTACGGCGAGGCCATGGCCGAAGAAATGAAGGATACGGAATTCAAGAATGAGTGCCGGGAGTGGCTGGAACGCGGCAAGGCAGCCTATCAGGAAAAGCTGTGGACAGGCGAATACTATCGACTCTGGCACGATCCGCAGAATACCAATGGGGAAGGTACCAGCAACGACGTTTCACTGGGGAATCAACTGATGGCTCAGTGGTGCGTCAAAGTTGCCGGCTTAGCCAATGTGCTGCCCCTCGACCAGGTTGACACAGCCCTGAGATCTATTGAACGCCTGAACATGGCTGCAACGGCGCATGGCCTGGTAAATGGCGTTACGCCAAATGGCAAACGCTATTTCTCAAAGGCAAATGCTCTCCCCGATCAGAATATTGGGGTTATTGACGCCGACAATGATCATGCCATGCATGTTTTCGTAGGCGAAAATCTCTGTGCCGCCATGACCTTCATTTACCATGATCGACCAGAAACCGGGTTAGAGATTGCCAAGCGAATTTACGAAGCGATTGCTCTGAACACTTGTTCTCCCTGGAATCAGCGCTGTTTGATTAGCTCGGAAACCGGGTTGCCGATCTGGGGCGAGGATTACTACTCGGACATGGCTATCTGGGCCTTGCCGATGGCCTTGCACAAGCAAAGTGTTGCAGAGTTCGCCAGCAGTGAGTTTTCAAAGAAGATAATGAGTTCAGCGGGCTAATACCGATGATGCTGAGCACTTGAATCGCTGATTCAGCATTATCGGAGAATACCACCATCAGGGAATCTCGCCTTACTGGAATAAACTAGGGAGGTTAACACCTCCCGGAAAAACTCTTTTATGACCGAAATCCACGATTCTGCTCGGCTTCAGTCGGACCAATTCTCAGCGCTTGCCC
>WNFI01243604.1_pt1 | contig 15667 bp, 15 predicted proteins | sample 5400471 | NCBI WGS metagenome assembly WNFI01 (sample SAMN13153348, study PRJNA577476) | soil metagenome | isolation source: 100 cm saprolite on Douglas fir-dominated hillslope | place: USA:California | collected 2013-09-17 | reverse complement strand
CCGGGCATCGCGCATGCCCAGACTCATGAAATCACTGCCGCGAAGACCCGGAAGAGTCTCAAAGATCAACTTGTGCGCTACTCGCGGAATCGGGTCTGATCAGTCATCGTGTCTCCGAAATCGGTTACTGGAGTGGTTGCGGCTTCTGTTCCCGAACGAGCACACGCAAACGATAAGGGCCGTCAAATCGGATTCAGGCCCTCATGAGATAGCGTAACCGAAAGGCGGCTGCTCGGTCACTAGTCGCGTACCTGAAATGGGACTGGCAGCATCCTGCGGAAAGTGAGGTGCAGCGCCGGTGATACGGGCGCGCGCCGCGTCATTACGTCGCGGACAGCACGTCGCATGGACGTTCCTGTCAGCCGGTAATGGCCGCCAGCGTCTCGGCCGCCGACTTGATGAGCGGGTCGTTGGCCGCCAAAACCGTTTCAGCGCGCGCGACCGTGTCACGGAGCAACTCGGCGGCGGTGCCCAAGCGCCCAACCTCGTAGTACCCGCGAGCGAGACCGACACACGCCTCGAGCGTGTCGCGGTCGTTGGCGCCAAGCACGCGCTCACAGCCGGCCTTGGTTTCCTCGTAGAATTGCAGCGCCTTGGCCATCCGGCCCGCAACGAGGTAAGCGGCCGCCAGGGCCCCCCTGGCCTGAAGGGTGTCACGGTTATCGGGGCCCTTGGCCCGTTCGCGGTCTGCGAGCGCGCGCTTGTACTGCGCGAGTGCATCCTTGATCCGGCGGCCTGCCAGGTAAGCCTCGGCGAGCTTTTGTCGGGTCGCCATCGCGTCTGGATTCGTGGCGCCCTGGTAGCGTTCTCGCTCCGCTAGCGTGCGCCGGTAGAGCTCCACAGCCTGCTGCACCTGCCCGGACTGCAGGTCCACTGCGGCCAGTTCCTCCCGGACGCCGATCGTGTCCGGGTGGGTGGCGCCCAATGCTTGCTCACACTCTTCGAGCGTCGAGGTCAACATGCCGGCGGCACTGCTGAAATCGCCGGACGCCGCCAATGCCCGGCTAAGGCTGAGGATCGCGGCGAGGCTGAGCGGATGCCGTGATCCGAGGGTGCGGATCCGGTCATCCACGATGCGCCGGTGCCAGGCGATGGCATCAGCCATCCGTCCGGCCGCATGGCAGGCGCCTGCCAACCGCTCGATCAGCATGAGTGAGTCAGGATGGCTGGGCCCCAAGAGCCGGTCACTGGCGGCGGCCAGGTGACTCCAGTAGCTGACGGCCGGTTCGTTCAAACTAGCCTCATCCATGCTCTGACCGGCCCTGATCAGAGAGGCCGGACAGCCTTTGGCCCAGAGCAGGTCTCCGGCAGACGCCTGCACGGACGCGGCACCGGACCGGAACATCTGCGCTCGCAGAGTCAACTGGTCGCCGCCCGGCCACGCTTCAAGCAGCGCAGCCATCGCTGCCACGGCGGCCCGCTTTACCGCGCCCGCCTGCATGGTGGCCCTAATCGCAGTGCCGGCATTGCGGTTGAGCCGCACCGTTGACGAATCAGTCGACGAGTCGATCGTCAGCAGGCCGACGCGTTCCAGGACGGCAAGCGCACGCCGAACCTGTTCGTCGGGCCTGGAGCGCAGGGCGACCGCACCGTTGACGAAGTCACATGCGGCAACCGTAGTGAACACGTCGCCCGGTATCCCTCGTCCGTCGAGGAGCGCCGCAAGGACAAGGCAATTCTGCGCAGCGCCACTGGGCAGAAACGAGTTCGCCTGCTCGGCAGCTATGGTCCAGGTAACCGCGTCCGCCGATGGCCACGCGCCGGTCGCCTCCAAGAGGCGCCGCCGCCGGCTAGCGCAGGAATTCCGGTACTCGACGCAGGTAATCCACGAACCTGCGATAACGGCGCTGGCCTGAGCTAAGGCAAGTGGCTGGAAGTGAAGATCCTCGATCAGATCGATCGCGCCGCGGCGCTGCTCCGGATCGACGCTGAGCCGGCTAACCAGATAACTCATGGCATCCCGGCGGCTGAAGGGGCCAATCTCGAGGCATGGCGCCCGCCCGCTCACCGATCGCGGGTTCCTCGTGGTCACCACGACTTGGACAGAGCGCCCTTCCGGCCAGAGCCGTTCGGCGCAGTCAGCGTCCGCTAGGTCGTCGAGAACCACGAGCGATTTCCTGTCGGTCTGCGCCAGCCAGCCGAGGAAGCTAACCGCCGCGGATTCCGGGTCTGCGACCTGCGTGGTACCGGTGGTAGCGGCAAGCGCGTCGCCGCTCGGCGTAGGCGACAGCAAGCTGGGTCTTGCCGCATGCGGCGGACCAACCCGGTCCCTGGCCACTGCCCGGGTCAGCGGCTGTCAGCGCGATTGCTGCGCTGCGCTGCAGGGCAACCTCGATACTGGGTGCCGATTCTGGCCTGTCGCTGAACTTATCGGCGATCGGGGGCACTGCGCCCGATCGGATCGGCCAGACAACCCCATCCGCACCCGAATCGCTTGGTGGAGCTGCCGGGACAGGTGTGGCCGCAGACAATTACCGCTCACTGGGGTTCATTTACGGCAAACCTCTCCGGAAGCTGCATCTGGTCAAATAGATAAAGTACGTCCCTGGACCGCACGGACAGCCTAGGCGGCCAATATCAGACTCGCCAATAATGGCCAACTAAGACCAGCGTCGCAAGGCCGCAGCGCCTTCGTCCTGACAGTCGGCGAAGGCACAATGGAGCGGTGACCGAACGGCTCAGGGAAGGCTAGGCAGGATCAACTCTGGTATGCCCGGGCTAGCTCGCGCAGCCGGTCGTGCATGCCGTTCATGACCGGCCGAGCACCGCCGGGCAGCCAGTCCTTGCGCAGCTTGGCGACCGAGGTGTAGTTGGTGTCTACCACGTTGGCCAACGGCGCCTCGACGGCCTGGCTGAGGAACTGGTAGGAGTCCAGCTCCGACAGCCCGCTGTGCCCGGCCACCCACTGGACCAGGTCGAGCTGAGCGATCCGGAAGGCATCCTCCAGTGGCCTGGCCGAACCGGCCGAGAGGATATGGCTGTCTGACTCCAGCCGCGGCCACGGGGTCGGGACGCCCTTGATCAGGTCCACGATGAGCACTGTGTTCATCGCGCACTCCACTGCGACCCCACAGGTCTCGCCCTCGCCCTGGCGCGCATGCCCGTCGCCAATCGACAACAGCGCCCCCTCGACGTTGACACCGAGGTAGCACGTCACTCCGGCCCGCATTTCCGGCGTATCCATATTGCCACCGTAGGCATCGGGCACCAGGGCGGAGCGGACCTCGAGGTTGGCCGGGGCGACGCCGACGGTGCCGTGCATAGGGTTCATCGGCAAGGTGGCGGAGAACTCGCTGTCCCGAGCCCGGAACTGGCACAGCTGCGCTGTCCTATCGAGCTCCCAGATCCAGACGACCTCAGGCAGCGGTTGTTGCAGGGTCGCGGTCAGGTGCGTGGAGGTCAGGGCCCCGAACAGGGGCACCGTTGTGGACGCGGCCCAGTCGCGCGCGGGCTCGATAGAGATGAAATGCACTGCCAGCGTGTCTCCGGGCTGCGCGCCCTCGACGTAGAACGGGCCGGTCTGCGGGTTCAGGTACGGGAATTCGCACACCCTCGACACCACTGTGGATCTGCCATGTCAGCCGCCAAACGACACGTCGTGGCCAAGCACTCGGCCGGTCACGCCTTGAGGGGTCACATTGACGCTGCGGACGGTCAGCCCGAGCGGCAGCTTTGGAATCTTGAGTGCAACGTCCTGAATCGAGCTCAGCACCGGTGCGGGCAGGCCGCTGCTGCTCACCAGCCGGACGTCCAGCTTGTTGCCGCTGAGCCTGCTGACCCGCCAGGTGGCGGAGCCCGAAGTGAGGACGAGGCTCAGGTTCGCCTTGACCTCCCCTGGCCCGGCCTGGCTCAGGTTGAGCCCGGCCCCGTGCAGCAACGATCCCAGCGGCCCGACCTGCGCGGTCAGCGCGTTCCCCAGCGACGCGAAGCTGACGAACGCCGTGCCCGACAGACTGCTGACCGTGCCGCTGTTGAACGCGAATGACTTAAGCCGGACCCCGTGCGCCGTCGCCTTGACACTGGTGATCGTGACCGGCCCCTCGGTAAGGTCGGCCACCGATATGTTGACCTGGGAGAAGTCCCTGCTCGCCACCTGGGTGAGGAACGGGAATCCGCCGATCCGCCCGTGTTGCCGCCGCGCATGCCGCGCGATGCCATCCGGGTCACCCCTGATGCCTCATTTGCCAGATCGTACGCGACCGGTGAGGTCGCCGGAACGCGAAGCGCGGGCGTGCCGGGTCACGGCAACTTCGCGATCTTGATCGCCTGCGGCGCACGCGAATTTTGGGGGTAACGAGGAGCGTTTTGCCCCCCGGTTCGGAGACCTGCCTGGGCACCAGGCCGGTGGGAACATAGCCGAGCAGCCGCCTCCATCGCTGCTGCCGGCTAGCCGCGGAGCCCTAGCCCGCCGAGATCAAACGGCCGCAGGTACCTGTCCGGCCGGTAGCCGATGTAGGCGGGCGCCGTCGCGCAGACGCCCTGGAAGGGAGCGCCATGCGGGCAAGTGCCGTTCTGGGCGCTGAAAATGTTGTACGCCGGACCAAGCGCGGCCGCTGCCGCGTTCAGGCTGGCCGGCCGTAGCGCCATCGCGTCCCACCGGCCGGTCCGCACGCGGTTGAGCAGGACTTGCACTGCGGCGATGGTTTCTGCCGGGGGTGAAAGCGCAGTGCCCCGCCCGGCTGACGAAGGCCTCACGCAGCAGCCTTGAGTTGCCTGCCCTGGCCACGACCGCCTGGTAAGCCTGCTCGTTCTCCGGCACGACCAGGCCGTCGCCGGTGGTGTGCAGGGTCAGCACGGGAACCGAGATCTTGCCGTTGAAGCTGACGTTGCGCGCCAGGTACCGCACGGCTTGCGGGTTCGCGCTGATCCTGGCCGCCTTGTTGAGGACCCCCAGGTCCGTCGCCAGGCGCAGGCCGGCCGCCTTATAGAGCTGAACGACTTCCTGGTAATCAGCAGACTTGCGCACCTGGTCGGCGAAATTGACGCCCGTGGTCCAGGACGGGTTGCCACCCGCAACCTGCTCCAGGTTGGCCCGGAAAGCGAACACGAACGGGAAGTCGACCTGGGTATCCCAGCGGAACTGGTTGGCCTCCTGCCCGGCATAGTCGGTCGTGGCCGGCCGCGCGGACAACGGCGTGAACCAGCCTGGGGTGTCGGCGAGCGCTGCAGCCAGTGCCAGCTTCGCCCGGCCGGCCGGCGTCGCCTGCGCTTGCGCTGCGGCGGTCTCGGCGATCCCGAGGTTGGCCTGCGGGCTGGTGATATTCACCACTTGCAGCCCGCTGGCCGGCGCCAGCAACTGCTGGAATGCAAACGCGGAGTCGAGCGCGGTGTTCCACGTCGCGACGCCGCCCGACAGCACTCCGCACATCGGAAGCGCCGCGATGAACCGTTTGGGGTACCGCTGGATGAGGCCGGCGGTGATGATGCCGCCCAGTGAGTGGCCCCATGCGATCGTCCGGCGTGGATGGCCGAAGGCCCGGCCGAACTTGTCCAGCGTGGCGATCTGGTCCGGCAACGCCTGCGCGATGGCCCAGCCGGTAGTTGAGTAGGACGATCCGGCCAGCGCGAAGCCATGGGCGAGCAGCCAGGCCCCCGTAGCGGGGTCGCCGACATCCTGCGCCGGATTGGACGAGCCCGGCACGACGTAGCCGTGGCTGTACAGGAACAGCGTGCCGTTCCAGCTGCCTGCTGGGCACTGCATCTCGTAGGTGGCGCCGTCGCGCAGCGCGCCATTGACCGTCGTGACCGATCCTGTTCCGCCGCAGGCGTTCGGGGCAGCCGAAGCCGCCGCCGGCGACGCTACTGCAGCGGCTACAGCCGCCGCCGCGAGCAGCCGGGAAATCCGTCGCGTTTGGCCGGTAGAGCGCTGGAGCCTGGTCTGATTGCGCCCTACGTGCACGATTCACGCTCCTATGCGCTAACTCGGCTTCACTCGCCGTTTGCTAACTGCTCATAGGACCATAACGTGCCAAAGCCGTCGTGCGCAGGTCGATTCACCCGGGCGCCATAGCCGACCGGGTTAGTTGGATGCCGGATACTCCGGCGCCGTCCCCCGTATGTAGATGGGCGTCGGGTGCCGGCCGCCGATGCTGACGTCCTTGTGGAACCAGTTGACAACGTCGCTGTACAGGCGGACGCAGCCGTGCGATGCCGGATACCAGGGAACGGCATCCCCGCCGTGGATGGCATACGCGGTGCCGATGAAGAAAACCGGGTTCTTCATGAACCCGAGGGGGACAGTAATCGTGCCTGGCAGGTAGGACAGTGCGCGGTAATTCCCATCGGGCGTGACGGCCGGGCCGCAGGTTGACTTCGGGTCCCCCGGACAGGGGTAGTAGTACCGGCCACCCGAGGAGATGTGCAGGATCAGAAACGGCCTGTTGTGCCGGTACAGGACCAGCACCTGGATGTTCTGGTTGATCTCAATCCGGCTCGCGCCGCCGTTCTTCTTCAGTACCCACGGGTTCTTCGGGTGCACGAGCGCGAGCTCGAAGGCCCTGGTGATGGGCTGGGCCGCGCTCTTGTTGTTCAGCCGCAGGCCCTGCACCTCGCGGAAGGCCCATGCCGCCTCGAGGGTGTCATTGCCGTACTTGCCGTCGATCGGGCCTGGGTAGTAGTGCAACTGGGCCAGCCGTCGCTGAACGCTCCGTACAGCGGCACCGTGCTGCCCGAAGTACAGCGGCTTAGCAGGCGGCGCATACGGGCTGGCGGCCGCCGCCTTGCCTTCCTGCCCGGCGGCGGTGACCTCCGCCGCGCCCGCCACTCCAGCCTGGCCGCACGCAGCCGCCGCAACCACTGCCAGCGTGCCGGCTCCAAACATCCAGCGCCGAACCGACTGCCTCATCCATGCTCCCCGTGATAAGCCCGTCGCGGATGCTTTCGGCTGCTGGCCGCGGCAGTTCGACGGGGACGCCCAAAGAAGACTTGTACGAATTCCTAGACGTTTCATGGTAGCTGCTGGTTGCGCGGTTCCCGCGAATCCGCCATGCCGGTTTCGGCGACCCGGCGGCGATTCTGCGCCGCCGCCCATCAGTGAAGTGTGCAAATTGGCCGCGAGGGTATCTACCGCTGGTCGTTCGTCGCGATACCGGGCGTGGGGTCAAGTCGCAAGGAACGGGGGACGCGGTGGATGTCGTCTCGAAGGTCAGGGATTCTGCTGGCGGGCTGTATGAGCAGGCGAAGGCGAAATACACCGGCAGCGACAAGTTGCAGAAGGCCGGCCACCAGGCTGGCCGGGCGGCGGGGCAGCTGGCCAACCATCTAACGGACGCGGCAGGCAAGGCGTCCGGCGCGGTGAAGGCCAGGGCGGCACGTCGCGCACAAAGGCACCCGCCAGCCAAGTGAAAACCTCTCCAGCCGGGCCGCGCATCGCGGCCGGTGTCGTTATGCCCGATAAGCACTCTCCGGCGCGCCTCACCGGCATGCTCGACGAGCTGGCTGCGCAGCTCGGACTCGCGATCAAGCGGACCAAGAACGGACCTGTGGTCTGCCGGAACGGCATCCCCGTGGAGACGTGGCGGGAAGACTATCCCTATGGCGAGCTGCTGAGCCGCAAGCGATACGACAAGGCCAAGCGGGGGCTGCAGATCGAGCTGCTCAAGCTCCAGCGGTCGATCAACAGCGCTACATCACGCACCTCCCGGCGGCGGGCGAGATCGTCATGTTCGACCGGTCCTGGTACAACCGGGCCGGGGTCGAGCGGGTCATGGGCTTCTGCCAGCCAGAGGAATGCATGGAGTTCCTCCGCGAAGCACCGGAATTCGAGCGGATGCTGGCCAGGGATGGCATCACTCTGGTCAAGTTCTGGTTCTCGGTGTCGCGGGCCGAGCAGTTGCGGCGGTTCGCCAAGCGCCAGCTCGATCCGGTCAAGCGATGGAAGCTCAGCTCTGTTGACGTTGCCTCGCTCGACAAATGGGATGACTACACCGTCGCCAAGGAGTCCATGTTTTTCTTCACCGACCTGCCCGACGCACCCTGGACGGTGGTGAGAAGCAACGACAAGAGACGCGCCCGGCTTGAGGCGATGCGGTATGTGCTATCCGCTTTCACCTACCAGGGCAAGGACGCCGAACTTGTCGGTCAGCCGGATCCGCTGATCGTGGGCCCGGCACTGCTGCTGCAGAAGCAGCCCGTCCCGTTGCTACCGGCTCATGCCATCCCGGTGATGCCTGATCCGGTCCCGTTGCGGCACCGCAAGGTAGTGCGGGCTAGCTGACTCGCGCCGTCTGGCTCTATCCATCATGGCTGGGCCAGCCGACCTCGATGACGGCGCTCGGCCGCTCCAGGGTGATCAGTCCGCCACGGTCCGGCAGCGGCGCACCCGCGGCAGCCGCGGCAGTGCCGGGGCCAACTGGCCCGGCTATCGCACCGTCGCCGGCAGCGCCCCGCGGCCAGACGGCGAGACTCAGGTCGTGGGTGCCGGGACGGCCTTTACCGGCCCATTCCGCCAGACTCCTGGCCAGCGTGTTGGCAAGCTCAAACCCGCCCGGACCGTAGCCGCGGACGAGGATGCTGTCCGCGGCAGCGGCCGGCCAGTCGGTGCCAGATTCGGCGGCCAGCAGCACGGCGACACCGAGCGTATTCCGCGCCGATGCGTGGCTGACCAGGCCGCCCAGGGGCGGCAGCGGGCCCTGCGGGACCCAGCCGCCGGGCATCGCGAGCACCGTAATCCGGTCGAGCTCGGGATGCCGCAGGGTCAGCCACAGATCCGCATCAGCGAGGTCGACGATATTCCACACCCGCAGTCGTGGCCGCACGTCGGCAGCCGGGCCCGTCAGTGCCTGCTGGAGGGCGCCAAGATCAGCCTGACCGCCGTCTGCTACCTGCACGTACAGGCCGGACGCGGCGCCTAGCGGCTGCAAGTGCTCGGGGCCTGCGAACGCGCCTAGCATGCGGACGAACCCGCACCTGCAGGCAGACGTGCCAATCCACCGGCCGGCCCGCCGGTCCAGGGAGACCGACAGCTGGATCCCGCGTACCGAGAGCGGCAGTACCAGGCGGCCAGTTTCGGTGAGCTGTTCGAGCCAGGCCGGCGCAATGTCCCATGCCCCGGCGGTCACCATGATGCGGTCGAACGGGGCTCCCTCTGAGTGTCCGTAACCGCCGTCCGCGCACAACACGTTCACCCGGTCATAACCGGCCGCCAGCAGCGCGGACCGCGCCCTGGCCGTGAGCTCAGGATCGATGTCCACGCTGACGACCTCACCGGCCGGGCCGACGATCGCGGACATCACTGCCGCGTTATAGCCGGTACCGGTGCCAATCTCCAGCACCCGGTGGCCCGGCTGGAGGCCGAGCTGATCCAGCATGATGGCCATCATGGCGGGTTGCGATGACGAACTGACAGGCAGGCCGTCGGGCCCGTATTTGATCACGAACGCCTCGTCCCGATAGGCCGCCGACGGCTCGACCTCGGGCACGAACACATGCCGGGGCACGTTCGCGAATGCCCGCTCCATCTCCGGGCTAAGCGCCCGTCCGCCGTCGCGCAGGATGGCGGCCATCCTCGCGCGCGCCGCGTCTGGATCGTCCGGTTGAACAGGCTTCTCCCGGTCGGTCCCGGTGGGTTCGCGATCCTGCATGCCGCGACCACCTCCTGGCCCCCCACGATAGGCGCAGGTCTGCGCGCTAGCCGCGATTAGCCCGGAGACGGGAGACGGCGTACAGCGCGATACTGGCCGCGATCCCGGCGTTCAGCGACTCGGCGGGCCCGCTGATCGGGACCCGGGCGACCAGGTCACAGCGCTCGGCGACCAGCCTCGACAGGCCCTTGCCCTCGGAGCCCACGACAAGCACGAGCGGTGAGTCAGCGAGGGCGAGATCGCCAATGTCGGCCGGGCCGCTGCCGTCCAGGCCCACCACGAACAGGCCGTCTTCCTGGTATGCGCTCAGCGCCCTGGTCAGGTTCGCCGCCTGCGCTACCCGGACCCGGGCAAGCGTGCCGGCCGATGCCTTCCAGGATCCGGCGGTCACCCCGGCCGAGCGCCGGGCTGGCACCAGGATGCCGTGCCCGCTGAACGCGGCTACTGACCTGGCCACAGCACCTAGATTGCGGGGATCGGTGACCCCGTCCAGTGCCACGATCAGCGGCTGCTCATCGGCGTCGCGGGCCGCCTGCACCAGATCGGCCGGATCGGCATAGGAGTACCGCTTGATCTACCGGATTGCGGCCAACCACAAATTCGGGCGCCGCGTTGCCTGCCCCGCGCGACCGTGATTCCCTGCCGGCCGCGCCCGCGCCTCCAGCGCCCGGCCGCCCAGTACCCGCCCGGCCGGCAGCTGAATCTCCCCTGCGCGCGCCACTGCCGGCCGGGCCGCCCTTTGCCTGGGCCGCCTTCTTTGCCTGCGCGCTCGCTTTGCGCTGGGCCGGATGACCAGGCCGCATCTCCGCGGGCGGCGTCGGGCCCTTCCCCTCAAGCTTGCGCTTGCCATATCCGCCGGTACCTGGCCGAGGCTTGCCCGACTTGGTCCGCCCGCCCGGCCCTGTCGTCCGGCCCGATACGCGCCCGGTCATTGGCTCAGCTCCCATCGCGGCCCGCGCGGGGTGTCCTCGACCGCGATGCCCGCGGCCAGCAACTGCTGTCTGATAGCGTCCGCGGCCGCGAAGTCCTTGCGGGCCCTGGCCGCCTCACGCTGTGCGAGCGCGACGCCGACCAGCGCGTCCACGACCGGGCGCAGGTCGTCGCCGGCCTGCCGGGTCGCCCACGGCTCAGACAGCGGGTCGAGACCGAGCACCCCCAGCATGGCCCTGATCTCGGCCAGCCGTTTCGCGGTGCCGGCAGCGTCGCCTGCCGACAGGGCCCCGTTCCCCTCCCGGAGGCTTTCGTGCAGGACCGCCAGCGCTTGCGGCACGCCAAGGTCATCGTCCATGGCCGCGCTGAACGCGGCCGGCAGCGATGCCGTACCGACCTCGGCGACCGGGTCGGCTCCGCCGTCTTCGGCCGCGAGCAGCTCGGCCGCCCTGGTCACGAAGCCCTCGATCCGGCGGTAGGCGGTCACGGCTTCGGCCAGCGCCGCCTCGGAGTAGTCGATCTCCGACCGGAACTGCGCCTGGCCAAGGTAGTAGCGCAGCTCGACCGGCCGGACCCTTGTGATCAGGGCGTCGACGAGGAGCGAGTTGCCGAGCGACTTGCTCATCTTTTCCCGAGGTATTTGGTCGACATCGCCGAGCATTCCAGGTGCCAGCCCGGCCGGCCCGGCCCCCAGGGCGTCGGCCAGCTCGGCTCACCGGGCTTGGCCCCTTTCCACAACGCGAAGTCGCGCGGATCGCGCTTATGGCCGGCGTCATCGGTGTCGTCCGCTGCGCGCATGTGATCTAGCCGCTGGCCGGACAGCGACCCGTAGTCGGGGAATGAGGCTACGTCGAAGTAGACGTCACCGCCTGAGGCATAGGCATGCCCGGCATCGATCAGCCGTTGCATCAGCACGATCATTTCGGGAACGTGGCCGGTGGCGCGGGGCTCGACGTCCGGCGGCAGGCAGCCGAGCGCGTCACAAGCGCGGCTGAAGGCACGCTGGTTCCGCTCGGCGATGGCCCACCACGGGACTTCCTCATGTACGGCCGCATTCAGGATCTTGTCGTCGATGTCGGTGACGTTACGGCAGTAAACGACCTGGTACCCGTGGTGGCCGGCCGCGCGTAGCCAGCGGACCAGAATGTCGAAATTGACGCCGGACCGGATATGCCCGATATGCGGAGGGGCCTGCACGGTCGCACCGCACAGGTACAGCGAGACCTTCCCCGGAACGAGCGGGGAGAACTCGCGCACCGACCGCGCGGCAGTGTCGTAAAAGCGTAGCGTCACCCGCCAAGGCTACGGGATCAGCGTGGCCGCACGCGGCCGTGGCCGGGCGCGGCCGTGGCCGGGCGGGGCCGTGGCCGGGCGGGGCCGTGGCCGGGCGGGCGGCGCGGGGCCGTGGCCGGGTGCAGCTACGGCTACTCGTAGATCACCACGTGCGCCGGGCTGACCCGGACGATCACCCGCTCCTCGCCGGGCCTAGTCCCGAAGGACTGACCTGTGTACTTTTGGGCTAGTTCCTCGATGAGCTTCGCCTGCGGGTCGTCGGTGATCGTGCCTGTGCCGCGAATCTCCGCGTACCGGTACGGGTCGTCGGCATCGGCGATGAGCACGCTGACCCGGCCGTCCGCGATGAGGTTGGCGTACTTACGCCTGCCCTTGATGGTGGAGAACAGGATGTCCTCGCCGTCGCGCTTGACCCACACCACACTCCCTTGCGGGCCGCCGTCCGGCTCGATCGTGCTAACAGTCGCGAAGTTCGCGCCGTCGGCCAGCGCGCGGGCCAGCTCAGGCAACGCTGTCATTTGCCGCTCCCGTCTGATCGGTACTCCCATGCGGATGCCTACAGATGCTCTATCAGCCGTCCCGTAACCGTGAAGTCATGGGGCTTCCTCCGCGGGCGCCTGGCGCATGATCGCGGCCGGATGTCTCATACGGTGGAGTCCATGGGCAGGCGACCGGCTCGGCAGCGGCAGGGCAGGCTGGCCGGCCTTTCGCGGCGACGCCGGATCCTCGTCGGCGCCGTCGCGGTGCTCGCAGCTTGCGGTTTGGCGGCCGGGATTGCCGCGGTCATCGCCAGCCGCGGGCGGTCAGGCGGCCCGCTGGCAGGCGAGCCTGGGCAGGACCGGACCGGCCAGGCAGCGAGCCGACCCCCGCAGGACCGGCCAGGCCCGGTGCTGCTAGTGCCCGGCTACGGCGGCGGCACGAGCGCGCTTGACTGGCTGGCCGGCCGCATCCGCGCTACTGGGCGGACAGCCACCGTCTTGCATCTGCCCGGCACTGGCACCGGCAGCATGGTCACCGATGCCGCCCTGCTGAACGTCGCTGTCAGCCAGGCCCTGCACGCAGGGGCGCCATCGGTCGACGTGATCGGGTACTCCGCTGGCGGTGTCGTCGCCCTCATCTGGGCCCGTCATGATGACGGCGCTGCCAAGGCGCGGCGGGTCATTACGCTCGGCTCGCCATTTCACGGTACCTCGCTCGCGTCCGATGCCGAGACCTTCATTCCCGGCGCCTGCCCGATCGCCTGCCAGCAGCTCGTTCCGAACAGCAGACTGCTGACCAGCCTGGCCGCCGGTAATCCCACGGGCCTGCCACGCTGGCTGTCGCTGTGGACGACCGATGATGCGACGGTCAAACCGCCCGACTCGGCCCGGCTAGCGGGGGCTATCAACGTGCCGGTTCAGTCACTGTGCCCGGCGGCGCATATCGCTCATTCGGATTTGCCGACGAACCCCCTCGTCGCCGCGATCGTGCTGGGCGAGATTGGCTCCGGGCCGCTTCGCTACCCTTCGGCCGCTGACTGCCGGGGGCACGGCTGACGCGGGCTCGCCGGTGACGGAGGGCCCGGGTTATGTCAGCTGGTGATGTCCTTGCTGGTGAAATTGGCCCAGGCGGCAGCCAGGAATACGACGACGTATACGCCCTGGATGGCGAATCCCCGGTCGATGTCCCGCCACAGGATCGGCTGCCGGAAGAAGTCGAGCCAGGCGAGCCAGTACCGGGTCGGCAGGTAGGGGCTGACCGCGGCGGCCGAGTTCAGCGCCACCAGGGCCGCACTCGCGATAAGGACTGCCATCGCGCCAAGAGCTGCCCCGAGCGAGGAGTCGGTGATGGTCGACAGGAAGAGCGCGATCGCACCGACTCCGAGCATCGATACGGCGATGAACGCTACCGCTCCCGCCGTCCTGAGCAGCACGTCGGCGGGAGTCAGCGCAGTGCCGGACAGGGATCTGGCGACGACGTTCGAAGTCGTGATCCCGCCAGAGGTAACCGCCGCAGGCTTGGAGCCGAATAGCACGCGTCCGGTTAGGTAGGAGGTGAGCGCCACGGCAACCACGGCCAGCAGGACGTAGGTGACGAGTGCGATCAGCTTGGCGACCAGGAGCTTGGTACGGCCGACCGGCCGCGCTAGCAGGTAGCGCAGCATTCCGGAGCTGGCCTCGCCCGCTATGGCGTCGCCGGCCATCACCGCAACCGTGACCGGCAGGAAGACGGGTAGCACGATCGCAAGCGCCGCAGCAGGGTAGAGAGAGCCGTCGGACAGAACAGCCGACAGGAGAGCGGGCCCCTGGCCCGGCGGTGGCGCGAGATGCGAGACCGCAACGAATATCGCGATGATCAACGGCAGCCCGCACAGCAGTGCGAGGCTGACCCAGCTCCGCGGCCGACGGGCCAATTTTGCCAGCTCGACTCCGATCACTGGCTTTCCTCCGGTCTGACGATCCGGTCTTCGGTCCTGGCGGTCCGGTCCTCGGTGCCGGTGACCCGGTCCTGGATCCTGGCGATCCGGTCGGATCCCGATCCCGTTACTGACAGCACCACATCCTCAAGCGTGCGCCGTTCGGCGCTGATCTCGGTGACGCGCAGGCCCGCGGCCACGAGCTCGGCGTTGAGCACGGCCGGGTCGGCGCTGGCAATGATGAGCCGGTCGCAGTCCCGGCCCGCGACGCGCCCGTTGAGCAGGGCCGCGGCCCGGCCAGCGTCGGGGCTCTGCACGATCACCCGCCCTGTCGGCCCGCGCAGCGCAGCAAGGTCATCCTGCAGCACAAGGCGCCCGCGGTTCACCACGCCGATCCTGGTGCAGAGCTGGTCGACCTCGGCAAGCTGATGGCTTGACAGGAAGACGGTCGTGCCGGCTGAGTTCAGCTCGCCAAGCAGGTCGCTAATCTCCCGGATGCCCTGCGGGTCGAGCCCATTCGTCGGTTCGTCGAGCACCAGCAGCCGCGGCGACCGGAGCAGCGCCGCGGCCAGCCCGAGGCGCTGCCGCATGCCAAGCGAGTACTTCCGGACCGCGCGGTTGTCCACGCCGCCGAGGCCCACCCGGTCAAGCGCCTCGCCGATCCGGCGGCGCCGGTCGCGCGGGCCGCCCGGTCGGTCGCTGCCCGCGGCGTCCAGCAGAGCCAGGTTGGCCCGGCCGGACAGGTGACCGTAGGCAGACGGACCCTCGATCAGGGAGCCGATCTGCGGCAGCACGCTGGCGATCCGCCGTGGCACCGGCTCGCCCAGCACCTCGATCTCGCCACTGGTGGCGTAGACGAGGCCAAGCAGCATCCGCACGACCGTCGTCTTCCCGGACCCGTTCGGCCCGAGGAAGCCGTACCTATCGCCAGCTCGCACGTCCAGGTCAACCTGATCGACGGCGAGCACGCGCCCGTACCGCTTGGTGAGGTTCCTGGTACCGATCATTGGCCCGCCAGCAAGTCGTTGGCCGCGCGCTCCAGCAGCGTTGGCGTCACGGCGCCCGTCAGCAGGTAGACCGGGCCGTCGGGGGCCCGCGCCAGCACCACAGTCAGCAGCGGGGTGCTGACGAGCACGGCGGTGCCGGCGTGCATTGATATCGACGCGCCGTACGCGCTTGCCGCCGTCATTGCCGTCATTCCGGTTCTATGGGGCAGCGGTACTACCGCAAAGCGGGCAAATCCAGATCCATACGCCGCCACATCGGCGAGGCCTCCAGGGTCGGCCACCCGGCTTGATCCGGCCAGGCTGCCGGGGAGCGGCGGGCCGTAGCCATTCAGCACGCCCGCGACGTCTGGCAGCGAGGCCCGGGTCAGGTTCACCCCCGGTGCTGGATCGGGCGTCACCGTGCTCAGCGCCGGTTTTGCGAAACTCACCTCGAGGAAGCGGCTGACCAGGATGGGCGTAGC
>WNFI01018881.1_pt1 | contig 15669 bp, 21 predicted proteins | sample 5400471 | NCBI WGS metagenome assembly WNFI01 (sample SAMN13153348, study PRJNA577476) | soil metagenome | isolation source: 100 cm saprolite on Douglas fir-dominated hillslope | place: USA:California | collected 2013-09-17 | reverse complement strand
CTCGGATTTCGCTTCCCGATCCATTGCTGTACCAGTGCCTTCCACCTTTCCCTGCTCATCCAAGCCGCGCTGTGGCAGGAGGCCTACCTGTCCATGCCGTCGGATGCCTGATCCCGTGAGTGGGGTATGCCCTATCCCCAAGATTCCGGATCGGGTGCTTCTCGAATGATCGAAGCTGATGTGCCCGTAGCGCGGGAATGACGGGGGGCGCTGGGATGGCTCGGATGAGGGTACAGTTGGAGGGTTTGGGTATTGTGTCACCGTGCTGGGTTGAGTGGAGGCAGAGCCATCGTGGGCCATCCTTCCTTGGCTTGCCAAAATGGCGGTATAGGTGTTCTGATGCGTTGGTTCGAGTGATCATTGTTCTGACGAGGATCAGAATTGAGTGCTAAAATTCAACTGACCTGCGTGTTGTTCATTGCTTTTAAACTCGTATCGGGTCTTGTTAGGGAGTGAGTTTCTAAGAGCACTCGGAAAAACGAAACTGGAGGTAGAACTCGGGTGAGAGTTGGGGCGTTTGTTGGATGTTGAAGGTAAACAAACGTCGGCGTCTGCCTTGACCAAGTTCATTCGTTTCCGATCAGACTGCCTCACTAGTAAGTGGTGTATTTAGACAAAGCTTCAGCTGTGTTCATAGGGATTCGCGTTTCCGTTCCTTCGAGGAGTAAGCTAAGCTCTCATTCTTTGCCACAGCTTAGAAAACTGCTAGGAAGCCTTCGCGAGACGATTCCAACTCCTTGACTCTAATCCCTCCAGTGGTGATCATGCAGGTACACGGTCATCGTCGAAGTGAGAAGGTAAGTCTTTTTCCCCAGGTATCAAGATAACCATGCTAGAACGTCTGGGAGGCGAGAGCAACGCATGGGTGGACATATCGAGCTACAAGATAAATCTGTAATGGGCACTTAGTACGTCGAGTCCTCAAATTTTCCCCCAAGTTGATGAAAATCGAGGTAGTGAATAACTTTCTGTGACATCCGAGACACTATTCATTCAATGGATGCCGACGTCATACACCTCAACGCATGACCGCCGAATGACTTCAAACTCCGTGCCCACGCCTCATGCTAGGTCACTGAACGGTTCGCCCACCGATATCCACATTCCGTTGCTGCACAATGCCATGCAGACCATCAGCTTTCCTCCTTTCTCAGAGTATCTCAATGAACGTGATTAGTTAGCCAAATGCTGAACTATCACGCTGCCCACTGTCGGGTCTGAGATTCCGCAAGTGATACTCGAAGAGTTGGTAAGTACAAAGGCAAGATAAATCCGAGCATTTCAAGTCTGAAACAAGATTCGCTGTGATTGAAGTGGGAAGAGACACGTCCCAGTGGGCAAACGTTCATTCAGGAGGCATGGCAAGGAAGGCCACCGCCCACCATTGTCATTTCCTTGCTTGTCTCATGATATGAAGCGGCTGCTTTTTCTAGACTCCCGGCTTTGTCTTGAATCCTGCCGATATCGAACATGGTGTAATGCCGACTTCCCGCACAACAATGCACCACATTGGAACATATGTCGGCCGTTTCCAGTTCCACAGTGGGATGTCCAAGCCGACTGGTCCGGTTCACTTGCACCACCTAGCATACTCGATTATGTGTATGGGGTCGCTGTCATCAAACGTTGGGCTGTCAACAATATTCAACACATGCTGGACGAGCACCATTAGGCGGCTTTTAGTAACATTCCACCCCCCGCTGATTATACGCCTTCGGGGGCTAGATATCGCCGCGGGATCCACCATAAGTCTAAGAAGTCAGAGTTATCTCGGACTAAGGACGCTGCCTTCCATTTTTACATGTTTTTCAAAGGTTCCCCCCCTTGGGACAACCTTGGCAATGGTGCGGAAGAAATAAGAGGAGGAAGCTGAACTGCGTTCACGTCAAGTCGCGCGAGAGAGGGTCCAAAGGTGGTTGGGAGCGAGTGAGCCGTTACTACTGTTTTATTGAGTCTGATAACGGTGGGCTGATGATTGGCCAATACGGATGCACTTGCCCCAGAGTGAAGATGGCTGTCTTGAAGCAGGTATAAGCCATCATGCCAATTGACGGTGTTTTTTGGTGGCGTCGAGATTTATTCTTTCTTGATCGACGACAAGATGTTATGGAACGATTGTTGGTTGCAAGCTGGCGAGTCGGGCCCACTCACTACCGCTCCGCGCCAAGATACTAGCAAATATTACAGTAAGTCATGTCCAGCTCCATTGGGCAAAGGTACCCTCTATAGTAAGTATCGCCCACTTTGCTGGGGTCTCACTGGTTAGTACAACGTACTCACTTATCTTCGATCCTTTGAGGGACGTTGGCTTGAAGGGTAAGACGAGACGAATGGCTTAAGAAGATCGACATGTCCGATAACTCCGAGGCTTCAAGTGTTTTGACTGACAGTAATCGCTAAATGCATATGACCATTAAATCGGGTTGAGAATTCCAATGCAGGGATTAATGCCTTTTCAATTTCGATGTTCTACCCTAGAAAGCTGCAGGGACTCGCTATCACACTTGTTCTAGCTTGAGCCAAGCCCAATTGGCAATTGCTACTGATATTTCTGTTGGAAGACTAGCGTAGAACGCTCAGTTCACAGTAAGAGAACTAATTGTTATTGGATGTATTTACCTAGCGTAGAACGCTAGAGTACAAGAATGTCAACAAAAAGTATTGGACATGACAACGTATGAATAACACACCTCAGTTCACAGTAAGAGAACTGAGGGGGAAAGAAAAAGACGAGGAAAAAACTTCTCCGATCTTATAAGGGAGATGAGGTTGTATAAGAACAAACCTGTACATCCCTAAAAAGTCCAAGAAAAGAAACGTCGTTCATCAATGTCACAAGAAAGGAAATAGACGCTCATCAAAGGATGGCGACATAAAACAAGGTGGGTCACAATCGTAACGTCGACTCGATCGATCGAGCTCGACTTCGAACAATTTCCGGGTGAGTGGCGTTGATCTGGTTGATGGGATCCACTTTTGAAGTGACGAAGCTCCGTGAAAGGGGGTCGAGTGAACGATAGGCAACAATTACGGGAGCGTAAAATTTTACCAGCTGATAGACGTGCTCAGTGGCACTCATGCAGATTTCCGCCCCATCCGCCACAGGATTGAGTGTGTTAGTATCCTACCATGCGCATAAGTTGCCCGCGGCATTTGAAGAGGTGTTCACAGCTGGAAAATAACAGACACGATGAGGGCTCAAGGCCAAAAGGAATATGTCAAAGTATCGCCGTGCAGCCATTCCAGGATGTCGGGGACCGAACGCTATGCATGATTCCAACTTGTGGATCGGGGTGAGGGTAGTACAAGCGGCACCTTAGCCTGAGTTTTTCGAATCTTCTGTGGAAATTTAGGGATTGAAGTAATCGACCAGCCTTCATCGGACGCCATTGAGGGAACGCCGCAGTCTGCTGCATTTTTCGGAAGACCGATTTGATGTGTAGGCCCTACGCCTGGGCGCTTCCGAGAACATTTCCTTTTCTTTCTTTCGGAAGCCGTTTAGTGTTATCTCCCTCTCGAAAGCTACTTCGGTCTACTTTTACATCTCTACTGTGGCGTCCGGATGAAGGGACAGGCGACACTACTGGCGTTCAACTGGTTGTCGACTTTGGTGCGTTGCGTGAGTCTCGTGAAAATCCGTTCGCACTGTATATATATACGTATATGTACACCACACAGAACGAACAAGCATGGAGTAAAATACGAAGTGATTGCTTCACGATTGAACAACGCCGCCCACACGCCCACCCAATCCTTGAGCAAACCGCGTCCCCCTAGAACCACCTCTCAATGCACCCCTTCCTCTCGGTCTATCCCTTCCTCTTCGTTCCTGCTGCTGCTCGGTAGTTTCGCCCGTCGCAGTTCTACCATCGGTCCACGATGTGCCACCGGAGGCGGTTGTACCTAGCTTTTGGTCAAGAGTTTTGGTGTTCTGTTCTGCAAGCTGGCTAACGCGGTCTGCGAGGCTTTGAGCTAGCTGTTGGACGCGAGAGAGTTCAATACGATGGAAGACAATCGTGCCTGCCGCCTGATCAAGTGAAGCGGCAATCTCTTCGTTCCAGATCATCTTAGAGACGATAGATGTGACGGTCCTAACTGGAAGAGAAAATGTCCTAGCGAGGGAAGAAAGAGAAAGAGACGTGTAATATGGCGAGTAGGTGAAAAGATAAGTTCGGAGGCCCTCTTCTTGAATCCGCCTGTTTTAAACTCTGAGTCGGTTCAACATATGCATGGCGAAGAATGAGCATACTTAGCAAGCATCTCCTTAACGGTTGCCTCTTCTGGCATCAAACTCCAGATCTTAATGCTCTGGATAAGGTCCCTACACTTCTCCCATTCCCCATCTTGAAGTGCCTTGCTAGCTTGCATGATATGATCACGCGTGCTTTCTGGGGGACCTGTAAACACCTGGCGGTCGGCGAAGTCCAAGAGTCGCCTGAAAGGCTTCGAAATAGCCTTGCGCTTTTGTTCCTCGTTGTCAATAGAGGCCAAGAGTGGGATCTCGACGAGCATGCTGGAGACAAGGAATGCAGCCTCTAGAAGCTCTGTATTGATGTGCATATGGAAAGGCAGCTGACGCGCGCGTTCGGCTTTCTCCTGTTCAGGCGTAAGCGTAGTATAACGCTGTTGGTGGACACCCTGGGCAAGAAGCTCTTTAACACGCTGAGTGGTAAAGATATCTTGGAGTGTTGACTGAGCCTCTTTGATGAGTCCGGATCGGAAGGCACAGAGTCCGAGTTGTACGACAGCTCGGTTGAACATGATTTGGGTCATCACGTCAGCATTGTGGATTGTTTCAGGGAGATGAGACATCAGCAGGAGGTCGCGTGCTGTATGGAAATCGTTGTGCAATGCATGGTAATACACATGACACAGCATGGCCCGGGTACGGAGCAACGAGTATGCAGTTTGATAGAGGTATACGCAAAGCGCACGGACGAGGGCCGTGGCATCACCTAGCGAGGCAAGCGAAGGGAAAGTCGGAGTAATGATGGGAGCCAATGAGGTTTTGACGGAATTTTCTAGGATAGTGACAACGGCAGTGGGCTATTGGACTGGATTAGAATATAAGGGAGATATCTGAATAACACTCACTTTTGAGTAGATATGGTCCAGTCGTCGCATCACAATACGGGCTAACGAGTTAGCCTCCGCCTTCTCGGAGTGAATATGTGCCCGGCATATCGTCTCATATAAGGACTTTTCATCTTTCAACCGATCAATGTACTCCGTCCCATGGGGATCAATGTTTTGGAGGCTCTTATTGAACTCCTCGTCCAGTCGGTCAATGAACGAAATGATGCTGCCGCGGATTTTGATGACAGGCTCACTCTCGCTTGGGAGTCGCTCAACCATATCATCATACTCAAGAGTGAGATCTTCTACAACGGCATAGGTTGGCTCGGCGATGAGGGTATTGAGGAGCTCGTTTAACTCGCTTTGCGCCCGAGTCCAGATTTCATTGGGCATGTGAGTGGTTGAAGTGTTGTAGTCGAAGCGGGCGGATACGAGCGCTAGGAGGACTCGTATTCGACTGTACGATGTCCGCGCGATTTTATGAAGTCGTTCCAATATTCGAATGGCTTCATTGCGGTCAGTACCCTAGACTGGAAGTTTAGAAGATACGAAATAAAGGTCGATAAGAGTTGTGCCCTGACCTTCTTTCCACGAGCCTCATTGATGGCAGCGAGGGTCTTGTAAATGTCGGAGCCTGCCCTGCCGCCTCTCCCCACAATTGTAAACCCATCCTCATCATCAACCTCGGGAGCTTCAATGGCAACTTTTCGAGGTGTCGGTGCTGGCTTCGATACAGCCGCAGGTTGCATGGTGGCCAAATATGCAGAAGTGAACGCGTCGGGATCATCTTTGTATTTTTGAAGTTCTGTCTCGTACTCCTTGACCGACTTTCGTATCTTGTGCTTTGTCGTGTTGAGAGCACGGGCTCTTCCAGTGTCTAACTTCGTGGGCTTCTCTCTTTCGGAAGTGATGACGTCGTCGAGTGAGGTGATAACTTTAAGGTAGACGGGAGGAAGAGGCTCGCCCAGCGCTACTTGGCGTTGAACGAGTCGGGTCAACTTATCGAACTCTTTTCGAGGAGAGGTAGGTGTTAAAGAATACTTTTCAAAATCCTATGAATCCTGAAACTCACCGTTATTGATTGAGTGCCAGTCGTAAATCTTCAATTTTTGGTCGATGAAAGCTGCACTGGTGTCCCATTCGTCCAGACGTTTGTCCTTAGCGCTCTTTATGACTTTCTTTGTGCCTTCCTCATCACTCTCTTCGGATTCTGTGTCGGCTTCACCATGCAAGAATCGGGAGACTTTGCGCTCTTTTTTTACTTCTTGCTCTGATGCGTCGTCGTCGTCCGAATCACTCTCTTCTGAGGATTCATCCGAGCCTTCCGTTCGGAGGAAACGAGACATCCCTCTGGGCTGAGCCAGCTTCGGCTTTTCATTTTCTGACTCGTCTTGCGAGAGGAGCTCCTCCTCCGAAGATGAGGATTCATCACTGGAGTCACCACCGCGGCGGAAGAAACGAGACATATTGAAAAAGAGGCTCCGCTAGACAGACTGTAGCCTTATGTATGCTTCTTGAGAAGAGGTTGAGCAAGTCAAAAATTTCGGGCGTCAAGGTCGAAAGCGGAAATCGCCGAGACCCAGAAGAGACGCTGATTTCATTCTCACATTGTCAAAGGTCTGTACTTCGTTCTCGACTGGCTCAAAGTTCTGAAAGATAGCGTCTATTTTACAACAGCCAGGATGTCTCTAATATCCGCTGCTCGTACGTTGTCGGTGCGTATTGCCCGGCGGGACACACGGGCAGCATCGGCAATTGCTACCAAATATGCTCAGGCAGCCTATGGTGCTGCATTGAAAAAATCTCCGCAAACCCTTGATTCTGTCCAGAAGGAGCTCTCTGGGGCGAGGTGTCGGATATCACAAAGAACCTCTTCTCAGTTTTGGCGGAGAATGGGCGATTGGTTGAAGTGCAGGATGTAATCGCTAGGTTCGATGAGTTAGTGGGGAGGTATAGGGGCGAACTCGAGGTCGTGGTCACATCTGCTGCTCCGTTGGCTAAGGATGTTCTTGGACGGCTGGAAACGGCGCTGAAGTCGTCTGTTACTGCGCAGCAGGCCAAGTCGGTCAAAATCACCAACAAGGCATGGAACGCTTTCTTCACTATGATCTAAACCCTCCTAACACATGCTTCAGGTTAAGCCATCGCTCATTGGTGGACTTGTCGTTGATTTTGGCGACAAATCTATTGACCTCAGCGTCGCCTCGCGGGTTAACAAGATCAACAATTTGCTTCAGGGTGTGTATATTCCTCAAGAGCTCTCCTGATTACCAAACCTAATCACGCGTTCTCATCTTAGAATCCGTTTAGAAACCGTGTTCTAGTAATTTACCGGGACGGACCGTCTGCAAAATGCGATCTTGATGTTAATTACTATTTTGAGAGAAGTACGAACGCTCCAGGACGGCGTGGCATCTCACCTGGTGAGCGTGGGCCGCGTGGTTCTTATGCGCATACAATCAGATACCGGATTAAGCCGCCTCTCAGTTTCTAGCATGTTAGCTATCAATTGCGGGCGCAATGCTAGAGTAGATAATGAGCCATAGCTTTGGAGGGATCCCCAGCAGCAGCATCCAGAACGATCTCTATCAACCGGCTAGTTCCGTTCCCTATTCAGTCTGTGACTTTCTTGCTCTTTTCTTCTTTGCGTAAGCGCCGTGCTCCTCAGCGCAAGCGATGTCTCCTCCTCCCATTTCCCTTCCGCGGCCAGCTTTCGTCAGAAAGAATTCATTTTCATCGAAGAAAGGCCGTCCAGATTTCCCCACCCACAACAAGTCGGGAAGCTCTCTGAGCGTTGAGAAAATCTCTCCGTATGGGTCTGCAGACACACTGGCGATATCCAAAGATGAGAAGAGGAAAAACTCATTTGACACCGCCGACAGCCCCACCAAGTCGGCCGTCACACTTACCCCAGGCTCGGGCTTTGGCTGGGGTAAGGTCATCAAAGAAGGAAAGCTCTTTTCCATCTCCACGTTCGGGGCTTCAAAGCCTGCAGCTCCTGTGACCCCGACCTCGAACCCACCTACTGCCGGCAGTAGCAGACGTCTGGACTCTACGTCCCGTCTGGCGGAACTTCGAGACATCATGAAGGCAGAGCCTGATGGAGGATTAGATTACTAGTATGTGGACCTACTCTGTGTATGCTACTGGCTGAGTAATCAACCTTCGCCGCATGTAGCGTTGTACCCAGTGAAGATGCCCATCAGTCAGAGTACACAGCCCCTTCTGACCGTCGACGGGAGTGGATCTCTGGGTACGTCTGAGGTCCCTATCGCATGTGTACCTCTCTTCATGTTTGCTTGTAGATTCAGTGGGTCCGCTGGCACCTGCATCATCTCTCGCAGTGAAGCCCATGCTTTCACCGACTCTCGCTATTTCATCCAGGCGTCTCGTGAGCTCGATAACAACTGGACACTTCACAAGGTTGGCATCTCTGGTGTGAAGCCCTGGCAGGAATGGATCAAGGACCGGCCTCGCGGCAGCCGTGTTGGCATTGACTCGAGACTTATCTCTCATGGTCCGTTGTATTCAATCTTGCTGTTGCATGCGCCCTGATTTCCAAATTCTCCTGAACAGAGGCAGCTACAGCCCTTTCTGCGGCGCTGAGCTCTCGATATTCCAAGCTAGTATTTCCCCGAGTTAATCTGGTGGATAGAATCTGGAAGAGCCGCCCTCCAAAGCCGCAAGGTCAGATATTCATTCTTGACACAAAGTTCACAGGTAAGGGTGGCATCTGCTTCACACTCGGCGATATGTAACAGCGATATTAACGCGCGGGTTGTCCTTTAGGCCAACATGCTGCTGAAAAGATCGAGGAAGTTCGCGCATGGATCAAGTCGCAGAGACCGCCTCAGCCGCCTGTAGTCACCAAGGCGGCGGCGGCGCCGACCACGCCTAACACGAAACCCGCGCCGAAGCAACCGATGAGCCCAGTGAGATCTTTAATTCCACGTTTTCGGTAAACACATTCTAAACGCCGTGCTTCTCTTACTAGGTGGCAGTCTTCTTGTCTAATCTCTCGTGCATCGCATGGCTCTTGAACATACGTGGCAATGATGTCGATTACAACCCCGTTGCGATTTCATACCTCTTCATCACGACGAAGCAAGCCTTCCTCTTTGTTGACAAGGCCAAGGTCTCAACTGAAGTTCAGGCTTATCTCAAAGAGCAAGGTATCTCCATTCGGGATTATAGTGATGTCTGGTCGTTCTTGCGTCGCGCTGAGTGGGGAGACGGGAAAGTCTTAATCGACCCGAAGACGCCATATGCCGTGTCCTTGATGCTCACCTCGGCGCGGTATATGCTTTCCCCCTCGTTTGTAGAGCAGCAGAAGGCGATCAAGAATGACTCTGAGCTTCACGGCATGAGGAATGCATACGTCCGAGACGGCGCGGCGATGGTATGTTCGACTCTCAGCACTGTTCATTTAGCTTACTTGTTTCCCCCTACGATTAGGTCCGCTGGCTCGCATGGCTTGATGAACAAATCAAAGGCGGTGCGAAGCTTACAGAGTGGGAGGCTGGCGAGGAACTTACAAAGTTCCGCGAGGAGAGCGCGAATTATTGGGGTCTTGCATACGAGAATATCTCTGCCTCTGGCGCGAATGCTGCATTGCCTCATTACCGGACTACTGAGGAGGACGCGGCGTTCATTAACCCTACTATGCCTTACCTCAAGTGAGTTTTATCTCTGGTGGTCCCTATGGTAGCTGATGTCGCTTTCTTAACGATAGTGATTCTGGCGGCCAGTACTTCGACGGCACTTGCGACACCACTCGAACTGTGCATTTCGGTTTCCCAACTGATGAGCAGATGGAAGCATTCACACGAGTTCTCCAAGGCCACGTAGGTTGGCTTCTGGAACCCTATTGGATTATATCTGAATTATATTTCCTCATTTAGATAGCGATCGATCAGGCATGATGACAATATTCACCAGGCTTCTTCATTCTCCAGCATGGCACAGGTCATGGGATCGGTTCCTTCCTCAATGTCCATGAAGGCACTCATGGGTTCAGCAGCAACACACCACTCGTTCCAGGAAATGTAATATCAAACGAGCCCGGGTTCTGTGAGTGCAAATGCCTCTCCGTCCCTTCCATCCAATCTCATCTTGAGTTACCCTTCAGACAAAGAGAACGCGTTTGGTGTCCGAATTGAGTCGGCTCTGGTGGTAACCAAGGTTAAGGTGCGTCGGCTCTCAATCGACTCGCTACCAAGATCTTGATGTTAATTGCGCAACAGCCGAAGAGACAACTCAGCGGAGAGGTCTGGCTCGGCTTTGAGAGGCTGACTCATGTAAGATTGCACCCGGTTGGTATAGCGACTGCAAGCGTGCTGATCATTCCCGGCTGCTCCACAGGTCCCCATCCAAACCAAAATGGTAAAGATGGATCTGTTGACAAAACAGGAAAAAGCGTGGCTGAAGGTATGTTTCGTCATTTTATCCGGTCTCACCTTTGCCTCGTGGCTGACTCGTTGCTGATAACTGCGATTCCTTTCATTCATTACGTGTAGGGGCATAATGCACAGTGTAGATTGAGATTGGGACCTCTACTCACCGACGATAAGCGTGCTCAGCGGTGGATTCGCCGTGAGTGCACCAAGACTGGTCCATCAACAGCAGGTGGCATCATGCTCGACTGGGATTGAAGCCCCCTCATTTCCACCCTCAAACATAACAACTCCCGTCTGCCACCTGGTCCTCGGTGATGAGATCACCGCTGCTATCCACTTCGGTGTTCTTTCCTCCGTAATTCTTGTCATCCTCTCTGCATGCGTTACCTTCACAGCCCGTCCGTCCCCCTATGTCCCACCCACACCCCTGAGGACTTGATTATTTCTGCCGCGCTGGACGTATTTGGTTATAGAATGCGCAGCATTCGCATCATGCGCTACCCCTGCTCCTTCCGCCGCTTGTTCATCAATTCATCCTAACACCTTCCCCCGGCTCTTTCCCTCCTCTTCCGGCAGTATCCGTTAGCGTGTACGAGGACGTACTGCATGGATACTCTTCTCCCTCTTGCGCCACCTGTTATATTTTGTCGCTTTTGGATTAGTATGGTTATGTACAGTACAGTTTTTCATGTATGTTACATACAACACCTGAATCCTTGCACACATGTTCGATTGGGATGCAACTTCCGGGATTGATTGCAACCGATATTCGTATTGAGCCGTCATCAAAATTCTACGTACGTACAAAGTGTGCTGGTATGCGGAGCAGGGGGTAATGTCAAGGTAGATTAAAGAAACATATGCGAATAACCTGACATGATCATCGACGGTTTGTCTTGCCCGCTTTCCGCTTGCCAGAGAACAGGTGCCTTGGCTTCAAGAGTCGAAACACATTCGTTAGTATACGTCAATGGTTACATGCGACTGAAAGCCCTAAACTTACCATTGGGTTCGGAATGTGGCGATCCCCTTCTCCAGCTTTCGCCTGCGAGTTTCTCTCCCGTTGTGAGAGGTTCCGCAGTTTGATGGCTGTCTTGAATTGCTATAGAGGCGCGAAAATCGCCTTGAGTCGGGGCCGGAAGGTGGCGGGATGGAAAACTATACGAACCTCCGCGTTCTTGATTCCAGCACGCTGCCAATTCACCTTCGGCTCGCGGCTGCTTTTCACGACCACGCTCCCGCTCTTCACTTTTGCCCGCTTCCTTGTGACGTCCTCACCGTCTACGTCCATGAAGTAGCCCTCGCCTTGGTCGACATCATCCACCTCCATAGCGTTAGCCTGCTCGTCTCGCTTCCGTTTTCGCAAGGCCTGACCGCTGGCCTTGGCAATAAGCGCATGAGCTTCTAGACGTGAGGTATCGTAACCGGCCGCTGTCAGTTTCAACCTCATCTGGCTTAGAGTCCGAGTCTTTGTGGTGCGTGGCATAATCACGCCAGTCTGAAAGGCCTTGTTGCGCTCCGAAAACGCCTTTGCCTGTTTAGCTGCTGCGTCTTCGGCGGCGTACCGTTCATCTTCCGAGTCAAACTGAGAAAAAGCATGAGACTGGCCAAGGTCTGGCTAGAGCTTTGATGAGTGTTGTACGTACGATATCCTCATTATCATAGAAACCTTCAGCTTGAAGTTTCTCCTCTTCCCTTTCCAAAGCTTCGAGCTTCTCCGCGATGTCAGGATCAATGAAATCGGCAATGTTCTTTCCATCCAGAATCTCTGGGATGACGTCATCCTTCCATGAAGACTCTGCGAGAATCCAATTCTCTGCAAAACATATTATAAAGCACTCAGATGGAGCATGGAAGAGAATGGAACATACTCTTCAAGTTGATATTATAAACACCGGCCCCACCGTTCTCCGCTTCAATGTCCTTCTCCAGCTTGCGTCTCATCGGATCTTCTAGATCATACTTACGCTGTTCCTTGATGGCGTCCGGAATATAGGGTGTCCTGACAATGTCATCTCGAGCTTTAGGCTGCGCAACGTGAATGCGGTTGATGATAGAGGTGATCTTGGTACCCTTGAGCTTCACTTCAACTCGATGGGTAAGTAGCGCGTCACATGCCGTGGTCTTCACCTCAGTCACACCCTCATCGGTATAGCAAGATACTTGGACCATGGTCACACCGTCTTGAGTTACGATCTCATGAACGAGGGCCTTGTTTTCGGGGGTAGTGTCCTCAAGTCGTAATACATCGATTTTGTTAATTACGAGAATGACGGGCTTGTTCGCAAACAAGGGCTTTATCGATTGGAAGAGCTTGCACTGTGACGTGGAATGAGTAAGACGAGCTTTTGCTCGAGACATCATACGCACTTGAGCCTCAATAGTGTAGCCACACTGTTCGCTAAGGTCCATAAAGTAGAGAATTGCACAGCGTAGATGAGCCATTGCAGTAATGCTTTGCATTTCAATGGTATTCATCTCCTCCAGTGGGTGATCAAGGATACCCGGCGTATCAATAACTTGCCACCGCAAATACTTATAATCAAGGTGACCGACGAAGAGTGATTTTGTAGTGAATGCGTATGGTTGGACGTCAACATCTGCACGAGTGACTTTGTTGATGAAGGATGACTTTCCAACGTTGGGGTATCCACAAATGAGGAGGGTACGGGTATTTGGATCGATGGAGGGGAGACGAGCCAGATGCTGGCGGACCTCTTCAAGATAAGCAAGAGGATCCTTTTGACGGCGCATGATTGTAGCCATACTAAAAGGAACAGAACGTCACAAGAAGCACGCAGCCGCAAACTTATCAACAAACTAACCGACCGAGTGCAGCACGTTTAAGCTGTTTACATCGATAGAGGCTGTCACCGAATTTAAGCAATCTGCAATAATCCTTAGCGACTTGGTCAATTAGGTGGCGAGCAGTATTGAGCTGGCCCAACGCGAGCTTGTAGTGGTTTTTGTCGTAGAGGACGTTAAGTAGTGACGACATGAAAGGATGCAAGTTCTATTGGAACGGTAGTATATGTTGTCTGTCCGAAGGATGCGGTTGACTGGACTCACATCAAGGATTGGAAAATCGCTAAGGATTGCACCTAGCTTCTCATCAAAGGAATCTTGGGTGAACTTGACTTTACGCATGTAGAAAGCCCGAATGCGGCTGATCTTGAAGTTTTTGTGTATAACCTGTGGGTCCAGGATTATAAGACTCGTAGTGACTCGGAGATACGTGAATAGAAACCCACAGTCGGTGTCCTCCTCTGCGTCCTGGACAATATTATGTCCAAAAAGTCGGACGCAGAGGGCACTGGAGCGATGGCCTTCAGACCTTTTGTGGCCATCGTTGCTTGCTATTGAAAACAGAGAGTTTGGAGAAATGTGAGGTAAGGCAATGTCCGTTCCCATGGTCACGTGTCCTAACTCTTAAACCTAAGCCTTCTGGTCACTGCATTCGTTGGGAACCTCCCTGGCGCCCTGTTGTTATGAATGACGGGGATGTTTCCCAGATGACGGAATTGGGCGCTCAGCTTTTTGCTGCTGTGGAGGTCCAGGACAAAGAAGCCGTTAGGCACTTGCTCTCAGTCGGAAACGCACCTGCGTGGTATCAAGAGCCGGAATCGGGATGGAACGCTCTTCATCTTGCTGCATCATTAGAGGATTCGGAGCTGGTAGCCCTTTTACTCGAAAATTCTGCCACGTGGAATGCAGGTAACTTACCATAACAGTCCCAATTTCAGGATACCACTGATTTAAACGCCAGTCGATGCTTGCGGGTTCGGCCCCGGAGATGTTGCACTGTCCTTGAATAATGAAGGTATGAAAGCCGTTTTCCGTCTCTTACTCTGCGGATACCAAATAGCGTCAAGCCATATATAGGCAAATACGAGATGCAGGGATTCGAACAGAGTTCTTACTTCGACATTTGGATCGAAAAGCAGTGAATCTTTCAGAATCGCAATTGATCCTCAAGTCCTCTGAGGACAGTGCGGCTGGGTCCCCTTCCAAGTTCTTGTCGTCGACTCTCCGGTTCATGACATCCGAGAGCGGTCAAGAGATCTGCCTTGCATCGCTTGATGGTTCAGAAGAGGTCGGTGTCATGATGGGCTGGGAGTCTGGTATCAGTCAGTAACTATGAAAGTATACCGATGTTATGTGCTCTCTTATTACTTTGGAATAGTGCAGGCATCCGTCAGAGAGCTGTACAAAGGTCGCGAAACTGATTCTGACCTGCACGTACTGAACATTGGATTTGTAAGTGAAATTACTTCACAACTCTGGCGAGTGGCCCTGAATACAAAACAACTCAATCCTATAGGGCTTGGGTATTGTCTGTTCAGCCAACGCCCGGAAGTTGCTCCTATTGAATGCATTTTTCTAATAGATTGATACATTGTTCCAAATCCACAACCCTTCACTTCCAGCTAAGCATTTTATCATTGAGCCCCACCCCGACGTGCTGATGCACATGCGAGCAAAAGGATGGTATGAGAAGCCTGGCGTTACTATTCTTGAAGGGAAATGGCAAGACTTCATCGAAAGTGAAGAGTTGTACGCTGTCAGTGGATTTGATGTTATCTACACCGACACGTTCTCAGAGGACTATGCTGGTAAGTTCTCACGATGACTCGCAATGGCCAATTCCGGACTGTCGTTTGTATGTTTGAAGACCTGGTGCAGTTCTTTGAACATGCTACCAATCTCCTACGGGATGAACGCTCGCGCTTCTCTTTCTTTAATGGCCTTGGAGCAACAAGTGAGTCCGTGGTGTTCAATGGACCTTGTGGCATTTGATTCCCGCTTTCCCAGATGCCACATTCTATGATGTCTATACAAATCTCGCGGAAATGCACCTTACTGAGGTTGGATTGTCAACCACATGGATTGATGTTGATCTTGCTGGCATAGAAGACAAAACAAGTGACATCTGGGGGGAGATGCGTGTGTACTTCAGCTTGCCCATCTATCGGTTGCCCATTGCCCAAATGATGTAATGAAAATTGGGATCTGCTTCCTATCTCTGGGGGAACCAGTTGTGACAGATAGTACCACCGAGTGACAAAATGTATGATGTCTGATGAGTTGTAGAGCTTGAAATGCATCTATGATTGTCAATGACTTATCCGAGAAATTATGAGGATTGATTATGCAGACAAACAGTTGTTCACATTTGTTGTCAACTGGACCAATGTGA
>WNFI01683101.1_pt1 | contig 15673 bp, 16 predicted proteins | sample 5400471 | NCBI WGS metagenome assembly WNFI01 (sample SAMN13153348, study PRJNA577476) | soil metagenome | isolation source: 100 cm saprolite on Douglas fir-dominated hillslope | place: USA:California | collected 2013-09-17 | reverse complement strand
TGCAGGCCGATCGCGACCTCGCGCTCCTTCTGGGCATGGGCATCCGGCGCGATCGCGGCGACCAATGCGACGAGCGCGATGTGAAGCATGCGCAACATGAAAGGTCTCCTGGACGGGGGTCGTCGCGCCGCTCCGGCCGAGCGCTTGACGCGAGAGCGGCCATGATACCGTGCGCCGATGAGCTCCGTCGAACGCTTCGAGCAGCTTCTCGCCGCGGGAAAGGACAGCGCGCTGCTGCGCTTCAGCCTCGGGTCGCACTACCTCAAGTCCGGGGACGCGGCGCGCGCCGCCGAGCACCTGCGCGCGGCGGTGGTACAGGACAAGGACTATTCCGCCGCGTGGAAGCTGCTCGGCAAGGCGCTCGGCGATTGCGGCGATCGCGCCGGCGCCATCGGCGCCTATCGCGACGGGATCGAAGCCGCGGCGCGGCGCGGCGACAAGCAGGCGGCCAAGGAAATGGCGGTATTCATGCGCCGGCTCGAGAAGGAAAGCGGGACGGGCTCGCCCTAGGCTTCGGCGAGAAAGTCCGCGAGCGCGCTCGGCGCAACGTCCTTCGCGACCGCGCCGCGGCCGAGCGCGTCGAGCAGGATGAGCGTGATGCGTCCGCCTTCGTTCTTCTTGTCGCGGCCCATATACTCGAGCCAGACCTCGCGCGAGATCCACGGCGCCTTCACCGGCAGGCGCAGCCGCTCGAGGAGCGCGACCAGGCGCCGCGCGTCGCTCTCGGGCACGCGGCCGAGGCGCGCGGAAAGCCGCGCCGCGAGCGCCATGCCGGCCGCCACGGCCTCGCCGTGCAGCCATGTGCCGTAGCCCGCCGCCGACTCTATCGCGTGCCCGAACGTGTGGCCGAAATTCAGCAGCGCGCGCACGCCCGCCTCGCGCTCGTCGGCGGCGACGATCGCCGCCTTGATCTCGCACGAGCGGCGGATCGCGTGGGCGAGCGCGGCCGCCTCGCGCGCGAGCAGCCGATCGGCATTGGTTTCGATCCAGGCGAGGAAAGAGAGATCGTGGATCGCTCCGTACTTGACGACTTCGGCGAGCCCGGCGGCGTATTCGCGCGCGGTGAGCGAGGCGAGCGTGGTCGTATCCGCGATCACGGCGAGCGGCTGATGGAAGGCCCCGATCATGTTCTTGCCTAGCGGGTGGTTGATCGCCGTCTTCCCTCCCACGGAAGAATCCACCTGGGCGAGAAGCGTGGTCGGCACCTGCAGGTGGGCGATGCCGCGCTGATAGGTGGCCGCGGCGAAGCCGGCGAGGTCGCCGACGACTCCGCCGCCCAGCGCGACGAGGACCGTCTTGCGATCGGCCTGCGCCGCGAGCAGCGCGTCGAAGATGGTGTTCAGCGTCTGCCACGTCTTGGAGGCTTCGCCGTCGGGAAGCACGATGCGCTGGCAGCGGGCGCCAGCCGTTGCCAGGGCCGCTTCGAGCCGCGCGGCGGCTCACGGATACTCCGCCGCCGGGTCGTGATCGCGCAGCGCCGCCAGGACGCGATTGACGAGGGTGGCCGCGCTTTGCGATCCGGTATCCACCACGACGTGAGCGGCGGCCTGGTAGAGGGGCTCGCGTTCCTGCAGCAGCTCGGCGATGCGGGCCCGCGGGTCCGGCGTCGACAGCAGCGGCCGCGTCGTGTCGAGGTGCGTTCGCTCCCACAGGCTCTCCAGCCGCGCCCGCAGGTAGACGACGGTGCCCGACTCCCGCATGCGCATGCGGCTGCCCTCGGCCAGGCCCACGCCCCCGCCGGTGGCGATCACGCGATCGCCGTGCGCGCAAATCTCGGCGAGGACCGCCGCCTCGCGGCGCCGGAATCCTTCCTCGCCCTCGATCTCGAAGATGGTGGCCACCTGCACCCCGGTGCGCTCGACCAGGGCGCGGTCGGTATCGACGAACTCGCGGTGCAGGCGCGCGGCGAGCGACTTGCCGAGCGTGGTCTTGCCGGCGCCCATCATGCCCACGAGAAAGATGTTGCCGCTGCCCATGGCCCGATCTTCATGGCGGAATTGTCACCGAGGATAGCGAAAAAAAAGCCCCGGCGGACCGGGGCTTGAGCGTCTGGAGAGGACTTCAGCGGACCATCAACGTATCTTTCACGATCTTCGGCGTGACGAAGATCAGAAGTTCCGTCTTGTCGTCTTGCTTGATGGTGCGGCGGAAAAGAATGCCCACGAGCGGGACGTCGCCGAGGAACGGAACCTTGTCCACGGTCGTGCGCGTCGTCTGCTCGAAGATTCCGCCCAGGACGATGGTGTCGCCGTTGTCGACCAGCACCTGGGTGGTCACCTTCTTGGTATCGATCGACGGGATGTTCGCGAAGATCTGTCCGACCGAGTCCTTCTTCACCTCGAGATCCATGATGATGCGGTCGTCGGGAGTGATGCGCGGGGTGACCGAAAGCTCGAGCACCGCCGGCTTGAAGGCCACCGTCGTGGCGCCGCTGGGCGAGGCCGTGAGGTACGGGATCTCCGTGCCCTGCGAGATGACCGCCTTCTTCTTGTCGGCGGTGATCACGCGCGGGCTCGACACCACTTTGCCGCGGTTGTCCGCCTCGAGGGCGGAGAGCTCCACGTTCACCAGGTTGCCGCTGCCCAGGTTCAGGATCGACAGCGCGAGGCGGCCCGCGGCGCCGGTGACCGGCAGGTTGATGTTGAGCTGCTCGGGCTGCGCGCCGACCGGAACCGTTCCGGTGACGGAGGTGCCGACGTCCCAACCCGCGATGCTGGGGTTGGCGCCCGTGTAGACGAGCGAGGCGGAGCCGCGCGATTGCGGGTTGCCTGGCAGGTTCACGGTGGTATCCGTGAGGTTGCCCGAGACGCCGAAGTTGTAGTTGTTGGTGTTGAAGGCCGATTGGGTTCCGAAGCGGGCGCCGAGCTGGCGGCCCCACTTGTCGTCGGCGATCACGATGCGCGCCTCGATCAGCACCTGGCGCACCGGCACGTCGAGCTGCAGGATGAGACGGCGCGCTTCCTCGAGGCGCCCGCCGCTGTCCTGCACGAAGAGCGTGTTGGTGCGCTCGTCGAAGGTGGCGCTGCCGCGCTTGGAGAGGATCTTCTGGTCCTTGTCGGTGAGGAGCTTGCGCAGGTCCTCGGCCTTGGCATAGGAGAGCGCGAAGGATTCGGTGCGCACCGGCTCCAGGTCCGAGATCGCCGCGGTCGCCTCGAGCGCCAGCTTTTCCTTGGCGGCGAGCTCGTCGGTCGGGGCGATCAGCACCACGTTGCCGTTCTTGCGCTTCGACAGCCCCTTGGCCTGCAGGATGATGTCGAGCGCCTGGTCCCAGGGCACGTCCTTCAGGCGCAGCGTGAGGTTGCCGCCGACCGTGTCGCTGGTGATGATGTTCAGGCCGGTGAAGTCCGCGATCACCTGGAGCACCGCGCGCACCTCGACGTTCTGGAAGTTGAGCGAAAGCTTCTCGCCCGCGTAGCCCGGTACGGCGCTTTGCACCATGCGGTTCGGATCGTCCTTGACCGGCTTCACCTCGAGGATGAACTGGGTGTCCGTCTGGTAGGCCGAGTATTCCCAGATGCCGCGCGGCTCGATCACCATGCGCGCGTTTCCGCCTTGCTCGAAGGTGTCGACGAAGCGCACCGGGGTGCCGAAGTCGCCCACGTCGAGGCGGCGCACGAGGTTACGGGGGACGTTGGTGCTCATGAAGTCGACCACCACCTGGCGTCCCTGCTGGCGGATGTCGATGCCGATGTTGGGCGAGGACAGGTCCACGACCACGCGGCCTTCGCCCGTGTTGCCGCGGCGGAAGTCGACATCGCGCAGGTTGTAGCGCACGGTGGTTCCGGGCGCGGCCTCGGCGAAGAGCATCGGCGCGCCGGACGGCGCGGTCGAGGCCGCGGCGGCGGAAACCGGCGCCTGGGAGCCGTCGATCGTGATGACCAGCTGGCGCCCGTCGAGGGCCTGCGTGTAGGTGAGGTTGCGCGCGAGGTTCATCACCAGGCGCGTGCGGCTGGCGGTCTGCACCACGGACACGCTCTTCAGGTCGCCCTCGCCCGCTTCGATCTGGTTGCGGTTCAGGGCATTGACGGTGTCGGGCAGGTCGATCGCGATGCGCGGCGGATTGGTGACGGCGAATCCCTGCGGCGGGGCTGCGAGCGGCTCCTTCATCCCGACGGTCACGACGATCTTGCCGCCCTGCATCATCGAGAAATTGATGGACTCGACCGCGTTCTTGGGGGCCTGGGCCCACGCGAGCGGCGCGGCGAGTACCAGGGCAAGCGCGGCGAGCGCGGCCCCCAGCTTGCCGGGAGTGAAGTTGCGGAGCATGGTCGTCACTTTTTGTCCCCTTTGCCGGTTTCCTCCAGCAGCGGCAAAACGCTCTGCCGCTCGGCCCAATCACCGGCGCTGTCTTGAACGATTTCCTTGAGCTTGATCTCGGTGTCGGTCACATCCATGATCAGCCCGAAGTTCTGGCCCATGTAGTTGCCCTTCTTGACCCGGTAGAGGGTCTTGTCGGCGCGCACCAATGCATAGGTATCCTTGCCCTGCGAAAGCGTGCCGACCATCTTCAGCTGCTCGAGCGGGAATGCCTCGAGAGGCTCCTTGCGGCGGTTCAGGTCGGGCGCGACCCCGCCGCCCGCACCGTCCTTCGGCGCGGTCAATTTGCGCGGCTTGAACGGGTCCGGCAGGTCGAATCCCTCGTAGGCGAAGGGCTCGAACGGCTTCACCGCCGGCAGCGGCTCGATCTTGCGCGGCAAGCCCTTGTCGGACTCGCGCACGAATTTCTTCAGCTCGTCGATCTCCGAGCTGCATCCCCCCAGCACGACCAGCGCGACGGGTATGAAAAGGCGCTTCATCACTATCCTCCGGCCTTCTTGGCGGCTTTGTCCTTCGTCGCCTTGCGCTGCTTCGCGACCTCTTCCTCATCGAGGTAGCGGTAGGTCTTCGCCACGGCCTCCATGCCAAGCACGCCATCCTTGGGCGGATCGAGCTTGAGGTCGGTGAGCAGCACGATGCGCGGCATCTTCGCCACGTCGCTCGCGAAGGCCCCGAGGTCGTGGTAGTTGCCGGTCACCTTGATGTTGACCGGCAGCTCGGCGTAGAACTCGGTGAAGTTCTCGGTCGTGGCCGGCTTGAACAGGTCGAAGGCGAGCCCTCGGCCGAGCCCCGCCTGGTTGATGTCGATGAGCAGAGCGTCCATCTCGCTCTTGTTGGGCAGCTGCTTCAACAGCGCCCCGAACGCCTGTTCGATCTCGGCGCGCTGCTGCTTGTAGGCGTCGAGGTTCACCGCGAGCTTCTTCTTCTCGAGGAAAGTGTCCTTCTGCTTGGCCACCTCGGCGCGGCCTTTCTCGACATCCTCGATCTGCGGCGCCCACAGGAGGAAATAGGCCGCGACCTGGATGGCGACGAAAAAGATCACCAGGGCGGCGGCCTTGATGGGCCACGGCCAGTTGCCCGGCTGCTTGTAATCGATGGTGCGAAGGTCGTCTATGAAGCTCATTTCTTCCCCGCCGCGGGTTTTCCTGGCGCCGCCTTGCCGGTCGCGCCGCGCGCGTCCTCGGTCTGGGCGCGCTTGATCGAAATGTTCATGCTGAATTCGTTGACGCGGCTGCCGCGGCCGTCGGGCGAGGGCACCGCCTTGATCTCGATGAGCTCCGGGTTCTCCAGGTAGGGCGAGGCGCCGAGGTTGCGCATCAGGGTGGAGACGCGCGCGTTGGACTGCGCGTAGCCCACCACGTTGACCTTGGGCCCGGTCTGCTTGATCGCTTTCAGGTACACGCCTTCGGGAAGCTGGCGCAGCAATTGATCGAGGAGCTGGACCGGCTCGGAGCGGTTGCTCTGCAGCCCTTCGACCACCTGCTTCTTGGCGAGCAGCGAGGCGGTCTCCTCGCGGATCTTGCGGATTTCCTCGATCTGTTTCTCGAGCTTGTCGATTTCCGCCTTCATGTAGGCGACGTTGGACTGCTGCTGCGTCACCTGCTGGTCGAGGAACACCCAGACGGCGGCCACGACCGCGAGCGCGAGGATCCCGGCGATGCCCGCGAGCACGCCGAACTGCTGCTGGCGGCGCTTGCGCTTTTCCTCACGGTGCGGGAGTAGGTTGATGCGGATCATGACGGATCGAACCTTCGCATCGCCAGCCCGCAGGCCACCATCAGCGACGGCGCGTCCACGGTGAGCTGACGCGGCTTGATCTTCGAGGAAAGGGCCATGTTCGCGAACGGGTTCGCGACCACCGTGTGCACCTGAGTGCGCTGGGCGACCATCTCCTCGAGCCCGTCCAGCATGGCGCAGCCGCCGGTCAGGAGAATGTGGTCGACCTTGTTGAACTGGGTCGAGGTGAAGAAGAACTGCAGCGCGCGCTGAATCTCCAGGACGATCTTCTCGTTGAAGGGCTGGAGCACGTCGGGACCGAAGTTCTCGGGCAGGTTTCCGACCCGTTTGGCCGCCTCGGCTTCTTCCGGCGGCATGTCGAACTGGCGGGCGATGTCCTGGGTGAGAGAGGCGCCCCCGATCTGCTGCTCGCGCGTGTAGACGGTCTGGCCGTTGTGGACCACCGAGACCCGCGTGACGGTGGCGCCGATGTCGACGGTGACGGTGACGTCGCTCTCGGAGATCCCGGAGTTGCCGCCGCAGATCAGCTCGAAGGCGGTCTGGGAGGCGTAGGACTCGACATCCATCACGATGGTCTTGAGCCCCGCGGCCTCGGCGGCGGCGACCCGGTCCTCGATCTTTTCCTTGCGCGAGGCGGCGATAAGCACCTCGACCTCGTCGTCCCCGGACGGGGCGGGGCCCAGCACCTGGAAGTCGAGGTTGACCTCGTCGAGCGAGAAGGGGATGTACTGGTTGGCTTCGCCCTGGACCTGGACTTCCATGTCCTCCTCGCGCTGGTTGCCGGGCAGGATCACCTTCTTGGTGATCACGGCCGCGGCCGGCAGCGCCAAGGCGACGTTCTTGATCCGGGAGCCCAGGGCCTTGTGGGCCCGTTTGATCGCCTCGCCCGCCGCCTCGATGTTGGCGATGTTGCCGTCCACCACCGTGTCCTTGGGCAGCGGCTCGATCACATAGCGCTCGACGCGGTAAACGTTACGCCCAGCCTCGACGATCTCGACCATCTTGACCGAGGACGAGCTGATGTCGCAGCCCACGAGGGGCGGCGCTTTGGCTTTCAGGAAATCGAACTGGGCGGCTAATTTTTCTTTAAGCATGGTGGAAGGTTAGCACCCAAACGGAGAATCTACTTTAGATGCTAGCAACAAGTACTAGGCCTGTAAAGCATTTTGTGGCAAGGCCTTAGCGCACCTATCGCGACTATAATGAGCCCGGTGAATTGAACCTGCGCGCGGCCTGGCGGCCACATTGTGCCAATGCCGACGCCCGTGGCCTCCATGACTTCCCGTTGGTGGTTTTACCCGGCCCTCATCGCCGTGTCCCTCGTACTGGTCGCGGCGGGGGTAGGGGCGCTCACGGTCGTCCTGCTCTGGCCCAACCTGCCGAACCTCGACGTCCTCACCGACTATCGACCGAAGATCCCGCTGCGCATCTACAGCGCCGAGGGTGAACTGATCGGAGAGTTCGGCGAGGAGAAGCGCGCGGTGGTGCGCATCAAGGACGTTCCCCAGGGCATGAAGGCGGCCATCCTGGCCGCCGAGGACGACCGTTTCTACCAGCACGGCGGCGTGGACTACGTGGGGGCGGCGCGCGCCGCGATCGCCAACCTGCAGGGCCGGCGCGAGGGCGCCAGCACCATCACGATGCAGGTAGCTCGAACCTTCTTCCTCACGCGCGAGAAAACCTTCGCCCGCAAGCTCTCCGAGGTGCTGCTCGCCTTCAAGATCGAGGCCAACCTCACCAAGGACCAGATCCTCGAGCTTTACATCAACCAGATCTTCCTCGGCCAGCGCGCCTACGGCTTCGGCTCGGCCGCGAACGTGTACTTCGGCAAGCAGCTGGCCGACCTCACCCCCGCGGAGGCGGCGATGCTGGCGGGGCTGCCCCAGGCGCCGTCGCGCCAGAACCCGTTCGCGAACCCGAAGCGCGCGCAGGAGCGGCAGCACTACGTGCTTCGCCGCATGCGCGAGGTGGGCTGGCTTTCCGATGAGCAATACAAGAAGGCGATCGCCGAGCCGCTGCGGCTGAATCCCAACCAACGCGAGTCGTTCGCGCTCAAGGCGGACTACATCGCGGAGATGGCGCGCGCGGCGATCTACGAGCAATACGGCGAGCCGGCCTACGTGAGCGGGCTCAAGGTCTACACCACCATCAAGCGCAAGCACCAGGAGGCCGCCACCGAGGGCTTGCGCCAAGGGGTGCTCGAATACGACCACCGCCACGGCTATCGCGGACCGGAGGGGTTCGTCGCGCTGCCGGCCGTGGGAGACAAGGTCGACGACGCCGTCGAGGAGGCGCTTCAGGAGCGCGAGACCGTGAACGACCTGGTGCCCGCGGTCGTGATCGAGGCCTCGACGCGCGAAGTGAAGGCGATGATGCGCCGCGGCGACGAGGCGAAGGTGAGCGGCGAGGGCCTCAAGTTCGCCGCGCGGGCGTTGACCGACAAGAATCCCGACCGCGCCATCCGCCGCGGGGCGATCGTCCGGCTGCAAGCCGGGGAAAAGGGCGCCTGGACCATCATGCAGCTGCCGAAGGTCGAAGCCGCGCTGGTGGCGCTCGATCCCGCGAACGGAGCCATCCAGGCCCTCGCGGGAGGCTTCGACTTCAACGCCAACAAGTTCAACCACGCCACGCAGGCGTGGCGGCAGCCGGGTTCGAGCTTCAAGCCCTTCATCTACTCCGCGGCCCTCGAGAAGGGCTTCACCCCCGCGACGGTGCTGAACGACGCGCCGTTCGTGATCGAGGCGGCGAAGACCGGCGGCCAGCTGTGGGAACCGAAGAATTACGACGGCAAGTACGACGGGCCGATGCGGCTGCGCACCGCGCTCGCGCGCTCCAAGAACATGGTCTCGATCCGCCTGTTGCAGGCGATCGGACCGCACTATGCGCAGGATTACATCCAGCGCTTCGGCTTCGACCCGAAGATGCACCCCGCCTATCTCACGATGGCGCTGGGAGCGGGGTCCGCGACGCCGCTGCAGATGTCGGCGGCTTATGCAATATTCGCCAACGGGGGCTATCGCGTGAAGCCTTATTTCATCTCGCGCGTCGAAGACAATCGCGGCGAGGCGCTCTATGTCGCCAAGCCCGAAGTCGCGGGCGTGGACGCCGAACGCGTGCTCGACGAGCGCAACGCCTTCCTCATGGCCACGCTGATGCGCGATGTCGTGCGCTACGGAACCGCCGCGAAGGCGATGGAGCTGCACCGCCAGGACCTGGCCGGCAAGACCGGGACGCAGGCGGCCCTTCCGATCTGGATGAGCTACGCGGGCAAGGTGCTCAAGGGCGTCCCCGAGACCGAGCTCGTGCCGCCCTCCGGCGTCGTCGCGATCAACATCAACCCCGCCACGGGCCTGCGCGAGCTCGACGGACACAGCAAGACCACCGAGTATTTCTACCAGGAATCATTGCCGCCGGTCGGGGAGGACGGCGCCTTCGCGCGCGACGGCAGCCGGCCGCCCGAAGAAGTGAAGAACCAGATTTTCTGACGCTGCGCCACGCGGGTCGAGCCCATGGGCAAATCAAGATCGCGACGCGACAACAACCTGCGCCGGCACCTCGCCTACATCGCCGCGCGCATGATGGCCGAGGACGGCATCACCGACTACGCCACCGCGAAGACGAAGGCCGCGCGTCAGGCGGGGCTGGGTGACGCGAAGCTCCTGCCCGACAACCAGGAGATCGAGGCAGCGCTGCGCGACTACCAGGGCCTCTATCAGAAGGACGAGCAGCCCGGGCAATTGCGGCGGCTGCGCGAAGTGGCGATCAAGGTGATGCGTGAATTCGAACCCTTCCGGCCGGCGCTGGTGGGTTCCGTTCTCTCCGGCACCGCCACGCAGTTCTCCGACGTGAACCTGCAATTGTTCACCGACGACGCCAAGGCGCTCACGATGTTCCTGCTCAACCACCGCTATCGATTCGAGGAAGGCTCGCGCCGCGTGAGCCGCGGCGGGCGCCTGGACGAGGTGCCGCAGATCACTCTCGAATTCGAGGACGTGACGGTCACGCTCACGGTGCTGGATCGCGACGACGAGCGCTCCAGCCCGCGTCCGCGCGCCGATGCGCTCGATTCCCCGCAGCGCGCGCGGCTGGCGGAAGTCGAGGCGCTGCTCAACCCCGCTTCAGGCGTCGCGCCGCTTCCAGGGCAAAGTACGTGAGAATCGCGTCGGCGCCGGCGCGCTTGAAGCCGAGCAGCGCTTCCATCATGCAGGCCTCGCCGTCGATCCAGTCGAGCTGTGCGGCGGCCTTGAGCATCGCGTACTCCCCGCTCACCTGGTAGACGAAGGTCGGCACGCCGAAGCGGTCCTTCACGCGCCGCACGATGTCGAGATACGGCATCGCGGGCTTCACCATCACGTAGTCGGCGCCTTCGTCCAGGTCGAGGGCGACCTCGTGCAGCGCCTCGTCGGAATTCCCCGGGTCCATCTGGTAGGTCTTCTTGTCGCCCTTGCCGAGTGAGCCCGCGGATCCGACCGCGTCGCGAAACGGTCCGTAGAACGCCGAGGCGTACTTGGCCGAGTAGGCGAGGATGCGGACGTGGATCAGCTTGCGCGCGTCGAGCGCGCGCCGGATGGCGCCGATGCGCCCATCCATCATGTCCGAGGGCGAGACGATGTCCGCGCCCGCCGCCGCGTGGGAGAGCGCCTGTTTCTCGAGCACCGCGAGGGTTTCGTCATTGACTACGTAGCCCGACGCGTCGATGAGGCCGTCCTGGCCGTGGATCGTGTACGGGTCGAGCGCGACGTCGGTGATCACGCCGATCTCGGGAAAGCGCTTCTTCACTTCGCGCACACAGCGCGGTACAAGCCCCGCATCGTTGAACGCCTCTCCGGCCCCCGCGGTCTTGAGCGCCGCGTCGATGACCGGAAACAGCACGATCGCCGGAATTCCATATGTGAGCGCTTGCTCAACGACCTTGAGCAGCTCATCCACGCTCAAACGGGAGACACCGGGCATGGACGGCACCGGTTCGGCGACCTGGCGGCCCTCGCGCACGAACAGCGGAAAAAAGGCGGGAACTTTAGCACGGGGGTCGAACTCCTATCCGATGAAGGGTTACTCCTTCCCCGCTTCTCCTCCCTGAGCGGGCGCCTTAATCCCAATTAAGGCATTTTTGGCCCCGGCTTTACTCCCCTTTAGCCGGGGCTTTGTTTTTGTGGGCCGCCAGGCGGGCCAAGGTCTTGACCGCTTCCTCGACCCCTTCGGCCTTGAGACTCGAAAAAAGCTGCACCGTAGCGCCGGGACAAAGCAGCGCGGATTCCGCGCGCACCCTGGCGAGCGTCCTTTGCCCCTCCTGCTTCGAGAGCTTGTCCGACTTGGTGAGAAGCAGGTGCGCGGGGCGGCCCGCATCGTGCAGCCATCCGATCAATTGCCGGTCGAGCGGAGTGAGCGGATGGCGCGCATCCATGACGACCACCACCGCCGCGAGCGACTCGCGCGTCGTGATGTATTCGCTCACGAGCGTCTTCCAATGGCGCTGCACTTCGCCCGGGACTCCCGCGTAACCGTAGCCGGGCAGGTCGACGAGGAACGCTCCCTCGCCCAGCGAAAAGAAATTGATGAGCTGCGTGCGCCCCGGCGTCTTGCTCACGAAGGCGAGCCGCCTGCGTCCGGTGAGCGTGTTGATCGCGCTCGATTTGCCGGCGTTGGAGCGGCCCGCGAATGCGAGCTCGGGCGCGCCCGCTCGCGGCAGCTCGCGCGGATCGTGCACCGACATCGAATAAGTCGCGCGGCCGAGGGCCAACGCGCCGGTTGCGCCCTTGCGGCTCGGCGCGGGACGCCGCGCTACGCTAAAATCGCCGGTCTTTCGCCGCTTTGCGACGTTTTCCTTCCCACGAGGTTCCCGAATGCGTGTTCTCACGGGTTTTGCCGGGCTCATTGCGCTAGTCTACGCAAGCGCCGCCGCCGCCGCGGAGGGCGCCCCCGCTCCCAAGGCGGATCTCGAGCGCGGCAAGCAGATCGCCACGACCGTGTGCGCCGCGTGCCACGGCGCCGACGGCAAGAGCGTGGCGAGCGCCAATCCGCATCTCGCGGGCCAGCACGCCGCCTACATTGCCGCGCAGCTCGCGGCGTTCAAGTCGGGCGCGCGTCCCAGCCCGATCATGCAGGGCATGGCGGCCGGCCTCACTCCGGAAGACATGCTCGACGTGGGCGCTTATTTCGAGCTGCAGAAACCCGTGCTCTCGGTTGCGCGCGACAAGGCCCTCGCGATGCGCGGCCAGCAGGTGTGGCGCGCGGGCGTGAAGGCGGCGGGCGTTGCGCCCTGCTCGGGTTGCCACGGCGCCGCGGGCCACGGAATTCCGGCGCAGTATCCGCGCCTCGCGGGCCAATATCCCGAGCTCAGCCTGGGCTGGCTCAAGGCCTACGCCGCCGGCAGCCGCCCCCATCCGGTGATGGGACTCGTCGCCTCGAGGCTCTCGGAAAACGACATGAAGGCGGTTTCCGAGTACATCGCCGGACTTCGCTAGGCCGCGATTCCGGGCGCCTCGCCGGCGCGCGCCATTCCGCTCGCCACCACGGTGCGGTTCTTCCCCTCGCGTTTGGCGCGATAAAGGGCGGCGTCGGCCGCACGCTGCAGCGCTTCGGGATCCGAGCCGTGATCCGGAAACAGGCTCACGCCCACGCTCGTGCTCAGGTGCGCCTCGGCGTTGCCGATGGGATAGGGCGCGCGCAACGACTCGCGCAGCTTTTCGGCCACCCCGAGCGCGCCTTCCAGGCTCGTCTCGGGAAGGATCGCGAGGAACTCATCGCCCCCTTGCCGTCCGACAGTGTCGGAGGCGCGCACGCTCTTTCGCGCCCTCTCGGCGACGATCGCGAGAACGCGGTCCCCGGCGCCGTGCCCCCACGTGTCGTTCACCGCCTTGAAACCGTCGAGATCGAAGAGCAGCACCGCGAAGCCGCGCGAGCTGCGGCGCGCGCGCGAAGTCTCCTGCGCGAGGCGATCGGACAGCAGCGCACGGTTGGGCAGGCCGGTGACCATGTCGAAATGCGCCAGGTGCTCGATGCGCCGCTGGGCTTCGCGCTCGCGAAGCTGTGCGCGCCGGTACGCCGCGAACAATCCGACCAATACGACGATCGAGCCGACCAGCAGCCCCGCGATGTAGCGGCGCAACCGTTCGCCGAGCTCGATCTGCGCGGTCGTGCTCGCGTTGATGCGTGCGGTCTGGAAGGCGAGCGACTGGTCGACGGCGCCGGTCGCTTCCACCGTGAGGCGCTCGGTCTCCTGCGCCAGCGCGCTCGCGGAAGCCGCGCCGCGAAGGCCGCGCACCTCCTCCACCGAGCGCGCGTGCAGCACCAGCAGCCGCGCCCATTGCGCAAGCGCGGGCAATTCCGGCATCGCCGCCCCGCCGGCGGCCTGCTGCTGCAGCTTGGCGAGCTCGGCTTCGACATCCCGCGAGCGGCGATCGATGTTGCGGAAGGCGGCCGGATCGCCGGTCCGTGCGCCAAGCCGCGCGGCGGAGCGCAGGTCCTGCAGGTGCGCGCGCAGCGAATGCAGGTCGTCCTTCACCTTCTGCGCGGTGATGACCTCGTGGTGCACGAGGACTTCCCGGTCGAGGTCGGACATCACCAGGAACGAGAGCGCGATGATGGTGACCGCGGCGATCGCGAGCCCCAGGCCCGCCAGCCGTGCGCGCGAGGGAATGAGGCGCACGCTACGCCTCGCCCGCGAGCCGGAAAGCTTCGCGCGCCGCGGCAAAGGTCGCGTCGAGCTCGGCGCGGCCGTGCGCCGCCGAGACAAACCCCGCCTCGAACGCCGACGGCGCGAGATAGACTCCGCGCTCGAGCATCGCGTGGAAGAAGCGATTGAATTTTTCGCGGTCGCACTGCATCACTTCGGCGAACGATGCCGGGGCCGCGGCGCGAAAGAAGATCCCCCCCACGGGTGCGAGCTTCTGCATGATGTCGCGCCTGCCGCCGAAAGCGCCCACCGGCATTCCGCCGCCGATCACCTTGCCCAGCGTGGTGAGATCGGGCGTGATCCCGTACAGGCCCTGCGCCCCGCGCGGTCCGACGCGAAACCCCGTCATCACCTCGTCGAACACGAGCAACGCGCCATGCCGCGTGCAGAGCTCTCGCAGCGTGCGATGGAAGGCCTCGCTCGGCCGCACGAAATTCATGTTGCCTGCGATCGGCTCGAGCACTACGGCGGCGACGCGATCGCCGTAGCGCCCGAAGGCATCCTCGAGCCGCTGCGGATCGTTGTAGTCGAGCACCAGCGTGTGCGAGGTGAGCTCGGCGGGAACGCCGGCGGAGGTGGGATTGCCGAAGGTGAGTGCGCCGGAGCCGGCCTTCACCAGGAGCGAATCGCTGTGGCCGTGGTAGCAGCCCTCGAACTTGACGATGATCGCGCGCCCCGTGAAGCCGCGCGCCAGGCGCAGCGCGCTCATCACCGCCTCGGTGCCCGAGCTCACCAGTCGCACCTGCTCGAGCGAAGGCAGGCTCGCGGTGAGCAGCTCCGCCATCTCCAGCTCGAGCGCGGTGGGCGCGCCGAACGACAGCCCGCGCCCGGCGGCTTGCGCCACCGCGGCGACCACGTCGGGATGCGCATGTCCGAGAATCAGCGGCCCCCACGATCCGACATAGTCGATGTACTCGCGGCCGTCCTCGTCGATCAAGCGCGCGCCGCGGCCTTCGCGGAAGAACACCGGCGTGCCCCCGACGGCGCGAAACGCGCGCACCGGCGAGTTCACGCCTCCCGGAATGAGCCTTTGCGAGCGCTCAAAAAGCGCGCGACTTCTCTCGTACATGCTCGTTTCCGGTTGCGGAAGCGTCGAACAGGCGCGCGAACGATTGCGCGGCCGCGCGTACGTCGGCGGCATCGAACAGCGCGGTGATCACCGCCACCATGTCCGCGCCGGAGGCGATCGCGCGCGGCGCGTTCTCGAGCGTGATGCCGCCGATCGCCGCGACCGGCAAGCCGGAATTTTCCGCCGCCGCGGCGAGACTCTCGAGGGAGGAGCGGCGCGCGCCGGGCTTGGTGGGCGAAGCGAAGACGCTGCCGATGGCGACATAGTCGGCGCCCGCCGCCGCGGCCTTGCCCGCGAGGCTCGGGTCGTCGTAGCACGAGACGCCGATGATCGCATCGCGAAACGCGGCGCGGGCGCCGCGCACGTCGGGATCGTCGCGGCCCAGGTGCACGCCCTGAGCGCCCGCGGCGATCGCGAGCTCCACGGAGTCGTTCACGATGAGGGGCACGCGACGCGCGCGGCACAGCTGCGCGAGGAGCCGCGCCTGCTCCAGCGCGAGGCCGGGCGCGGCCTCCTTCGCCCGGTATTGCACCAGCGAGGCGCCGCCGTCGATGCACTCGGCCACACGAGCGGCGAGCCACGCGCTATCGCGCGCCTCGGGAGTGATCGCGTAGAGGCCGCGCAACGCCTCGCGCCCGGCGTTACTTCTCATCGGCATCGCCCGCGCCTTCGCGCGCCCAGAAAAGCCGATCGGGAAGGTGCTGCCCCATGCCGGGACGAAACGCGTGGGCCAGCGCTTGCCAGGTGTAGTCCTGCGCCTCGTACACCGCATCTCCGATGTCCAGGCCGCGCGCGAGGTTGGCGGCGAGCGCGGAGGCGAGCGTGCAGCCCGAGCCGTGGTAGCTGCCAGGAAGCCGCTGCCACGTGTCGGCGCG